>Ga0207996_1000017_pt1 | contig 169520 bp, 166 predicted proteins | sample AntAceMetag02UKG_FD_184773 | JGI IMG/M metagenome (GOLD analysis project Ga0207996, IMG submission 184773) | Saline lake microbial communities from Ace Lake, Antarctica - Antarctic Ace Lake Metagenome 02UKG (SPAdes) (version 2) | ecosystem: Environmental > Aquatic > Non-marine Saline and...
TACAACACGATTAGGCCGCATAGCTCACTTGGCTATCGTCCGCCAGCACCGGAAGCAATACAGCCAAGATGGCTAAATCAACCATTGTTCTCTCACGGCTATTGGTACAACTAATAGGGGCAGGTCACAGCCGAGCTTCTGCACCCACTCTTTAGGAAGGGTGACCATATACGTATATGTTCCTGTCTTAATAAGTTTTCTTTTTGCTTTTTTCGCTTCAGTCATGCTACATAGCTCCTATATAGGACACGCTATTCACCAGCCCCACGTCGCTAACGCTCCTGGGGTAAATTCAATCATAAACTTCTGTCGCCTAGGCTCCATAAGCTTAGATTTCATTTATACTCCTGTGCTAGCCCCTCGTCAAGTAAGATTTGATTAAGCAGCTTACCTTTAAATGAGCACGCAATCTTGCGGAACGCAGTGCTCGCAAGTTGCTGTGCGAATTTACTCCAGCCCTGTTTCTCAAGGGCGCGAAGCTTCTACTTAATTATATTTCTGAGCCAAGCCATTATTAAATAACTTTTGGCTCAGCAACTTATCTTCCCAATTTCTTTACCCTAGCAAACTCAATATTACCTTAACCATAGGTTCTTTTTCAGAGGGTTTGCTAGCAGCAATCATAAGCGTTAAGGCGACAAGGGCATTATTATCAATTCGTAGGCTTCCGTCTTTACGCAAAAGAATCTTATTTTTCTGTAGAAAGCAGATAAAAAGCGCTGCAGCAATACGTTTGTTCCCATCAACAAAACTATGATTTTTAGTAACAAAATACAATAAGTGCGCAGCCTTTTCTTCAACGGTAGGATAAAGGTCTTTTTTGCCAAAAGTCTGATATATGACACGGATCGAACTTTGAAAACTTCTATCTTTTTCTTGGCCAACAAGGTCAGAGTCTTTAAATTTAAGCTTCATGGCTTCAATAATATTCCTGGCTTCTTCATAAGTAAGCTCAAATTTGGCGTGTTTCGTTCCTTTGGGAACAGAAAGCCTTTGATGGTCATAATTATCCAAGATATCAAGCGCCCGGCTGTATTCTGTAATGACTTGAATCAATCCTTTAGTTTCACCAGATACGCTCTCAAGGCTAATAACATTCTTAAGAAGATTGAGGGATTTCTGTAGTTCAAAATATTTATGCTCAGCAGCCTTTAGACGTTTTTCATTAATCGTATAGCCGTCAACTAAATGTTTTCGAAGCACGCTTGTAGCCCAAATGCGGAATTGGGTGCCCCTTTTTGATTTTACGCGGTACCCAACTGAGATAATAACGTCTAAGTTGTAGAAATTTGTCTCGTAAGATTTTCCGTCAGTCGCAGTTCTCCGGAAATTCCGGATAACTGATTTCTTGCTTAATTCTTTTTTTTTGAAGATGTTCTGAATATGCTCATTAACTGTCCTGATGTTTTTGTTAAAGAGCGTAGCCATTTCTTTCTGTGCAAGCCAAACGGTCTCTTTTTCAAGGCGAACCTCGACTCCTTTTTTATACAAAACAATTTGACCTTTTGAAGACTTATTAAAATTCATCGTATGCCTCTCTTAAAAATACTTGGATTACATTAAAACTTTAAATAAGCCTCAAGCTTACGGAACGTTAGTGAACGTAAGCTTGTAAGGCGAATTTACTCCAGCCCTGACTCTCAAGGGCGCGGAGTCTTACGATATATACTAATATTATATATACCACACATCCGTGTGGGAGTCAAGAAAATGCTGCTCTACGCATATTTTTGAGCCAAGTTATTGTTTAATAACTCCTGATTGAGCAGTTTACCCGTCCTCGCCACAACATTTGCGTCAGTTTCGTTAGGCAGAAAGAAGATATTGGCGAGATAGCGGTCGTATTTATCGCTCTTGTGCGTTTGCACAATAACAAATTTGCAATCCTTAAGCGTGTTTTCAACAAAGTGTTTGGCTTTTTGGCCTGCTTGAGTATTTAACTCTGGCAATCAATCCCGCAAAGACGCAATTTTTGCCGCGTCAGCGTTTCAAAACCGCAATCAATTTGGCTCCAGAGCGTGTCACCATCAATAATCCTTTCAACGTAGGCTTTGTAAGTGTACTGCGGTGTTTTGCTAATCATTGCAGAAAGCTTTTGGGTAGATTTAATCTCGCGAATAATATTAAAACCAAAATCAACAAACACAGATTTTTTCTTTGGCGCAATCTTTACATTCTTGGCAAGAGTGAAAGTAGTAAGCTCTCCTCTTTTGAAAACAATTTGATGAATTTCCGTTGGATTCTTAAGCGGTGGAGTTTTTGGGAATTTAAGCGCGAGCTGCTTTTTAAGCTCGCGCACAGAAAGCTGTTTGTTCACACAACGGCGTTGCCACTCTAAACGCTTATTGTCATCTTTGATTGTTAAAAGGGTTTGATAATGATTCCACTCCAATTCCGTGTACGTACGCGGAATTGGGAATGTTTGATGAAATCGCACAGTGTTCCGAAGTACAGTCTCTGCGATTTCAAGGTCTGTTGCTAATCTTTCAAAAAGATGCTCACCGTATTCGGCGCGGTCACTGTGGTGAAGTAAATGTTTTGAAATGGCTTGGCCTATTTTCCAATAGGCTGTGATTTTGGTGTGCTCTATTTTCTTCTTACTGTTTACAATTTCATTTTTAATAAAACTGGTGAGCGTTTGATAGGTGTTGTTTGTTAATTTTTTAGAGGAATTGTTCACGTTGTACCTCGCTAAAATTGATTAACAATCTTTTTTCGATTAGTTTATTTTAACACGGAATAAAAATAAACTCTAAAAGTATGAAGATTTTTTAAAGCGGATAAAAAGTTATTTTAAACAAGAAAATTGTGAAGGGTCGAGGAAATTTCAGAAATGGTGAGCGAGTAGTCTCTGTCACAAAAAAGAATGACGTCTGCCCAGGCCTTTGTGCCTGAGCCGTATTTTTCGAATTCATGGATATTGCTTCCGACAAAAGTTTCAAGAGCTTTATCCGATGTGTATCCGCGAGATTGAACATCTCTGCTCATTCTGGTTTGTAATTGCGTATCAAGATCGGAGTCAATAAATATATGAAAATCAATAATATCAGAAAATTCTTTGTATGTTGAAACTTCGCCTTCAATAATATTAAAAAGCGCAGGTCGAAACTTTTCTGTCTTGGTTGCGCGCCCAACATCTGAACAATAAACCGGCTTATCAATCACAAGATTACTTTTAATCATCGAAAGGTGCTCGCTAATGAGATCCATTTCATTGGCCTGCGGATGTGGTCCAAAAATACCAAGACCCTTTCGAACGTTTCGACAGGTCTTGTAATCATCGAGGCGCAAAATATTTGTATTTCCTAAAGCTGTGGCCAGTTTCTTGCTTAAGGTTGATTTGCCTGTGCCTCCTGCGCCTCCAACGGCGATTAAGCGCGGCGTGTCGGTATCTTTAAAATAACGACTGATAATGTCTGAAAGCAGACACTCAGCTGATACCACATCAGAATTTATTGATTGTTTGAAATCTTGATTCATAATCAAAGAGAGGTGTCGTTATCTTGTTTTCTTAAAAAAGCTCTTTTTCTTACCAGAAGATTTTTTGCTACCGGCTTTTCTTTTGCCAGACGGACGTCCGTGATAAAATTTTCCTTCGCTAGAGCTTTCTTCTCTTCTTGGTTCATAAGTTCGTTCTCTTGGACGACTAGGTCTGTCTGATTCGTCGCGCTCTCTTGGACGACTAGGTCGGTCTGATTCTTCGCGCTCTCTTGGGCGACCAAATTTGCTATTGAATCCTTCGCGGGGTTTTGATGGTCGATAAGGTCGATTAAAGCTTTCGCGAGGCCTCGAAGGCTGCCTGTCATCAAGGGATCTTGATTTTGATTTTTGAATTAAAGATTCTATCTTTTCTTCTAAAGAATCTAATCGTTGCTGCATTTTTTTAAGCAAAGAAATAATTTCTTGATTGTCACTTGAAAGGATCTCTTTGTTTTCTGTGTTTATATCTTCATTCATTTTGCACCCTCTTATTTAGAATTGTAAAATTCTTTTCCCCTATTTTTTATAATAAGGCCGTTTAAAAATCTTCTCAATATTTGATTGCCACACTCAATATAATTTTTATGATCATCTTTTCTAAATAGAGCTGACAGCTGAGCTTTTGTTATTTCAAAATCTGCTAGTTTTAAGATATCAATGATATCTGTGTCTTTAAGTTTTAAGGCGACTCTTAGCTTTTTTAAGATATCATTATTCGTCATTTGGGCAGTCTCCTACTGGTGAATACCAAGCTCGTGGCGACGTTTTTGAATGTTTTCGTCTTCAAAATATTCATCCAAAGTTGTGTGAACGCGATCAATGTAGCCGTTTGGCGTAATCTCAATGATGCGGTTGGCGACGGATTGTATCAGCTTATGATCATGAGAAGAAAAAAGAAGCGTTCCTTTAAATTTTTCAAGACCACTGTTAAGTGCGGTAATCGACTCCAAATCCAAATGGTTTGTGGGTTCATTTAAAATTAACACATTGGCTTGTACAAGCATCATACGTGAGAGCATACACCGAACTTTTTCTCCACCGGATAAAACTTGAACGGATTTGAAAGAATCTTCTCCCGTAAAAAGCATACGTCCTAAAAATCCGCGTACAAAATTCTCGTCTGTGTTATCAGAGTATTGCCGTAGCCAATCAATCAAATTGTAATCAATATCAAAATATTTTGTATTATCCTTTGGATAATAAGCGCGAGAAGTCGACGCTCCCCATTTGAAACTGCCGGAATCTGTTTTTATTTCATCCATTAAAACTTGGAATAAAGTTGTCTTAGCTAAATCATTGGGACCAATAAAGGCAATCTTGTCACCTTTTTCAACAGAAATGTTTAAATTTTCAAAAGCAATTTGTCCGTCTACGGTTTTAGATAGACTTTCGATATGTAAAACGTCGTTTCCGGCCTCTCGTTCTTGTTCAAAGCCAACGTAAGGATATTTTCTTGAGGAAGGCTTGATGTCTTCAACGGTTAGTTTTACTAAAATCTTTTTGCGACTGGTCGCTTGTTTTGACTTAGACGCATTCGCGCTAAAGCGTGCAATAAAGTCCTGCAGCTCTTTTCTCTTATCAGCAACCTTTTTGTTGACTTCGCTACGCTGTCTCAGTGCGAGCTCGCTTGATTCTTGCCAGAATGTATAATTTCCTGGATAAAGCTGAATCTTTCCGAAATCGATATCTGCAATGTGCGTGCAAACCTTGTTCAGAAAATGACGGTCATGAGAGACAACAATGGCTGTGTTTTCAAAATTGCATAAAAATTCTTCTAACCACATATTGGTTTCGAGATCTAAATGGTTGGTCGGCTCATCTAAAAGTAATATATCTGGATTTCCAAATAATGCCTGAGCTAAAAGGACTCTAACTTTGATTCCTGCCTCAATCTGTTTCATTGGCGTTTCGTGAAGCTCTACTGGAATGCCCAGATCGCTTAACATTTTTCCTGCGTCAGATTCAACATTCCAGCCATCAAGATCAGCAAATTCTCCCTCAAGCTCTGCGGCTCGTTCGCCGTCTTTGTCAGAAAAGTCAGGCTTGCTGTAAAGCTCGTCTTTTTCAGCCATAATATCGTAGAGTTTTTTGTGTCCCATGATGACTGTTGTTAGTGCTGTATATTCATCAAAGGCAAATTGATCCTGCTTTAAGATAGAGATTCTCTCTCCAGGAGAAACGCTGACATCTCCTGTTGTTGTGTCAATTTCACCGGAAAGAATTTTTAAGAATGTTGATTTGCCTGAACCGTTAGCCCCAATGAGACCGTAGCAATTGCCGGAATTAAAGGCAATATTGACTTTAGAAAAAAGTTTTTGCTGTCCGTATTGTAAAGATACGTCACTACATGTTATCACGATAAACCACCATATTGATTAGTTTGTCAAAGCTAGATGAGTCTTAGGAAGGTCAAGCATACACAATCTTGAGGCATTTGTAAAGGATTAAGATGTGGACGATTTCGTTTTATATAGATTAGCCCAGAAAATAAAAACATCTTCTGGGCTAATTGAAGCTTTTATGGCTATTAATTTATAAACGTTCTTTTATTTGAGTTAAAAGAGCACGTGCAAGAGTTTCATCTCCTACTCCATAACGGATTTCAATCTTTATATTTTTGTTCCCTTTTGAGAATACGTCAACAGACACTCTTGTGTTGCTTTCATCTTTGCCTCGCAATTGGGTAACGTCACCTTTTACGACCTTGTCTTCTAATATTATATTTCTTGCTTTAAAGGCTGATTCGACGGCGGCAGCCCCTCTTTCCATAGACACTTGTTCTTCTGAAATAACTTTTCCCATTTGCCATAATGTTGTTCCGCCTGCACCAGCTAAAAGAGCAATACAGCCTGTTAACAACGGCAATACGCAAATCACTAATGCTAGACTAAATAATTTTTTCACTTTTCCACCTTTCTAGTAATTAGAATAAAAACTTTTACCTTATGTTTTGTGTACTTTAAGAAGCATACCGCCTATAGGTGTGGGATGTTAAAAAAGAGTCGATGATTTGTGTCATTGGCTCTTTAAAAAGTTTGTTAGGAATCATTTTATAACTGTTTGCATTGTACATGATTTTTTTCTTGGGCAAAACTTTTTACATGTACATTTTGTTGCGACTACAAGAACTATAAAAATAACCATTAAGGCTACAATCTGTCCGAATAATTTTCCGCTCATACTGACCCTCACTTTTTGTTGATTTTCATTCAGTGATCTATTTTACCATAAAGAAACGCCTGACTTACGAAATTTTATTAAATAAGTCATCAGGGCTTCCTTAAAGTGTTTTTTCGTAGGATACTGCGTATTCAAGAAAACCTTTTTCTTCGTAAAATTCTTTAGCGGACGCATTCCACGAGTAAACACTTGTCGTCATTCGGACAACTTTTTTTTCTGTCATCCAGTGCGTGACCGCGTTTAGTAGCTTTTTTCCAACACCTTGTCCTCGCGCTTCTGAAGTTAAGTACAGCTCGTCTAAGCAGCCGCAGTGAAGCTTGTTGTCATAAGTAAAAGCCCGGATATATCCGATCGGCTTATTATCTATAAAGGCCATAAAAATCGCTAGGTGAGAACTCTTGTCGATTTTATCAAATCTTTCTTCAACCCGTTGTTTTCTGACTTCGAGAATTTCTTGGAAATTTTTATAATGCTTATCGTGCTGCTTTTTATTGAATTTTGTTAAGGCCAACGAAAGCTCTACAAAAGCTTTCCTGTCCTTCTTTTCTATTTTTCGGATTTCAATGCTCATTTAATCATTTCCAAACTGTCAATAACTAACGCTGGACGCGTTGGATCAAAGTAAAAATATGTAAAGAATTCTACTGGCTCACCATTTTCTAGGGATGGCTCATACACTGTGCCTTTGATCTTTTCTGTCACATTTTTTAAATAATCTTCTGGAATGTCGATATTGACATTTTCTTTAGAACCCGAAATGATATCAATTATTTTGCTAATCTGTAATTTTATCAACTTCCCTTCTCTGTTAACTGTGACACCAAAAACGATGGCATAGAATTCTTTAGGTTTTTGCGCATAACAAAAAGTAACAACCAGGCACAAAGCAATTACGGAAACGATTCTGAATACTGTCTTTTTTTTCATGACTAAGCCTCCGATTTATAGATGAGGTCATAATTTGCGGATTTGCTAGCAAAGCTAAATTTGCTGGACGAATTTTAATGAGCCTCGGTTTTGCGGAACACCAGTGAACGCAAATCTGTTAGACGAATTAATCCAGAAAACATTTTAATGTTTTCTGGAATCCTCAAACTCTGTTTTTCAAGGGCGCTAGGCTTCCTTGATCCAAGCTTCAAAAGGGACGAGGATTTTTTTACTTCTTAGATTTCTTTGGTTTCTTTTTTTCTTTTTTGCATTTACTTTTGTCTCCCACGAGTTCCTCCAATCATGCTTTATATGTTTATTTAAATTTGTTCTTGTTCTGGTTCTGGCGCAGGTGCCGACTTAGAATTAGCCTCTGCTTCTTTTTTTGCTAATTTTTTCTTCTTTTTTTCTTCTGTTTTCTTTTTTTTAGCTAATTCTTTCTGGTATTTTTGATATGAATACTTATCTTTTCCCAAAACACTCTCCTTTTTAATGAAGGCACAATTTACGAACGTGGTAGCTTTTGTAAATTAATACCTGTGTTTACTTTTATACATTAGAAAATGTACAAAAATTGATTTTGTTTTACTCCCAGCATAAAGTGCTTAGGAGCTATCGATTATCCCTCTAAAGCCATTTTGGCTTTAGGGCGCCTTTTGATTAAGAAGAATTTTTTCTTTGGCATATTGTCTTCTGCCCAGTCATCTGAAAATTGTCTTAACCAATCTTCAGCTGCATTGTCAAAGCCGATGTCATGCCCAGATTTTTCGCTTTCGATCCAGAGATGTCGATGGATCTCCGCAAGAACTTCGGGATTCCTTAATAGCTTTCGGTTTTTCCATTTTTTCATCATGCCCCTCCACAAATGAAGATTAATTTAAGAACAAAAGATACGTTACGTTTTTTTACACTGGCTTATAAACTAAGATTGAACAAATTAAAACCATTCCAAATAAGGCGCTAAGAAAAACAATATCCGCAATTCTTTCCAAAGGAGCCTTCGTTTCTTTTTCTTTGTCCTGATTGCTGCATAAGAAGAAATACATGAAATTAGAAATAACATGGCAACAAAGACTGTGATGTTGTCGCCAATAATCTCAACTCCTTGATAGTGGGAAATGCTTAAAATACCGATAACCGTTAAGCATACACCAATCATCACTGAAGAAGAGTCAAAGATGTGAATGGAAAGTTGTTTTTCTTGTTTTTCTTCAAATGTTTCGTTGCTCATTTTTTATATTTTTCCTGAATACGCGCGATTGATTTTACTAGTCCTGAAACAACAAAACAAGCGATTCCTAAGAAAAGAACGACATTCTCTTGCTCGCTTCCAACTAAGTCAAAAGCCATGACCATTAACAAAAGAACACCTGCGGAAATTAAAACACTAGAAATAATATCTGTGGTTTTTCGAGACATCTGCTCCTCCAATCTATTTTTTTAAAAGTTGTGAAATTTGATGTAAGACACCTTCGGCGATTTCGCCTTTGGGCATCAGTTTTCGTCGTGCCTTAACGAAAATGACTGTTTTTTTCTCGTCATTTTGTGAAATACTCACACTAACAGTTGCTCCATAAATTTTTGCATTGATGATTCTGGTTTCCGGGCTTGCCTTGGTAATGGTTCCGATCTTTTCGAGCAGATCAACGGTTTTATCAAATGCCTTGTCCGGTGAATTCTTAAATATTCCCGTTGCGCCATTTTTGCCGATAAAAATGCCTGCGATGCTGGCTGGCAGAAAAGCTACGCCAAGCGCGGTGGATGCGCCATAAAGAGCCGCACTCTTCAATCCTATGGGACCAACGCCCTCAATCATAATCATAGTGACAAGTCTCGGGATACTATTAATATCTTTGTAGATTTTATTCTTTATGTCGATGTCATATCCATGAATGATTGGGATTTCGCCTTTTGTGTAATCTTTAACAATTACTTTTCCAAAATTTAAACGAGCCTCATCAATCAAGAGCGGCATTCTCTTTTTAGACGTTATTTCTTTTTTTTCTTTGTGTTTTTCTTTTTCAGCCTCTTGCTGAATAATCCTAAGAGAGTCGATATTAAGCAATCCCTCTTGATTTTTAATAATAACCATTTTTTTAAGATCCAGGACGACAATCGGCAAATGAAGTTTTCCTTCTAAAATCGAAGGCAAATCATATTGAGTCCCAATCTTATTGATATCAATTAAAATCCCTTTTGGGAAATCTTCTGGGTTGTAAATTTGAAGACCAAAAATTTCAACAGTTGGCTCCAATATTCCAATGGTGAGCTTATCGATGTGAACTTTTGTCCCAAGGATATTTGACGCACTTATTGTTACAGCTGTTTTGATAATTTGATTTCCGATGAGCCAAAGGCATAAGAAAATAGACAAGGAAATAATTATAGTTTTTTGCCACTTTTTTAGAATGATTTTTCCCATAAATGAGCCTCAGTTTTACAGAGCGCCAGCGAATGTAAATCTGCTAGGCGAATTTACTCCGCACACAAAGTGTGTCGGAGCTAATGATATCGGTTGAGCGAATTTACTCCGCACACAAAGTGTGTCGGAGCTAATGATATCGGTTGAGCGAATTTACTCCGCACACAAAGTGTGTCGGAGCTAATGATATCGGTTGAGCGAATTTACTCCGCACACAAAGTGTGTCGGAGCTAATGATATCGGTTGAGCGAATTTACTCCGCACACAAAGTGTGTCGGAGCTAATGATATCGGTTGAGCGAATTTACTCCGCACACAAAGTGTGTCGGGATTACCTCAAGTCCTACAATATTTTAAGAAACGTTTCAATCCGTTTTGAAAGAAGATCGACGTTGCACGGCTTGATCACGTAATCATCTGCGCCTAAATCCAGAGCCTTCTTTATCTCGCTGCTTGACCCTTTGATTGTGAGCATAATGACGGGGATATTTTTGGTATTAGGATCGGTTTTAATAATTCCCAGCGCTTCATAGCCGCTTACTTTAGGCATAACAATATCAAGAATAATAAGATTTGGTTTAATTTTGTGGATGAGATCTAATCCGGTTTCGGCATCGGGTGCTGCTAAAACATAATACCCTTCGGCTTCTAATCTTTTTTTAAGCATCAGCGTCACGCTTTCGTCATCGTCAATAACCACAATGGAACCCTTTTTTAGATATTTATTTATCTTTTCAATAAATTCTGAAGGAATAAAATGGCCAATAAATCCTGTCGCGCCTTCATCTATGCAAGTGTTCACAAAAAATGTCATCTCAAGATTTTTTTGTTCTGGAGTGTCGTCTTTGAGTTCAGCGTCATCGTAATAATTGTAGATTAAAATGGGAGTTCTTTTGAACTGTGGCATTTGTCGAAGAATGCGAATTGCAGCATTTGATCCCATATCAAACATTCGACTTTCAATAATAATAATGTTTGGCAAAAACATAACTGCTTTTGAAACAACTTGTTCACATTTGACAACAAAGTCGGTATGGCAGTTTTCGGCCTGAAGAAGCTGAACCATCTCTTGCGCACAGTTTTCGTATCGGCTGACAACAAGCACTCTTTTTGGAGCAGTTACGCTTGTGTGTTTTTTAGTTTGCTCAAAGGTTTTTTCAATTGTTTCTACGAGTGTATCTCTAGAGAACGGTTTTTCAATGAATCCATTGGCACCTGCCGTTTCGAAATAATCACGCATTTTGCCACGTGCGGTCATGGCAATAAAAAGAATGTTTTTCCCAAAATGCGTCTCGCGTAAATTTTTTAAAAAATGACTACCATCAATTTTTGGCATAAGAATATCGGAAATGATAAGATCTGGGATAATTTCTTTGGCAACTTTAAGGCCGTCTTCTCCATTGCAGGCAGTAAAAACTTCATAGCCCTTTTCTTCGAGATTCATTTTTAAGAGTTCTCGGAGATCTTTTTCGTCATCAACTACTAATATTTTCTTTTTTTCACCCATAAGTATGTATTATATAAAAAATTCGTTAAAATAGAAATATTATTTTGAAATCTCTCCTGCTTTTTGTAAAGCGATCTTTGCACAAATAGGCCCAATGAGCTCGTGAATAACCGTAGCGCCGATCACAACACTAATGATTGTATCAGAAATTTGATGAAAAGCGGGATTTTGACGGATGACAAGCGCAAGACCAATAACAATACCGCCTTGAGGAATGAGTCCTCCTGCTGTGTATCTTCGAATGTTGTCAGAAGATTTTGCAATAGTTGCACCAATAAATGTTCCGGTGAATTTTCCAAGAGTTCGAAAAACAACAAATAATAAAACAATTAAACTGGATGAAAAAAGAACTGAAAAATTTAAGTGCATACCGCTTAATGTAAAAAATAAAACAAAAATAAGTTCATCAACGTAGCGCTCCATGATTTTGAAAATTCGATCTTGTTTTTTATTAAAGTTAACAACAATCATACCTAGCGTCATAATCGCCAAGAGTGCGTCGGCTCCAATCATTCTTGAAAGCCCAAAACAAACTGTTAAAAGACCAAAAATAACAACGATTAGAACCCCTTCGCTTTCTTTGGTAATGAAATGGGTCACGCTATTAAAAATAACACCAAAGATTGCGCCAAGAACAATGGATCCTAAAATGATACCTACAGGTTGAAGCACAACGTTGCCGATGTCGAACGTTGCCGACGTAGCACACGCAGCCGCAATAACAACCGCAATGCTATAATTAATGATTCCCAGAACATCGTCAAAGGCCGCAACGCCTAGCATTGTTGAGGACACCTCTCCTTCTGGCTTGTATTCTTGTTTGATAGCGAGTGTTGCCGATGGATCTGTGGGTGAGCCTAAAGAACCTAGCAACAAGCTCATTGGTAGAATGATTTGAAGCCAGTGAGCGTTGTTTCCAGGGATAACCATTGGCCCTAAGAACGCAAATCCAATAGCAATAGCTAAAAATGCGAATTCTGCTTCAAACAAAGTGATCAGAATAAGCCCTTTCCCAAGTTTTTTAATTTTTGAATATAAAAGAGATCCGCCGATTGAAAATGTGATAAAGCTAAGCGCGATATCAGTAATTGGATTCGTTGCCTCTGGAAAGCTTTTTGGAATAAAGGAAACAATATCTGGATTAAGCAAGACACCAGCTATGATGTAGCCAGTAATCTTTGGCAGTTTTATTTTTTGGGCAAGTTCGCCAAAAAGAAATCCAACAGAAACAATGATACCAACAATCAGAATAGAATTCACTGGACTCCTTTCTTAGTAAAGACGTTTATTTTTATTTTTGGAAAATTCTTTAAAAACTTCTATATTTTCTATTCGCATAAAGTTTTTTGTAATTTTGACCGGACTTTTGCCTTTTGATTTCATAGTTGTATTTGAGATACAAAGCTCATTGAATCCATGTTTTTTAGCATCAGCAATCTTTGCCCCATAAACAATTTTTGAAATTTTTGCCCAATGACATGCGCTAAAGCACATTGGGCAGGGTTCACACGTTGAATAGATAACACAACCCGACAAATCGATTGTTTTTAATTTTTTGCAGGCTAAGCGGATGGCCACAATTTCGGCGTGTGCTGTGATATCTGTTGTTTTCCAAACTTTATTGTGAGCACAGGCAACGATCTTGCCTTTCTTAACAATACACGTACCAAATGGTGTTTGACCATTTAAGATGCCCTTGCGCGCCATTTTAATAGCTTGGGTCATGAAGAATGCGTCTTTTATCGTAGTATTTGCGGTTCGTGCCATGGAGATATAATTTCGAGTTTAACTTTCGAAATCCCTTTCTTGATTATACCAATTTTTTTCGCTGCTGCGTAAGATAAATCAATAATTCTTCCACATTTATATGGACCGCGATCATTGATACGAACAACAACAAATTTTTTGTTGTTCAAATTTGTAACTTTAACCATTGTTCCAAAGGCTAATGTTTTATGAGCGGCAGTATAAGCCTCTTTATCGTAAGGTTGGCCGCTGGCTGTTATTCTTCCACTAATTTTTCCGTACCAAGAGGCTATTCCAACGCGACTTTCGCAAGTTGCATAAAAAACATAAATTAAAATAGCAATAATAAGAATAATGGCGAATTTTGTAAATTTCGGATTCGAGGTGAAATATTTAATTCCAAGTAAACATTTGGTGAAGGAAGAAATTTCTTTTTGTTTCATTTTGGTTGACGTAAGACCTTTTCAATTAAAATACGTAGCTGGTTAACCACAGATCGTGGCAAACGAAATTGTGTCCGCAAAGCTGGTGTTGAAATTGTAAATTCAAAAAGATTAGGATTGTCGGGAACTTTTTGAATATTAACATTCATTGGTAACTGCGCCATATCTGTCCTCCATTTTATTCAAGTTGGCCGATGAGAGAATTATCTTTTATGCTGTTAAGACGAACACGACAAATTTGATTACGCAGATCTTTGCTAGATGAAACGAAAACGCGCAAATAGTTATCAGTAAGACCTGTCCACATTTCATTCTTTTGTTCTTCAAAGAGAACTTTTTGTCGAGTTCCTAAGAATTTCTCTATAAATAATTTCTTTTTTCTGTCGCTTAAATCGCGTAAAGCTTTGCTGCGCTTAGCAATTGTTTTTTTATCAATTTGGTTTGGAAAATCTTTACTTTTGGCAAACTTTCGATTGGAATAGCTAAATGTATGAAAGTAAGCAAGTGGTGCTTGCTCAAAGAATTCATATGTCTCTTCGAAAAAATGATCTGTTTCACCAGGAAATCCAACAATCACATCGGCACCAATACATATTTCAGGAACATTTTGTATTGCAAACTGCATAAATAAATCAAGATCGGCTGAGGTATAGCGACGTTTCATCGAAAATAAGATTTTATCACAGGCGCTTTGAATTGGAATGTGAAGATATCGGCAAAGTTTCGTGTTTGATGCCATTAAAAGAATAAGATCGTGCGGAATGGTATTTGGTTCAATGGATGAAATGCGAATTCGTTCAATGCCGTCCACAGGTAGAAGTTTTTTTATGACATCATTTATCATTTTCTTTTCAAAATGATATGCCCCAATATTAATGCCGGTGAGCACAATTTCCTTGTGATTGAATGCTCCTAAAAGTTTTGCTTCTTTTATAATATCGTCAAATTTACGACTACGGGCATTTCCTCGCGCATATGGTATTTCGCAGTATGAGCAATAAGAATCGCAACCATCTTGAATCTTAATATTGGCTCGCGTTCGCTTAGCGCTTGCTCCTGAGGCGGGCATGGTAAAAGGTTTTGACGGAATTGGCGTAACTAAAATCTTTTGTTTTTGATTTTCAGGATCAGTAATAATTTCTGGTAATGTCATTTTTTTTGCATTACCGACAACCCATTGAACGTTTGAGAATTCTTTTAGTTCCTCTTTTTGCGTTTGTGCTTGGCATCCGATTAACGCGATTTTGACATTTGCGTTTGTTCGACAAATTTTATTAACCAACCGCCGCGTGTCCGAGTCCCCTTTTTCAGTAACGGTGCAGGTGTTGATCACCGCAATGTCAGATTTTTGATTTTCAGGAATAATTTTAAATCCGCGCTCTTTGCAGAGATTCTCAAGAACAGCGGTTTCGGATTGATTGGAACGGCATCCTAAGGTGTAGAATGAAATCGTTTTTTTCATAATACTAGTATACTAATTTATATTAAGGATTCAACATCATTCTTATTGAATTTTTCTCAACTAGAGTTGCATGTTTATAGGAATTCGCTATAATGACCATTATGAAAATAGGAAACATTGAAATAGACAAGCCTATTTCGCTTGCGCCGATGGAAGATATTTCGGATACGCCGTTTCGTTTAATTTGCAAACGATTGGGTGCGGATTTGCTTTACACGGAATTTACAAGTAGCGAGGCGCTCATTCGAAATGTTAAAAGTGCTTTTCACAAAGTTACGGTTCGAGATGAAGAGCGCCCCGTTGGGATACAAATTTTTGGTAGCCGCCCTCTCTCGATGCAAAAAGCAGCACAGGTTGTGGAAGAAGCTCGACCGGATTTTATTGATATCAATTGCGGGTGTTGGGTAAAAAATCTTGTGGCGCGCGGTGAAGGTGCTGGACTTTTGAAAGACTTGAAACGACTTGAAGAAATTGTGAAAATCGTCGTTGATGCGGTCCAGTGTCCTGTTACGGTCAAGACGCGACTTGGATGGGATAAGGAAAATATCGTTATTTTAGAAGTTGCAAAAATGGTTGAACAAGCGGGTGCCAAGGCTCTGACCGTTCATTGTCGTACGCGCACACAAGCCTTTAAAGGGACTGCGGATTGGTCTTGGCTTGAAAAAATTAAAAAAAATATTTCCATTCCTTTGATAGGAAATGGAGATATTTTAACTCCAAAGGATGCGAAGACTGTTTTTGAAACAGGCTGCGACGGTATTATGATTGGTCGAGGTGCGGTCACGAATCCGTGGATTTTTAAACAAATAAAATATTTCTTGGAAACGGGTGAATATCTTCCCGAAGCTTCCTTCCGGGAGCGTATCGAATTGTGCATTGAGCACTTGAAGCTTTCTGTTGATTTTAAGGGTGAGTATCGAGGGGTTAATGATTTTAGAAAACATTACGCAGGATATCTTCGCGATCATCCTGGTGTTTCAAAACTTCGTGCTGAACTTGTCACAATCAAGCAATCACAACAAATCATAGACCGGCTGCAGCTTCTTCTTTAAATATTTTTATTTGGTTTAATTTTATCGGAAAAACGTTCGTTGATTTTTAGAATCTCTGGAAAAATTTCTTTAAATTTATCGACGAGTTTTGGGTCAAAAAATGTTCCTCTTAGAGATTCGATCTCTTTTAAAGCGTCGTGTGCAGACCATGCCTTTTTGTAAGGCCTGTTGGAGGTAAGCGCGTCAAAGACATCGCAAAGACAAACGATGCGAGCCAATACAGGAATTGATTCTGTTTTTAATCCTTTTGGGTAACCTGAGCCATCCCATTTTTCATGATGCAAAAGAGCGATGTCTTTGGCTGTTTCGAGTAAAGGAGATTTATCTTCTTCAAGAATCTCTGCGCCAATGGTTGTGTGCGTTTTCATGACTTCCCATTCTTGAGGATCTAATTTTCCCGGCTTCAAGAGAATTGAATCAGGAATCCCAATCTTGCCAATGTCATGCATTTGACTTGCATAAAAAAGAAGCTCAGAACCTTTTTTTTCTATTTCAATAGCGCGCGCTAAAAGAGCGCAATAGTAACTTATGCGTTTAATATGTTGCCCTGTTTCACAGTCACGGTATTCCGCAGCGCTACCGAGCATATGAATAATTTCATGTTGTGTCTCCTGAAGCTCAGTGGTTCTTTCTTTGACTAAATGTTCTAAATTTTCTTTGTGTGATTTTAGGCTTTCGGAATGAAAAAAGTTTTTTCGCGCAAAAAGTTCGAGCCAGTAACAGACATACATGCCAATAAGATTTGCCATCACAAGAAAAAACGTATTGGTAACGAGTGTTTGCAATGGAACAGGGTTAACCCAAATGGCGACTGCTTCATAAAACAGAATAATAAACAAGCCTGCTAAAGATGCCCAAATGAATCGAGCACGCATAACCGCGTATCCATATAAAAAAATAGTAAGAAGACTTGCGTTCGGCGTGTACGCAAAAGAGCTTGGCAAGATAGCAAATTTAGAAACAACACCAATGCCACAAGCCATGATGCCCAAAAAAATGGCAAAGCTGACATATCTTTTTGGATTCTTTAAAAACGTAAACAAAATAGATGCAATCATGACCGGCCAAATAATAACATATCGCAACATCAAAAGTCGCCAGACAAGCTCTTGCGGATAAAACCAAATTTCAAGAAGGCCAAAAAGTCCCCAGACAAGAACTCCCAAAAGCATTGAGATTCTCATGTTAGCCAAGTAATGAGTAAAGTAAAAGTTAAGAAATTGTTGCTCTAGCGCGCCCTTAAAAGAAAGCGTAAAACGATGAATGGGGATTGAATGACCCTCTGAGTATTGATCCTTAAATTGCATTGTTATCCATTGTATTGGTTATAGTTACGATTTAGAAATTATAGCACATTTTTCTTAAAACAACAAAATCTAAGCATTGACAGCGTAAAACTTCGAATCTATAATGGCCATCATGAGAAATTCAGATATTGCTATTTCAATCAAGAATTTAAGCAAATTTTACGGGTCTTTTCAGGCTTTAAAGGATATCTCTTTTGACGTTGAAAGAGGAAGCTTTTTTGGATTTTTAGGTCCTAATGGTGCTGGAAAGACAACAACGATTAACGTTTTGACAGGACTTTCAAATTATAGCTCGGGATCTGTTGATGTGTTTGGTTTTGGCGTTACAAGTGAATATCAAAAAACGAGACCCTTAATCGGTCTTTGTGCACAAGAATTTAATTTTGATCCCTTCCTTTCGCTTGAGCAGATGCTCGTTTATCAGGCTGGTTACTTTGGTATTTCAGAGCCACAAGCGAAAAGGCGAGCCAATGAACTTTTAGATCGATTTCAATTGTCTGAAAAGAAATCTGTGAAATATCGAGCCCTTTCAGGAGGAATGAAGAAGCGTCTCTTGTTGTGCCGTGCATTGATTCATGATCCTGAAATTTTGATTTTAGATGAGCCGACAGCCGGCTGTGATTTGGAACTTCGTTTTTTGATTTGGGATTATCTCGCTGAGTTGAACAAAGAAGGAAAAACAATTTTTTTAACAACGCATTATATGGAAGAAGCAGAAAAGTTGTGCAAAACCATTGGCATTATTCATAATGGTGAGATTGTTCAGATTGGTGAAAAAGAAAAAGTGATGAAAGAAAAAACACTGCAAGATGTCTTTTTAGAATTAACGAATTATCGGGAAAAAATATGCTGATTAGTAATCCAACTGGAATTTTAGCTTTAATCAAAAGAGAGGTGATGCGATTTCTTTCGGTGGCCACTCAAACATTGTTTCCGCCGATGATTTCTTCTATTTTGTTCATTTGTATTTTTGGGCTTGCGTTGGGAAAGCGCATTGATTTAAGCGAAAGTGGCATTACGTATATCGCGTTTATTATTCCTGGGTTGATGACCATGAATGCCATTACAAGTTCGTATGAAAATGCGAGCTCGTCATTATTTATCTCTAGATGGCATAACCATATTCAAGAAGTCTTGCTTTCCCCCTTGTCCTATTTTGAAATGGTTCTAGGAATTTTGGTCGGGAGCCTGGTGCGTTCTCTTCTTGTGGTTAGTGGTGTCCTTGCGATATCTTTGACTTTTAACCCAATGCCGATTGCGCATCCATTTTTAATGATTTATTTTATGGTGATTATTCCTATTATTTTTTCTTGTGCTGGAATGTTGGCTGCTCTTTGGGCTGAGGATTTTAATATGCTCACGATGTGGAACACGTATTTGATTATGCCGTTGACTTTTTTAGGTGGCGTGTTTCATCCCATTCATTTAATTCCAGCCCAGTTTCGATTTTTCACAAAATTAAATCCAATGTACTATTTGGTTAACGGAATGCGTCACAGCGTTATTGGCGTCTCAGACACCCAAGTTATGCACAGCATCGCTGTTTCTCTTGCGCTTGCTATCGTAATGTTTTTAACGACCGTGTATTTGTTTCGTATCGGATATAAGCTGAGAACATAATTATGGATTCTTTAATTCAAAAAGTTTTAGATAGCCAAAAAAAAATTTATGAATGGATTCGCGAATCGGAATCCTTAAGGGAGCTTCCTCTTTATTCTTCTGTGGATATTCGAAACTCTGGATTTAAAATGGCTGTTGTGGATACAAACTTATTTCCGGCAGGGTTTAATAATATTTGCGAGCACGGAGTTTCGGACGCAGCGTTGTTTATAAAAAAAGCGATTTCAAAGCGCGTCACCAACGGGAAAAATATTTTGATTGTTGCCGAGGAACACACACGAAATACGTGGTATTTTGAAAATATTCGAGTTTTAAAAGAGATCATTGAAAAAGCCGGATACGCTGCGACGATTGCAACATTTTTAACAATTCATCCGTCTTTCTGTGAAAATGCCAATGCGGTTGAACTTGAAACTGCTACAGGAAAAACAATTAAGATTTATTGTTTTAAAAAGATTTTGGCGGAAATTAAGTCTGGGAATAAGAATTTTGATTTGATTATTCTTAATAATGATTTAACTTCTGGGGTTCCAGATGTTTTGCGCGAAGCACACATTCCCATTTATCCTTCTCTTCAGGCGGGATGGCACGCCAGATCAAAGTCTAGCCATTTTAAACATAATCATGATTTGATTAAGGAATTTTCAAAAATTATTGATGTGGATCCGTGGCTCCTTTCTTGCTTTGATGACGTTATAACCGATGTCAATATTAACAATGAACAAGATCGATCACGTTTAATGGGAGTTGCTTCAAATTTATTTGAACGTATTGAAAAAAAATATAAAGAACACAGCATTGATGAAAAGCCTTACATTTTTGTGAAATCAGATTCCGGGACATATGGCATGGGTGTCGTTCCTATTGAAAGTCCCGAAGAAATTTTAAGTTTAAACCGAAAAAGCCGAAATAATTTATTTAAAGGAAAGGGTTCAAAGGCTGTCGATCGCTACCTTTTGCAAGAAGGTGTCTCCACCTATTATCATATTGATGAAAAGATTAGCGAGGTTTGCATTTATCAAATCGACAATAATTTGATCGGTGGATTTTATCGTTCTCACAGTGCAAAAACAAATCGAGATAATTTAAATTCAAAGGGAATGAACTTCACGACGATGTGCCCGCATCTTCGAAAATACGGGGATTGTGGAGTGCATCACGATATGAATAGTTTTGACGTTTATCGTCTTTTAGCGCGCATTGCGGGGATTGCTGCGCATCATGAAATTCTTCAACTGGAGGCTGCTTGCAAATGAATTTTGTATTTTTAATGGATCCGTTGGAAACAATTAAGATTGAAAAGGACACAACCTTTGCTTTAATGCTGTGTGCTTATTTTCGAAATCATCGAACCTTTTTTTTGTCTGAAGGAAATATTTCAATTAAGGAAGGAAAAGTTTCTTTTAAAGTAACGGAGGTTGTTCCGCAAAAAGATGCGGATATGCCTTTTGTTAAGAAAGAAACCAGTGACTTGCTTGAAGATAATGTGGACGTCGTTTTTATCCGGACCGATCCTCCCTTTGATGAGTCGTATCTGATGAGCACATGGCTTTTAGATCGTCTTCCAAAACGAGTCGCGATCATTAATAGCCCGAACGGTATTCGAACAGTTAATGAAAAACTATGGGCAACGCAATTTACTTCAATTGTTCCAAAGACACTTGTAACGCGGAATAAGGATGAGTTTATTAAATTTTTGGATTTGGAAAAAGAAGTTATTATTAAGCCTGTTAATCTATTTGGCGGAATATCGATATTTCATATCCGAAAAGGTGATCTTAATGCACACGTAGCCTTTGAAACATTGAGCAATTCAGAAAAACATGAAGTTATTGTTCAGAAATATGTCAATGATGCTAAGGTTGGCGATAAACGGATTTTATTACTTGATGGTGAGCCGCTTGGGGCATTATTGCGTGTTCATGCACAAGATGATCATCGCAATAATTTCTTTTCTGGAGGCTATGCTAAGCCAATTGATATTACAGCAAAAGATCAAAGAATTATCGAGCTTTTAAAACCTCATTTGCGTAGCCTTGGCCTTTATTTTGTTGGGATTGATATTATTGGTGATTATCTGATTGAAGTCAATGTTACCTCTCCTACTTGCCTTCAGGAAATGAATAGATTTTATCATCAAGCGCTGGAAGATCAAGTTATTAACTTTGCAGAAGAATTAACAAAGAAATATCAAGGAAGTTTATCATGAAATTAACATTATATTATTTTTCTGGATGTCCATTTTGCGGGCGCGTTCTTGCGTTTGTTGAAGAACACGGCGTCTCACTTGAAAAAAGAAATATTCATGAGAGTGATGCGATTAAACAAGAACTGCTTGAGATTGGAGGAAAGTCACAGGTTCCGTGTCTTGTGGTAGAAGGAAAGCCGATTTATGAATCTATGGATATCATTGAGTGGTTGAGAGAAAATGTTGTGCGGTCGAAGTAGTTATTTAGTTTAAAATGAAAAGAAGCTTTTGAAATTTGTAATCGGAACAATGTTGATGATGATCGGCGCAAAACCTTCGATTTTAAAGGCTTCGCTGTAGGAAATCAACGTTGGATGGCTAAATTTTAATTTTTCTGAAATTCCCTCCTGATCAATCTCAAGAAATGACTCTGTAAAATTAATACCACCGTATTCTTCCTCTCCTTGCATTTCTGCCAAGCTATGTTTAAAAATAATTTGGTTCAGTGCTGGCGCAGATGCTTTACCTGCCGAAACTAAGGCTGATGATTGCCGTCTGGATTTCCTTGATTTCTTAGCATTCTTTTTTTTAGGATATTCGATTTTCTTACGCGTTTTGTATTTTTCTTTTTCATTTCCAAAAGGAATTTCAATTCCTATGCGAACAGAATGAATCGGGCTTACTTTGTATCCGACATCTTTCTTTTTGCCGCTCTGAATACCCAAGCTAGCCTTAACATTAAAATTTTTTCCCTTAATCCGTAACCCGACTTCAGTATTATACGACTTCCAGATATCAATTGAATTAACAAAGTTTTCGTATTGCGGTAGACCTCCTAAGAATGGCTTGCTAACAGATAGCGCCCAGCCTGGACGATCAAACGTGATGCCCCACATCAAATGTGCCCCTCCTGCAAAGATAATGCCTTGATCTAGAATGAATTTTGTATTTCGAATTGTGAATTCTTCAGAAAGACTGAGCTGCGGAATAAATGACACGGATTTATTTTCAACATATCCCGTAAACCAAATCTGACCGTTTGCGTCTATCTTTATTTTCTTTCTATTCAAAAGCTCTCTATTCAAAAGATTGAAATCAATATCACCACCAAAGGTTTCTCCAGAAACCATAAGCCCACCCGATGGCATAGCTTTGTTTCCCAAAAACCGTAAAGGAATTGTGTCTGCATGATAGCGAAGAACAGGAAACAGGTTTCCTGTTAACTTCTTAGTTTCATTATCCATAAAATTCATCGTCGAAATATTCGTAATGCCTTTTAATCCAACAGAAAAGTTTCCAATTGGAATTTCGGCTTCAAATCCCATTCTTAGCATGTTCTTCGTTGCGGCATCAAACGTGGATTCTGGTGCGACATTTAAAAACTTAAGATAATCCATTGTGAGTTTTCCCGAGAGCTTTGTGTCGTCCAGCGCTCTGACAAGGCGAGACTTTAAGCCAAACGTTGACCCTGTCTTCTTGCTCTCTCCAGGGAATCCTAATTTCAAACTTATTCCAAATCCATCAAATTTCTCAGATCGATCAAAACCTCCTGGATCGCTTGGCTTGCTACTTAACGCATAAGTAGCTGCTAAAGATGAGTTGCCAAATTTCCATCCTGCTTCAATTTCAAGCGGCGTCATTAAATCATTATAGCCAATCTGACTCAGCTTTTCTCCATCTCTTGGATTTATTTGTATAGGCTTTTTAAGATTAAGATAAAAACTTCCAGATTCAAGACCAATATCCATATAAAACAACTGGCTTCCATTAAAAAACAGAATTCCAGGCTCTGCGGTCACAGAAAGATTGCGCAATTTTAATTCTAACGGAAGGCTGATGTCGGCTGGGACTCCTTTTGTTGCCCATATTTTTCCTTCCGGACTAATGCGCAAGACTCCTTGAATACCTGGAATCTCGACTTCTTTTTCATATTTCAAGCCGGCCCATAAGTTCGTTGACTGAAGCCCAATTTCGCCAGACAGTCCATTAGTAAAAAGTTTAGGAAATTTATACCCAGCCATAAAATAAGGCTTAAATTTTGCATTGTATGTGCCGTCTGGCAAAAATGGAGGCAAAATAAATTCGTCACCTGTATACATATTTTGTATGACAATATTTTGGGGTCCCAATGCTCCATAAACTCCTGCATAAAAATTTTGATTGTTAGGAAAAATGTATGGATAAACACGAGCTTTAAAATTCATAAAAGTTAATCCATAGGGGATGCCATCATATTTTGTACGACGATATTTATAATTAAGCTCTCCCTCTAATCTAGATTTTGTGAGAAGATTTGTCGTAAATTTATTAAACCATTTCTTTTTACCATCTTCAAGCGTTGCTGAATCAAGCGCAGCTACGCCTAGAGAATCTATGGCAAGGCTGGAAGAATCCGGTACTACTGCAAGAAGATCAAGAGAACCGATTGTAGCATTTGCGATAGCGATTTCAGCATTGAGAAGAGTATCGGCCTGAGGTTTGGAAAAGAAATTCTTTATAGCATCAAAAACAGGTTTTAAGATCTTTTTCTTGGCAACGGTATCAGCTGTCATTTCGATTTTATTTAAATCAGTTTCGACTTGAGCGAGGCTAATTGAATCAGGTGCGTACAGAATTGTGTCGATCACATCGGTTAAAATCAGTAGATCAGTCGTTAATATTTCCATAGCTGCAAGGTTAGATTGTTCGCTGACAACAGAATCTGTATATATCGGCTTAATTTCTTCAAGAGGCGCGATTATTCTTTCAGCAACGGTGTCTTGGGACGCCTCTGCTGAAGTTGTAACAACAACATTTGGACCTCGTAAATAAAATTTCTTAATCATGAGTGCTTTAAGGACCTCTTGTTTAAGTTGCTCCGGAATAGATTCAGGAACAACAATTTGATTAAGCTCATCAAGAGTGCGAACTTCGTCAATTCGATAAAGAAGATCTGTTGCAAGGTTTTCGTAAAATGAAAGCAGCTCGTTTGCGGCGCTTAAAGTGTCGATGAGGTCCGATTTAGGTATAGATCGATTTAAATACATTGTTTTTGAGAAATCAATTATAGAATCAACGGCAACTTGAATTTTTGGGTCGATAATTTTAGACGTATCTGCGACGATGGGGGTATTAAGAATGATTGAATCCTGAACATCTTCAATTGTGTCTTTTGAAACCTGGCTGATTGTTTTGACTTCGGCAATAGAATCAAAAACAGTTTTATAGATCATTTCTTGTGTTTTTATGGGTAAAGCTGTTACAGAATCAGCTTGGATAACAGATATTCTTATTGGCATTTTGACTAGAGACTGTATCTTTAATATCGAGTCTTGAAGATATTCTTGAACAATTGTATCGATAGTATTTGTTTCTTGCAAAACAGATGCGTCAGAAGCATCGAGACCTTGTATCACAATTGTGTTGGAGGCGATTAAATCTTGAGTCGTTGAATCGATAACAATTAAATTCTTAGCAATGGTGCCAGCAGCGACTAAGTCTTGGGCTATTGTTGAATCCATTTCCGTACTAGACCCGCTCATATCGTATGCCACAGTTGTTGTGTCCGATAAATTTACAAAATCAGTATTTTCATCATCGGGCGGGATTCCGGCAATCATTTTTTTAGTTTCAACAGGTTTTTCCATATTTAAAAGATATCCTAAAGTGATCGGCCCTAAGTCCCCATCTTCAGCAATTCCCAATTTGTGCTGAAGTGCAATAACCAAGGTTTCCGCTTGCCAGTCCATTTTTATTTTTCCATCTTTCCCAGGCTTTAATAAATTGTTGATATTTTTTACAAAATGAGTCGTATTAACATTATACTTATCTCCAGTGATCGGATTGGTCTTGCCATCCAAATTAAGAACATCCTGAGGAGAAACATTATCCATAATTAAATCTGCATATTGAGATATTTCGTCGCCTAAGCTATAAATTGATTCATCAACAACAACTTGTTCTTGTGATTGATCGGCATATTCAATTGTATAATCAGGATTAACAGGAGGAGTTGTCTCAGACCCAAAAGCACCCGTAAGAGGAATTGCCAGATTAAATATAATCGCGAGAGCCATTGTTTTTAGGAATTTTCCTCGCCATTTTGTTAATTTCTTTACGATTGGAGAATTTGCTTTTTCGTAATCAACGATAGCTGTTTCCATGCTCACAAGATTTCCATCGCTAGCTTTTCTTGTTAGCACCCCTCGATTGCTAAAAGTCGGATCTATCTCGGGATTAACTTTCATTAAATCAGCTCCGCCAGAAAAATATTTTCTTGGGATTCGTCTGTGCGTATATTCATCGTAGTCTACCTTTATGTAATCACAGACACCTTTTTCAAAAGCTTCAATGTATTGGGCATAGATATTTTCAGGATTTAGATTGCCTTCTGTTTCAATCCCTAAAACTTTTGATTGATTACTATATGCTTGATTAAGGATGGAATCTTTAAGATTTTTCTTAAACCATTGAGCTAGAATTAAGGAATGATATATTTGACGAATTTGAACGAAGTTTTTTCCTTCGTTGACTTCTTTTTCGATCTCAGGAAGCAAGATTTCTTTAACAATTTTTGATGAAAGATTATTGGATTCATATTGTTCCGAAAGACTACTTTTGTCCATGCCAAGTCGATCGCTCGAAATATTTTCTTCAAGAGCCAGGAAGTCTTTATCAAGCATAACTTTTAGTTTGCTTTGCGTAATGAAAACATTGTCGCCATGCGTATAAACCTTTGCCACATCAGGCAAAATCCACACCTTATTGAAAGTGTTAACTGGGATATCTGTTGTTCCAAATTTTTCATAAGCTTTTTTGTAAACCTTGTCCCAAAATTTTTTACCAAATTTTTCATCCGGATGAATCAAAGATGCTGTGATTTGCTTTAAGAGATAATCTTGAGCTAGTAAATCAATTCCCATATCTGTTCCAGATAAAGAATCTGGAATCACTCGTTCTTGTTCATATGGCGACAGGTTAACCCAAAGATCGTTTTCAGGAACTGTTATCGAAGCTAGAAAATATTTAATCAGTTTTTCGCATTCCTTTTCAAAATTTTCTTTGGGAATATTGCTATCTCCTTTGTCAAAAATAAAATCGAATTTAAATGGATTATCTGGGTGAATCTTGAAGCCTTGGATGATCAGTGGGCTAAATTGAGGGCTTAGCGAAATAAGCGTCCCTGGAGTCGGAAGTGCTAGATTTTGGGCTAAAACAGGGCTTGGAAGACTAAAAAAAGGCAAAATAACGCATAGAATGACCATAGTTATGCATTTTTTTACCTTGCGGTATCTATTGTGACTCAGGCTTATCATTCCCGTGGCTCCCTGCAATAATGATAAGATTATATAAAAACTACTGTATCTTCGTAATACAAATATAGCATATATTTATATATAATGCAGAAAAGCCCTAGAAAAAATCCAGGGCTTTTCTGCATTAGATGCTTTTGATCTTAAAGTGATGGGTTACATACTTTAAACGACGCCTTGATCAAGCATCGCATCGGCAACTTTTACAAATCCTGCGATGTTAGCGCCTTTTACATAATCAATATACTTTCCTTCTTTTCCATATTTTGCACATTGCTCATGGATAGCTAGCATAATATCGTGAAGTTTTTTATCCACTTCTTCGCGAGACCAAGAAAGTCTTAGACTATTTTGAGACATTTCAAGACCAGAAGTTGCAACGCCACCAGCATTAGCAGCTTTGCCGGGTCCGTAACATATTTTTGCATCTTGAAATACTTTAACGCCTTCTGGAGTTGTTGGCATATTGGCACCTTCGCCAACAGCTATGCAGCCGTTCTTTACTAATTCTTTCGCGTCAGCTTCATTTATTTCATTTTGAGTTGCAGATGGAAAGGCAACGTCACATTTTACTCCCCAAGGATTCTTTCCTTCAAAATATTTACAGTTATATTTTTCTGCATACTCTTTGATGCGACCACGCTTAACATTTTTAAGCTCCATGATATAGGCTAATTTTTCTTCGCTTATACCATCTGGATCATGCACTGTGCCTCCTGAATCAGAAAGAGTAACGCATTTGCCGCCTAATTGGGTTACTTTTTCTATCGTGTATTGTGCAACATTTCCTGATCCAGACACAGTACATGTTTTTCCTTTTAAGGAATCACCGACCGCCTTAAGCATTGCTTGTGTAAAATAAACACATCCGTATCCAGTTGCTTCTGGTCGAACAAGACTTCCACCCCAATTCAATCCTTTTCCTGTTAGGATTCCAGTAAATTCATTGCGAATACGCTTGTATTGACCAAACATAAAACCTATTTCTCTAGCGCCAGTGCCTATATCTCCTGCAGGAACGTCTGTATTAGGGCCGATATGTCTAAAAAGTTCAGTCATAAAACTTTGGCAAAATTTCATGACCTCATTGTCAGTTTTGCTTTTAGGGTTAAAATCAGAACCACCCTTGCCGCCACCCATAGGCAGTGTTGTAAGGCTATTTTTAAATACTTGTTCAAATGCAAGAAATTTTAATAATCCTAGATAAACAGTTGGATGAAGACGAAGGCCTCCTTTATACGGTCCTAAGGCGCTGTTCATCTCGATACGAAATCCTCTGTTAATCTGCACCTCTCCTTTGTCGTCAATCCAGGGAACGCGAAACATAATAACTCTTTCTGGCTCGGCTATTCTTTCTAAAATCTTAGTTTCTCTGTATTTCGGGTTTTTGTTAATGAAAGGTAATACTGATTCTGCAACCTCTTGTACGGCTTGATGAAATTCGGTTTCACCAGGATTCTTTGCAATAATTTCCTGCATGAATTCTTTTACGGTTAAATCTGCCATCTTTTCCTCCGTTTTAACGTTAAGGGTGATATGAAAAATTCATTTTCATTAAAGCATGAATTTGTTTTAGCAAAAATCTTTAAGGCCTTGCTCCCATCTTTTTTTAAGCTCGGGATTATTTATCCAAGACAACAAGTATTTAGTGTACTCTTCTCCCGTTGCACCGGTATCTCGTCCTGTTATTGTTAATTTCTTTTCATAGTTACCGCATACATCTAGCGCCATTTCAACTTTTGAAGCGTATTGCGGATATCCAATATGACGAAGAAGCATTGCGCTTGCGCGAATCATAGAACAAGGATCTGCAAATTTATCGCGACCTTCTTTAACCATGCGCGGAGCACTTCCGTGAATTGCTTCAAACATTGACCATTTTTTTCCAATATTAGCACTTCCAGCTGTTCCAACTCCACCTTGCATTTGCGCAGCCTCATCTGTCAAAATATCTCCGTATAAATTAGGAAGAATCATAACTTTAAAATCTTTACGCCTTGCAGGATCAATTAACTTAGCTGTCATGATATCGATGTACCATTCGTCTAATTTTATTTCTGGATATTCTTTAGCGATACGAAAAGCGACATGCGAAAAACGACCGTCTGTTGTTTTGACAACATTTGATTTCGTTATAACCGTTACGCGATCAATATTGTTTTTCGCGGCGTACTCAAACGCCATTCTAATAATTCGTTCTGCCCCTTGTTCTGTGATGACCTTAAAGTCAACACTTAGGTCGTCAGAAACGTCAAAACCTTTTGAACCTAAGACATAAGCTCCTTCTGTATTTTCTCTAAAGAAACACCAGTCAATTCCCTCATTTGGAATCCGCACAGGTCTGACATTGGCAAAAAGATCTAAATAACGCCTCATGGCAACATTGGCGCTCTCGATGTTCGGCCACTGATCACCTTTTTGAGGAGTTGTTGTCGGACCTTTAAGAATAACGTGACAACTTTTTATTTCTTCTAATACATCGTCCGGAATAGCTTTCTTTTGAGCGGCTCTATTTTCAATTGTTAATCCAGCGATATCCTTAAAGGTAACCTTTTTGTTGTTGACTTCATTTTTTAGAATATGCTTTAAAACTGTTTCTGCATGTTTTGAAATAATTTCTCCTATTCCATCACCAAAACAAATTCCGATAATGATTGGAGAAATTGAAGAAAAATCTGTCTCTTCGACAGATGTCTTCATTTCTTCAACACGTTTGAGCTGTTCTTCTATAATGATTCCAAATTTATTCTTTGCGCTTTCAATTAGTTCTTTTGACATTTTTTTATTTCCTTCAGTGTTATTTTAATTGTTACCAAATTAGGTTGATCGCTACAGCCTTGCATGCCGAATAACATCACCTGATTTAACAAACGTTCCGTTTTTGCACCCAGTAACGTTGCAAAACGTTATTGCATTATTAAAATCTAGATGAGGCGTTAGTCCAATTACAACCATATCCGCATCAGGTTTGCAGCTGCAATTAATAAGCTTTTTAATCATTGCTCCGCAATGAGGACAAAAAAGATCATCTTTTTTGCCGTTCGCTAGACTACCGGATAAAATTATCTTATCAAAATCCCCTTCAATAGCAGAAAGAACAAATTCACCTTCTACCCCTTTTCTCTGAAATTTAATACGAAGTCCTGGAAAACCATTTATCTCATGCTCGGTATCTATTAGACTACAACCATCTGGGCAGTACGCTTTGTTTACAACATATCTGACTTTGTCCTCGTCTTTCTTGGAAGCAGTTTTAATTCTTTTGGTCAGAGGTATCATTAATCTGCCATCTTTATTAAATTTGCCCATAAAAGCTCCTTTGTAAATGTTTATCCCTGTATATTTTAAATTACAGCAAACACAAAATATTATATTTTTTATTTTTTTGTTTTTAAATAATCATTAATTGATTTTGCTGCGATTCTTCCTTGCCCCATGGCTAGAATAACAGTAGCAGCGCCTAAAACGATATCGCCCCCAGCATAGATACCATCGATTGAAGTTTTGCCGTTTTCATCCGCGACAAGATTTCCCCACTTATTTGTTTTTAAATCAGGTGTTGTTTGCTTGATTAAGGGGTTAGAGTCATTTCCAATGGCAACAATAACGGTGTCTAAATCAATTGTAAACTCGCTTCCTTCGATAACGACTGGCCGTCGTCGTCCGGAATCATCCGGCTCTCCTAATTCATATTTTAAGCATTCAATGGCTTTCACGTGGTCTTTATCATCACCTAAAATTCTTTTTGCATTCTGCAGCAAATGAAAAATAATCCCCTCTTCTTTTGCGTGATGCACTTCTTCTACGCGAGCAGGCATTTCAACTTCTGTTCGCCTATAAATTAAATGAACTTCTTCTGCGCCTAAACGAAGCGCAGTGCGAGCTGCGTCCATTGCGACGTTGCCTCCACCAAACACGCCAACTTTACGTGAATCAAAAATTGGTGTATGCGACTTTTTTTTATCGTAAGCCCGCATAAGATTGGAGCGTGTAAGATATTCGTTTGCCGAAAAGACTCCAACAAGATTTTCTCCTTCAATATTCATAAACCTTGGCAAGCCAGCACCCGTTCCGATAAAAATAGAATCAAATCCATCTTTTTTCATCAGGTCAATCACTTTTCTGGTGCGGCCTACTACAAAATTTCTTTTAATTTCAACTCCCATTTTTTCAAGAGTATCGATCTCTTCTTTAACCATTTTTTTAGGTAAACGAAATTCTGGAATACCATAAACCATGACTCCACCTGTCTTGTGAAAAGCTTCAAACATTGTAACAGCGTGCCCCTCTCGCCTGACATCAGCAGCAACTGTAATACCAGCAGGACCACTGCCTATGACGGCAACCTTTTTTCCGGTTTCTTTTTTTACGCTAGGCGTGGCAATCATTCCATTGTTGCGCTCCCAATCCGAAACATAGCGCTCAAGCCTTCCGATTGAAACAGCTTTATTTACATCTTTCAATGATTTGCCAATAGTACACGGCGCCTGACATTGCGTTTCTTGCGGACAAACTCTTCCACATACCGCAGGCAATAGGCTATTTTTTTTAATAATATCTATGGATTTTTTATTGTCTCCGTCTGCAATAGCCTTAACAAATCCTGGAATATCTATTTGAACAGGGCAACCAGTGATGCAAGGAGTATTTTTGCATTGAATACATCTCATAGCCTCAAACTGTGCCTGCTCTTGAGTGTATCCTAAAGCCACCTCGGACATATTTGTTTTGCGTTTAGCAGGGTCTTGCGAAGGCATTTCCTGAGGCGGAATGGCAAGGCGTTCTTTAGGTGTTAAATGGTTATTGCTTGGGAGCATCTTGTTTATTTTTTCTTTTTTTAATTTCCATCTCTAAATGGCATTGCTCGTGATCTGAACTCTCTCTTTTTTTATAAGAATTAAGCCGATGCATCATGTTGTCAAAATCGACAAGATGCCCATCAAATTCAGGACCATCAACACATACAAATTGAGTTTTTCCTCCCACTGTTACGCGGCAACCTCCACACATACCCGTTCCATCAACCATAATTGTGTTAAGAGAAACAACCGTCGAGACTCCGTATGGTCGAGTGGTTTCAGAGCAAAATTTCATCATGATAGGAGGACCAATAGCTGTAACTAGGTCAGGTTTTTTAGCACGTTCACACAACTCTTTTAAGGGTTCGGTAACTAGCGCCTTTCGACCATAAGAGCCATCGTCTGTACATATGATTATCTCATCGGCGATAGTTTTCATTTCATCTTCAAGAATAACCAATTCTTTGGTGCGAGCTCCTATAATAATGATTAGTTTGTTACCAGCGGCTTTTAAAGCTTTTGCAATTGGATATAGCGGAGCAACGCCAATTCCGCCCCCAACGCCTACAACTGTGCCAAAGTTTTCAATGTGCGTTGGCTTGCCCAGCGGGCCGACAAGATTAAGAATCTTGTCTTCCTCTTCAAGCTCTGCAAGCAAATGGGTTGTTTTTCCAACTGTTTGAAAAATTAACGTGATGGAACCTTGTTTATTGTCGGAATCGGCAATAGTCAAAGGAATTCGTTCGCCTTCTTCAGAAATTTGCAAAATGATAAACTGTCCTGGCTGGCATTCTTCGGCGATAAGAGGAGCTTCAATTTGAAATCTAAAAACCTCTTCGGATATTTGCTTTTTTTCAATAATTTTATTCATTGTTTTTAGAGGTATCCCTTTGATGATTTTTATTTTTGCCTATTTCTTAGGCATTAGAATTTTTACCAAAAAACTCATAATTTATTCAAAAAAAAAGAAAAAGACGCCCTTGAATTGGACCCCTTTGCCGCAATGCAGCCATATTATTACGCACGCTATGCCTTGTCAATATTTTTTTCAAATTTTTGATTTCTGTAAAAATAATTCATTGATCGCGTCTGGACAAAAATCACGAACACAATTTTTATCAGCAATAGGCCAAAAGCTGACCACTACATCGATATTGCGAAATTTTGAATATCTCTTAACCAAAGAAGCAGCTGTTAATAAAAGTTTGTCATCCGGACTTTTTCCTTTTAATACAGCGGTTGGCCCTTGAAAATCTTTAAGTTCAAGAATGAAATCATCATCCTCTGCATGCTCAACGAGTTTGTCATTTTCAAATTCATCGCGCCCAAGAATGACTTTAAAATGTTTATTAATTCGAACGTGTCGACCCCATCTTAAGCTGATAATTTCATCAAGATTTTTGTAACCATATGTAAAGCTATCTTTTATCCTGCGAGCAAAATTTCTATCTGTCAAAAGACATCCACCACCCGTTGGCGTATAATTTTTAATGTCAAGTTCGCGTCCCATTTGTTGAAGATTTGAACGCGAACGCCCAGAGAAATTATGCAGCTTTTCACGATCGATCTTGCCTTCTTTTTCTGCGTCCGTTGGGTCAAGCAATTTGGCGCATAAAGGCCGAAGAAGACACCCCTTTAGTCCACTTTCTTTCTCGACACTTGCTAAACTATGACGCATTTGAGACATTGGCCTTTGTCCTAAAACTTCACCGGTTGCGACAAAATCAGCATCGATTTCTTCCATATATCTTTTTGCTTTTTTAAGATTGTAAATACGACAATCAACGCAAGGATTAATGGCAGAGCCATAGCCGTGGCGAGGATTTTTGACAATTTCTAAGAAATCTTCGTTGAGCTGAATAATCTTAAGGGGAATTTTAAGCTGTTCTGCGATGCCCACAGAACGAGGCTTGTCACCACAGCCCCATGGAAGGATAAAATGAAGACCGTAAACATTCACCCCAAGATCAATTAAAATCTTGGTAGCAAGTGCGCTATCGAGCCCTCCAGAAATCATGCTAACAGCTTTTACTTTTTTCATAATAGTTTATTTCTCTTTGATTCGCGTGTATGCTAGCGCAATTTTCTTTTGCTTTCAAGATAATTATTTGTACACCGAGGAAAATGTTGCGTCCGCTTTACATTTATGTTATATATATTAATCTTACAAACTTTAAATAGAGAGTTTAAATATGGCAAAAGAAATAAGAAATAAGAAATTAATGACGGGTGCTCAAGCCTTGATCAAATGTTTGGAAAATCAAGGTGTTGAATACATGTTTGGGTTACCAGGCGGGTCTGTCATTCCGATATTTGATGCTTTGGTGGATTCAAAAATAAAATCGATTTTAGTTCGACACGAACAAGGTGCAACGCATATGGCCGATGGCTATGCGCGCGTAACAGGAAGACCTGGAGTTGCACTTGTAACAAGCGGTCCGGCGGCAACAAATACGATTACGGGAATTATGACCGCCCACATGGATTCAGTTCCAATGGTTGTTTTGTGCGGACAAACCATTACGCCAATGCTGGGCAAAGATGCCTTTCAAGAAACAGATACCTTCGGTGTCAGCATGCCAGTTGTTAAGCACAGTTATCTTGTTAAAAAAACTAATGATATTCCAAGAATTGTCAAAGAAGCTTTTCATTTAGCTCAAACAGGTAGACCTGGTCCTGTCTTGATAGATTTGCCTAAAGATGTTACTTCGGGTCCTTTTACTGGAAGCTCATTAAATCCTAATACTGATCTTCCGGGATATAACATTCCTTCTTTAGGGAAGAAAAACGACATCTTAAAAATTGCTAAATTATTAAAACAATCCAAACGACCGCTATTGCTTGTCGGGCATGGTGCAATTATTTCCAAAGCAAGCTCTTCTGTTAGAAAATTAGTAGAAAAATTACAAGCACCTGTCGTGAATACTCTTCTGGGGAAAGGCGCTTTTCCTGAAACGCATCCCCTTTCTTTAGGAATGGTTGGTATGCACGGAACAGCATATTCAAACAAGGCGATCACATTGTGTGATTTAATTTTTTCTATTGGTTCTCGATGGGATGATAGAATCAATTCAAACAATGCTGAATTTTGTTTAGGTGCGAAAAAAATACATATTGATATTGATCCTGCTGAGATTGGCAAAATTGTAAAGCCTGACGCTAGCTGTGTTGGTGACGCAAAGCTCATTTTGGATGAACTCATAAAACATGTTTCGAAACTCGATACCGATGAATGGATTCGAGAACTGAAATATTTAAAAAAAGAGTATCCCCTTCATTACAACAATGAAAAAGGATTGAGCGCACAGTATGTGATAGATGAACTTTATAATGTTACAAAAGGGAAAGCAATTGTTGCCACAGATGTAGGTCAACATCAAATGTGGGCTGCGCAATTTTATAAAAGCGACTATCCAGATTGCTGGCTTTCTTCTGGGGGAGCGGGAACAATGGGATACGGTTTCCCGGCTGCGATTGGTGCGCAATTTGGACGCCCGAAAGATCTTGTTGTTGCAATTTGTGGTGATGGCGGTTTTCAAATGACACTTTATGAATTATCGACAATTTTTAATCATAAGTTACCTGTTAAAATTTTAATCATCGATAATAAATATTTAGGAATGGTTCGTCAATGGCAAGAATTGTTTTTTGACAATAGGCTTTCTGGTGTTGACTTGGAAGGTAATCCAGATTTTGTTAAGCTTGCCGAAGCATATAATGTAAAAGGATTTCATGTTGATAATCCAAAAGATGTTCGAAAAACATTAGAAGCGGCAATGAAACATAAAGGGCCAGCCTTAATTCACGCGGAAGTCGTTAAGCAAGGTAATGTTTTTCCAATGGTGCCAGCAGGAAAATCTGCACATCATATGATTATAGAGCCGCCAACGCAAAAATTAGAAAAACCAACAGGAAGTACGTAAGGTTAATATTATGAGCAAAAAAATAAATAAAGTACACACTATCAGTTTTCTTGTCGCGAATAAACCTGGAGTTCTTGTTCGAGTTGCTCTTGTCTTTGCAAAACGAGGATACAACATCGATTCCTTGGTTGTATCTCCCTCTTTTAACGAGAAATACTCAAGAATGACGATAGCGGCTCAAGGAGACCTCGCCACGCTTGATCAAATTGTCAAACAGGCAGCCAAATTAGTTGACGTTCTTAATGTGAGCGAACATCCACCAGAAAACGCTATTGAAAAAGAATTCGCGCTTCTTAAGATTCGATGTAAGCCACAACAAAAAGTATCGTTACAAAAGATTTTAAAGAAATATAAAGCACATATTGTCGATATGACGAATGCTGCCGTTGTTGTTGAGCACACAGGTACGACCTCTGAGCTCAATGAACTTGAAATAAAATTAAAGAAATATGGGTTGATTGAGATGATTCGAACCGGAAAGGTTTTGATGGTTCGAGGAAAAGAAACAACTTAAAGCTTAGACTTAAAGGGTATGATATAAAAAAGCGATCAAAATATTTTGATCGCTTTTTAAATTACTGATTTTTTTTAGAAAATACTAAACGTCTTCTTTAAGATAGTGATCTGCTTCAGTGGCTGCCATGCAACCAGACCCAGCAGCTGTAATGGCCTGACGATAAATTTTATCCTGCACATCTCCACAAGCAAAAACACCAGAAACATTTGTTTGCGTTGTTCCGGGCTTTGTCATGATATATCCTGCTTCGTCAATTTCAATTTGACCATCTAAAAAATCTGTATTTGGCTCATGTCCAACAGCATAAAAAAGACCTGACACTTCCATCTTGTCTTCTTTCGATGTTTTTGCATGCTTTGTTTTAAGAGATGTGAGAAACTGTTCGCCCATCGCTTCAGCAACGTGAGTTTCCCAAATCATTTTAATCTTGTCGTTATTTAAAACACGATCTTGCATAGTTTTTGATGCACGTAAAACATCGCGTCTAACAAACATTAAAACCTTACTTGCGTATTTTGTTAAATGAAGCGCCTCCTCGCAAGCAGTGTCCCCGCCGCCGATAATTCCTAAAACTTTGTTTCGAAATAATGGCAATGCTCCATCGCAAACGGCACAAGCTGAAATTCCTTTTTGCCAAAATTTATCTTCATTCACAATGCCTAATCTTTTGGCTGTTGCACCCGTTGCAATAATAATTGTCTTTGTTTCGACAGAATCTTTTTCAGCTATAACTTTAAACGGTTTAGATTTAAGATCAATCATTGTAACGGTCTTCGTTTCAATGCGAGCGCCACACTTGATAGCCTGTTTGCGCATCTGGTCCATTAATTCTGATCCGCCAATACCATCAGGAAACCCTGGAAAATTTTCAATCTCAGTTGTTGTTGTAAGCTGACCACCAGCGGCAATATTTCCCGCCATCATTCCCTCAAACATCAATGGTTTTAATTCGGATCGGCCTGCATAAATAGCAGCGGTATGAGCTGCTGGTCCAGACCCAATAATAATAACATTTTCAATCTTCATTTTGTTCCTCCACATTCATTTTAGAAAAACTTGGATGCAAATCGCTATATTTTTTCATCACAACGGATTCACTGGTTATGTTTGATTCGTAAGCATTCTCTTCTCTATCAATTAATTCATCTAAATTCTGATCTGACTTAATTGTAAAACCTGCATCTTTAATCATTTGTAAAGTTTTCTTTCGACTTAAGCCTGTAGCATTTAAATAGCCGTCCATAAAAATAGAACTTGCTGGATACAGTCCAAGTGCTTGCAAGTCTCGTAAATGGTATTCTCGTCCGGCAGCAATTCTAATTTCGACTGCAGGATTTAAAAACCGATATAAGCAAAGTATTCGTAAGCACAACTGTGGTGTTAATTCATTTGCTTTTGTTAATACATTTCCTTCAATGGGAAGAAGAAAATTTACAGGAATAGATTTTACATTTTTAAATTTTCGAAGCGTTAAAGCAGCATCTATGATATCGTCGATGCTTTCGCCCATTCCAACAATGACACCAGAACAAATATCAAGCTCAGCATTTTGAGCTGCATTTAAAGTGTCAATGCGCTTTTGAAAGGAATGCGTTGTGCAAATATTTTTATAATGATTAGCTGACGTATTAATATTGTGGTTGAGTCGATTAAGGCCTGCCTTTTTTAAGATTTTCGCTTCATCTTCTGTGATAAATCCAGGTGAAACACAAACCTCGATTGGAAATCTTGACTTAATTTCTTTAATGATGCTAACAAGATGTTTGATGCGGCTTTTCGACTGACACTTTCCAGAAAAAACCATACAATGACGAAACGCACCAGCTTTATAGGCTTGCTCTGCTTCTTTAAAAATCTCATCATCAGATTTCATAGGATACTTTTCAATCTTTGCGCTTGAGGATTTTGATTGAGCACAATAGTGACAATCTTCAGAACACGAGCCATTTTGAACATTGTTAATAATATGAATTCTTACCTCGTTTTTCCAATATTTAAAACGCAGCTTATAGGCGGCCTGAAGAAGTGAAAGCAATTGAATTTTTGGAGATGTGAGAATTGCTTGGCATTCCTCGCTTGATAGAATTTCACCAGAAAGGCTTTTATTTGTTAAGTTTGTATAAAATTTAGTATTCATCATTGATGTATTCTAATGCAAGTCAGCAAAAAAATCAAATAGTTAACGAATAATAATTGGAAAAGACTTGCTAAAAGTATTAATATTATGTATATTACTCCTATGAAAAAATTGCATACTTTTCATATTCCTGTCATGGGAACTGGATTTTCAATCGACACGCCTCTTAAAGTTGCTAAATATGGTATTTCTTCTGTAATTTCCCTTGTAGATGACACCTTAATTGAGCAGATGCGTAAATTTTATAGCTCTCTTTATGGCGAAGATTATAAGGAAATCAAAAAAGACGACCCAGACCATAGGGCGCGACGCATCACCGAATATTTAAACCTTATTGATCGGATTGTAAAAAAACAGATTAAAGACTTAAAATCTTCAGCATTTGAGACAGGAAGCGAGATTACAAAATATTTTGAGCTTCTGCCGGACACCTCTCCTTTTAAGAAACTTTATCAAGAGATGCTTTCAACTAAGGATTTAGAAGTAAAAGAAAGGCTTCAAAACGAGCTGCGCGAGAATGTGAAAGCCGGTAGTATTGATGTTAATATTATGACAAAGCTTGATCGCACAAATTTTGATAAAGATGGCAAAGAGCTTCCCTCTGAATTCTCAGATGCGCTTGCTGCTTTTCGAGGTTATGCACAAAGTACCTTAGCATCAGCGATTATTTTTTCAGCTGGATTTAATCGAAAACTTTATAGTTATATTGAAAATTTTAAAGATTTTTATTGTAATGCGACAGGTGAAATAAAAAAGAAAATTGTTTTAAAGGTAAGTGATTATCGATCATGTATTACTCAAGGTAAATTTTTAGCTAAAAAAGGTCTTTGGGTTTCTGAATATCGCATCGAATCTGGTCTTAATTGTGGCGGACATGCTTTTATTTCAGAAGGATTTCTTTTAGGTCCTATTTTAGAAGAAATGAAAGTAAAGCGTGACGAGCTATTTTCTGGCATTAAAAGTGTTTATGAAAAAGCTGTTAAATTAAAAAATGATTTCTCTGCGATGCCTCCCGACGCAAAGATTACCGTTCAAGGCGGTATTGGAACACATGACGAAGATCAATTTCTGATGAATCATTATGATCTTGACGGAACAGGTTGGGCAACACCTTTTCTTCTTGTTCCTGAAGTCTCTAATGTCGATGAAAAAACTTTAGAAAAATTACGCGTTTGCGATGAAGATGATCTTTATTTAAGCAATTGTTCACCCATTGGAGTTCCTTTTAATAATCTTAAAAGTGCTCCAAGCAATGTCGTGCAAGAACGGCGCGTACAAGATGACCGCCCGGGAAGCAACTGCTTCAAAGGACATCTTAAATTTAATACAGAATTTACAAATTTACCAATTTGCATTGCATCGCGTCAATACCAAAAGCTAAAACTTGAACAAATTGAAAATTCAGACGATAAAGAAAACCTTCCTTCCAAAAAAGATGTTGTTGTGAAAACGTGTATTTGCCATGATCTTGGAGCTTCCGCTTTGATGGTCAACGGCATTGAAACAAAGCAGTCTTTGGAGCCTGCGATTTGTCCAGGTCCAAATCTAGCATATTTTTCAAAAGTGGTAACCTTAAAAGAAATGACAGATCATATTTACGGTCGAATCGATCTTTTAAATTCAAAATATCGTCAACATGTTTTTATTAAAGAAGTTGGGCTTTATATTGATTCTTTTGTTAAAGAAATAAAGCATTGTAAATGTACGTTGACGGATAAGCAAGTTACTTATTTTAATGGATTTAAGAAAAATCTTATAGCTGGTATTGATTATTATTATGATTTATTTTCAAAACTTATGAAAGACGCACAAGACCAGCAAAAACGAATTTTTGATGAATTAAAAGAATTTCGATCTAAGCTTGAACGCATTACCCCTGATCAAATCAATCCTCTTCGGAAGAAATAGATAAATCTTTATTGATTATTTTTTAGGACAATTTTTAGCAATATCTCGAAGATCATGGCTAACCTTCATAGAGCAGAAATCTGGACCGCACATTGAGCAAAAGCGGTCTTTTTTTGATTTGTCGTCGGGGAGTGTTTGATCGTGAAAATCTTTAGCTTTTTGGGGATCTAAGCTTAAATTAAAATGATCTTGCCAATTAAAATTAAAACGTGCGCGTGAAATAGCTCTGTCCCATTTTTGAGCATTCTTGTGCCCTTTTGCAAGATCAGCAGCATGGGCAGCAATTTTATAAGCAATCATGCCTTCTTTGACATCGCTTTTATCAGGGAGCCCGAGATGTTCTTTTGGTGTAACATAGCAAAGCATTGCCGTTCCGTACCAACCAATCATAGCAGCACCAATAGCAGATGTGATATGATCATAGCCAGGAGCAATATCAGTTGTCAACGGTCCCAACGTGTAAAACGGTGCACCATGACAAAACTCAATTTGTTTGTCCATGTTTTCTTTAATTAAGTGAAGTGGAATGTGCCCAGGGCCTTCAATGATTGCTTGTACATCATGAGCCCATGCAATTTTAACAAGCTCACCTAAAACTTTTAATTCAGCGAATTGAGCTTCATCATTAGCATCAGAGATGCTTCCTGGCCTAAGCCCATCACCAAGACTAATCCCAATATCGTATTGCTTTAAGAGTTCACAAATTTCTTCAAAATGCGTGTAAAGAAAGTTTTCCTTGTTATGAATAGTGCACCACTTTGAAAGAACGGCTCCTCCTCGAGAAACAATGCCAGTTAAGCGTTTAGAAGAAAGCGATATGTTCTTAAGCAAAACGCCGGCATGAATTGTGAAATAATCAACACCTTGCTCGGCTTGTTCGATCAAAGTTTCTTTAAAAATTTCCCATGTAAGATCTTCAGGCTTGCCTTTTACTTTCTCAAGCGCTTGATAAATAGGAACTGTTCCAATCGGGACAGGTGAATTGCGAAGAATCCATTCACGCGTTTCGTGAATATTAGGACCTGTTGAAAGATCCATTACAGTATCGGCTCCCCATCGTGTCGCCCAAATCATTTTTTCTACTTCTTCGCAAACGCTTGAACTAACAGCAGAATTTCCAATGTTAGCATTAATCTTTGTTAAGAAATTTCGCCCGATGATCATCGGTTCACTTTCAGGATGATTAATATTTGCTGGAATAAATGCGCGCCCTCCCGCAACTTCATCTCGAACAAATTCAGGCGTACAACCTTCTCGAATAGCAATAAATTCCATCTCAGGTGTAACAACGCTTTTTTTAGCATAATGAAACTGCGTGACGTTTGAGTCAGCCTTTGCACGAAGGATTTTCTTTTTTTCATCAGCATACTCAACATCACCACGATCTAGAATCCACTTTGCTCGAAGAGATTTAAGTCCTTTGCTAATATTGATTTCGTCCTTTGGATCAGTATATGGACCAGAGGTATCGTATAAATTAAGCAATTCACCATTATTGTGAAAAATTTGACGAAATGGAACTTGAATATCTGAAAAAATATTTCCTTTCAGATAAACTTTTTTTGATCCGGGAAGAGGCTGATAACTTAAGTCTATTTTTTTAAAAGTAGGATTAGAATTAATCATTTTTTGTTTCAAGCCATTTAATGGAGCATCCCATTGATGGGTTCTGACGTCTTTCACCTTCCTCGCCCGCAACAAGAGAATCAATAGCTTCTTTTAGCTCATGACACGTTACCTTATCTTCATCTTGCCAGTTATTGTCAATACGTCCATGATAAACCAGTTCTTTATTGCCGTCAAAAAGATAGACATCAGGAGTGCATTGCGCCTTAAAATCTTTTGCGATTTGCTGTTTTTCATCAACAAGATATGGAAAATCAATTCCAAAATCTTTGATTTTATCAATCATTTTTTCAGGAGCATCGTCAGGGTAAGCTGGATTTATGTTTGGATTGATCGCAATCGAGTTGACTTTCTCTTGCTTTGCATCTTTTGCGATAGAAATAAGTCGAGGCCAAACCGCGTTAGCATACGGACAATGGTTACATGTAAACACAACTAACAGTCCTTTTTCTCCAAAAAGATTATCTGAAGAGTGAGACTGTCCATTCGGATCAGATAACTGAAAACCTGGAATTTTTGTTCCTAAAGGGATTTTGATGGAAGCCATCAATGACATAGGTGCTCCTTTTTAAGTTATGCGTTATAAGAAATATTATTATAAACCCCTCTTTTGACCTGTCAAGGACAAACAGCGAGGCTTTTAGTTGCTTTTTGAGATATTTAAAATATAATAAAAACATCATTGCTACGAAAGGATATTATGTCGGATTCAAACATTTTGATAAAACAGATCATGGTCGGACCTATGCAAAACTTTGCATATTTTATCGGTGACAAAAAAAGTAATCAAATCGCTGTTGTAGATCCTGCTTGGGACATCAACCTAATCTGCCAGGAAGCAGAAAAAAGTGATCTAAAAATTACAGCCATTCTTTTAACACATGGACACTATGATCATGCCGATGGTGTTTGTGATTTGCTTGAACGCTACGATGTCCCCGTTTATATTTCTCAACAAGAAATGCCTATTTATATGCCAAATTGTAAGAATTTAAAGAAAATCAAAGATCATGAAAAAGTTAAAATTGGAAATATTGATATCGAATGTATATTAACACCTGGCCATACGCCAGGATGCCTCTGTTTTTATGTCCCTGGGCATTTGATCACAGGCGATACTCTTTTTGTTCATGGATGTGGACGTTGTGACTTGCCTGGTGGCGATGCAAAGAAAATGCACCATTCTCTTTATAATATTATTGGGAAATTACCTGAAGAAACAATAATTTATCCAGGCCATTTTTATGGGCCCTCGGAAACAGCTACATTAAAATCTCAAAAAGAAACAAACCCTTACCTGCAGAGCAAAGATTTAGAACACTTTTTATCAAAACGAATGGGGCTTTAATATTTACTCTTCAAACAACCATGTTGACAAATAACGCTCTCCTGTATCGCATAAAATTGTTACAATTGTCTTGCCTTTGGCCTCAGGCCGCTTAGCAACCTCGAGAGCAGCCCAAACATTGGCGCCCGAAGAAATTCCTGATAGAATTCCCTCTTCTTTTGCAAGGCGTCTTGATGTCTGGCCTGCATTTTCATGAGAAACCCGAATAACTTCATCAATAATGCTTTTATCGACGACATCTGGAATAAATCCTGCACCAATGCCTTGAATTTTATGTGGACCTGGATTGCCTCCAGATAAAACAGGCGAATCAACAGGCTCAACAGCAATAATTTTAACATCAGGATTTTTTTCTTTTAGAATCGTGCCTACACCAGTTAAGGTTCCTCCTGTCCCAACACCAACAATAAAAAAATCAACGATGCCATCTGTATCACTTAAAATTTCTTGTGCAGTTGTTTTTTTATGAATTTCAGGATTAGCAGGGTTTTGAAATTGTTGTGGCATAAAACTATTCTTTGTTTGAGCAACAATCTCTTCAGCCTTTTCAATAGCTCCCTTCATTCCTTTGGCTCCGTCTGTCAAAACAAGCTCTGCGCCAAGCGCTTTAAAAAGTTTTCGACGTTCCACACTCATGGTATCTGGCATGGTCAAAATAAGCTTGTAGCCTTTGGCTGCTGAGACAAAAGAAAGTGCAATACCAGTGTTTCCGCTTGTAGGTTCAACAATAACAGAGTCTTTCTTTAGAATTCCTTTTTTTTCAGCCGCTTCAATCATGGCCAATCCAATGCGATCTTTAACACTTGAAAGAGGATTAAAAAATTCTGCTTTCACGAGGACGGTTGCACCTAACCCCTCTGTTAATTTATTAATTCTAATCAGTGGCGTATTGCCTATTGTTTGTGTAATGTCATTAAATATCTTTGCCATAACAATCTCCTTAATTTAACGCTTGATCGATATCTGCAATAATGTCATCAACATGTTCAATTCCAATTGATAATCGAATAAAATCTGGTGTTATTCCAGCAGCCAGCTGTTCTTTTTCAGAAAGCTGTTGATGTGTTGTGCTCGCTGGATGAATCGCTAGGGTTTTTGCATCTCCGATATTTGCAAGATGTGAAACAAGTTTTAGAAAATTGATGAACTTCTTTCCAGCTTCAGCGCCACCTTTAATGCCAAATCCAATAATAGCTCCGGCTCCTTTAGCCAAATATTTTTTAGCTTTTTCTTTTTCAGGGCTTGAATCAAGGCCCGGATAATTAATCCAACTTATTTTTGGATGCTTCTCAAGATGCTTAGCAACAGCTAAAGCATTCTCAGAATGTCTAGGTAAGCGTAAATGAATCGTTTCTAAGCCTTGCAAAAAAAGAAACGCATTAAACGGTGATAACGCAGGTCCAATATCTCGAAGCAACGTAACACGAGCTTTGATGATATAGGCGATATTGCCAAGAGCTTTAAACGCATCAACGAAATTGATGCCGTGATAGCTTTGGTCTGGGCCTGCAATAAGAGGAAACTTTCCGTTAGTCCAGTCAAAATTTCCGGAATCAACAATAACGCCTCCTAGAGATGTTCCATGCCCACCAATGAACTTTGTTGCCGAATATACAACAATGTCGGCTCCAAAATCAATCGGACGAAGCAAATAAGGAGAAACCGTATTGTCAATAATAAGTGGAATTCCATTTTTATGCGCAACTTTTGCCAATGCCTCGATATCTGTAACATTCAATTTTGGATTTCCAACAGATTCAGCATAAATTGCTTTTGTTTTTGGTGTAATTGCTTTTTCAAAAGCTGCAATATCGTTAGATGGTGCAAAATTAACTTTTATGCCAAAACGTTTAAACGTGTAATAAAAAAGAGTATACGTCCCTCCATAAAGATTATCGGCGGAAACAATCTCATCGCCAGCTTGAGCAATATTTAAAAGTGCGATGCTAATAGCAGACTGTCCACTTGCAACAGCTAAAGCGCCAGCGCCGCCATCTAGCGCAGCAACTCTTTTCTCAAAAACATCAGTTGTTGGATTCATTAGTCGCGTATAAATATTCCCAAATTCCTTAAGCGCAAATAACTTCGCGGCGTGATCGGTATCCTTAAAAACATAGGATGTTGTTTGATAAATTGGGACTGCCCTCGCCCCTGTTGTTGCGTCTGGCTCTTGGCCTGCATGCAGCGCCAATGTTTCGATTTTTAATTTATTTTCATTTGTCATTTTTTCCTCCTTAAAATTAAATAACGTATTCCAAAATTTTTGATTGTTTCATTTGTCTCTCTACCATTTGCCCTAATGTAATAGAAGACAAAACTTTTTTAAATTTTTCTGAAACATCTTCCCATATTTCATTAGTAACAAAAGTTAATATATAGTCCGCCTTAATATCATCTGAATTTTCAATAAAATTCAAAGGACCCTCTAGAGGCAAAACAATTTCTTCTAAAGTTATAGATTTTGGTGGCTTGGCAAGCTCGTATCCCCCTTGCGTTCCTCTCGTTGAATTAATTAATCCAGCGTTTTTCAAAGGCGAAATAAGTTGCCAAAGGTATTTTTCAGAAATTCCTTGATTCGACGCTATTTCTTTTAAAAGAAGCTGACGCTTGCCGTAATTTAAAGCAAGATCCAGCATTAACCGTGTTCCGTATTTTCCTTTTGTTGATAATTTCATTTCATTGTCTACCTTTTCTATCGATTTAGTAGAAATTATAGCAATAAAATAATTTCTGTCAAGAATTCTTTTATTAGTAGCTTTATTTAGATTTCGGACGCATAAGGCGTCGTATAGCCCAAGAAAAAAGGCTAAAGGGTAAGAATCTTCGAAGGGCGTAAATAATTTTACTGCTTGTATCGGGAATATTTCTAAATGGAGGTCGATCTAAATTAATTAACTTCTCAATAAGAATCGCCACGTCCTCTGGATCTCGATTGACAACCTTTATATGATCATTAATCCTCTTCTGAACGCCTTGTGAAAGCTCGTAATAAGGACTTCTCGTGTTAAAAAAGTTCGCAGCACACCGTCTGTTTTCATGAAAAATTTTTGTTTTATATACTCCTGGTTCAACAAGGCATACATTAATGCCAAAAGGAATTAATTCATAATAAAGGCTCTCAGAAAATCCTTCCAAAGCCCATTTGCTTGCATTGTATGCACCGAAGCATGGCAATGCATACAACCCTGAAATACTCGAAATGTTAACAATCGTTCCTCTCTTTTGCTCACGCATTAAAGGAATAGCTTCACGAGTAACATTCTGAACGCCAAAGAAATTTGTTTCTATTTGTTCTCGAATTTCTTCTTGTGTTAAATCTTCGAAAAAACCACCAATGCCATATCCAGCGTTATTAACTAAAACATCAAGACGCCCATATTTTTCTTTGATATGGCGAACAACATCTTTAATCGAATTAATATCCGAAACATCAAGACGTAGGACATCTATTTCACCACCTCTTAAAACAGCTTCGCCAACAAGATCATTTTGTTTTGACAAGTTGCGCATTGTTGCAATAACATAGTAATCTAAGCTTGCTAATCGTGCTGCAATACGCAATCCAAATCCGCTAGAGCAGCCAGTAATTAAGACAACTTTTTTGTTAGAATTCTCTATCATATGACAATAAATTATTGTGTTTTTGAAATGCTTTTTTGGATAAGAAGACAGTCAATCATAACAAGCGCAACCATAGCTTCAACAACGACAACCGCTCTTGGACAAATACAAGGATCATGACGCCCTTTGATTTCCATTGTTGTTGGTTTGCCGTCTATAGTTACAGCTTCTTGAGGCTTGGCAATAGAACATGTTGGACGAATAACAGCACGCAAGACAACATCATTCCCATTAGAGATTCCACCGGAAATCCCCCCAGAATGGTTTGTTCTTGATTTTAATGTTCCATCTTTTAAAGTTGAAATATCGTTAAATTCAGATCCTTTCATAATTGCCGACTGAAATCCGTCGCCAATTTCAACACCTTTGATTGCACCAATGGACATGACACCGGAAGCTAGGCGAGCATCAAGTTTATCGAAGACTGGATCACCAAGTCCAGCTGGGCAATTCTTGACAACGACTTCAATGACGCCACCGATAGAATCGCCTTCTTCTTTTGCAATTTTAATACGCTCTGCCATTAGCATTGCAGCCTCTGGGTCTGGACAACGAACAGGGTTTGATTCAATTGCTGCAAAATCAATATTTTTTGCAACAATATCATCAATTTGTTTTGTGTATGCTGTTACAGTAATACCATATTCATCGAGCATTTTTTTAGCAACCGCACCAGCAGCAACACGTAATGCTGTTTCTCGACCAGAAGCACGGCCTCCTCCTCGCCAATCACGAATGCCATATTTTCTCAAATATGCGTAATCTGCATGACCAGGACGAAGAATATTTTTTAAATCTTCATAATCTTTTGGATTCGCATCTGTATTTCGAATTAAAAGACCAATTGGCGTTCCAGTTGTTTTTCCATCTAACATTCCAGATAAAATTTCAACCTCGTCCGCTTCTTTGCGTTGCGTCGTTAAAGAGCTTTGACCAGGGCGCCGTCTGTTAAGTTCGATTTGAATATCTTCCTTACTCAACGGCATCCCAGGCCGCACTCCATCAATAACAGCACCAATCGCAGGACCGTGGCTTTCCCCAAAGGTGGTTACTGTAAATAGCTTTCCAAAAGTATTGCCTGACATATTAAATCCAAGCCCTTTCTTCTGACAATTTATCTTCGTAATTCTCAATAAGATCAATAAATTGCTGTGTCCATCCAATACTGTCCAATCCTTTGATTAAACAATCTTTGGCGAACGGATCAATCTCAAATGAATATTTTTTCCCATCAGAAGTGTTAACTTCCTGATTCGGTAAATCTGCAGTTATTTTAGCATTGTCATTGCCTAAAGCAAAGCGGAATAATTCATCAACTTGCTCTTGTGACAATTTAACTAGTAAAATGCCATTTCTAAGACAATTGTTGTAAAAAATATCTGCAAAACTCGGAGCAATGATCACCTTAAATCCAAAGTCAGATAATGCCCAAGGAGCGTGCTCTCGACTAGATCCGCATCCAAAGTTGTCGCGTGCAAGCAAAATCGTTGCCTTGCGATAAGCGTCTTTGTTCAAAATAAAATCTAAATTTTCTTTTGTTCCAGCATCATCTAAATAACGCCAATCATGAAAAAGATGTTTTCCAAAACCAGTTCTCTCAACTTTTTTCAAAAACTGTTTTGGAATAATCGCATCTGTGTCAATGTTAGCACGATCAATTGATGCAACAATTCCAGAATGTATTGTTATCGGTTCCATTAAAAATCCCTAATATCTGAGATATGTCCTTTAATAGCCGCTAAAGCAGCCATTTCAGGCCCTACAAGATGTGTTCTTCCGCCTTTTCCTTGGCGCCCTTCAAAATTACGATTGCTTGTTGAAGCGCATCGCTCGCCCTCAGACAACTTATCTTCATTCATAGCTAGGCACATTGAGCATCCTGGTTCTCTCCATTCAAAACCAGCTTGCTTAAAAATAACATCTAGTCCTTCTTTTTCAGCTTGACGCTTTACTCGCCCAGAACCTGGCACAACCAAAGCTCGAACATTCTCAGAAACTTTATTTCCTTTAGCAATTGTAGCGGCTGCTCTTAAATCTTCAATGCGCCCGTTTGTACAAGATCCAATAAAAACAGTGTCGATCTTAATTGATTGAATTGGCGTCCCCGGCTTTAAATCCATATAGGCTAATGCTTTTTTAGCCGCTTCACTTTTAACAGAATCCTTGAATCCGCTTGGATCAGGTACATCTTCGTCAACACCAGCAACTTGCTCTGGAGAAGTTCCCCATGTCACCTGCGGGGCTATCTTGCTTGCATCAATTTCTATAACTTTATCGAATTTTGCATCTGCATCACTTTCTAAAGTCTGCCACCATTTAACAGCTTTATCCCAATCTTCGCCCTTTGGTGCAAAATCTTTACCATTCAAATACTCAAAAGTAACATCATCAGGAGCAATCATTCCAGCTCTGCCTCCTGCTTCAATCGTCATATTGCAAATCGTCATGCGCCCTTCCATCGAAAGACCTTTAATGGCATCGCCTGCATATTCAATCACATATCCAGTTGCACCGTCTGTTCCAATTTGACCAATAATATATAAAATCAAATCTTTTGGCGTAATATCTTTTGATAATGTGCCGTTAATCTTAATCAACATGGTTTTTGATAAATTTTGTTGCAATGTTTGTGTTGCTAAAACATGCTCGACTTCAGATGTTCCAATTCCAAACGCCAAAGAACCAAAGGCTCCGTGTGTTGCTGTATGTGAATCTCCGCAAACAATAACCATCCCAGGCAAAGTAAAGCCTAACTCTGGCCCAACAATGTGAACAACGCCTTGATCTGGATGCATAAAATCTAACAATTTAACACCAAATTCCTTACAGTTGCGTTCTAATGCTTCCATTTGGATTCTTGATATTTCATCAGCAAATGATAAATCCTTAGCATTCGTAGGTACATTGTGATCCATTGTTGCGCATGTTCTTTTTGGATGGCGAACTTTTCGCTGTTTTAAGCGCAATCCTTCAAAAGCCTGAGGAGACGTGACCTCATGCAACAAATGACGATCCACGTAAATGATTGTGGCATCATTTTTTCCTTCGCGCACAACATGTGCATCCCAAATTTTTTGATAAAGTGTTTTTCCCATAATATATTTACCGACTTATATATTTTAATTAAGCCACTAATTTAACATAGAGTATTCGTGGATTCAAGTGTTTTCTAGGAGAGACACACTATCTAGAGGTGCTTTTCTTTTTGATAAACTTCAATAAAGTATTCTATTGATCGGTCGAAAGTCTTCTCTGCATCATTTGGAAAATAACATGCCGGCAGAGCTCCTTTGTTTCGATGATAACGAACACATTCGCAACAAATACCCATTTTTTCACATGACCCATAGCTACAATTGCAATCTTGAAGATTTTTTTCTTTATTCGGGCAATTCATTGAGAAATCTCCTTTAATTCATTTAATAATGATTCAAAAGTATCTTTTTTTGTTGATACAATTTCTCCTTGATTTAACGACCTTCTGATCGTATCAACAATATTAAGATAATTGCGCTCTGCTCGTGCAAACTCATCGACAACATCTTGTGAAACATAAGTTGGACCGACAGCTTTTAGAAGTCGAGCGGCATCACCATAAAGCTTTGCCGCTTCCAGGTAAAGGTTAACGCACATTTGAGCGCTTTGCCGATCTGGCTTTACCTTCATCAGATCTTGAGCGTAAGCAACAGCGTGTTGAGCTTTTTGGATATTGCTAAAAGCTTTTAATTGAAGTTCATCTAAATTATTCTCAGCCACAGCTGACGCTGTGCACATTAGAGAGAAGCCAAGAATAAAAACAATTTTTTTAAACATTTATACTCCAAGAATTAAGACAAGACGAATCCCTTGTCTCTTAGTTTTTTAAGCACGAGAATTATGATATCAACTATTTGATGAAACAATTGTATACGGCGGATTTGTTTTTGCCGGCATTGTCAAAACAACTGAAATCTCAAAATTTTCTACTTGAAAAATAAGCCGTGGATAAAAGAACATGTATCGACCCATTCGACCGTTTCGCTTAAGACGCTCCTCTTGAAAAACTTTTTTATGCCTAAGATAAAAAGATAGAAAGTAAATAGTTATTCCACCTACAAAAACAGCGCAAATCAAAATTGCCATATATAAATTTACTTCTCCGCATGTTGACATTCTTGCGCCCTCTCTTTAAAAAACTTTTTTGTTATTTCTTCAAAGCACGTTTTCTAGCGCGCTTGATCGCAAGACTAATCTTGCGCTTTGTGGCCGCAGAATGCTTTTTGCCATACATTGGATTCTTTTTACCACTTACACTTTTAGAAATCTTTTCTTTTGAAGATTTCTTATGTTTTTTTCCATAAAAAGAATTCTTTTTTCCTTTTTGGGCTAAACTAATCTTACGCTTTGTTGCAGGTGTTTGTTTTTTTGGCACAACATACCTCCCTTTTAAAGATTTTAAACAAATTGTCTTAAAACAGTTTGAAGAATTCCACCGTTTCGATAATAATCAATATCAACTTTTGTATCTAGGCGTAGCTTGACATAAAATTCTTTTTTTGTCCCCGATCCTAGACGTGCAACAACTTTAAGACTTTGCTGAGGTTTAATTTTATCATTGAATCCAATGAAATCAAAGATTTCGTTACCTTTAAGCCCGAGCGTTTTACAGGATTGTCCTTTTTTGAATTCTAGAGGCAGAACTCCCATTCCAACAAGATTGCTTCGATGAATGCGCTCATAGCTTTGAGCAATAACAGCCTTAACTCCTAAAAGCGCTGTTCCTTTAGCCGCCCAATCTCGAGAAGAACCAGTTCCGTATTCTTTACCAGCTAAAATAATGAGCGGCGTTTTATCCTTTTTATATTTAAGCGCTGCTGAATAAATATCCATCCTCTTTTTTGACGGAAGATAAATAGTTTGAGACCCTTCCGCTCCAGGAACCAATAGATTCCTAAGTCGAATATTAGCAAATGTTCCTCGCGTCATAACCTGATCATTTCCTCGACGAGAACCGTAACTATTAAAATCGCCTGGTTTTATCTTCTTGCTTTGTAGAAATTTTCCTGCGGGGCTTGTTTGCGCAATTGCACCGGCTGGCGAAATATGATCCGTCGTGATCGAATCACCAAAAATAGCCAAGGGGCGAGCATCTTTAATCTCTTCGATGTGACCAGCCTCTTTTTGCATGCCAACAAAAAACGGTGGATGCTGAATATATGTGCTCTTATTTCTCCACGGATAAAGATCAGCTTTTTTTGTTTTAATCTTTTTCCATTCCTTTGTTCCTTTTGTTATATTCATATATTGGTCAGTAAACATCTTTGGCTGAACAGACTTTTTAATCACGGACTCAATTTCAACGTTTGTTGGCCAAATATCGCTTAAATAAACGTCCTCTCCTTTTTTATTTTTTCCAAGAGGTTCTTTCGTTAGGTCAACACAAACATTTCCAGCAATAGCATACGCGACAACCAAAGCAGGACTTGCTAAATAATTTGCCTTAACCCAAGGACTAATGCGTCCTTCAAAATTTCGATTTCCGCTTAAAACGCTTGCGACTGTTAATTTCTTACTTTTAATTTGCTTCGTAATCTTTTCTGCCAACGGGCCGCTATTCCCAATGCATGTCATGCAGCCATACCCTGCAAGATGAAAACCAAGCTTTTCTAAATATGGAACTAATCCAGCTTTTTTTAGATATTCCATGACGACACGCGATCCTGGAGCCAAGCTTGTTTTAACAAAAGGCTTTACTTTAAGCCCAGCTTTGACAGCATTTTCTGCAAGCAGCCCAGCTCCAATTAAAACAGATGGATCTGATGTATTCGTACAGCTCGTGATCGATGCAATAATAACAGAACCATTTGTTAAAATATTTGTATTTTTAGGTGCAAAAAAAGTTTTTTCAAACTCTGATTTCATTTTAGCTAAAACAATACGATCTTGTGGTCGCTTCGGCCCAGCTAAACTTAAATGAATGGTGCTTAAATCAATCTCTACCGTTTCTGTATATTTAGGCGGCTTTATTCCTTTTTTGTAAAACATGCCCTGAAGCTTAAAATATCTTTTTATAAGATCGATTTGTGTTTTTGTCCGTCCCGTTTTTTGATAATATTCAAGCGTTTTAGAATCGATTGGAAATATTCCCATGGTAGCTCCATATTCTGGAGACATATTAGAAATCATAGCGCGATTGGCAAGCGTTAAGCTCTCCAATCCTTCACCGAAATATTCAACAAATTTTCCAACAACACCAACTTTACGAAGTTTTTCAACAATCGTTAAAACGAGATCTGTAGGCGTCACTCCATTGCGAAGCTTTCCTTTAAGATGAAAACCAACCACCTCTGGCAAAAGCATATTAAGCGGCTCGCCTAACATAACGGCTTCTGCTTCAATGCCTCCAACGCCCCATCCCGCAATGCCAAGACCATTTATCATCGTCGTATGACTATCTGTTCCGATCAAACTATCAGGATATAAAGTTTTGTTTTTGCCTTTGCCCTGTGCTAAAACACCTTCAGCTAAATACTCAAGGTTGATCTGATGGATAATGCCAGTCGCAGGTGGAATCACACGGAAATTTTTAAATGCCTGTTGCCCCCACTTTAAGAATTCGTATCGTTCTTTGTTACGCTTAAATTCTCTGGTGAGATTCTTTTGAAAGGCATCTTTTGTACCAGCATAATCAACTTGAACAGAATGATCAATAATCAAATCACATTGGACCTGAGGATTAATTTTTTTATAGTCACCACCTAAATTCTTTACAGCATTACGCATCGCCGCTAAATCAACAACGCATGGAACGCCTGTGAAATCTTGCAAAATAACACGTCCTGGCTTAAAAGCAATCTCCGGCAAAACTTTTGCTTTTGGTGACCAAGCTGCAATCTTTCGCACATCCTCAGAAGTAACTTTGTATTCATCGCAATTTCGAAGTGCGCTTTCTAATAAAATCTTTATCGAAAACGGAAGCCGATTGACGTTAGAAAGGCCAAACTTTTTTAATTTTGAAATTTGAAAAATACAATATGACCCAGATTTTGTTTTGAGAGTTGTTTTAATATGGTTTAAATCAATTATTTTGTTCACCTAAAACTCCTTATATCTTTAAACTATTATTTTTGATAGAATTATAGAACGAAATCTTGATTATGTACATAGGCTTGTTAAATTTTTAAATTAGTAAAAATTTTATCATATTGGTCTTTTCTATAAAAAGTTCAAAGAAAACCAATCTTAACACCTTTGTTTTTCAAAAAAAGACCAGAATATTCTGATTTCTTTAAAATTTTAATGAAACAAAGGTCAATAAAATAAAGATATGGCTAGCGTTATTACAAAAGGTTGCACGAAATGTAAAAAGTGCGTTGAGCCCTGCCCTGTGGATGCATTTCATGAAGATGCCGATACTTTGGTGATTAATCCTGAGACCTGTATCGATTGTGGGGCCTGCATTCCAGCCTGCCCTGTTGGCATCATCTATGCTGAAGAAGATTTGCCAGATAATCTTAAGAATTTTAAGGATATCAATCTAGAAAAATCAAAAACCCTGCCAATCATTTCTGAAAATAATTAAATACTTTTTCATATCCTACTTGATTTCAATTCCAATCGGACAATGGTCAGAGCCTAAAACATCTTTAAAAATAAAAGACGATTTAACTTTTGGCAGAAACTCTTCGTTTACAAAAAAATAGTCTAGTCGCCAGCCAACATTGCGTGTGCGTGCCGCTGTCTTATAATCCCAGTATGTGTAGTGACCAGATTCATGAGGGTAAAACTGACGGAATGTGTCTACGTAACCTTCTTTAGTAAACTTTGTGATCCAAGCTCGTTCCTCTGGCAAAAAACCGGTATTTTCTTGATTATTCTTTGGTCGAGCCAAATCAATTTCTGTATGCGCGGTATTAACATCACCACAAATAACGACATTCTTACCTTTTTTTTGAAACGATTTGACCACCTTTAAAAATTGATCATAAAATTTCATCTTATAAGGAACGCGCTTGTTGCCTGCTCCACCATTGGGAAAATAGATATTAAACAAAACAAATTCTCCAAAATCTAAAATTAAATTTCTTCCTTCGCAATCAAATTCTTTTTTTCCTATCTTTGTCGAAATGTTTTCAGGTTCTTTTTTAGCAAAGACGGCGACACCGCTATAGCCTTTTTTTTCGCCTGCAGACCAAAACGTTTTATATTGATTCGGTTTTAAAAGATTGTCAGTCAATTGCTCAGGATGACATTTTGTCTCTTGGACACATAAAATATCTGGATTCTCTTTATTGAGCCAGCCTAAAAAACCTTTTTTTTCAATCGCACGAATGCCGTTCACATTCCAGCTTATAATTTTCACGATGATTCTTCTCCGAGCTTTACAGAAACGCAGCGGGATCCCCACGCTCCTGGCTTTTGATCAAAGAAACCCGCACAGGATGCATGGCAACTGTCACATTTATTATTAATTAGATGATACTGTTTGATTTCATAGCGTGAGCGTTCAATTACGTTCTGATGACAAGTGGAACAATAAGTTGTCGAGCCTTCATCGTCTTCAATATTGCCCGTGTATACATGCTGCATCCCTTTTTGCAACGCAATTTGACGTGCCTTTAACAAAGTCTGCTTTGGAGTCGGATTATAATTCATCATCTGAAAATTTGGATGAAATGCGCTGAAATGAATTGGCACTTCTCTTCCAAGATTTTCAACAATCCAATTGCAAATATTCTTTAAATCGTCATCCGAATCATTTTCACCCGGAATAATTAAATTTGTAATCTCAAGCCATACGTTCGTCTTTTCTTTTATAAAAATTAAAGTATCCAATACAGGCTTGAGCTCTGCCAACACAAGCCGCTTATAAAAGCTTTCATTAATTGATTTTAAATCGACATTAGCAGCATCCATGCTCTCAAAGAATTCTTTTCTTGCCTCATTCGATATATATCCTGCGGTAACCGCAATTGTTTTAATACCCTTTAATCGGCATTCTTTAGCGGTGTCAATAGCATACTCTGCAAAAATAACTGGGTCGTTATAAGTAAATGCAACTGATTTTACTCCTACTTTTTTAGCCGTCTCAGCAATCATCATTGGCGTTGCCCTTTCCGAAAGACAATCAAATTCTTTCGACCTTGATATATTCCAATTCTGACAAAACTTACATCCCATATTACATCCAGCTGTTCCGAATGACAAAACGCTTGTCCCTGGGTAAAAATGGTACAGGGGTTTCTTTTCAATTGGGTCAATGCAAAATCCGCTTGAACGTCCATAGGTTGTCAGAATAAGCTCCCCGCCAATATTTTGACGCACAAAACAAAAACCCCGCTTATTTTCAAGGATAAGGCAGAGACGGGGACAAAGATAACACTGAACACTACCTTCCTTCAATTTTTTCCACCAACGTGCTTGATAATTATTATTTAACATACGAAAGGAAATTTTTATTGTTTTGACCAAATACGCGTATTAAGATTAAGATCATCAACGATTTCAATCGTCAGCTGAAGATCTTCAAAATACTCTTGGATAGGAGCAAAATCTAACATTGTTCGAAACACTCTTGGCTCAAAAAGATTTCGATTGTACCAAATTGCTATGTAAACATTTGATTTTATAAAAGAAAGGTAAACTTCTCGCTTACTTTTCTTTTTAAAGCTCACAATTCGTTGTATAAGACTTGTCGACAGAATATACCTCGATTCGACAGGATCATCGCTGTAAACCGCAAAAAGTTTTTCAAACTCTGGATCTTCTAGTTTTACGAGAGCTGGACGCGAAACATTCATTTTTTGAAGCATTGTGCCAAAGCCACCAAACATCTTTTCGGCTCTGTCAGGAAGAACAAAAGTTTTTTTACAAAAATCTTTGTTAAAATCTGCAATAAAAAAAAGACCTTTAAAAACTGTGTGTTCATGCCTATTTTTTCCGTGCGTAACATATTTGGCACATAGCTCAGAAAACTTTATTTTAGTCTTCCCTATTGTTCCTTGAATTAAATCATCTCCACGATATTCATTGATAGCATGAGTAAAAATTTGGCTTGATTTAAATTCCGATTCTGAAATAAATCCACTCTTTTGATAAATCAAGCTATCATCCATAAAACCAACAAGGGGATTGATAACAACATCTTTAAAATTGCTAACATAGCCTCGCGTTAAAAAATAGTAAGCACCCGATATGGCCACAAAAGTTAAAATAGCGACATAGCCAGGAACCTTAGGATGAACATTTTGTATTTTAAGAGTAAAGAAAAACGCGATAACGCCAATCAAAAGAATGACAAAACTATACGCAGAAACAAGAACAACAACTTCTTTTCTCTTTTCCTCTAAAACAAATATTTCTGGATGAAGTTTTTTATCATAAAAACTCCGTAACTCGGAAAGTGTTCGCAAAAGAAATCCTTTTTATAAATTAATTATTAAAAGCGTCTCCAATATTAACATTCTGACGCTCTTGTTCATTAGCAACTGCAAAAACTGCCTTACGCTTATAATTCATCATAGATGCAAAAATATTAGTTGGAAACATTTCCACTGCATTGTTATAATCCGTAACTGATGCGTTAAAAGCTCGACGCGCAGCAGAAATTTGTTCCTCCACCTCGTTCAAGCTTCCCTGTAGCTGAATAAAATTTTGGCTAGCTTTTAAATCTGGATAATTTTCAACTGCAACCATGATTCCACCCAAAGTCTTAGTAATTTTATTATCAAGGCTTACCTTTTCATCTGAAGATAAATTTCCTGAAACAGCCTTAGCACGAAGCTCTGTAATTTCAGTCAATGTACCAGCTTCATGCTGCATATACTGCTTAACAGCAGCAACTAAATTTGGAATAAGATCATAGCGTTTTTTTAACATAACATCGATTGATCCAAAAGATTTCTCAACATCATTCTTTTTTCCAATCAATCCGTTATACATCCCAAAAGCCAAGACGCCAATAACAGCAATAATAATAAAAACAAGCATGAGCGTTCCTCCTTAAAAATTGTTAATAATAAAATTATTTTATCACCAAATGGATTACGAGCCAAGAGGTTTCGAAGGATTTCAAGAAACTGCAGAATAAAATTATTTAAAAATAAGCAAATAAAAAAAGAGCCAACGCTTAACGCATTGGCTCTTAAAACCAGCAATATTATAAATCGCCTTTTTATAGTTTTACAACATTCTGGGCTTGTTCACCTTTAGGACCTTGAGTAATTTCAAACTCAACAGCTTGTCCTTCTTCTAAAGATTTATAGCCTTCTCCTTGAATCTCAGCATGATGTACAAACACATCTTTACCTTCCTCTGGCGAGATAAAACCATAACCTTTTTGGTTACTGAACCACTTTACTGTTCCTTTTGCCATTATTTAACCTCCTTTCGCAATCTTTGAGTATAACCCTAATTCTTAAAGCTTTAAACTTTTTGATTAAAACTAGGGTAATAATGGCGTGAAAACTAAAAAGACCGTACAGGCAAAATCTTTGTGCCCAAACGGCTTCAAGTTTCCCTTTCCTTCATTAACTCAATGACAATTATGCCCTATACAGGACGTTTTGTCAACTAAAACTTTTTAGCAGAAGATGTTAGGAATATTAAACAATATTCGCAAAACCCATGAAAGCTAAGGCAAGAAGCCCAGCAACAATAAGTGAGATCGGAACACCTTTCATAGACTCAGGTATATCCAAAAGCTCTAAACGTTCGCGAATTGATGAAAAGATGACAAGTGCTAGCGTAAAGCCTATTGCGTTGGCAACGGCAAAGACAGTACTCTCAATAAGATTGTAGTCTTTTCGAATAACAAGGATGGCAACGCCAAGAATAGCGCAATTTGTTGTAATAAGCGGCAAGAAGACTCCAAGCGCCTGATAAAGCGCAGGACTTACTTTCTTTAAAATAAGTTCAACCATTTGAACTAAGGCCGCAATAACAAGGATATAGACAACAGTCTGCAAAAAGTCGATGTGAAGAGGCACTAAAATATAAGTCTGAATGAGATATGTAACAATGGTTGCAAGCGTCATGACAAACAAAACCGCTCCCCCCATTCCAATAGCTGTTGATAATTTCTTAGAGACGCCAAGAAACGGACAAATCCCCAAAAATTGGGCTAAAACAATATTGTTAACGAGAACCGCAGAAATAATAATTAAAATATATTCCATTATTTGGTTCCTTTATTAAATCGATTAACCAAGGCAATCAGATAGCCTAAAACCATAAATGCACCTGGCGCCATAGCAAAAACAAGCATGCCATCACTTGTAAGAAATTTAAATCCAAAAATTGATCCTGCACCCAAGGCCTCTCGGATAGCGCCTAAAATCGTAACAGCAAAAGTAAAGCCTAAGCCCATACCAAGACCGTCCAGGATAGAGCTAAAAATATCATTTTTAGAAGCAAATGCCTCAGCGCGCCCCAAAACAATACAATTAACAACAATTAAGGGAATAAAAATACCAAGCTGCGCATGAAGCACTGGAACATATGCTGCCATAACCAAATCGACAATTGTAACAAAAGAAGCAATAACAACAATAAATGATGGAATACGAACCTTCTCTGGAATCAAATTCTTTATTAGCGAAATCACAAGATTTGACATAACCAAAACAAAAGCAGTTGCAACTCCCATGCCAAGACCGTTGATTGCAGATGTTGTTACGCCAAGCGTTGGACAAAGCCCCAAAAGTAAAACAAAAACTGGGTTTTCTTTTAAAAATCCTTTAATAAAGTTTTGCCACTGATTCATTCTTTAATTTCCTTCAAATATACTTTATATGCGCGTTTAACTGCATCACAAAAAGCACGCGAACTGATGGTCGCTGCGGTAATTGCATCGACATCTCCCCCGTCTTGCTTAACCTTTAAAATAAAATTACTTGGATTTTTTCCGTTAAATTGATCAGAAAAATCTGATTTACTTTTCTGAATCTTATCGCCAAGCCCTGGCGTTTCGTTCGCCTTTAAAACAACTGTGTTATTAATCGTTCCATCTGGTAAAATACCAACCATTAATCGAATGAGCCCTGAAAAACCTTTGAGCGTAAAGGTGTCAATGGCAAGACCTACAATCTTATTTTGTTTTTTAGCAAGATAAACCGTTACAGCTTCCCCGTCGATATTAATATTGCGCACATCTTCAAGCGGATTGTTATCAAAAGCAGGAACAACCTCAGCAATAGCTTTTGTCTTTTTTTCGAGCGCAACTTTTGCGATTGGCCCTTTGGTTTGCTCATAGACAACGCCTAGCAGTGAAGATGAAATAAGCGCAATAATAAAAAGCGTTAAAACCATGTTAATAAAATTAGATTCTCTTTTAGTCATTTTTGACCTTTACAAAACCGTATTTTCTTGGTTTGCAGAATTTATCAATAAGCGGAACAAAAGCATTCATAATCAAAATCGCAAAAGAAACTCCCTCTGGATAAGCGCCAAACACGCGTATGACAACAGTAATAAGACCTATTAAGACGCCAAAGATAATCATGCCCTTTGGTGTCATTGGAGATGTGACCATGTCCGTCGCCATAAATATCGCCCCTAAGAAAACGCCTCCGGTTAAAATTTGGAACATCGGATCCATATATTTCTCAGGATTAAAGCCCCAAAGAATGCCAGAGAAAAGTGCCACACCACCAATCATAGCAACCGGAATATGCCAACTAATCACTTTTCGATAAAGCAAATAAATTCCTCCTAAAGCAAGCGCAAGCACAGAAACTTCTCCAATACATCCACCTAATTTTCCAAAAAATAAATCTGCATAACTTGGAAGCTTTGTTATTAATTCTGATGTTGCAATGTTGTTTTTTAACCCCTCTTTAACAATGGATAACGGAGTTGCCGACGTGACCGCATCGACAAGCTTGAAACGTGTCAGAATGGGCACTGGCCAACTCGTCATAGCAACAGGAAATGAAACAAATAAAAATACACGCCCAACCAATGCTGGATTAAAAGGATTGTTTCCGAGCCCACCGAAAGACATTTTAGCAATTGCGATTGCAACAAAACTACCGACAATAATCATCCACCAGGGCAAATTACTAGGAACATTAAAAGCTAATAAAAGACCTGTGACCATTGCAGATCCGTCATTAATTGTTGGCTTGACTTTAAGCATAAACTTTTGAATAAGATATTCAAATAAAACACACGAGAAAATAGCAATTAATGTTACACGTAACGCGCCAAAACCAAACATATACATAGAAACTATAAATGCCGGCATAAGAGCAATGAGAACATCGTACATAATGCGCGAAACAGAGTCTTTGCCGCAAGTATGTGGAGATAAAGAAACGATTAATTTTTTATTGCTCATTTCTAACTCTTCTCTCGTAATTTTTGATTAATAATTGATTTTCCAAGACGAATGTAATCCAGCAATGGTCTATCAGCTGGACATGTAAAACCACAGGTTCCACATTCGCAACAATTTAAAATCTGTTCTTGCTGTGCTTGATCATAAAAACCTTTTTCCACTAAATTCATAAGCAAATACGGCTCTAATCCTAACGGGCAATGCCACGCACATTTTGCACAACGGATACAGTTTAAAACTTCCCCTCTCATTGATTCATTTTCTGAAATCAATAAAATACCGGACGTTCCTTTTGTCACTGGAACATCAGGCGTATTAAGCGCTTTTCCCATCATAGGTCCGCCACTAACAATTTTACCCGTTTGATCTGGAAGCCCACCAGCTGCCTTAATCAAATTCGAAACAGGAATGCCAAGTCGAACAAGAAAATTTGATGGATTCTTAAGATTCTTTCCTGTAACCGTAACAACTCGTTCAACGAGCGGTTTGTTTTTTTGAACTGATTCATAAACAGCAAAAGCTGTTCCGACATTTTGAACAACAACGCCAACATCAATCGGAAGCCCACCAATTGGAACTTGACGATTAGTTAACGCTTCAATCAATTGTTTTTCTGCGCCCTGCGGATACTGAACTTTTAAAACCACAACAGAAATCCCACTATAATTTTTTGCCAAATTCGAAAGATGTTCAATAGCGTCAAGCTTGTTTGCTTCAATGCCAATTAAAGCTTTTGAAACGCCTAAGGCTTGCATAATAATCTGAGTGCCGATCAAGACCTCTTCACCTTTTTCTAACATTAATCGATGATCTGCTGTTAAAAAAGGCTCACACTCAACACCATTAATTAAAAGAATATCTGCGACCTTACCTTCAGGAGGCGATAGTTTAACATGAATTGGAAATGTCGCCCCACCCAGGCCAACAATACCATCTTTCTGAAGCTTAGAAATAATCTCTTCTTTTGAAAGCGTAATTTTCTTTTTAATATCTAAACTTGTATCAATCCCCTCAAGCCAATCATCACCATCAATTTTTATCGTAATGGCCAATCGCTTATATCCACTCGCATCCATAACCTTATCGATCTTTGAAACAACGCCAGAAACACTCGCATGAATATTTGTCGACACATATCCACCACTTTCAGCAATAACTTGCCCAACCTTAACAATATCATTAGCAACAACAATCGGCTTAGCCGGTGCACCTAAATGCTGAGAAACCGGAATCGAAACAATCTCTGGCATCTTTAAAAGTTCAATCGCCTTATCAGCAGAAATCTTATGACCCTCAGGGTGAATCCCGCCTTTTGGAAATGTTTTTAATTCTTTATATCCACTCATTAATTTGTTTCTTCCATTTTTATTTCAGCTGTTGGCTCAATCTTTGGTTTTTTAGGTGGAAAATTAATTTCATAAATAGCCTTTGTTGGGCATGCAGAAACACATTTTCGGCAAAGTTTACATTTTTTATAATCAATATATGCCAAATTTTCCCGCATTTCAATTGCTCCAAACGGACAAACCTCAACACATTTACCACAGCCAATACAAGCTGCAACACAATTTTTTCGAGCAATGCCACCTTTTTCTGTATTTGAACAACAAACAAAAATACGTCGATTTGCTTTTCCTTTCAAACGTAATTCAATAAGCAATCGTGGGCAAGCCTTAACACACGCGCCACATGAAACACATTTTTCCTCATCAACAACAGGAAGCCCTGTTTCTTCATCTATATAAATAGCATCAAATTTACAAGATTTAACACAATCGCCTAAACCTAAGCATCCAAAAGAACACCCTGTTTCACCTGAATATAAGTTATGAACGATTTTGCACGAGGTTGTTCCATCGTAAATATTTGTACGCGGTCTATTTTTATATGATCCGTTACATCGAACAACGGCAAGCATAGCTTCTTTTTCAACAACCTCAATGCCAAGAATTTTAGCAACATCGTTCATGCCTTTATTGCCACCCACAGGACAAAACAAATTGTCCAAATCTGTAGCCTTAACACAAGCTTCTGCAAAACTTCGACACCCTGGATATCCACAGCCACCGCAGTTAGCAGCAGGCAGCGCTTCGTTGACCTCGTCAATACGGGGGTCTTCAATAACTTTAAATTTCTTAGCCACAAAATAAAGAATTACACCCGCGAGAATGCCGAGAGAACTAAGAGATATAATGGTATAAAAAATTGTAAAATTCATGTATTTTTCCTAAGAATTTTAAATGTAAACGATTTCGCAATTTTGCTACGAAAGATATATAATCCAAAATAATAAAAAATTAAAATAGATACGGCAGAAATTCCAGATTTCAATTCGTTTCCTGTCAGACTAAAAAACGCCAGAAGGGCAGAAAATAAAATAACAAAAGGAACCAGATATCCTAAGAAAAGCGCACGAAAACCAATACTTTCTTCAAAATAAACAACGACGTCATCTCCCGGAGAAAAGCTTTCTGTTGCGTCGTTGACCTCGACAATCTTATATTCTGTATCAGAAACAGGACACGCTTTTTTGCCATGACAATGAGAACACGCAGAAACATTCTCAATAACGACTTTGACGTTATTCTCTTGAGCCTCGAGGACTTTTCCTTTATGCCAAATAAGTTCGGATGATTGTAACAAGAGAACCTGACCTATTAAAACGTTTTTGTTTCTTTTCATTCGGCTTTATTGTATACGCATACAATAAAGTCTCAAGATCCCACTATTAATTCCTGCCTATTTCTTTCGTATTTTTTTTCTTAGTTAAGTATGGCGAAATAACAATAAAACTGATTAAGACGAGCGTGACTAAAATCGTTATAATTGTATCGCTCACAATTTAAAACCTTTTTTACTTCTTTGACGAAATCATTTTCTTCGGGTTAACAACTCGATCAAATTCTTTTTCGCTTAAAACTTTAAGCTGAATAGCTGCGCTTTTAAGCGTAATATTTTCTTTATATGCTTTTTGAGCAACCTTAGCCGCTCTATCATAACCAATAACTGGATTAAGCGCCGTCACTAACATCAGAGAATTATTTAAATTTTCTTTAATTCTTTTTAAGTTTGGCTTAATGCCTGAAAGGCATTTTTCATTAAAACTTTTTGATGAATCAGACAAAATCTTAATTGACTGTAAAACATTAAATATAATAACTGGCTTAAAAACATTTAACTCAAAGTTTCCACTTGCTCCTGCAATTGAAACAGTTGTATCGTTGCCTATGATTTGAGAGCAAACCATGGTCATGGCTTCACATTGCGTTGGATTAACCTTGCCTGGCATAATCGAGCTTCCTGGCTCGTTTGCTGGCAAAACAAGCTCTCCGATTCCAGATCGCGGACCTGATGAAAGAAAGCGAATATCATTTGTAATTTTCATCAAAGAAACAGCAACACCTTTTAAAGCACTGCTCAAAGCAACCAGCGCATCGTGTGCCGCGATGGCTTCAAATTTATTTGGTGCTGATTGAAAAGAAATTTTAGTTAATTTTGAAATATTCTTTATTGCTAATTTTGAAAATTTTGGATGTGCGTTTAATCCTGTGCCGACCGCCGTAGCGCCTAACGCAAGTTCTTTTACGCCTGGCAAAGTTGCCTTAATTCGTTTAATGCCGTTTAGCAACTGCTGCGCATATCCAGAGAACTCTTGGCCTAAAGTCAAAGGTGTCGCATCCATCAAATGGGTACGTCCAATCTTAACAATCTTTGAAAATGATTTTGCTTTCCGAGCAAATTCTTTTTGAAGATTTTCAAGGGCCGGCAACAAACTTTGTGTTGTTGCAATGACCGCAGCAATATGCATGGCAGTTGGAAAGACATCGTTTGACGATTGACATTTATTGACATCATCATTCGGATGAATTGGTTTTTTAGTTCCAATCTTTCCTTTGGCAATCTGGATCGCTCGATTTGCGATAACTTCATTTGCGTTCATATTGGTTTGCGTACCACTTCCTGTTTGCCAAACCGAGAGCGGGAATTGATCCGCAAACTTTCCCTGGAGAATTTCATTGCACGCACGTACAATAAGCCCAGCCTTCTTTGCGGAAAGCACCTTTATCTCTTTGTTCGCCAACGCTGCAGACTTTTTAACAATAACGAGCGACCTAATAAAATCGATAGAAAAACGCTCATCGACAATATTAAAGTTCTTTAAAGAACGCACTGTTTGAGCACCGTACAATGCACTCAACGGAACTTTAACCGAACCCAGACTATCTTGTTCTATGCGAAATTTCGTCATAATAACTATTCTTTTTTATCAAGACCTTTTTTGAATGTCTCAAAAATATCTATTGGAATTGGAAATAATGTTGTTGTGTTATTTGTGTTTCCAATTTCAACTAATGTTTGCAAATATCGAAGCTGAAGCGCAATCGGATTATCTTTCATTCGATCTGCAGCTAGACAAAGCTTTTCAGCAGCCTGAAATTCACCATCAGAAGCAATAATCTTTGCCCTTTTCTCTCTTTCAGCCTCTGCTTGACGTGCCATAATACGTTTTAAATCTTCAGAGATATCAACATCTTTAACTTCAACATTTGAAACCTTGATGCCCCAAGGATCAGTTTGTTTATCTAAAATAGCTTGAAGTTTGCCGTTAATCATCTCCCTCTGAGAAAGAAGGTCATCGAGTTCCATTTCGCCAATAACACTACGAAGCGTGGTTTGCGCCATTTGCGAAGTCGCATATTGAAAGTTTTGAACTTCAACAATGGATTTAATCGCATCCATAACTTTAAAATAAACAACCGCATTGACTCTCACTGAAACATTGTCTTTTGTAATGATATCTTGAGATGGGACATCCAAAGCAACAAGGCGTAAACTTATAACGCGTGCTTGATCAAATGGCCAAAATACAAAAATTAAACCAGGACCTTTTGTGGTTTTCAAAACTCGTCCCAGTCTAAAAATAACAGCTCTTTCGTATTCATTAATGATCTTAATCCAGTTAAACAACAAAAACACTGCTGCACCTACAAAAATCCAATTATTCATCGCACCCCCCTTTTTTTTAATTTGTGAGAAAATCTGTTAATAGTCGTACGCCCGAGCCTGTTGCGCCAAAACCAAAATAACCGCGAGACGAACCTTCAACAAAAGATGTCCCTGCAATATCTAAATGTGCCCACTTAGCATCACCAATAAACTGACGCAAGAATTCCGCAGCCGAACAAGTTCCAGCTGCACCTTTCGGTAACCCTGTGCTTTTTAAATCTGCATACTGCGACTTAAGATGATCTTTTAGCTCTGCATAACTTGGAAGTTGCCAAGCACGATCATCAGTTTTTTTAGAAGAATTTAATATTTGGTTTGCTAACTTATCATCATTCGAAACAAGTCCTGTGTAATCATAGCCAAGAGCAACAACACAAGCTCCCGTTAATGTTGCTAAATCAATAACATATTCTGGCTTATAATTCTTCGAAATATATCCTAACGCATCAGCTAAAACAAGACGACCTTCAGCGTCAGTGTTTCCAATTTCAACTGTTTTTCCAGAGTAACTTTTAATAACATCACCTGGTTTATATGCGCCAGATCCAATAGCGTTTTCTGCCATTGCACAAACGAACAATAAATTCTTTTTTAACTTTAGAGAAATTGTGTTCTTAAGTATTCCAATAACAGCCGCTGCTCCGCCCATATCTGTACGCATCGTTTCCATATATCCCGATGGCTTTAAATTAAGTCCTCCCGTATCAAAAGTAATGCCTTTTCCCACAATAGCTATATATTTTTTTGATTTCGGGTCTCCCTGGTAACGAGCAATAATTAATTTTGGCGGATATTTGCTTCCTTGATTCACTGCTAAATGCAGATTAAGACCTTTCTTTTTTAATTCTTTTTCATTTAAAATTTCCAAAGAAACATTCTTTTTACCTTTAACTATAGATTTTATCGTCTGTTCAACAAAGACAGATGTAACCGTATCCGCATTATCGTTCACCAAGTCTCTTGCTAAATTAACCCCGTCACACACGTTTACAAGCTCTTGATATAATTTTTTAGGAGAAACGTCAATGTTGATTCTTTTCTTTCCTAGATTTGAAGTTTCTGAAATATATTTCTTCCATTGATATGATCCCAATAAAATACCTTCAACATAACCGCGCGCGCTTTCATCAGAACTATCATGAATAACGCAATGAATGCTTTTTGCTTTCTTAAAATGGACAGAAAGCATCGCTTGTCTTACAGCTATTCTTAAAATTGTTGATGTTAACTCCTTTTGTTTGCCAAGCCCAACAATCAAATAAAACCTTTTCTGTATAACAACGGGAAAAGTTTCATGCAAAGCGGCAGAAAACTTCTTTGTCTTTTGAAGTAACTTGATTTGCTTTTGAACATCTGAAGAAACTTTAATGGCTTGATTCTTTTTAAGCTGCTCTTCTGTTAAGAAAATGATTTGCTCAGATGCCGATGATATCTTTGAAAATGTAATCACATCAAACCTTTCTATTTACGCTTTCCCATTGGAACGTAATCACGCTTTATTTCACCAATATAAACTTGTCGTGGACGATTAATTCTTAAAACTTCAGAATTACGCATCTCCATCCATTGTGCGATCCATCCTGGCATACGAGCCATAGCAAACATAACAGGTGCCATATCCACAGGAATACCAATTGCATTATAAATAATACCACTATAAAAATCAACGTTCGGATATAATTTTCGGCTAACAAAGAAATCATCTTTAAGCGCAGCCTCTTCAAGCTTGATTGCAATCTCAAGAAGCGGATCATGAATGCCAAGGCGTTTCAGTAGAACATCCACACGTTTTTTAATAATGCGTGCACGTGGATCATAATTCTTATAAACACGATGTCCAAATCCCATAAGCCGAGTATTGCTATCACGATCTTTGACTTTTTTAATAAATTTTTTAACATCACCGCCGCTACGATGAATTTTCTCAAGCATTTCAGTCACTTTTTGATTTGCCCCGCCATGAAGAGGTCCCCAAAGAGCGCAAATGCCAGCAGAAACCGAAGCAAAAAGATTTGCCATGGAACTTCCTACCATGCGAACTGTTGACGTGCCGCAATTTTGCTCATGATCAGCATGCAAAATAAACAATGTTTGAAGCGCTTCAACGACATCATCTTCAATCACATATTCTGTATTTGAAGATGAAAACATCATATTTAAGAAATTAGGAATAAATTTTAAGTCTGCTCTTGGATAAATAAACGGCTCACCTATTTTCTTTTTATATGAAAAAGCCGCAATGGTTCTCACTTTTGAGATAAGCTCAACAGCAATAGTCCCCATTTCTCTTTGCTTTGGTTCGCTTGCCTCAAGCTCAGGATAATAGGCCGATAGCGAACATACCATCGCTGATAAAATGCCCATAGGATGACCCCAAGCCGGATACCCATTAAAAAAATTCTTCATATCCTCATGAATCATCGCATGTATTGTAAATTTTTTAGAAAATTCTTCAAATTGGTGTTTTTTAGGAAGTTTTCCATAAATTAAAAGATACGCAGTCTCTACAAATGTTGAATTCTCTGCCAATTGCCCAACAGGAATCCCTCGATATCGCAAGACACCCTTTTCCCCATCAATAAATGTAATTGCACTTTTGCAAGACCCGGTATTGGCATACCCATTATCAAGCGTTGTATATCCAGTTTTAAGCCTTAAGCTAGATATATCAATGGCCTTTTCCATTTCAGTTCCTACGACAATTGGAAAATCATATGCTTCTTTACCCAAAGTTAGCTTTGCCATCTTTGGATTTGACGACAAGCGTACTTTTGATGACTTTTTTAAAATTTTAGTTCTTTTCGGCATGTAAAGCTCCTTCGTATATATACTTATATTAATTTTTAAGAGATAATATTATAAGCAGAATTGCTTAAAATTGCAAGTGGCAAATTAAGATAGAATTGACTGAAAAATTACTTTTAAGTAGGATCGCCAAGCTTCTTTTTAATCTTATCAATCAGCTTTCCAGCATCAATTGGCTTAATGATATAATCGTTGCAACCTTGATAAAAGGCGTCTAGAAATGGTTTTTTGTGCGCTGTAACCATGATAATCGACACGCCTTCGCCTAAAGGAATATCCGCAGCCTCTTCACTTTGTCTAATTTTTCGAAGAAGCTCAAGGCCGTTGATCTCAGGCATCTCGATATCCAAAAGAATCAAATCGTATGGCTTATCTTGAAGAGAAGCATTATATTTATCGATAGCATCTTTTCCATCGGCTGCAACATCGCATGCAGCAGTATCACGTAGAATTTCTGCTACAAGCTCTCGACTTTCGTAATTATCATCGACGATCAGTATTTTCCACATTATAAATCTCCTTAGTTTATCTTTCCTTCATATGATTAAAAAATAGCTCAGATTCTTTTTTAAAAGCACTAAACAATTCTACAACTTTTTCTTGCGGCTCTCCTGCTTTAACCGCCACATGCATTGCGTCAGCGGTTTTGTAGACTTTACCTAGCCTCAAGTTTCCCGCCGTTCCCTTAACCTCATGCATAATGGCACGAACTTTATCAACATCATTCTGAGGAACAAGCACGTCTAATTGAGCAATCTTCTGCTCTAACGTTCCCGTAAAACTTTTTAAAAGCTTTTCTAAAATTTCAGCACGAACGTGAAGCTCTTCACAAACCTTATTGATATCATATTGAAATTCGTCCATACCGCTCTCCTATCTTTTCGGAACAACACCCATTGTCATATCAATAACTAAACTCTTTTTACGTTTAATGAAAAACGATAGCTCGTATTTTTCGCGCTCGTTATATGAAAAAGGAGCTCCAACAACAGCTCGATTACGATAGCTTGTAAAATGTGACATCTCAAGCTCAATATAGCCCATCTTAGAAATTTCGGTCTTAAACGCTCCCGCTATAATATTGCACAATGTCCCACAGCAATCGGCCAACGCCTCAAGATCTTCATCATCAGCCAGAGGATATTTTAATAATTTTAAAAGATCTGTGACATTTGTTTGCTCGATATAAATAACAATCCCGCCAATGGCTTTCTTTTTTTCCATATCATTAACGTTATTAAAATAATTAATATAAGAAATAAACGTCGGCTCATTAAATTTTTCCATGCCGTCGGCACGCATCATGCCGTTGTACTCAATAATATTACGCTTTTCAATAACAGGATCTTGCGAAAATTTAATCTCATTGCGTTCATAAAACATTTTGGCGACACTTTCTGAAAGTGCTTTAGAAAATTGTTCAAGATTAGGATTTGTTTTTCCTCCAAAAAACACAGCATTCCTTTCAGATTACAAAATATACGGCTTGATCGCCTCAACCAAAACCTCTGGCTCATACGGCTTAACAACGTATCCGGCCAAATTTGGATTAACTTGTCTCGCTTGTTTTTTATTTTCTTCCGATCCAGATGCGGTAACCATAACAATCGGAACTTTAGAAACAGCTGGAACCTTGACAACACCTTCCATGAACTCTAACCCTGTCATCTCCGGCATTTGCCAATCAAGCAAGATAATCGCAATCTCTTTATGATTGCGCCCTAAAACTTCAATCGCATGTTCTCCGCTTTTTGCTTGAAGAAATTCATTCTTAATGCCGGAACCCTTTAAAATTTCAATTAAAAGTTCACGCTCAAGCGTTGAGTCATCTACAACTAGAATTTTTTTATTGCTTTCGGCCATATGTAATAATTCTATCCTTAAAATCGTCCATGTTAAATGGTTTTGTTAAAAAATCGTTAAACCCTATTTCGGAACACTTTTCGTGATCCTCCTGGTCATCAGCCGCCGTCAACGCGACGATCGGCAAATCTTGGCTAAGTTCTTGTCGAATAATTTGCGCAGCAGCAAATCCGTTTAAAACGGGCATCCGAAGATCCATAAAGCAAACATCATATTTCGTCTTCTTAATCATCTCAATTGCTTCTTGTCCGTTTGAAGCGTATTCACCAACGCATCCAATCGACTCAAAATATGCTTTGATAAGCTCAATATTTGTCAAGCTGTCGTCGACAATCAAAACTTTAATACCTTTACAATCACCCTCAAGATGTGGATGAACTTGCTTTTCAATATCTTGTGGACTTAAAATTTTAAAAGTATCTTTTAAAACTGTTAGAAGCTCCTTGACAATAATCGGTCGAAGTAAAAAATCATTGAAGCATTCTTTGTACGCTTCACTCGAAATCACAAGATTCATATTCGCCGAAACAGCGACTAACTTCACGCCCTTGAGACTCTCTTCTTGCTTAATGCGACTTGCCAAAAGATACCCTTCTTCTTTATTTGTCAAAATATCGATAAACACAAGATCCGGCTTTTGACCTTGCTTTGCTTGATCCAAAATCTGACTTAAAACTTTTTTGGAATCGCCCTTTAAACATCCCAAGTTAAGAGACAATGCACGACACGTTTTCTCTAAAGTTTTATGAGGATCGCTATCTACAATTATAGTATTCTTTTTTGAAATTTCATCAAAATTAAAATTAATCTCAATTTCTTTTTTATCAACATTGATAATTGGAAACGCCATTGTAAAGATAAACTGACTCCCCTTTTCAAGTTCCGACTCAACCCATATTTTTCCACCCATCACCTCGACATAGCTTCTAGAAATTGTAAGCCCTAAACCTGTTCCACCATATTCACGCGTGATCGTTTTATCGCCTTGTGTAAATGGTTCAAAAATAAACTTTTGTCGACTTTCAGCAATGCCAACACCCGTATCAATGACAGAAAAACGCAGGCCAAGATTCTTGCCTGGCTCCAAAATAATTTCTTTCTCGGCATCAAATTCAACGATTAAACCAACCTCACCTTTTTCCGTAAATTTCGTGGCATTGCTTAAAAGATTAATTAAAATCTGACGTAACCTCGTAGGATCTCCTTTAAGCTTTACTGGAATTTCTTGCTTCAAATCAAAAAATAACGAAATCGGTTTTCCTTCAAGGCGTGTGCGCACAATTTGAAAAACATCCTCAATGAGATCCTTAAGGTCAAACGGAATAGTCTCAAGCTTTAGTTTTCCCCGTTCAACTTTTGCAAGATCCAATATATTATTAATAATCTCGAGCAATAACTCGCCGCTCGATCGAATCGATCGCAAAAATTCCGTTTGCTTATCTTCAAGAGAGCTCCTAATAAGAAGGTCAGAAAAACCCATAATCGCATTGATAAGCGTCCGCATTTCATGCGACATGCTCGCAAGCATATCGCTTTTTTCAGCTGCAGCCTTCTGTGCCTGCTGACTAAGCTTTATCGCAAGTTCACGTTCCTTAACCAACTCTTGCTGCTTTTTAAGAATATTAGCACGGCTATCCCCCTGCTTTGAAACAGGTAAACTAACCGAAGGAATTTTAATAGAACGCTTATCCTTAATGACTTTTGAAATCTCGTTTGAAACCGTTTGGTCTTTTAAAGCATTAACCTTATCGATAGTTGTAGAAATATCAAAATACTTACTTTTAAGTTTTCCCTGATTTGAAATTTGCTCATTGAGTAAATCTAAAAGGGTCCGAAGAGTATCAATACATTCTAATATTATCTCAGCAACTTCATTGTCAAATGACAATAAATCCTTTCGCAATAAATCAAATATCTCTTCTGATTTTGCTGACAAATATTGAATATCTTTTAGATTTAAGAATCCAGACAAACCCTTAATGGAATAGAACACCTTAAATCCTTTAGCAATAGACTCTGAATCTGTTGGAACAGCTTCAAGCGCAAGAACAGAATTCTTCGCATCCATCAAGAGATTCAATGCCTCGGCAGTAAATTCAAAGAGCATGTCAGCTTGCTCTTCAAGATTAATATTCGGAATTTCTGATTTAAATTTATTTTTCTCTATTAACATTATTCTTCACGTTCACATTGATAATCTTTTTCGATTGCTTCTCGATCATTCTTGATAATTTCAAGAAAAAACTCTACTAATTCTGGATCAAAATGCTTTCCGCTGGCATATCCAATCTCAGCAACAGCATCATCAATTGCCCATGCCTTTTTGTAGGGGCGTTTTGACAAAAGCGCATCAAAAACATCACAAATTGCAACAATGCGCCCTACGAGAGGAATTTCTTCTCCTTTTAATCCTACCGGGTACCCTGAACCATCCCATTTTTCATGATGCGTTAAGGCAATTGTCTCTCCCATTTTCATCAATTCTGAATCACTTCCAGTCAACAGTTGCGCAGCCAAAGTTGTGTGCGATTTCATGATCTCCCATTCGCTCGTATCCAATTTTCCGGGTTTCAAAAGAACGCTATCTGGAATTCCAATCTTTCCGATATCATGTAAAGGACTGGCATTAAGCAAAAGTTCACTTTGATGCGAATCAAGGCCAACGGCTTGCCCTAATTTTACACAAAGCTTGCTCATGCGAACAATGTGTGTCCCTGTATCTTCGTCTCGACATTCAGCCGCACGCGCCAAGCGTCGAATAATATCTAATCGTGTATCCGTAAGCTCTCTGGTTCGATCTTTGACCTTTTCTTCTAAAATTTTATTTTGATCGCGAACCTGATTGTTTAAAAATTGTGCCTCAATAATGTTTCGAATTCGCACCAAAACCTCAATGCCCTCATACGGTTTTGCAATAAAATCAGTGGCTCCTGCCTCAAGCGCCTTAAGACAAATATCTTGCCCTCTATCCGGTGACAATGCCAGCAAAGGCAATCTCTCTCCGTCGGCAATCTCTTTAAGCTGTTCAATAACAGAAAACCCATCAATTTTAGGCATATCCAAATCCAAAAGAATAAGATCAGGTTTTTTGTCCTTGTAAAATTCTATTCCCTCTTGAGGATCTGTTGTACTTTCAATATTAGCATATCCTGATTTACGCAAAATATCTTCTAGGAGCCCAATATGAAGCTTCTGATCATCAATAATAAGAATTTTCGCTTTAAAAATTTCTTCGTTCAGCATAATAAACCTTTTTATCTATTGTAATTCCAAACGTTAAGGAATCAAACACAAAAATGAAAAAAATTTAATGCAAATTCCAATTTTTAAGATCTGGTAAAATTTTATAATCTGTCAAATCACTTTGAATAGGGGTGATGCAAACATATCCTTTATTAAGAGCAACGATATCAACAGCATTATCTCGTTCAATCTTTGGAATTTCCCCCGACATCCAATAATATCTAAGATGACTCGGATCTTTCCTCGAAACAAACTTTGCTTTAATCGGAACCTTGCCTTGCCGCGTTAATTTAATACCTTTGATCTTACTCTTAGGTAAATTCGGCACATTAATATTTAAAAAAGTTCCTCTCGGCAAACCTTTTGCAAAAACATTCTTTGCCACCTTTGCCGCCACCTTGGCTGCATAAGAAAAATCAGGATCAGCAAATGTATTCAAAGACACTGCCATAGACGAAATGCCACAAAGTGCTCCCTCCCTCGCTGCTGCCACCGTTCCAGAATAAAAAACGCTACAGCCTTCGTTAGGACCTAAATTTATTCCTGAAATAATTAAATCTGGCTTTTTCTTTAAAACAACTTCTAAAGCAAATTTAACGCAATCGGCAGGAGTTCCAGTGATACCGTATCCCTTAATTCCTATATCCCCTGTGGTCTTCTTAACCCAAATAGGTCGTGACAAAGTAATGCCATGACCCACAGAGCTACGTTGAGAATCCGGAGCAACGACAACAACCGATGCAAACTTTTTAAGCTCCTTGTAAAGCGCTAAAATTCCTTCGGCACCAATACCATCATCGTTCGTTAACAATATTTTTATTTGTTTTTTCATAAATCGCCTTGCCTACTATAACACAGTCAAAAAATTCATTCTATGCCTTTTCTTGCTTAACAATATAATCCAAAATTTTAGAACTTCCTGATGGCATCGGATAAGAATGCATATTATTTAAACGATCCCATCGGTGCGTTTTATCTATTTTTGGCAACGGCTTAACTTTACAATCCCATACGTGCAGATTAACATCAAACTTTGTATACAAATGTTTTACATTCATCATTCGCCTTGCAGAAATAAGACTTACGCCAAGCTCTTCTTTTAGTTCACGGGAAAGTGCTTTTTTGGGAGTCTCGCCATCCTCAATCTTCCCACCAGGAAATTCCCATAAATCAGCTAAAAGACCTTTACTGCCTCTTTTTTGAATAAAAAAAGTATTCCTATTTCTTATAACGCCGACAACGGCATTAATCTTATGAACAATTCTTTTTTTTGATTCAGGAATAATTTCTTGCATGCCTTTTTGATAGGCACGACATATTTTTCTAAACGGACACATATTGCATCGCGCATTGTCCGTTCGACAAATTAATGCACCAAGTTCCATCAATCCCTGATTAAATAAATTCATATCTTTTTGAGGCATCATTTTTTCTAAAAATTCTAAAATTTCTTTATCATTAGACGTATCCGCATATCCCTCTAACGCCAATTGGCGCATAATAACTCGACGAACATTTGCATCAATAATCGGATAACGGACACCAAAAACAATGCTTAAAACAGCTCCAGTCGTATATGGGCCAAACCCTGGCAGCTTTAAAAGATCTTCGGCGTGGCAAGGGATCTTGCCCTGATGACTTTTCAAAATTATTTTTGCAGCTTTATGAATATTACGCGCTCTTTGATAATATCCAAGACCTTGCCATTGCTTTAATATCTTTTGAAGAGGTGCGCTTGCAACTGATCGCATCGTTGGAAATTTTTTAACCCATTCCTTATAATAGGGAACAACCGCACTGACCGTTGTTTGCTGAAGCATGATCTCGGAAATCCAAATTTTATAAGAATCACTTGTCTTGCGCCAAGGAAGGTCTCTTCTATTTTTTCGATACCAAGAAATAAGACTTTTGGAAAAACTTTTTATATTTTTCATAGGAATTAAAGAAAAGCCTTCAACGGATATCGAGATTCTGAAATACAAATTTGATCACCAAAACCAAACGTAACATGACAATGCGCGCCATCAAAATAGATCACACCATCATACATAGAAGATCGAAGCAAAACAGGCTTCGATAAATCAAGCAATCCGCCTTTAAGCAAGTACTTATGATTTTTGAAAAAATATAACTCTCTCGGCTGATACAGGAATTTATTACTTAATAGTTTTAAAGTGCGTCCACCCGCCGATCGCATAGCTCCTGTTGACCCAGCAGAAGTAGAAAACCAAACTCCAGAGCTGCGCTGGTATTCTTTGATTCCATTTGCATTGAGATTGTATCGGCTCATAGCCGAAGGATTTTGATCACAGACCAAAACATCATTAGCCACTTGCCATGTTGTTTTATGTTTTCTTGATGTCACCGAAAGTCGACTTATTGATGTCAATCTTTTTTGCCCTGAAATAATTTGACGAAAAATAGTTTTAAAATTTTGTTTCGTAGCGCCACAAAAACGTCCGACGCTTCTATCCGGATCCGAATTAACACCTAAGATCATTTCCTTTTTTAATTCCCGCGCGGCTTGTAAAAAAGTACCATCACCTCCAACGGTAATAACAAAATCATGCTTGTGATAATTAATGTTAGCCTGACGGCATATTGTTTTGTATTGAATGTCCATCGATCTTAAAACACCTTCGACCTCTTCTAACGCCTTGTAGTGTTCGTTATGCATCGAGCGAAATCGAGCGGTTTCAGCCCTTGAAAGCAAGCCTTCCTTCTGCTTTTTTGTTTTCTTCAAGAAATAAAATTCAAAAAATGTTTTTTTATGAATGATTAATACACTTTTAATTTTTAAGTTCATATTGTTCCTTTCTAACGAAACGAATAGAATCAGAAAGTTCGTTAAATGATGAAAAGATATAGTCTGCTTCCTTTAAATATTTACGCGGCAATGATGTCTCAAGCGCCAAACATTTTAAGCTTGCACCTTTTGCCGACTCAATCCCCAATGGTGCATTTTCAATAACGACAGAATCTTTAGAATTTATTTTAAGTGCCTTCAAAACTTTTTTGTATGGCTCTGGGTGCGGCTTTCCCTTTGCAACATCGCTTCCTGTAATAATTACGGAAAATAACTCTTTTAACTCTCTAGGTAAAATTCTATCAAGCTCGTGTCTTGCCGTTCCTGTCGCAAGTGCCAGAATAAAATTCTCTTTATGCATTTTTTTTACAAATCTACGGGCCCCTTTAATAAACTTAGGCTTAAAAAGTCTCTTGAAGAGCTCTTCCTTCTCAACCAAGATCTTTTTAGCCTTTTTAATACTAATTGTTTTTCCGTGGACATTAAAAATCTCCCTGACGCTACTAATGCCGGTCTGCCCTTCTCTCTGATAAACATCCAGATAGCTCATTGAAACACCTTCGCGTTTAAAAATCTTTTTCCATGCTTGATAATGATACGGCATTGTGTCTGTGATAACGCCATCCATATCAAAAATAATCAATTTTATTTTTAATATTTTCCTTTTTTCCATGCCTGTTAGTATATATACTAATTATAATTAATCAAGTTGAAACCTCCCGAAAATATGGTACACTTTTAATAGAGGTATTTATTATGAAACGTTATTATTTATTAGTTATTTTTATTCTTAGTCTTATATGTTTGCCTTCTTCTGCGCTTGCCAGCGGTATAGCAATAACAGGATTTGGCCCTTCCAAGCTTGACACAACCAACAAAACGGTAGAATTTAAAGCAACAATGCTCTGGCAGAACTCCTGGCGCAATGACACCAGTTATGATGCCCTTTGGTGTTTTCTAAAAGTTCAAGGCGATGACGGTACTGAGAGAACATTAAAAATGGCACACAGCGGAATCAATCCTCCAGGGTTTGGACCCGCGCTTGACGCAGAGATGGTTCTAGATTTTGATGTCATTGTTCCAGAAGACAAGGTAGGATTTTTCGTTATCCCTGGATCTTCTGGCGTTATCGACGACGGAACATCGAATGTCACAAACTTAGCATTTCTCTGGGATTATTCTTCAGATGCCATAGCCTACGAAAAAATTGAAGCCGTTTCAGAAAACTTAGTATTTAAGCTGTACGCCATTGAGATGACCTATGTCCCAGAAGGGGCTTTTACTTTTGGTGGAGGATATGGATCTGGAACGCAAAGGCCTGCTCAAGCGTATTTTAAAAGCTATAGATCCTCTGCCACCATTAATACTCTTTCTTACGCAGGTGGCTGCCAGGTTACAAACGGAGACTCTTTTGTTATCGGAGACCCTCTGGCAGAAATTACAACTCTGAGTTACTGCACAAGCAATACCAATCCTAGTACCCAAGATTACTACACTCTTGGTGCCAGCTATCCAAAAGGATACAAAGCCTTTTATCTGATGAAATACGAAATCTCCCAAGGCCAATATCGAGACTTCCTAAACTCTATCGGCAGCGTTGGAACAGTTCATTGCGGTGCTGGTGCGACAACTGGAGCATATTGCTATTCGGCCCTTACTACGACTGCCGTATCGAGACAATATCTTAAACATTCATCTGCAGGCACATGGGGTTGTGATGCAGATAGCGATGGAATTCTTAATGAATCCAATGATGGAGAATGGGTTGCCATGAACAACCTAGCTTGGAGAGACTTAGCAGCATATCTTGACTGGGCTGGTCTTCGACCTACGACTGAAATGGAATTCGAAAAAGCAGCCCGAGGAACCCATGTTTTCCCCGTGACTAGCTATACCGATTTCGCATGGGGAAATTCAACTTCAATGCTCCCCTTTACTTCCGTTTTGAGCTCTGGCACGGCAAACGAAAAAGGCAACCAAGGAAACGCAGTCTTTAGTAAATCCTATCCTCTTCGAAGTGGCTCATTCCTAGGTGGATCAAGAGAAGAGTCTGGAGCTGGCATGTATGGCAATTACGATTTATCAGGAAATGTTGCAGAAATGGTTGTTACTGCAAAAAATCCTTCAGCATTTTTTAGTGGTACTAATTTTGCAGGTTCCCATGGAGACGGCGTGCTCTCTAGCGGGAATGCTACGAATACGGATTGGCCAGGCTACGGTCCTAAAACCGGCGAAGTCACCTCCGCCAGTAGCGACAGAACAGGATTCCGTGGCGGGAGTTACCTCGAAAACTATAATTATTTGTGTGTATCTGATCGATCGCAGATATATTCCAGCACTAGTCTCCGATTGAGCACGCATGGCGGGCGAGGAGCTCGAAGCGCACCTGTTTTTGCTAACACTGGCAAATTTTAAGCTTCCGACCGCATACGCAATGGCTAAAGAATTTTCCTAACCAATAAAAATCCTAAAACTAAAAGCACAGCAAACACAATTGTTAACCAATTAAAATATTTTTCAATATATTTCTCTGCCGTCTCTCCGAAAAAGAAAAACAGCGTTGCTACCAAGAAAAATCGCATAGAGCGGCCCACTGAAGATGCAACAAAAAATCCTAAAAGACTAATTGAGCAAACACCGGCCGTAATCGTAAATACCTTATAAGGAATGGGTGTAAACGCAGCGGTAAAAACAATCCAAAAAGAATGCAATGCATACTTTGCTTGAACGGCATCAAAAACACTTTGACTAAAAATATGCGGAATAAAAAATCCTTGAACCTTTGCCCATAAAAAATATCCTATGGTATATCCGACAATCCCACCTAAAACAGAACCTACAGAACACACAAGCGCATAAAAAAATGATTTCTTCGGCTTTCCTAGTCCCATGGCAATCAAAAGCGTATCCGGCGGGATAATAAAAAAGCTAGATTCTGCAACGGCTAAAATGAAAAGGGCAAAAACAGCATACGGTGTTTTTGCCCAATGAATAACCCAAAGATAAAGTTTTTTTAATAAATTTGACACGACGGATCCCTTCTATTTTAAAAGATTTCGGACATGATAGGCCAAAATACCAAAGGCCACAGAAACATTCAAAGAATTCTTTATGCCTGACATTTCAATTTCTACCGCCTTATCGCAAAGACTGATAATATCATCTGAAACGCCAGATACTTCATTGCCTAAAACAATACACATCGGTCCACTCAATTTAATCTGCTCAAAAGAAATACTTTTGTCTGTTTGCTCAAGAAAAAGAATCTCATAACCTTTTTTCCTTAAATCCTTAATGACATCGGCCGCATTTTCTCGATACTCCCAAGAAACAACTTCCTCTGCTCCCAACGCAGTCTTTGAAATCATATTGCTTGGAGGCGTTTCTGTACTCTTCGGGCACCCTGTACCCTTCGGGCACCCCGTAATACCACAAAGCCATAATTTCTCAAACCCTGCGCCATCAGCCGTTCGAAAAATAGACCCAACATTATAAAGCGAACGAATATTGTTTAAAATAACGCACGCTCGAATGCGAGGCTTTTTAAGTTTTTCTTTTTGTCTTTCGACAATTTGCTGATGTGTGAGTTTTTCCATTTTTCTCTAAAAGCTGCACTCTTTTTAATTTTGGCCAATGCTCTTTATCTAAAATATATCCAACACAATTATGCGCGCCACATCGACATTCATGCTCATGATAATCCTCAAATCCATATCCATAATTGTAAGAAAGCTCTTTTTCTTTTTTAATATCTTTTAAGGCCACAATCCAAATGTGCCCATGAATCAAATGCGCTTCAGAATTAGGATGACAACTGTGATTAATATATTTTGCAGTATTATAGGAAACGTTACCGTCTAAGTCATGTCGCTTATTAAGCTCAAAAATATAGACAGAACCACGCTCCTTATTTTTTCTTGAGTGATGCAAGCAATCCGCACCTCTCCTATCAGATTCACATTTTGTAATTTTTTCGCCAACGTATTCAATAATCTTCGCACCCTTTGGAATATCTTTTTTTGCAAAAATGCCAAAATTATGAATACTTGATTTCTTCTTTAAAACATAAAGGCTTGTTGTTGCTCTCATAAGATGCCTAAATTCCTAATAAGTATTTTTTCCGACTTCAATCAAAGGCTGACTTTGACTCTGTCGAAAACGATTGGCATCACGCAAAGAAAACGCACAACCACAATATTCTTGTTTATAAAATTTCTCCTGTTTTGCTAATTCATACATTCTTTGTGATCCGCCATCTTTTCTCCAATTATAATCCCAATAAAAAATATTTGGATACTTCATAGATGCGCGCATACCTGATGATATAACCTGGTCGAGATCTTTCCATCTTGAAACACCGAGAGTCGTCGTAAATACCTTAAAATTATTTTGATCCGCGTATGAAACTGTTTTTTCAAGTCGAATATCAAAACATCTTTCGCATCGCTTGCCTCGCTCAGGCTCTTGTGAAAACTCCTCAACAGACTTTAGCCAACGAAACGCATCATAATCGGCATCCAAGAAATCAATATTTTTCTTTTGTGCATAATTAACAATCTCTTCTTTTCTCCTTAAATATTCCCCTTTAGGCTGAATATTTGGATTATAAAAAAATACTGTTGGCTTAATATCCGATAAATGCATCAATTCAATAATTGCTCCTGCGCATGGCGCACAGCAACAATGCAAAAGCACTCTCTTCTCATTTTGTGGAGCAATGAGTTTTTTCACGTCGACTAAACCTCTCGTTTTAGATTAGTGCCGCATTTCCTGATAACAATAAAGCAGCATGCGGCATTATATATTGTAATCATTGATATTTTAATGAAAAAAATAATTCAAATATCAATGAAACAATATATTAATGTTCGCCCTGAAGATTATTATGACTTGCAATCGCGCGCCACACACCATTTTCTTTTTTCCATGTCATAGTGTAACGACGAATAGAACTATTACCAGCACTCACGTCATTCTTTGTGATTGTAAACAAATAATATTGCACAATCGCAATATCACCATGAATCACAATATGCTGAGGCTTAAGGGCATGAATTAAAAACTTCGTGCTTTTAGACCAAAATCCAACCCAGTGAGAAAGCCAGCCCTGATCGACAGGATATGGGCTTTCATGACCAAAACCAACAAAATCTGGATGAATGTAGCCTTTAAACTGATCTATCTTTCCATTAACAAGACAATCCCAATGGTCCTCAATGACCTTCCAAATTTCTTTTTGATCTTGCGTCCACTCTTTAGACAACGAAATATAAGTTTCCATTTTCCCTCCAGTTAACGTTAGCAATGGCCCTATTGTATCATAAGAGCTAAAAAACATAAAATATTTTATCCTGCCTTACGCTGATTCATCAAAACTTAAAATATGATGAATCTCCTCTGCTCTAGAGCATTCCAAAAGTTTTTTGCGATTTTGAGGTTTTGATAAAAATCGAGAAACCTGGCTTAAAAGCATCAGCTGCACACCATCATCGTCGCTATTTGTAAGCTCTAAGAACAAAAGCTGAACCCCAACATCATCAGGGCTTTTAAAATCAACTGGGTTTTTCAATCTAAAAAAACACAGCATTGGATTTGCAAAATCTTTAATCCGCGCATGAGGAAGAGCAACGCCTTCTCCAATCGCAGTTGTCAAAAGAGCCTCTCTTTCAAGAATTGATTCTTTGATTTCTTTCGGCGAACTAATCAATTTTCGATCGTGCATCAATTTCACCATACTATTAATAACAGCCATCTTACTTTCTCCATCAATATCAAGAAAAACATGATCCTTATCAAAAAAGTTTGCCAAAGGTCTTCGAACAGATTGAATCGCCAATTTTAAAACAGGACCTATAGAAAGTGATGTTAAAATACAGACCATAACAATAAGCGAAAATGTTTCTTCTGGAAACGCGCCGAGCTCTCGACCAATTAAAGCAACGATGATTCCCATGGTCCCTTGAGTCATCAGTCCACAAGCAACAGCCATAGAATTTCGTTTTCCAATGCCACTTAAAATACCACCAGCAAACGCTCCTAAAATTTTCCAAAGACACGAAAGAATAAAGAATATAAGAATTAATCCCCAATTTGTTTGAGAAGTAAAATTTAATTCCATTCCAACTAAAACAAAAAAGATTGGCGCAAAAACACCAAGAATAATATCCTGAATTGTTTGACGCATATGAGGATCAATCTTTTCAGACTCACCGGCCATAATTCCAGCAACAAAAGCACCAAAAACAACATGAAGCCCAAGAATATGAGCAATTGCTCCATTGATAAGTGTTAATGAAAATAAAAATGCTAAGATTGCTGCCGCATCATCTGTTCGAGGCTGAATCCAATTTAAAATTTTATCAACAATAACTCGCCCTGCAGTTAAAGTCAGCCCTAAATAAAGCACTATTGTTATAAGTGGTTTTAAAACACCAATAATTGTGATCGTACCAGTTCCGATCAAAGAAACAATAGTACCTAAGATAGCCCATCCCCAAATATCACTTAAAACACCAGAAGTTAAAATATTTAATCCAACGGCTGAACGCAAAATTTTAAAATCTAAAAGGATCTTTGCAATAATTGGAATCGAAACAACTGAAAGCGCGGTTGCCATTAAAAGCCGACCAACGCCAGGATGCATTGTACTAGAAAAAAAGGTATCAGGTAAAAGGGCTGTTGCACTATAAAGGCCTACAAACGGCACAGAAATCGCCAGTATTGATGGCAATATACTTTTATGTCCTTGTTGAACGTAAGCCTTCAAGTCAATTTCAAGACCCGTGATAAGTAACAGAAATAAAATGCAGAGCCAGGATATCCCTTGAAGCAAATACGGACCAGGCCCGGTTGATGGAAAAAGAGCTTCCCTCCACGCAGGAAGGAATCTTCCAAAAACAGCTGATCCTAAAAAAATACCTGCGACCATCTCGCCAACAATAATCGGCTGGCCTAACCGCTTTGCAGCTTCGCCCATTAATCGCGCAACAAAAATAATAACGCCTAACTCAGCGACAAACAAAAATATATTATGTTCGTTCAATATCGGCATATTTATTGACTTAACTTTTTAGCAACGCGAACAGCCTCTACTCCATCTTGAGAATATTCTGCTCCAAGGCTTTGCGCATATAATCTCGTAATAACGGCTCCCCCAACCATAAATCGACACTTAAGTTTTTGTTTTCTTGCTTCCCCAATAACATCTTTCATATTAACCATAGTCGTTGTCATTAACGCAGAAAGCCCGACAACAGGGCTCTTATGCTTCTTGATTTCGCTTACAATTCGGTCGTTAGAAACATCTTTTCCCAAATCAATCACATCAAATCCATGATTTTTAAGCATAAGAGAAACAATATTTTTTCCAATATCATGGATATCCCCTTTAACAGTCGCCAAAATAACAACATTCTTTTTGACAGTCTTAATATTTTTTTCTTTAAGCCTTGGCTCTAAAAACTCAAACGCAACTTTCATTGCTTCGGCACTTGCTATTAATTGTGGCAAAAAATATTGTTTTTTATCAAAGAAATCTCCAACTTGATTAATCGCTGGAATCATAATTTTATGCACAACATCCTGCTCTGTCGCGCCAGTTTTGCATAAACTGGAAACCAAATCCTTAATCTCTTCGCGATTACCGTCTAGCACAGCCCTGTAAACTTTTTTCTCAAGAGTCATGCTTTTTTCAGCCCTTTTAGGCAACGCAGTCTTTTTTGAATAATATGAAATGAAATTGATCGCGTCTTTATCTTTGCCTAGAATAAGTTTTTCCGCTCGCTTCGAAAATTGACGCTTCAGTCTCATTGGATTTGCTATAACGAAAGACAGTCCGTTTTTCTCTAACATCGAAAGAAATGTCGAATTAATAATTGATCGACAAGGCATCCCAAAGGAAACGTTGGAAAGCCCAGCGATGGTATTAACCTTTAAAACATTCGTACACCATCGAACAGTCTTTATTGTTTCAACACCTGCAGTAGCCATAGAAGAAACAGCCATCACCAATCCATCGACAACAAAGTCTTCTTTCGTAAAACCATACTTCTTTGCCTTATTAAAAATATTCTGAATAACAATTTTTCGTTCTTTAAAAGTCTTTGGCACTGACTTTGCAACAGGAAGCAAAATAAACATCGCTCCATATTTTGCCGCAATAGGCAAAAGTTTTTCTAATTTCTCTTTTTCTCCAGAAATAGAATTTATTAACGCACGTCCGGGGTAAATTCGAAGCGCCTTTTCAACGGCTTCTACCTTAGACGAATCAACAACCAAAGGACTCGATGCACTTATGCTTAACATATTAAAAACTTCTCTGATCATTTTTTCTTCAGCAACGCCAGGAGCGCCAACGTTAATATCTAAAAGATCAACTTTAGCCACTTCTTGTTCACGAGCTAATTGACGAATCAACGATGTTTTTCCATTGCGCAACTCTGCTTGCAATATTTTTCTTCCTGTAGGGTTAATGCATTCCCCAACAATAAAGGATTTTGATTGCTTTTTAAAAATAAGATGTTTTCGTGCAGAACTAACAGCACTTAAAGATTTTAAAATTGGTCTCTTGGCTTTACAAATTCTCGCATTCTTCTTAAGCACTTGAATATGACTTGGTGTTGTGCCACAGCATCCACCAACAAGAGAAGCTCCTGCTAAAATAAGTTTCTTCCCTTCCCTCGCAAAAGCGACCGGAGTCATATCGAAAATTGTTTTTCCATTCTTTAATTTTGGCATACCAGCATTCGGCTTTGCAATCAAAGGCACCTTCGCATATTTGTACATAGAACGAATAAACGGAATCATTTCCGTTGGACCCGCCGAACAATTGCATCCAACGGCATCAGCTCCCAAGCTCTGCAAAGTAATCAACGCTGTCACAGGATCTGTTCCGTTAAGAGTGCGTCCATCTTTTTCAAATGTCATTGTGACAAAAACGGGTTTATCCGTAAGTTCTCGCGCTGCAATCAATGCTGCGCGAGCCTCTTGAATATCAATCATTGTTTCAATGGCAATGAAATCAACACCACCTTCTAAGAGCCCTGCAATCTGCTCTTTGAAAACTTTAACAGCATCTTCGAATAAAAGTGGTCCAAATGGTTCAATAAATTTTCCAGTTGGGCCAACATCACCACCAACAAAACCACGTCGCCCTACCGCTTTCTTTGCAACTCGAACAAGATCTCGATTCATCGCACGAACATTTTTAATCCCATATTCTTCCAACTTATATCGATTCGCACCAAAGGTACAGCTATAAATTAAGTTTGATCCTGATTTAATGTATTCTTGATGCACAGCAGAAATAATAACTTGATTATCCAAACACCATTTTTCTGGGCATACGCCTTGTGGCATGCCTTTTTTCTGAAGCTCTGTCCCTGTGGCCCCATCCAAGAAAATAATTTTCTTTCCGATCATATTCTTTAATATTTTCATGATTCCGCTTGTGCCCTTATTCCTGAGATAGCCGTAACCGATTTCTCAGGTACCATTAAAAATTCTTTTGTTAAAATAACGCCGATCTTTTTCATTTCTAAAACATCGCAAATGGCTCTTTGATTTTCAAGCGCAAAATCCCCATAGCCAGCGGAAAACCGACGCTGATTAAGGCAAAGGCCTAAGCGAATGAGTTCACGTTTAAAGAAATTCATCATCCAGGTTAATGCTGTATCCACAATCTCACTAGCGGCCGCATCATAGACAACGCTGCGAGCCAAATCATTGTTTTGTGAAAAAGAATTAATTTTATTCATAATTTCTTGCCCTGCCGTCGCCCCCATAATTAAAACTTCACTCGAACCAGATAAAAAAGTCACAAGATCTCTACTCGTAAAACTCATGCCGTTTTCGAGGCTGGTGCGTCCTTCCTCGATATTCTTAGCTGGCACACGCAATGCACACCCTTTTAAATGAATATATTCAAAAGCCTCTTCAATATAAAGATCTGTTTTTTGAATATGATCTTTTTTTAAGACTGCTGATTCCCGAACGTAGCCTAACCGACGATAAATATCGCTTTTTGGAGGCATGATAGAAATTGAATCAAAAATTTGAACAGCCATAATGCTATGCTAAATCCATTTATGTTTTTTTAATATTAAAACTTTTTATCCCATCTTAGAACGAACTAAAAGAAAATACACCAAAAGAATAGCCGCCATAAAATACATAAGCCAACTAACTTCTCTAGCCTTTTTACTAAACATCTTTATGATCGGATAACTAATAAAACCAAGCGCCAAACCATCCGCAATAGAATAACAAAACGGAATTCCAGCCATAATTAAAAAAGACGGAATACTTTCTGAATAATCATCCCAATTTATTTTCTTAACATTTTGAATCATCATAGATCCTACAATAATAAGAGCAGGCGCTGTGATGGGGGGATATTTACCAATCATCCCAATCAAAGGCCCAAAACACAATGCAATCAAAAACAAAGATCCTGTTGCCAAATTTGTTAATCCTGTTCGCCCACCAGCTGCAACCCCAGCTGCGCTCTCGACATAAGCCGTTACCGTACTTGTGCCTAGGCATGCGCCTCCAACAGTAGCGGTTGCATCCACCACCAAAACACGACTCGCCCTTGGCAGCTTATCATCCTTAACAAAGCCCGCTGTCTCTGCAACGCCCAATAACGTTCCAACAGTATCAAACATATCCATAAACAAAAATACGATAATAAACGGCAAGCACGTTAAACTAAAAGCAGCTTTTAAATCCATAGCAAACGCCGCCTGAGCATGAACTTCAGGAAACCCGATAAAACCACTAAATGTAATTTGTCCCAACAAAAGCGCGAGCACCGTAGAGGCAAGAATGCCCCACAAGATCGAACCCTTAATTTTCCGTACCTGCAAAATACTTGCCACGATTAACCCAAGAGCAAAAACAGCAATATCTGGTGAAACAAAATGCGTATTTAATTCAACCATGGTTCCAGGATTAGCAACAATTACTTTTCCGTGCTGAAACCCAATAAACGTAATAAAAAGTCCAATTCCAACGGCAATCCCACTTCGCATACTCGGACTAATGGAATTAATAATCATCTCTCGAACACGCAATAATGATAAAATTAAAAAAACGACACCCGCTATAAAAACAATGCCAAGAGCAACCTGCCATGCATTTGCAAATCCTAATCCAGTCAAAGCCATAATGACGGACACAAAAAAGAAATTCTCTCCCATACCTGGAGCTAGGGCAATCGGATAATTGGCAAACAGGCCCATGAAAATTGTCGCAAAGGCTGAGATAACACACGTTGCAAGCAACACAGCCCCAAAATCCAATCCCGTAGGATTTCCAGCAAAATCTTTTGAAAGAATAGCCGGCTGCAAAAAAATAATATATGCCATTGTCAAAAAAGTCGTTAGCCCTGCCAAAAGCTCCTGACGAATGGTTGTTTTATTTTCCGATAAACTAAAAAAACGATCTAACATGAATTCTTCTTATCCTAATTTAAGCGCCCAAATACCGCAGATGATCAAAGCAACGCCAAACGCTTTTAAAAGTGAAAATGTCTCCCCTAAAAAAAGGACTGCCAGCAAAAACGCAATCAAAGGATAACTTGCCGATATCGGAACGACTTTAGAAACTTCACCAATTTTAAGTCCATGATAAAAAACAAGCTGAGCAACAAAGCTTGCTAAAAATCCTCCAAGAATTAAAAACAATGCGGATCGCATATTCACTGCGCGAATTTCATCCAGGTTTAATATAAAAAAACCAAAAATAAGCAATCCCAAAATAACGCCAAGCGAACGATAAAAAAGCCCAACAAAAGGATTCGTATCCGAAAGCCCAATCTTTTCAAGGATCGGAACAACGCCCCAAATACACGCAGTCAACAAAGCCCACCAGAAGGCAGTCATTTGATATCTCCTTTTTAATATGAAGCTTGCTTACGCAAAGAAAATCTACATTGTTTTGATTGCAGCGATAACTGCATTATTATTCTCGGAAATCAGAACCATCTGACTCTTTTTCCCTTTTTGCTCAACACTTCCATAAAGAAGAGTTAAATCAATTTTACATTCAGAAATTCTTTTTGTGACTGACAACAAAGCCCCTGGATTATTATCAAGCGTAAATAAAACAATCTCCTCTTCTCTAACATTATATTTCTTTTCTTTTAAAATCTTCATGGCACGTTTATGATTATTGCAAACAAACATAATCAATCCGTTGTTATCTACGGCATAGGCACACATCGCCAAAAGATTAATTCCGGAAGAAGAAATAACACTACTCACTTCTGCCAAAGTGCCAACATCGTTGTTCACCTTAATTAATAATTGTTTCCCAATCTCAACGTCGATCATAGCGCCCTCCTTTACTCAGCCAAATTCTTTAAAATTGCTGTGTTGACAACAAAACAAGCGTACAGGCATCTATCACATCAATACCTTTTTCTTGCGCCTTACGAAAAAGGTCTGGATTTTCAGCGCCGGGATTAAAAATAATACGTCTTGGAAAAACATCAATCACATCATCTAGCATCATACTTGAAGTATTCTGAGCAACATAAAATGTTATCGTATCAATCTTCTCGGGGATATCTTTCAACAACTTAAAAACTTTCACTCCATCAATTTCCTCGAGCCTAGGATGAATTGGAAAAACAACATGGCCTTTTTCTTTCAAAAGCTTTAACGCTTTATTTGAATATCGATTCAGCTTATTTGATGCACCCACAATGGCAACGTTCATTATTAAATGACTTTCTTTGTAATAGATTCTTCTGTGAACTTACAAATCTGATTCATCATATACACTGCCTCAACAGGATACTTTCCAGCAGCGGTTTCTTCAGATAGCATCGTATAATTTGTTCCATCAATAATCGCATTGGCCACATCCGTTGTCTCTGCACGCGTTGGTCGAATATGCTCAGTCATGCTTTCAAGCATTTGCGTAGCAGTTATAACAAATTTTCTTCTTGCGCGACATTTCTTTATGATGATTTTTTGTAAAATTGGAATTTCATAGATAGGAAGACATACACCCATGTCTCCTCGCGCGACCATAATGCCATCCGATGCTTCAATGATTTCATCAATATTCTTAATACCGTCTCTGTTTTCAATTTTTGCAATCAATAAACATTTTCTTCGATGATGATTAATGATTTCTCGAACATTTAAAATATCCTCTTTATTACGAACAAAAGACTGCGCAACAAAATCAACGTTATGCTTTAAACCAAATTCAAGATCAAAAACATCTTTTTCGGTCATCCCTTTAAACTTCAAATTAACACCAGGGATATTGATCCCTTTATTTTCTTTAATCACGCCCGGAATAATCGTCTTTGCGGTTAACACCTTTTTTGTACATTTCTTTATCAATAGAACAATATTTCCATCTTCAATGTACATATAGCTTTCTGGCTTTATGTCTTTTAAAGAACCTTCATAATCAAATGGAATTGCTGGTTTAGAGCAATACGATTCATCGTTTGTCAGATAAACTGTCTGATTCTTCTTTAAAGGCACACACCCTGAGGAAAAATTCTTCAGATTTCCAATACGAATTCGAAAACCTTCTAGATCTTGCAAAATCTTAATATGTCTTTTATATTTTGCATTAAGAAATCGAATCAATTTAATTTTCTTAAAATGATCCTTGTGCGTTCCATGCGAAAAATTAAGACGTGCCACGTCCATACCAGCGCGAATCATTTTACGTAAAACAGTTTCACTCTCACTCGATGGTCCGAGAGTACAAATAATTTGCGTTTTAACTCTTTTCATCTTTACTCTTTCTCATTAAACTTTTAAGTTTTTTCTGATACCGATTAAAACATTGTTCCATCACTTGATCAGCTGAAACTTTGTTCTCCAAAAACATCTCCAAGCATAAAATTATTAAATCTCCTGTCTCAATCAAAAAATGCTTATCTTTATTCTGATACAGGCCTTCAATCTCGTCAACATGCTTTCTCATTAGAGTCAAAAGTTTTTTTTCATGCTTCTTCTTCTCTTTACCATTACAATGGCGAGAAAGTCTGTGAATCTTCTTTATCTCATCAGAAGCTTTTTTTGTAAAAACGTTCACTTCTTCATATCCTTGCTAGTCCAAAACAAAAAACAAAAATCCCATTCTCAAAACACGCTAACGACTACTCCCTTATTGACTGACAACCCGCTTTATATCATTCATTTTATCTTGCGTTGCAGTCTCGCCTCTTTGGATCAATTCATCAACTTTATAAAGCTCGAACCAATCAATCCCCGTTAAATCTGGGTGAATAAGAACATCGGCTTGCTCAGCGCTTTGCTCGGCTAAAACATAGTCAACCGATTGAAAACTGCTGACAATAATATCGCAAATATTCGGTGACAACAATTTAATCCAAAGTTTCCCAATCCATCGGCTTATAAAATAAAACGGCAATGCCAAAATAAACTTCGGCCTCTTTTTTTCTTCTTTCTCTTTAAGAGTCTGATAATCCTTTAAAACATCCGCAGGTGATTTTAAAATATTAACAGCAATAATTTTCTGGACACCCATCGATGCTAAAACATCTGTGGGAAGAGGATTGACAATGCCACCGTCAATAATGACGCGATCGCCTTCAACAACGGGGCTAATAACCCCTGGAATAGCTATACTCTTTCGAATAGCATCAACGACATCTCCTCCATCAAGAACCAAATCTTCCCTTTTTGTTAAATCATAAGCAACGATTTTCAATGGAATCTTTGTATTGTAAAAAGTTTGTTTTCCAATCTTTTTGCGAAGCCAACGCTTAATCATATACCCACCAATAAATCCAGACTTAGGAAAAATAATATCTAAAAGATTTAAACATTTGATCTTGCTCTCAAATTCTCTGGCAAATTCTTCAATCTTTTGCGCATCATTACCCAAAGCCCAAAGCCCGGCGATTAAAGCTCCTATGCTGCTCCCAACAACAATATCAACAGGAATGCCTTCTCTTTCAAGGGCTCGCAAAACACCAACATGAGAAATCCCTAACGCTGCGCCACCTCCTAAAACTAAGCCAACGCGCACATCACCAATCTCACGAGCTATTTTTCGCATTTGCTGCGAAAATCGCGTTTTTGAATCAGGTATCAAAATTTGAAATTCATCCAAAGAAATCATTTGAGTATCGTCATCTACGAATATTTCAAAAAGATATGCGTAAATATCCTGAGCTAAAATCTGGTTTATTTTCTCATATGGCAATCTTTTTTTATTCGCAGTCTGGCGAACAAATATCTTTATTTTTTGTTCTCTTAATTCAGCTGAAGCACGTTGCCTTAACTTCCTTAGAAAAGATTTTCCAGAAATCAAATCTGCCTTAGAATCACCAAGAATCAAATGAATGTCATCCGATTGATTGAGCGTTGCTAAAACCTCATCATCAGATTGGCTTGGCAAATCCAAAATAATAAAATGATAGTCGTTAGCCAGATTGCTGACAAACTGACTAATTTTTGTCGAAAGAACAGAGTCACTTAAATCAAAGCAGACACTCAAAAGATCTGCACTTTTGTCATTCTTTACAATCAATGACTCTGCGTTCGCATAATCATCGATAACTTCGTTAAAATCAATAGGCAAATTTTGCCAAAACGGCGACAGCTTGGATGTTTTCTTTTGATACACACCTGATGGAGAAATGCAATGCATATCAATAAAGATGACTTTCTTCCCTGTTTCTTCTTTTAAATGATGTGCCAAGTTAAATGCATAAATCGATCCGCCCGTCCCTTGCCTTGGATTGTATGTCGAGATAATCGTACTCTCAAAAATAGATTTCTGATGATGGAGTTTCTTTTTAAGACGACGAGACAAGCTATAACTAAAATCAACAGCTAAACGCGGAATCTTGTTCAACATATCATGAAAATCATCTTTTTCAATACGAAAAACAAGTGAATCGTTTAATGTCTCAAAGGTTAGAGAATGTGGTTCTCCTGTAAGGAGCGAAATAATTCCAAAATAAGTTCCTCGATAAATATACTCAACATTTTGCTTTTCTCCGCTATCTTTCAAATTGTACGCGCACACACGCCCAGAAACCAAGCAATAAAATCCATCTGGAGGGTCTCCCTTTTCGTAGATAACGGCCCCTTTGGAATATTCATGAAACGTGCATCGAGAAGCAATCTGATGAAGCTCGAACCAATTCAAAGAGCTAAACACAGGAATTTGGCGAATGATAAGAAATTTATTTATAATTGAAATTGGATTTATCATAAATATTCAAATTAAAATATTTTCCACTGATACGCGTCGTAAAAAAGAAGCTTCTGCAAAAGAACCTTGAACATTGGGAAGCTAACATAAACCGCAATAAATATCCATAAAAAGACTGAAAATCCGATTGATAAAAGATCAAAAAAGACCTCTGTCTTCTTGTGGCGATGGTTCAAATTTAAATATGCCTGCCTTACTCCAGCTTCACCATCATTAGACTCGACGCATTTTTCGTATACTCGCTTGGTATGGATGATGTCGCCATTCAAAACGTCTCGCAGGACATGAAAATAAGCAATATTATAAGCACACTCATCTTTTGAATGTTGTCCCGATCGATACTTGCAATGACATTGTGTGCAAAATCCTTTATATAAAAAATGAAAATAATTAGAGTACAAAAGATTAAAAATAAACCATGGTAGGTTAAAAACTGTCAGCATATTAACAGGCTGGACAAAAAAACGTTTTTTTTGCAGGCCGTATTTCATTTGATTTCGATTAAGATCAAAATATAAAAAGAACGATTGATCCTTAAAATAACTGCCAACAATATACAGCGTGTGTGGATCGAAGACTCGAATATCTTTTGAACGACTAAAACGTTTTAAAAACTTCTTGCGAGTATGCTCGAGTGCGTCTTTTAATTCTACTTCGATTAAAGTTTTCTGGCAGCGATGGCACGTCATCGCTGATTCCTTATAAAAAATATTACAACTCAGGCATTCTTTCATCTAAATTAATAAATTTTGAATGTTTTAATCATGCTCTCTGCGTCTGGAAAATATTGATCATATTTATCCTTTGGCGCAATAAAGGTAAGAATATACGCTCTTTGATTCTTGATAAACCACATCATCATAATTTGAACCGTGAATCCTTCCGGGTCAATCGCAGGAAGAAGGTCTCTCTCAACAAATTCTTTTGGATATCCATACTTGCTCAGCGTGTAAACTATTTTCTGACCTGGAATAAATCGATGCAGAATCCTCTTAGATTCTAAAAGGTTTAGATAAACATCGGGCAAATCGCCCATGCTCTTTACTTGTTCGATAACCGCATTAGAATAATCTGACAGAGAAATGTCACCTTTTTGATCTTCAACAGAAATCGTTAAATTCTCCTGAAACGAATCAAGCTCTCCTTCAGGTGGAGATAAAAATGCAATAACCGAGGTCCCGTAATACTCCTTTTTCTCCCAATCTTCATTATAATGGATTGCAAACTCAAACGGCAGGTTTCGATAAAAAGGACGAGCGTCAGACGAGCAGCCAAAGATCAAGGCCACAAACAAGCTTAAAAATAATATTTTTCTAAAAAAGTTATGTTTCATACATATATCCTTATAAGTATATATATTATATCACCATTTCAAAACTTATTAAGAATTTCTTCAAGAAATTTAAAAGAAATGGGCAGCTATTTTTAGCTGCCCACAAAATAAACCCTATCTTTTTAATCTTATTTCTTTCGCTTAATCACTTTCTTGGCTGCCTCAGCAATATCAACATCCTTTAAATGATATTTCTTAAGCAAACCTTGCGGATCCCCGGTCTCACCATACACATCTTTTATCCCAACCATTTCAATCGGTGTTGGATATTTTTGCGATAAAACTTCCGCAACAGCACTTCCCATGCCACCAATAATCTGGTGCTCTTCAGCTGTCACAATGGCTCCTGTTTCTTTCGCGCACGCAACAAGCGCATCTTCGTCTAAAGGCTTAAGGGTATGCAAATTAATAACGCGTGCGTCAATCCCTTCTTTTTTAAGAATTTCTGCAGCCTGTAAAGATTCATAAACCATTAATCCTGAACCAATCAACGTTACGTCTTTTCCCTCTCGCATAATCCTTGCTTTACCAAATTCAAAAACATCATCCTCTTTTGTTAAAACCGGAAAAGCAGCACGACTCGTTCGCATATATACCGGTCCATAATGATCCACCATCCAGCGCGTTGCGCTCTTTGCTTCATTTGTATCAACAGGACAAACAACAGACATATTCGCTAAAACACGCATAATCGCAAAATCTTCAAAGCACTGTGCCGTTGCTCCATCTTCCCCGACGGTAATTCCAGCATGAGAACAAACAATTTTTACATTTGCATTATTCTGACAAACATCAATTCGAATCTGATCATATGCCCGATTTGTCATAAAAACAGCAAACGAAGATGCAAAAACAACATAACCTTGCATGCTTAATCCTACAGCTGTTCCTATCACATCCTGCTCTGCAATTCCTAAATTAAAAAAACGATCTGGAAATTCTTTTTTAAAATATTCTGCTCGTGTTGCATCCTCGAGATCTGCAGAAACAACAACAATATCATCACGCTCTTTTCCTAACGCAACTAGCTCTTGGCCAAATCCATCTCGCGTTGGTATCATGTCCATTAAACTTTCTCCTCTATTCCAGCTCGCTTAAAGCTTCTTTAAGTTGTTCGTCATTCGGTGCTTTGCCATGCCACTTACAGGTATTTTCCATAAAAGAAATGCCTTTTCCTTTAACAGTATTCGCAATAATCACCATTGGCTTTCCCTTGATAGTTCCAAATCGATCTAGCGCCTTAATCAATTCATCCAAATTATGACCATCAACGCTAACGACTTCCCAGCCAAAACTCTTCCATTTTTCAGCCAACGGCTCTAACCCCATAATATCGCTAATCAATCCATTTTCTTGAATCTTATTATAATCAACAATCGCACACACATTATCAAGCTTAAAATGAGCCGCCGTCATTGCAGCTTCCCACACAGAACCTTCTTGAATTTCACCGTCTCCCATTAAGCAGTAGGCCTTAAAATCTTTTTTTCGCATTCGAGCTCCAAGCGCCATTCCGTTAGCAACAGAAAGTCCGTGCCCTAACGATCCAGTATTGAGCTCAACGCCAGGAACTTTGCGATGCACATGCCCTTGAAGTCTTGCGCCCAATTTACGAAATGTAACGAGCTCTTCTTTTGGGAAATATCCAAAATGCGAAAGCGTTACGTAAGCTGCCGGTGAGGCATGCCCTTTAGAAATGATAAGTCTGTCGCGATCCTCCCAATTAGGATCCTCCGGCTTATGATTCATTTTGTAACCATACAGGCTGATTAAAATTTCGACTGCGGAAAGTGAGCCACCAGGATGTCCTGATTTGGCGGAATTGACAACCTGAAGAATTCCTTTTCTAAGCTCAATTGCTGTTTTCTGCAAAGCTTTGACATCTACTTTTTTTGCTGACACTCTTCCCCCTGTCGTTCTATGAATTAAATTACGTGGGCCATGGAGGACTTGAACCTCCCACCCCCTGATTAAGAGTCAGATGCTCTACCAAGATGAGCTAATGGCCCAAACTACTGCTATTTAAAAATTAAAAAATATTTTGGTGCCTATTTACAGCACCTTAAAACTTATTTATATATTCAGGCCACTGTGTGGCCCAAACTACTGCTATAAAACAAGTGCTCCGAAAAACACCCGAGTATAACAAATTTCTAAACAAATGTATAGAATATATTTTTGTATTCTACAAAAATCTTAGCTAACGTTAAGCCCAACCAATCCTGGGTTAACAAGTAAAATAATTCCGAGTAAAATCATGATCAAACCACCGACAAATTTCAAAATCTCCATCTGCCGTTGCGTTATCGGCTGGCCTCTAAACGTAAAAATAAAAATCGTAATAATAACGCCTAGCGGCAACACATAAACCAAATTATATAACAACACATATAAATAATAACCGAACGATGTTTCTAATATTCTCGCCGATAAAACACTTGTATAAATAATTGGAAAGCCCGCTGTGCAAGGCAGCTCAACAAGCGAAGCAAGCGCTGCAAGCGCAAGCGACGATGAAATCAAAACAGGAAATGTTCCTTTCTGAATAATTGATTTCATCGCATAGATCTTTTTCATGAGAGGGCCTCTTTGCTGATCAGGAATCGTAAGGCTAATTCCCTTTTTAAAAAACAAAAGCTCTTTACAATTAATCAAACCAGCGCCCAAAGCAAGAATGGCAATACCAATTCTAAGGGGCGAAACGAATCCTGTATATTTAAACACATTAAGCCATGCCGCCATAAAAAGAAAATAAATTAAAAAAACCATAAATACAAAACTAAACCCGACAACATACAATCTTGCCTTTGAATCCGAACTTGAAATCAAAAGCGTCATGAGGCACGTTAAAACAAACATATTGCACGGATTAAATCCGTCGATCAAAGCAATCGCAAACGTAAAAATCGGAAGAGGCAATCGATATCCCATATTTTCCAATAGTTTCGGAGAAATTGCATGTGCGACAAAGAAAAACCCCGCTAAAAATATTAAACTAATTCCAACGGCGATATAATCTTTTTTCTTTTTAGCGATATCGCGAAGTTTAACTTCAAGGCCTCTCTCTGTTCTAACAAGCGTACACAACGATATGAGCAACAAAATAAAAATGGCTAGCAATATTAAAACAGGAACCGAATTTGTTATAAAATTAACAACACTTTTTACGACGAGATGCGAATAATCATTCCAAAGCAGCGTCCAGCTTCCGATCTGAATCGCATTCTCAAAAATAATCTCGCCTCCCGCTATAGAAATAGGTGCTGGCGTAATTTTTTTATAAGAAACACCTTTTAGTGCTCTTTTAACATTCTTCTCCGTTAAAAGTTTATGCAAAACTTGATTATCACCGCTCGCAGCATTATTCGTTACGAGAACACGATTTTTGGTCCAAATGGAAATCTTTCCAGAAAGCTTTGTTAAATCCAAGCTTTCAAAATCAATCTTTTTCCCGTCTGGCGCAGGGCATGCATTCTTGCCAGCATCACCAATCTTCTCAAGAAGTTCGAGCACCTTCATCCGTCCGATAGCATAATTATCACGACTAAGAATAAAAAACGGAACACCTGGCCGCTCCCCTTCCTCCAAATAGGATGCGAAATAATGTTCTTTGACCTCAACGTTGTTCTTGTTATTTTTAAAGATTTCGTAGTCAAAGATGATCAGATTAGAATTTTCTGCCGTTAAAATAGAAAACAAAATCGGGTCAACAGTAGCGCAATTATGACATCCGATACCGGTCAAGTATGCGACACATGTATACTCGGTTTCTTGAATAGAATTAGCGGAAGAAATAGGCGCAAAAAGTGCGCAGAGAGAAAAGAAAACTAAAAACAAAACAAAAAATTTAAGACGCATTCTTAGACTATTCCTGTTGGGTAGTAAATATGGATACTATATAAAGATGTAAATATTATATAGAGTTGGATAAAAAATTCAACAACAAATCTTTTATTTGTTCAATCTAAACACGATGGAGCTTTTTTGTCGCAAAACAAGCATCTGTCGTTAAATTGACTCCTAAACGCCGCAATCCCGCCTCATCACCCGGAGTCGGAATATGTGTCATGTGAACCTCGCACCCTTCAATCTCAGGAATCTTTTCAAGCGCTGCTTGTGCCATCGGATTTGTAGCCGCACTCATACTTAAAAGGATCAAAACTTCATCAACATCGAGGCTCACTGTTTTTGCTTTTAGAATATTCTTTCTAAAGTTTGTAACAGAATCGATCGTGTTTGGAGACAGTAGATGAATTTTATCAGGAATGCCAGATAAATGTTTAACAGCATTTATTATCAAGCTTGATGCCGCATGCATCAACGGCGTGTTCTTTCCTGTTAAGATTGTCCCATCCGCAAGCTCAATTGCTGCTCCACAAAAAATACCTTCATTCCCTTTTTTCTTCTTTTCAGCCTCTACAGCAGCTTCTCGTGCAGGACCCACAACACATCGATCATTTGGCCCAACGCCGAGTTCATTCATAATAAGCTCTGCTCTCTCAACTGTTTCTTCATCCGCAAGTCCTAGCATATGTTCAGACTGGCAGCGAAAAAATCGGCGAATAACTTCTTGCTTAGATGCCTCTTTAACAGCATCATCATCAGTGATACCAAAACCAGCCCTATTAACACCCATGTCCGTTGGTGACTTGTAAACAGTGTCTTCTCCCATAATTTTCTCCAAAATCCTTCGGATAATAGGGAAAGCCTCAACATCACGATTATAATTAATAGTCGCCTCACCATGTGCCTCTAAATGAAACGGATCAATCATATTAAAATCTCTAAGATCAGCAGTCGCAGCTTCGTATGCAACATTCACAGGATGCTTTAAAGGAATACTCCAAATAGGAAATGTTTCAAACTTTGCATATCCAGCCTTTATTCCTCTTTTATGTTCATGATAAATCTGAGAAAGACAAGTCGCTAATTTTCCGCTCCCTGGTCCTGGTCCAGTAATAATAACAAGCTTGTTTTTTGTTTCAATATACTCATTAGCGCCATAGCCCTCGTCGCTAACAATTGAATCAACATCTGTTGGATACCCTTTAGTAAAACTATGCGTATACACTTTGATCTTTAGGCGCTCCAATTTATCCTTAAAAATCTTAGCAGACGGCTGACCATTGTAGCGAGTGATGACAACAGCCGAGATGTTGATTCCCCAATCTCTTAAATCATCAATTAATTTAAAAGCGTCAGCATCATAAGTGATGCCAAAATCTGCTCTCATTTTTCGGCGCTCAATGTCTCCTGCATAAATACAAAGAATAAAATCAGCTTCATCCTTTAATTGTTTAAAAAGGCGCATCTTGACATTTGGATCGAATCCCGGTAAAACACGAGAAGCATGATAATCAAACAAAAGCTTTCCCCCAAACTCAAGATAAAGCTTGTTATCAAATTTAGATAACCGCTCTAAAATGGCAGCCTTTTGCTCATTTAAATATTTCTCATTATCAAAACCAATTTTCTTAGGCATAACATCTCCTTAAATTTATTATTTAGGACACTTTCCATTCCAGCAATAAAGACATACATTTTCTTTAGGCAATCCAATGGCTTCAATCATATCTTCAATCTTTTGATAGCGAAGCGTTGTGACTCCCATATCTTTAGCAATCCAATCAATCATTTTCTGATATTTTGGATTTTTATGATCTAAATATTCTGAAACATCTTCAAGGTCTTTGCCTTCTATTTCCTTAATAGCCTTACGAGCAATTAACTCTGAATGAGTTCTTGTCGATAAACAAAAACGACATGGAAACATTAAAGGAGGACAAGCAGGGCGTGCATGAATCTCCTTGGCTCCTGCGTCCCAAAGTTTTTTAATTGCAAAATTCTTTAACTGTGTTCCTCGAACGATAGAATCATCACACACGACAACCTTATTATTCTTTATAATATCAGCAATAGGAATCAGCTTCATCGTCGCAATCAAATCTCTCTTCTTTTGTGTAGGCGGCGTATAACTTCTGCCATATCCTGGCGTATATTTCACCAAAGCTCTTCGGTAAGGCTTGCCGGATTCTATAGCATAGCCAATCGCATGTGCAATCCCAGAATCAGGAACGCCCGTAACTAAATCAGGTTCGATATCCTTGTCTTGTCGAGCCAACGCTCTACCGCACCGTTCGCGCACAACCTCCGTATTGATTCCTTCATACGTCGAGGCTGGAAATCCTGTATAAATCCAATAAAACGAACATATCTGATTAATCGATCCACCTGCACGCTTATCAATCGGCCCGGTTTCTGTCAAAAGAACAATCTCTCCAGGAGCTAAAAATTTCTCGACCTTAAATCCAAGATTTGGGAAAGATGTCGTTTCTGAAGCAATGATCCATTCATTATCGCTTTTACCTAAAACTAGAGGCGTATACCCGTATCGATCACGTGCGGCAAGCACTCCATCCTTGCTCAACAAAAGAAGTGAGCACGACCCTTTAATCACATCAAACATCTTTTCGATGCCGTCAACAAGATTGTCACCCAGGCATATAAGCTTTGCAATCAATTCTGAAACATTAACCTCACCTTTAGTCACTTCACTAAAGGAAACTCCTTTCTTAAACAAAATCTCTTTTAGCTCATCCTTATTTTCAATTAATCCCATGGCAACAACGCAAAATGAACCAAATCGAGAATTTAAATAAATTGGCTGCTCGTCAGAATCACTAATAACCCCAATCCCCTTTGTTCCACGCATAGCCCCATTGTCCTCAGAAAACTTAGACTTAAATTGACTTTCACTAATATTATGAATACGTCTGACAAAACCTTTTTCACCTAAAACAGCCATTCCTCCATATTCCGTGCCGAGATGAGAATGATAATCTGTCGCATAAAACAAAGTTTGGGCACAATCTTTTTTTGAAACAACACCAGCAATTCCACTCATTTTTTCTCCTTTTTACTTATTAAAACCTAAAAGGTCTTCATGATATTCTTGCAATGCTTTAGGACCAATGTTTGTATTTTTTACAGATTCAATTCCATCAACCGTTGCTTGTGCAGCCGCAACGGAAGTCACATATGGAATTTTCTTCTGAATGGCCGTCATGCGAATATAGCTATCATCATACTTGCTATCTTTTCCAACAGGTGTATTAATAATCAAATCAAGCTCGCCATTTTTAATTGCGTCTGCAATATGAGGTCTGCCTTCATGTAGCTTCTTAATTAAGCTATTAGCAATACCTCGATTTGTCAAGAATTCACTTGTTCCCTCTGTTGCAAAAATCTTAAATTTTAAATCAATCAATTTCTTTGCAACATTAAAGATGGCTTCTTTGTCATTTTGATTAACCGTCAAAAGAACATTTCCTTGTAACGGCAGCTTTGATCCTGCGCACTCTTGAGCCTTATAAAATGCAAGACCAAATGTATCCGCCAATCCCATAACCTCTCCTGTGGCTCTCATTTCTGGACCAAGCAAAGGATCGACCTCAGGAAACATATTAAATGGAAAAACAGCTTCTTTAACGCCAAAATATGGAATTTTCTTATCAACAAGCTGAGGAAACTCGCTAATCTTCTTTCCTATCATGAGCTGTGTTGCAATATGGGCAATCGGTATTCCGCTTACCTTTGAAACAATTGGAACCGTTCTTGAAGCTCGTGGATTTGCCTCTAAAATATAAACCTTGTCATTAAATATTGCAAATTGAATATTCATCAAGCCAACAACCTTTAGCTCTTTTGCAATATCTGCTGTATATTTCTTTATCGTTTGAGTTTGATACTCCGTGATTGTTCGGCTTGGAATCGAACACGCTGAATCTCCGGAATGAACACCAGCAAGCTCAATGTGCTCCATAACCGAAGCGACAAATGTTTCTTCTCCGTCACAAAGAGCGTCCACTTCAAGCTCAATCGCTCGTTCAAGAAAACGATCAATCAACATCGGGTGCTCAGGGCTAACATCAATCGCCTCAAGAGCATACTTACGAAGCGCCTTCTCTTCGTAAATCACTTCCATTCCTCGACCACCAAGAACATAAGACGGTCTTACCATTAAGGGATATCCAATCTTTTTTGAGATCTTAATCGCTTGATCCAAAGATCTTGCCGTATCACTTTCCGGCTGAGGAATTCCTAGCTTAATCATTTTCTTTCTAAAATTCTCACGATCCTCTGCAAGATGAATACTTTCAGGGGTTGTTCCAAGAACATTAACTCCACAATCTTTTAATTCTTGCGCAATATTTAATGGCGTCTGTCCACCAAATTGAACAATGACCCCATCCGGCTTTTCTTTTTCATAAATATTTAAAACATCTTCAACCGTTAATGGCTCAAAATACAATTTATCAGATGTATCGTAATCCGTAGACACCGTCTCAGGATTACAATTAACCATTATTGTTTCATATCCTTCGTCACGCAAAGCAAAAGCTGCATGAACACACGTATAGTCAAACTCGATGCCTTGCCCAATACGATTTGGTCCGCCACCTAAAATCATAATCTTTTTATTCGATGAAACCCCAACCTTATCCTCAATATCTCGATACGTCGAATAATAATACGCTGCATTCTCAACGCCGCTAACAGGAACAGCTTCATAAGATGCTATTTTATTTAACTTAATGCGTCGCGTGCGAACTTCTTTTTCACTCACTTTAAAAATCTGAGATAAATATCGATCTGAAAATCCCCACTCTTTTGCTTGAATAAACTTTTCATCAGATAAATTCTTAAATTTCGACTTTATAATTTCAACTTCCAAATCAACCAACTCTTTTATTTCATTTAAAAAATATGGTCGTATCTTTGTTGTTTCATAAAGCTCATCTACAGTCATCCCTTTGCGTAAAGCTTCATACATTAAAAAGACTCGCTCGCTCGAAGGAAATGCTAAACGCTGTCTCAACTCTTCCAGCGAAAGCGTATTAAAATTCTTTGCAAATCCAAGCCCATAACGTTTTGTTTCAAGTGATCGAATCGCTTTCAAGAATGACTCCTTAAAAGTTTTTCCAATGCTCATGACCTCGCCAACAGCCTTCATCTGTGTGCCTAAAATATCTGTGGCTTGTGGAAATTTCTCAAACGCCCATCGCGCAAATTTAATAACAATATACTCTCCGCTTGGTGTATATTTTTCAAGCGTCCCATCTCTCCAGTATGGAATCTCATCCATTGTAACGCCCGAAGCAAGCTTTGTTGAAATACGCGCAATCGGAAATCCTGTCGCCTTTGACGCCAATGCCGACGACCTTGACGTTCTAGGATTAATCTCAATAACAACCAATCGATCAGTTTCTCTATTATAAGCAAACTGAACATTTGTTCCGCCGACAACACCAATCGCATCTACGATATCGTAAGAAATCTTTTGAAGTCGCTTTTGAAGCTCTTTGGAAACTGTTAACATTGGAGCCGAACAAAAACTATCGCCTGTATGAACACCCATCGGATCAATATTTTCAATAAAACATACCGTAATTTTCTGATTCTTATCGTCTCGAACAACTTCTAGCTCAAGCTCTTCCCATCCTAAAACAGATTCTTCAATCAAAACCTGATTTACCATGCTTGCCGACAATCCTCTAGCAGAAATCGTCTTTAACTCTTCAACATTATATGCAATGCCACCCCCTGTTCCACCCATTGTGTACGCTGGACGAATAACAACAGGATACCCAAGCTTTTCAGCAATTTTCTCTGCTTCTTCCACAGAAAGAGCCGGCTCAGATGCTGGCATATCAACGCCAATCTTTTTCATCGTTGCCTTAAATTCTATGCGATCCTCGCCTCGCTCAATCGCATCAGGCTTAACACCAATAATTTTTACATTATGCTTTTTAAGAACTCCGTTTTTATGTAATATCGAGGAAAGATTTAATCCTGTTTGTCCTCCCAAATTAGGTAAAAGTGCGTCTGGCTTTTCTTTTTCAATAATTTTCTCAATCATTTCTGCCGTCAAAGGCTCGATATAGGTCTTGTCTGCCATTTCGGGATCAGTCATAATCGTTGCTGGGTTTGAATTAACAAGAACAACCTCGTATCCCTCTTCTCGAAGAGCTTTACATGCTTGCGTTCCAGAATAATCAAACTCACATGCTTGACCAATAATGATGGGACCTGAACCGATGATTAAAACTTTTTTGATGTCTTTTCTGCTAGGCATTGCTTCTCCTTTTTAAAATATAAAAAACGGGAATAAAAAAACTGAAGTGCCTAAATTTTAGGCACTTCAGTATAGCAATACAAAAAATGAAAATCAATAATCTTTATTTGATTTTTTATTTTACTTAATCTCCAGCCATCATTGCTTTAATGTCAGTCTCTGCATCGACAATAGGCTTAATATCAAACTTCTCAACCAAAACGTTCACAACGTTTGGTGATAAAAATGCAGGAATCGTTGGGCCTAATCGAATTTTTTTAACACCTAAAAACAACAGAGCCAAAAGAACACAAACCGCTTTTTGTTCATACCATGCAATATCAAATGAAATCGGAAGATCATTGATATCGTCTAATTCAAAAACTTCCTTAAGCTTTAATGCAACAACAGCCAATGAATATGAATCATTACATTGACCCGCATCCAAAACACGAGGAATTCCATCAATGTCTCCTAAATTAAGCTTATTGTATCGATACTTTGCACATCCAGCTGTTAAAATCACCGTGTCGTTTGGAAGCTTTTCAGCAACATCTGTAAAATAACTTCTTGAACCTTGTCGACCATCACAACCACCCATAACAATAAAACGTTTAATTTTTCCAGCTTTAATTGCACCAACAACTTTATCTGCAAGGGCTAAAATCTGCTTATGAGCAAAACCTCCAACAATTTCTCCTTGCTCTAACTCAACAGGTGCTTCGCACTTTTTTGCTAATTCAACAATAGCAGAAAAATCTTTCTTTCCACCATCTTCTCTGTCAAAAATATGCGTGACACCTGGATATCCTGCCATTCCAGTTGTAAAAATTCGATCTTGATATGATTTCTGAACTGGAGTAATACAATTCGTAGTCATCAAAATTGGTCCGTTAAAAGATGCAAATTCTTTATTTTGATTCCACCAAGAACTTCCGTAATTTCCAACAAAATGATCATATTTCTTAAACTCTGGATAATAATTTGCCGGAAGCATTTCACTATGAGTATAAACATCCACGCCGGTATTTTCTGTTTGCTTTAAAAGTTCTTCCATATCTTTTAAATCATGTCCCGAAATCAAAATCCCAGGATTTTTTCTAACACCAATATTAACTTTTGTTAATTCTGGCGATCCATATTTTGATGTATTTGCTTCATCCAAAAGCGCCATGGCTTGTACAGAAAAATCTCCAACTTTTAAAACAAGTGCGACCATTTCATCAACAGATAAATCATCTGTTGATGATGCTAACGCTTCAGCAACAAAGTCGTAAATCTCTTTCTTCTCTTTTCCTAGAATAGCAGCATGATCAGCATAGGCCGCCACACCTTTTAAGCCATAAATTGAAAGCTCCCGCAATGAACGAACATCTTCATTCTCTGTCGATAAAACGCCAACTTTGGCTGCTTTAGCTGCAAAATCTTCTTCTTTCCCGTCCCATAAAACTGAATCATGAAACCCTTCCAAAGAACAACCGCATTTTTCTTTTAAGCTATTTCTCAAAACTAAAGCTTCCTTTACAAGAGCAATAAATCGCACATCATCAAAATTAGCATTTGTAATTGTTGCAAAAAGCCCTTTACACAAAAACTGTCCAACACCATTATCAAGAAGATCTTCCTCTTTATTCTTAAAACAAACAACCGAAATTCCTTTTAAAACATAAATCAATAAATCTTGAAGATTTGCTGTCGGCTCTTTTTTACCGCAAACCCCATTAACTGTGCATCCTGTATTCTTTGCTGTTTCCTGACATTGATAACAAAACATCTTTCACCTCTTTCTTATTTAAATAACTTTCCCGTTAATCGAAATTGTATATTCTTTGATAACAATATTCTTTTCTGATTTCTTTAACGCCTCTTGAGCAATATTTATTGTTCCAGAACAACACGGAACTTCCATGTGAACAATCGTTAAAGAATTTATCTCCTGAGTTTTAAAAATAGTCGCAAGCTTTTCGATATACTGCTCATTGGACTGATCCAATTTGGGACAAAAAATCGCAAGCTTCTTACCTTTTAAAAAACGTTGATGAAAATTAGGATACGCAAAAGGCACGCAATCCGCTGCAATTAAAAGATCAGCACCCTTTAAATAAGGAGCCTGAGGATTCAGTAAATGCAATTCAATCGGCCACTGCTGAAGCTGAGGCTCAATGTCAACATTTTCTATATTTAAAGAAACACCTTCTTCCTTACTTAAATCCATCATCCTTGATCCTGGACATCCGCCACCTTCACCACGAGCATGAGCACCATAATTCTGTTGCTGTATTTCAGAAATAACATCACTCATTCCCTTTTGCATTAAGATTTTCTTGGCTTGTTCCAAATAATCCATCTGATTATGCTGCTTTAAATGCTTCAAATGAGCTTCTATAACACCTTTTCCTTGGCTTATAATATTCTCCATCGTTTTAGCCTCATCATAAGCAACAGCTTCTCTTTCTTCGATTGAAATCGCATCCACAGGACATTCTCCAATACACGCGCCTAATCCATCACAATAAAACTCACTGACAAGCCTTGCCTTGCCATCAATCATCTGAATAGCCCCTTCTGGACATCCTTCAGCACAAAGACCACAACCATTACACTTCTGGTCATCAATCTTTATAATTTTTCTTTTCATCTCTTCTGTCCCTTCGTTAAGCTTGCAATGGTTATCTTGCCAAGCTGACTAGAAACGGAACTCTCAATTCCTTTAATTTTTTTTCGTAATGGACAACTACTAATTGCTGGGCAAATCTTCTTTTTAAAAAGACATTGCGCAAAATCAATTTTGCCCTGAAAAATTTCGACAACATTTGATAAAAAAATTTTTCTAGAATCTTTCAAAAGAACAAACCCGCCCTTATTTCCCTTAACCGATTCTAAAATTTTATTCTTCTTTAAAACTTGTAAAATCTTTCTTAAAAATGGTCGAGGAATTCCTAATTCCTTCTCGATCTCAAGACTTGATGTTAGGTCTCCTTTTCTTTTTGAAAGAAAAATAATTGCGCGAACGGCATAATCTGTATCTCTATTTAATAAATCCATTTTTATATGATACTACATTAGTCTCATTTGTCAATAAAAAATAGGGCCCTTTTAAAGAGCCCCATTCTTCTAAAAATTTAAACGTTTCCAGCTGAGCCTAAAACGTTTTCATTTTTATGTTTATACATCTCAATCAGGGCCACACGAGCTGGTCCCAAATACTTTCTTGGATCAAAATCACCTGGCTTGTCATTAAAATGCTTTCTAATCGCTGCTGTCATCCAAAGTCTTCCATCAGAATCAATGTTAACTTTGCAAACATTGTACTGCGTAGCTTTTCTTAATTGCTCTTCTGGAATACCAACAGAGTCCTTTAAGGCTCCCCCGTTTTCATTAATAATGTTAACGGCCTCCATAGGAACAGATGAAGATCCGTGAAGAACAATAAAAAATCCTGGAATCTGCTTTTCGATCTCTGCTAAGATATCAAAACGAAGTTCTGGTGGGATATAAACACCTTCGGCATTCTTTGTGCATTGCTCTGGCTTAAATTTATTGGCACCATGAGACGTTCCGATAGAAATGGCAAGTGAATCAACGCCTGTACGCTTAACAAAGTCAACAACCTCTTCTGGCTTAGTGTATGTTGATTTTTCAGCCACAACTTCATCTTCGATACCTGCTAAAACACCAAGCTCACCTTCAACGGTCACATCAAATTGATGACAATATTCGACAACCTTTTTGGTCAATTCTACATTTTCGTCATAAGGAAGATGCGAACCATCAATCATAATAGAAGAAAATCCAGTATCAACGCAAGATTTGCAAAGTTCAAATGTATCACCATGATCTAAGTGAAGCGCAATTGGAATCTCTTTAAGTCCTTTTTCCTTTGCGTGTGTCTTCATCATTTCTACAGCCCCTTGACCCATATAGCTCAGCAAAGTCTGGTCTGCATATTTTCTAGCACCACTTGAAACCTGCAAAATAACAGGCGACTGGGTTTCAAGGCAAGCTAAAATAATTGCTTGAATCTGCTCCATATTGTTAAAATTGTAAGCCGGAACAGCATATTTGCCTTCCATCGCCTTCTTAAACATTTCGTTAGTATTTACTAACCCTAAATTTTTGTATGAAACTGCCATTTGCTTCCCCCTTTAAATGAGGACATGATTTATGAAACTTTGCCGACATAAATCATAAGTCCGAATTTATTCCGTTTTTGGCAAAGCCAAAAATCGGAACTACCTTTTAATATTTTTTCTAATTAAAATCCTAGTATACCCCAAACCAAAAAATATGCACGTACTTTTTAAAAATTAATATTAAAACGAGTGCCAAAGACATTCGTATGATTCCAATAGTCTTTCTTATCATCTGATTGACGCATATAATAAAGATCCGCTGAAACTTTCTCTGTTACCTTAAACGTAAATCCATGATAGAAACGCTTACGGTTCAAAGAACTTGTCCCGGAATCATAAAAAATTTCATATGCTGTATATGGCCTGATCTCAAATTTTGTAAGCTTCCAAGGCGATTTCATCTTAAAGCAATTCCGATAACGCCAAGTATTATCCTTGTTCGGCATACCTCGATACTCATATCTCGATCGATCGCTAAAAGAAAAATCAAACAAGTTCCATTTAAATGTCGCATCGACATGAGGCCGATTTTCAGGCTTCCAATCATGATTTATCTTCTGAAAAATCTGACGATAAAAAATCCCGATATCAAACCATTTCGCAAACCCTGAATACGTTACTCCCAAATCAGAATGCTGATAATACATATGACCCACATTGTCCCCGTGATAAAATTCTTCTTCTAAAGAAATCTTCCAATCATCTGCAAACTTCCAGTTTGCTTTCACGGTATTCCAAATTTGAAAATCCTCATCGTCAAATGCAAACGAAGCCGTTGCCATACCAAGAACAATCAAAAAAGCCAAGACTATTTTCTTCACAACCCCTCCTCTTAATTAAAAATATTAATAAATGGTTTTGAAATAAAAAATCCAATAAAAACAGCTGCAATACAGGCCACGTTGTTCGCAAGAACATTTAATAGTGCCAATTTCATTTGACCATCACGCATCAAATAAAATGTTTCAAGACTAAATGTTGAAAATGTCGTCAGTGCCCCTAAAATACCAACAAAAATAAAAAGGCGCACATTAGGGCTAACAGAAAAAGTTTCAAAAGTTCCCCACAAAAAACCTGCCATCAAAGACCCTAAAACATTGACCGTAAACGTTTCCCAAAAGAAAACACCGTGCATATGTTTTTCAACAAATCCAAAAATAAGATAACGAAATGTTGTGCCTAGCGCACCGCCTGTGGCAATAAAAAGAATTTTTTCCATAGATTGATGTCTTTCTTCGCGAGTATTATACTAATTATTTTATAATTTTAAAGAAAAAATTCGCAATAATTCCTGCCATTGGCGGGACGAAGCAAACACTTAAAAAACGAATCGTCGCAAACTTCCAGCCTAAAATTCCTATCTCTAAAGGAAGGCGACTCATGCCCCACAAGGCCCAGCCAGAAACAAAAGCCACCATCGTGCCCATGCTTGCACCAGAACGCATCAAACCAGCAGCAATTGGAAAACTAACATACGGACCTCCTGGCGTTAGCGCTCCGGCCAAAGATCCAACAAGAATACCTTTAAGCCCTGATTCTTCCCCTACCCATTTTGCAATCAATTCTTTTGGAATAATAACTTGAACCATTGCAGCCGTTACAAAAGCAAAAATCACAATCGGTAAAATTTCAATAATCATAGAAAGAGAAGATTTTATACCCTCGACATGATGATTTTGTTGATACGCAACGATCGATACACCAATCGCAATCGCACCCATGATAATTGTGGGAATAAGCATTCCTGACGTTCTCCTTTTATCTACCATTCAATCCTCTCAAATACATTCTAACGCATTGTAACATATAACGTTGGCGGCTAATATTATTTTCTGTGATGATTTTTGCGGAACGGCTAGGCAGGCGAACAAAAAAGGGCTGCCTTTTTAAAGGCAGCCCTTCTCAACTCCAAAGCTTTTTAAACTATCACATCACATTAATAATAAAACTTCCCCAAATCGTTAAAATAACGTTCCCAAACGCGTAGCAAACTGTGTATCCTATAGCAGGAACATCGCTATCAGATTCTTCCTTTAAGGCGTTAAGCGCTGCGGTTATGGTCCCTGCCCCCGTCATCGCGCCAAAAAGAAGAACAGGGTTAATCTTGAGCACTAATCGGCCAAACATAATTCCAGCGATATGCGTAAAAAGCACCAAAATCATGCCCGCTATAAGAAGCGATCCTCCGCTCTGCTGTAAAGCATGAAGGGCTTTAGGCCCTGCAATAAGACCAACGCAAGCAATAAAAAGATTTAACCCCAAATCTGTAAAAACCCATTGAGCACCACCTGGAATTTGCCCGAATGTTGGATGAAGAGATCTTAGCCAGCCGAACAACAAACCCGACACTAGCACTCCACCACCAACTCCAAGCGTGATAGGAATCCCTGCAACCTTAACCGCTAAAAGGCCAAATAACGTTCCCAAAACGCACCCAGCCCCAACCATAACAAGATCTGTTGTGACCGTTGATCTCTCCGGATACCCCAAGTACTTAACAAATCTTTCAATATCTGATTTTGCACCAGCAACACGCAAAACATCGCACTTGTGAATAACAATGTGCTTCGCAAGCGGCAGCTTATGGCCCTGACGCGTAATGCTTCTTAAAAAACAACCATGGCCGTGCTTCTTGCTAATATCGCCAAGCGTTTTGCCGACGATCTCCTTATTTAGAACACACACATCCAAGATTTCTCCAACAATATCAATAACCCTTTGGCCTTCAACTTCAGGCCCGATCACCTCATCGGCATTCAAAAGCTGACCCCGTCCTCCCATTATGGCGAGGATATCATTGTCTTGAATAACCATATCAGGCCTCGGAACAACAACGTCCTTGCCGCGTCTTATTTTATCAATAACGACAGACCCAGAAAACATTCTCTCAAATTCCAATATACTCTTACCAACGATCTTGGCGTTTACAACTTTATAGGCGCGCAGGCCTGGCTTCTTGCTCCAACTAAAAAGTTCAGGACTATCCTCGCCTGTGCTACCCGACATTTCTCTTTCAAGCTTTTTTGCTTCTTCTTTTAGGTTTATCCCCATTATCTTTGGAATCAATTTATAAAAAATAACGAGACCTGCTGTTCCAAAAATATATGTAATCGCATACGCAATGGCCACATTGCTTTCAAGCGTTGTTTTCTGGGCAGCTGTAATCGAGAGATGCTTAATCGCGCCTTCAGCCGTCCCAATAACAGCCGACTGTGTCAACGATCCACCAAGCAACCCTGCGGTTGTGCCTTTATCAAATCCAAAAAACTTTCCCAAGGCAATGGTCACACCTAGCCCCACTAGACCAACAAAAAGCGATAACCAAAAATATTTGATACCGTCTTTCTTCATTCCACCAAAAAACTGCGGCCCAACCTTATATCCAATGGTAAAAATAAATAAGGCAAACGCCACCGTCTTCAAAAGCGACGGCACAGGAATATTCATCTGGCCAATAAACAAAGCCGCAATCAAGACACCAGCGGTTGAGCCAAGATTAAATCCAAAAATCTTAAGTTTCCCGACATAATAACCAATAGCGATCGCTAGAAATACAGCCAATTGTGGATAATTTTGAAAAAGCCCAACGATATTATCTACCATAATCTTCTCCTATTTGCGTTAACCCTTAGATGATTGCCAATGTTTATAATATTCTTCTAAAAGACCACTAACACCTTTTCCTATTTTATCGTAAGCTTGATCGTCTAAATTCGCAAGTGATACGCGCACAGACATGTTCGGTGCATCAAACCCTCCCCCATCCATCAAGACAATCGATTTTTCCTCAGCCAATCGAACAACAAAATCAATTGGCTCAAACGTCTTCACAAGATAACTAGAAAATTCCTTGTTGTATCGAGTCGCGGCTAATGTTGGGATATCAATCGTCGTATAATAATGTGCATCGTATTGATTGTCTGGTCCTGCCACACCAAGTGCATCGTATAAAGTTTTAAATCGCTTGATAATAATATCTTGCGCTTGTTTTTTATACTCACCCTTTGTATCCACCAAGCAATAAAGTGAAAAGAAAACCATCAAAACTTGTTGTGGCGTTGAAAGCCCAGCCGTATGATGAAGCGCGACAGATCGACTGTCTGCCACCATTCGATCAATCAATTTCATTTTATTTGGGTCAAGAATCACCGTACTATAACGCTCGTAAAGCTGATCTCTGTCTTCTTTTGGAAGGGCAGCAATCTTTTTATCAAAGACATTGTCTTCGTGTATTCCAATCACACCAAGCCGCCAACCCGTTGCCCCAAAATATTTTGAATAAGAATAAACTAAAATTGTATTATACGGAGCAACCGCTGCAAGCGATCGAAAACCATTAACAAATGTTCCGTACACATCGTCAGTCAAAAGAATCAAATCTTTGCGTCTGGTTTTTACAAGCTCGGCAATTTTATCAAGCGTTGCTTGCTGCATGCTCACAGACGTTGGATTCGAAGGATTGACAAGAAAGAATGCCTTCACACTTGGATCAGCCAATTTCTCAATCTCTTTATCTGAATATTGCCAATCCGAATTTTCATCTTGCTCTATTTTAAGCTCAACAAATTCATAATCATTAAGGTGTGGAATTTCTATATAAGGGGTAAAGATTGGTGTTCCCAAAGCAATCTTATCACCCTTATGAAGAAGCTTGTTCTCTATAAGACTTGTAAAAATATAATCCATTGCCGCGGTTCCACCTTCTGTTGAAAATAAATCAAACTTTCCTTCAGGTGGATTATTGTCACACATTTCCTGCTCAATATATTTATGAACAATGGTCTCGCTATGCGTAAGCATTCGATCCGGTGTTGGATAATGATCTCCTAAAATCGCATCAACTATCTCACAAATAAATTCATCCGCATCAATCTTTAAATTATCGCAAACATATCCAAACGCTTTGCTTAAAAAATCGATGCCTTCAACACCTGAATTGTTTTTGATAAACTCCTGAAATCTTTTAGCAATCCCTTCGCTTTCAGGCGCGCCACCAAGTTCAGGACGATGAGGATTTCTTTGAGATTCGCTAAGCGCAAAAAGCCCAAATTGAAAAAATCCGTGACGTGGCGTTGTGGCCACCCAATTCGGATTTCCCCTCCCAGCATTTAACATCATACGCTCCTGATGCACCTGAGACATTTCTATTAATTTGTTCTTAAGCTCAAACGGACTTAAATGTTCATACTTTTTTTCTTCTGAAATTTTCATACGAATCCTTTCTGTAGCGACGCAGGGTTTCCTTATATTTCAAATAAGATTATAGCCTTAAAACAAAACAGTCTCAAGGCTTATCTTGAGGCTGATTGAACGATACAAAATACTAGTAACACAAAATTTTAATATTCCTTTTTACCCCATAAATTTTAACAAGTTTATCTCTTAAATCAAAATAAAATTCTATTTAATCAAAAACCGGATTAACTTTGACTTTCCAGCTTTCCTCTATTGTCAATGCAAAATCATCCTCGCAGGTTTCACACACCACACCAGGTTCTTGTATTGCGCAAGATAAAATTAATTTTTCCTGAGGCAAAGGATTCAAAGGAACATCAACATCATTTTGTATCACCATGCGATACGGGTCAAGATTGCCAAAATAAAATTCCTTGTAGGTCTTTCTTTGATCATCCGTAATTCTATCTGTCCAGTCAGAACTTTCAGCGATCGTTGTATCCACAGGAACCCAACCATAATTAGGAAGAAAAAACTCTGCCCAGAAATGGTCTCCTTCTACGGAAGGGATCAACTGCATACCTCCGCTCGTACGCGCCGGGATTCCTACCGAACGGCACAGCGAAGCAAAATACATACTTTGGGCCCCACAATCTCCAAAAGAATTTTCCATCACAAAAACCGGCTCCGGAATATCAAGCGCAGCGAGCCGCACGTGCGGCATAAAGCTATAACGAATATTATTCAAAATATAATAATAAATCTTTTTTGCCGCAAGATACGAATTTGTTTCATCCCCAATAATCTCAAGAGCTTTTTTTCTAAATTTTTCATTAACCGGAATATTTTTCTGCGAACGCGTATAGTGTTTATACAAATAACTGTCCCTATCATATCGGCCCACATTGGCAGGGTCAATGTTAAAGCGCTCTTCGTAGCGCGAAAAAATAACCTGCACATTGATATCAAGGTCTTCTTTTAACTCTTTCATATCCACTTCAAGATAGGCGATTCCTATATCGGCATCCAGCTGTGGCGGCATTTTAATGTATTGTTCGGGTGTGATCGAAACGACGCGCACATCAAACTGCGCGGCAGTCTGAATCGGCAAAGGCACCCATAGCTTTAAGATTCCCTCTTGAGGCATTTTTTCCCGAGGAACAACTAAGCTGGACTCGATTAAGAATCTTTTGGGACGAATAAATGGTTTCCACGATTTCGCCGGATACCCGCTTGTAGGGGAATGAAAAACAATTTCCTGTACCTCATCGAAAAACGGATCGCTCTTTCCTTTTTTATCATTATATCTCTGCATCAAAGGAATGTTTCTAAACGTAACGTTGTGCACAAAATCTTCAAAATAAAATCTCTCTTTGCCCACTTGAAGAAAATCGACTTTCCCCTGTTTGATCCACGATTCTCTTTCTTGATCAGAAACATCCGCATAGCTTTCCTTCAATAACTTTCTCATCTCTTTTTCTGTATAAGGATACTGCAACATCACTCGGCTCATCTCACGCGCATCCAAAAGGCAAAGATGCCCTTTATCCTGATTTCCCTGCTTTACAAATTCTTTTCGTGCATCGAGAAAGGTTTGTTCAGCTTTTTTGTATTCTGTCTGCTCTGCTAATGCTTGAGCCTTGACATAAAGTTTCTGCGCTTTATCTTGCGCAAAAGAAGATGTCACAGACACCTGTAAAAGAAAAACAAAAATAATTAAAACTTTCTTCATAAATGAGTCCAATCTTGTGGAGCGTCAAAGACGCAAGTTTGTTGACGAATTTACTCCGCACACGAAGGGTGTCGGAGCTAATGATTAATAAACACGCAATCTTGCGGAACGTTGATGCTCGCAAGTTGCTGTGTGAATTAATCCCAGCCCTGCTTCCCAAGGGCGCGGGATTTCCTTAATCTCTATCTCTCTGTGGCGACGCAAGTTTGTTGACGAATTTACACCGTACGCGAAGCGTATCGGGGTAAATGTTATTATTAATCCTTAAACCCTGCTTCCCAAGGGCGCAGGATTTTAAATAAGGGCATGCTTTACGGACGCTTAAACGTCTGTAAATTAAAGCCCGAAATTATCCCGCAAACCTGAGCAAAGCGAAGACTGCAGGACATCCTTATCTAATTAGGTACGCCCTACACAAAGCAAAACTTTGTATAGCCTTGAGCAAATCATAGATTTGCTCAAGATGAGTCCTATGCAAAACTTCATTTTGCGTAGGAGATTAGTCCCATAGAATCTTTCCCCGTGAAATGCTTTAGCATTTCCGGGACTCAGTCCTTGAAATCGTAACCGATTTCTAAGGGCAGATTCTGTGGGATGCCAAATTTGTGACAACTATTTCAACCTATCATCCACTACAGGAACAAGAAAAGAACCTACATAAAGGTCTCCTTCGCTTCTAAGCGAATGCATTGTTCCAGCAGAAACAATAAATGCTTTTCCTGCAATTAACTCTTCTTCCCCATCTTCTAAAACTCCAAAGCCAGAGCCTTTTATACAATAAAATATTTCATCTTTGTCGTCATGTTTATGCAGAGGCACTTTTGTCTCTGAATTGATATGATATACTTTTGTCACGATAGATTCTTTAATAACATTTAAATCCATTTTTTCACTCCTTAAATGACCCCCACCGTTTTGTTTCGTTTATTTTAGCGAAGCGAAACAAAACGAAACAGTGGGGGGAACTTATCCCAGCCCTTTTTCCCAAGGGCGCGGAATTTTTGCTAAAGACTGCCATTATTGATCCGAAAGACCGCCTCCTTTAAATATCACGACAAGCGGTACAATAATTAAAACGATCAAACTTATAAGGGGATGAATTACCGATAACGAAAGCGCAAGCAACGAAAATAAAATACACAGTCGCAACAATTGCCCATTAAGCGCAATGGCCTTCTTGTCCAGCTTCGAATCCACCAATCGATGATTACGCGTAACATACACCCAAAGTGCATAAAAAAGAACATTAACAATAAGAATATTGATTTCAAATACACAAACCGGATATACAAAATTCTCATGATTACCCAACATCAATGTTGAAAACGGAATCAGAGATACAAACATCAACCAAAAAAGATTTAAAAAAATAGAAACAGAATCTGCCTGTTTGATAAAATGCGACTGACGATGGTGCTCTAGCCAGAACACTCCTAACAAAAAGAAACTAATGACATACGCAAAGAAATTATTGCCCAGAGTCAAAAAAAGACTATGAAAATCCTGCTCGTTTTGTGGAGCGGTAAGACTTAAAGCTTCACTAAAATTTAAGATCAAGACTGTCATAGCAATAGCAAAAACGCCATCGACTAATGTTTCTACGCGGCTGGTCTTGAGTTTCATACGCCTCCTTAATTAAGTATTATATATCAAAAAATTACACTAATTCTGTGTGCGCGCACAGAATTGACACCCCTCCTTTTAAATTCATTTCAATTATCTTAGCACTGCCAAGGAACAGTGATTTAGAAACGGTCTAATTTATTCTTTTTTCCAAATCGACGCGGGGCATCCTTAAGACCTGTCCCTTTATTCTTTTCCGTGTATCATCGGCACAAAACGCACCGGAATAACATCTTCCTCAATCATTTCCCCGTTGATTTTACGCACCACCTTTAGCTGTTGAAAGAAATTACCGACAGGAATCACAAGCCGCCCGCCTTCGGCCAACTGTTCTATCAGCGCAGAAGGAATTTCCGGCGGTGCGCACGTGACAATAATACCGTCATAAGGCGCATGCTCCTTCCATCCTAAAAATCCATCACCCTGTCGAACAAAAATATTTCGATACCCTAACTTTTTCAAACGCGCCTCAGCGCTCTGGGCCAATGATTCAAGAATTTCAATACTATAAACCTCTTTGGCCAACTCGCCCAAAACAGCTGCCTGGTATCCGCACCCGGTTCCAATCTCTAAAATCCGCTCCCCGCCCTTTAACTCTAGAAGCTCGGTCATGAGCGCAACAATATACGGCTGCGAAATCGTCTGGCCTTCTCCAATGCCTAATGGATGATCTTCGTAAGCAAGCCGTTGATTATTTTCCGATACAAATAAATGACGTTTTACTTTTTCAAGAGCATCCAATACACGCTGATCTTTTATGCCGCGGGCCTTGATTTGGGTTTCAATCATCCCTTTGCGTTCTTGCCTAAAATCATCTGAGCCTTCAGGCTGATTATTTTTTGCTAAAAGCAAAAATAAAAAAGAAAATGCCATAAGAGAAAATGTTAGTGCCATTTTTCTAGTCTTTGTTAAAATCATGTTCGCCTTCACCGGCCATCGCAACCCCTGAGGGCATGATTTACGGACGCGTTAGCGACGCGGGTTTTCCCTTTTCTTCTACTTAATCTTAACAACATCGTCTTCAACAATAATACGCTTAAGCTTATACAGCGATCCTAAAGCCATTTTATACTTTTTCTTACTCACGGCGAATAATTTATAAATTATCTCAGGCGAACTCTTATCTGTTACTTTAAGCACTCCACCCGCTTTATTGATCTCAGCAATAATCTTCTCCTCGAGATCACCCATTTTCTGATATCCCTGAACTTGTAAGCTCAAATCGATTCTTCCATCTGCGCGATTTTTTTTAATAAAGCCTGTTGCTTTTTGGCCGTATTCAAGAGCCTGAAACACTTCATTTTGATAAAGCAGGCCCCAGTGCAAATGATTAATAATGGCATTGTATCCAAGCTCTGTTTGATCGCAAATCACAAGATCAACTTTCTCATTCTCTTTAAAAGCCGCAGGCTTTCGATCCAAAAAGGCATTCAACTTTGACGACGCCGCTAAACGATCGTGTCGGTCATCTTTATAGATATACACAACGTAAGACGCACCTTTTTTCATGGATTCCTGCTGCTCGGATAAAGGAACAAATAAATCTTTAGGCAGCCCCCAATCTAAAAACGCGCCTATCGGTAAAACATCGACTACCTTAAGGCAGGCAAATTCTCCTAAAATCGCGTGCGGCTTCTTAGTCGTCGGTATCACCTGTGTATCTGACTCGCGATAAAGAAAAACTTCCAATGACCCACCAGCATTACAACCAGCAGGGACTTCGGCGATCGGGAGCAATAACTCACCGTAATTTCCCGCATCTAAATAGATACCGTCTGCTGATGCCTTCACACTCTTTAATGTATTATATTTTCCAAGCTCAATCATCGATACTTTTCCCTTACATTTGATTATTATTCTTTAAATTCTTGCGTATTTCGGACCTAACCTTTTTTAAATATAACGCCGTAACTTTTTCTTTGGCCCACGGAGTTTTTCTTAAAAAAGTCAGGCTCGATTTGATACTCACATTACACTGAAAGCATCGAATAGGAATCCGCTCGCTCATTTCTTTCCAGCCGCAATTCTCAACTAAGAAAGTAAGCATTGCTTCTAATTTGACACCGTGCAGAAGATCTTGTGATTTTCCCATAAATGAGCCTCAGTTTTACAGAGCGCTAGCGAATGTAAATCTGCTAGGCGAATTTATCCAGAAAACATTTTAATGTTTTCTGGAATCCTTATTTTAGTTTCAACGCGAAGCGTATCGGTGTAAATGTTATTGTTAATCCTTAAACCCTGCTTCCTAAGGGCGCGGGATTACGAGTAAGATTATAGCTCCAAAATAAAGCAGCCTCAAGTTTTATCTTGAGGCTGTTTAAGGGCTGTCCCTTTTTAAATGAGGACGTAACTTATGGAACGCAGTGCTCATAAGCTACCTGTCCGAACTTATCCCAGCCCTGCTTCTTAAGGGCGCGGGATTTCCACTTAAATTATTTTCTAAGGACTGTCACCTTTTCTTTTTAATTAATTATCAGGCTGTGTTATCTGTGGCCTTATCCAGTCCCAAATCTCACCTTTCTTCTCTTCAGGAGGAGAAATCGCATCATTAATAGTTCTTTTTATCTCATCGATATTTTTATTCAGTCTATCAATATCATTTTTCGTAAGAGAAAATTCAAAGGGATGAACGCTGACTTTTTTAGATTGAGCAACAGAAACTTTAATCTCACCAAAATATTTACCCACTTGCCAATTAATTTCTTGCTTATAGTAGCTTATAAGATCGTCAAGTTCCTTAGATTGTAAAACCTTTGTTTTGTAATCACTCGGAGTAGTCTTTTTCGAATGATTGAGAACTTCCGCTGCCTTAGTGAGCAACAAATCCCTTTCTTGTTGAAATTCAAAATCTTGGAAGCCAATCAGTTTCTCAACTAAATTTACAGTTCCAACTTTTAATGCGATAGCCGCTTGGTATTTGCCAACCTCAGCTGTTGTACCCGTTATACTTCGTATCTGAGAAATGCTTTCATTCAAAGTTACCCAAGTTAGTGCTGTTTCTTGACCTTTTTCATGACGAAGTATAATATTAATTTTGTTGACAAGAGCATCACAGCGAGAGGATGAGATAGCGCACATTAAATTTAATATAGGTCCATAGCCTGTATAGCCCACTTCGAGCTTTTGTCCAATTGTAATGTGAATGTGCGGCTTAACTATAGCCTTATATATCCATGAAAATATATGAGGCAGCCAGGCAGCTGCACCAAGAAAAGCTAAAAAGGTCGTATAATTAAAACTTTGTTCTTCCATAGTGAAATAGCACTCCTGTTTACAGTTTCAAGCGAAGCTAACAGCATCATTATAATTTAATACAAGTCTTCAGTCAATTACTTAGAAGTAGTGGAATTATTTAAAACGGTGCCTGGCACATTCTTTTTAATCAGCGTATGTCGTTTAAGCAAGGTTAAAATCTTAATCATATCCTCAGTAATTAGGCCATCAAAAAATCTTTTCTTTTGTCCCAAGGAGACGCTAATCTTATTCAATATCAAAAGACTTAAATTTGTCAACTCCTTCATTTGATTAGGAGTTATCTTTGCAAGCTTATAAATTCCAGAGCGTGTCATCCGATTACATTGATGCGCAATCAAACTGTTACGGATAACTTTTATCTTTTTCCAAATTTTCAGCGCTTCTTTTTTCGATTCTCTAAGTTCTTTAAGGCTATCTCGACTTATCAAATTCGAGCGTGCCCCTATATTTATAAAATTGAGAATACTTAGAGAATTTTCCTGTGTGGAATCGTACAATTTATACAAGGAAACAATCATATTGGCGAGATATGAATAAGCAGAATAATGGAAAAAATCTCTATAGCAGAAATAAAGGAGCCAATACTTCTTTCTATGTTCACCTGCAACACAAATCCACCACGCCTCGTAACTACATCTTGCATCGAACAAAATCTGATAAAGTTCTTTCATATCAGCAATAAATTTCTTTTTTTCAGAAGAAACCTTCTCTCGACCTTCAAAAACGATTGAAATTTTCGTCATCTTTTTATCGTCATTTTCCATATTATTTCCTTAGACCCGGTCTAAATTATTCTCTGATAGTTGTCCTTTAAAAAGTTTAGAAATTTCACGTTTTGCTCTTCAATTTGTTTTTTAATATCATCAGGCTCTAAGGAAATTGTCTTACTTAAGGACTTCTGAACTGTTGGATTTTCCCAATTAAGATTCGGATTTCCGATGATAAAGCACAGCGCTTGAATTCTTTCATACTGCCATATAATAAGATTGCATGAATTTTGGCACTCATTGTAGTTTTTAAAACCGAGGGCTTGACCCTCCGCAACCAAAGAGCAAATTTTAAGCAAAGGCTGCTCGCATAGTCTTAAGTATTCAAGAAGATGTTTAGCATCTTCCTCTCCTCGTTTTTGGATATAATAAACGGCTTCAGGATTTTTTAAATTTTTATTTAACTGGATCAAGCTGGCATGACTTTCAATGCCAATCTTTATATGTCTAACTATTTCACGTGGAGCAATCAATGTGTTAATAAGCTGATGAACGTATTTGCTTATTTCACCCATGAAATTGGCTTGTTTTTGCGCTCTTAACTGTTTTTTCCAGGTTTTCAGCGCAAAGGTTGCAACTGTTGCCATCCATATGCTAACAATTCCTCTTATAATTTCTGACCAATTCCAACTATTAAAGAAAGTAATTATTTTATTGATAATTTCGGGCATAACTTTAACCTAAGCTTCCAGTTAATTTCTTAATTAATTTCCAAATATCCGCTGTCGCTTTTAGGGACTGTCACCCTTTTTCCCGGTTCCTTAGACCCGGTCTAAATTATTTAATTATTCAGTCAAATTCTTATCTGATATCCAGCTGCTTTAAGTTCTTTTATTATTTCATATGCTTGGGTGCTAACCTTATCATCAATTTTTTTATATAGAAGTCCTCCGAGATCACTTGGTAATTCCACATTGCTCTTATAAAGGCAACAAACTCTATTTCTGCCCAACCTTCCAACAAAATAACCAAATTCAAATATTACATTAGGTCTCGCCCTTTTTTCTTTTTCTCTTTCTGAATCACTTAATTTATCTTGTTTAATAGTATAAGCAATTTCATCTGGGGTAAGCAAAATAAAAGCATAGCCAACATCGCTATGCTTTTCGAATTTCTCAATTATAGTCTGTCCTTCGTCAGGTTTTTTATGGAGAATAATCGGCTCTAGTCCAATATCGCTTAAAAAACTTTCGACTTCTGTTTTTAACGCATGGTCATGACCATGGACTACAAAAATTTTGTTTGATGGCGTGAAGGAAGAACTTTTCGTTGTTTGATTTTTTAGCTCTCCAAATAAATCTTTTTTTATGTTTGATATGACTATCTTTAAAGCCTTAATCATTGTTTCTTTTAGACGCTCAAAAGTTTGAGGGTAATTACCACAAGTGCTTATTTGCATGGATTTTCTTGACAATTTCGCTGCAGGTGAATTGGGTGCAGTAATTTCGGCAACTAAATTATAGCTTCTTGTTTTCCAGGTAATCCATTCCGGACTATCTTCACCACAATATCGAGTAGGGTCTGTGTCGCTAGGATAGCAGAAATTCTGAAAGGTGAATTTTTCTCCTTCTTCAATAAGACTTTGTATTAGATTCAGTAATTTTCTTTTCATCATTTTTTTCTAGAGAAACCCTAAAGTAATTGTTTCAATTCCGGCAGTTCCGGGGACACGCTCTAGTCCTTAAAGGGGATACCTGTTTATTTTTCCAATCCCTAATAACAATCTCCTCACCCTTTTGCTCCAGCTCCACCATTTGCTTAGCGCGCCAGCCAAGCTTCTGCACCCACTCTTTAGGAAGCGTGACCATATACGTATATGTTCCTGTTTTGATAAGCTTTCTTTTTTCTTTTTTCGTTTCAGTCATACTACATAGCTCCTATATAGGACGTGCTATTCACCATATGCCTATGTCAATTTTTTGTCAAGAAGCTTCTACGGCAGCAATTTCTTTCGGATCAGGAAAAGGAAGTATTAAAGAAAGATTGTTATCTTGAAGTTCATATTCCGGCTTCTTAAGAACAACAGTCATTAATTCTTTTACGCTAGAAGTAGCGTCAGTTTTTCTAGCAATAAATATCGGCACCATAAAACCGTCGTGATAGAAAATCTGGCTATTCTTTGGCCACCGAGTTAAATCCTTTGTTTTATATGTGAACCAAAGCACATCATGATGCCATAGCGAAAATGATCCAAACCCAATATTCTTTAAAAAATCATCCCCGAAGAATTCAATATTAAAATTAGGCATAAACTGAATTTGCAATGGAATTGGCCGCTGTGGTATAGCAAAAAACATTATTACAAACGGTTTATGTTCATGTGCGCATATCATGCTATCGCTCGGTCTGTTCATAAACTTTGAAACTGGCAAATGCTTAGGCTCACTTATGAGAGCCGTAAACAAGTGCCTTGGACCAATTATGTTTTCTTTAGCATTTAATAAATGGAGACCTTCTATTCTCTCAGGATCAATTAATACCCCACTCTTTCTAAATTTTGTTACACCAGAACCGTGTAAGCTTAACTTCTCAGAATTTGATGGCGTATCTATATTTTCAACTATAATGCCTCTTTCAGTGTTTACAAAACGCATCCATTTTGATTCCGAGAAATCAGGCCATCTACAATAAATACTGCCATCTTTTTCTTGAGTAAAAGAAAAAATTTGAAAATAATCTTTTTGATTACAACTATAAAATAATCGTCTTTTATTTGGTTTGATCATATAAATACTTATTTAAGTTACTCTAAATACCTGTTACCTAGTAATTTTATATCAAGACCACAAAGTCATCAATTATATTTCTGAGCCAAACCATTATTTAATAATTCTTGGTTCAGAAATATACCTTTACTCGCCACAACATTTTCATCATCTTCCCCCTCTAAAAAGAAAATATTGGCGAGGTAGCGGTCATATTTGTCGCTCTTGTGCGTTTGCACAATAATAAATTTGCAGTTTTTAAGCGTGTCTTCAACAAAGCGTTTGGCTTTTTGGCCTGCTTGAGTATTTAACTCTGGGCAATCAATTCCACAAAGACGCAATTTTTGACGCGTCAGCGTTTCAAAGCCGCAATCAATCTTGCTCCAGAGCGTGTCACCATCAATAATTCTTTCAACGTAGGCTTTATAAGTGTATTGGGGTGCTTTGCTAATCACGGATAAAAGCTTTTGTGTGCTTTTAAGCTCACGAATAATATTAAAACCAAAATCAATAAACAGCTTTCCTTTTTTAGGCACAATTTCTTGAGCCTCAACAACTGCGTACGTGTTGAGCTCTCCTCTTTTGAAAATAATTTTATGAATTTCCGTTGGATTTTTAAGCGGTGGGTTTTTTGGAAATTTAAGCGCGAGCTGCTTTTTAAGCTCGCGCGAAGAGAGATTTTGTTTAAGACAGCGTTGCTGCCATTTATTGCGTTTGTCGTCGTCTTTGATTGTAAGAAGTGCTTGGTAGTGATTCCAGCCCAATTCTTCGTGCGCACGAGGAATTGGGAACGTTTGATGAAGCCGGACAGCTTGATGAAGAGTTGTCTCACCAACTTCGAGATCCTTTGCCAACCTCTCAAAAAGATGCTCGCCGTATTCGGCGCGGTCTGAGTGGTGAAGCAAATGCTTTGAAATGGCTTGGCCTATTTTCCAGTAGGCTGTGATTTTGGTGTGCTCAATCTTTTTCTTACTGTTTACAATTTCGTTTTTGATAAAACTGGTGAGCGTTTGATAGGTGTTGTTTGTGAGTGCTTTAGACAGACTATTCAATTTACACCTCCTGTAACGACGCAGGGATTTTAATAAGGGCATAATTTACGGACGCGCTAGCAACGTAAATTAAATCCCGAAATAACCCCAGGAGCCTTCTGTGGCGACGCGGGGTATCCTCTAAAATAAATGAATTTCTAATATCTGTCAAGAAACTATAAAAGAGCCCTTTGATCGCTAGATCAAAGGGCTCTTTTAAAAACAACACTAATTTCAAAAAACGACTTTACACCGCTGGCTTTGCCTTATCTCCCTTTTCGGTTGGATTCCATTTCATACCACCAATAATACCTTTGGCGACATTGGAAAGATGATCTCCAATCTTCTCAAGATTATCCACAAAATCAAGAAACACAATGCCAGACTTAATATTGCACTTGCTGTCATTTAAGCGACGCACGTGGGCTTTTTTCAATGTAAACTGAAATTCATTAATATTCTTTTCACGAGCAAGAACCCTTCGGGCGATGTCCACATCGCTTGCGTCTAAGGCTTGCTCTGTTTCCAAAATCATACTGTGAAGCTCGTTCCACATCAACGTCAGCTCTCGAATGGCTTCATCTGTAAAGGGAAGCTTTTTCTCAAATTTTCGCTCAGAAAGTTCTAAAATATTTTCTGAATGATCTCCGACTCTTTCCACATCATTCACACTATGAATTAAAACCGGCAACTCTTCAGACTGATCTAACGTTAAATTTCTCTGAGAAAGCTCTACTAAATACTGAGTGATTTCTGTCTGGAGATTATCCACCGCTTCTTCTCTCTCAGAAATTCCCGCAATTTTGCCTAAATCATTTTTAAGAAAACTATCAACAGCAATCGAAACAGACTCAGAAGCAATGCCTAGCATTCTAACAGTTTCTTTTTGAGCCTGAGAAAGCGCAATCGAAGGTGTATCTAATAAATGCTTCTCTAAATATTGTGGGCCCATCTCCACAGCACCTTTTTTCTTCGGAACAAGACGAATACAAATCTTTTCTAAAGCACCAATAAACGGAAGAAACGCAAAGGCATTAAACACATTAAAAAGACTGTGAGAAACAGCAATATAAAACATAACATTTTTAAGCGTGATTTGACCTGGAATAATAAATTCAACAAATTTGACGTACCAGCCTGTGTACACAAAAACAAGCATATAAGAAACGCCAACCACATTGAATACCGTGTGTGACATAGCAGCCCGCTTGGCATTGGTGTTGCCCCCCATCGCAGCAAGTTGAGCGGTGATCGTTGTACCAATATTGTCTCCTAAAATCAAAGGAATTGCCGCTGGGAAAGAAATCAATCCACTAAAAGCCAAAACCTGAACAATCGCAATTGTCGCACTCGAACTTTGCAATAAAACCGTAAAAATAACACCTACCAAAACACCTAAAAGAGGATTGGCGCTAAAGCTGACAAATAGATCTTTGACGTGTTGGCTTTCCTTAAGAGGCTCAAAGGCTTCCTTCATAAAGCTTAAACCAACAAATAAAATACCAAATCCCATTAGGATTTGTCCCCAAAATTTTATGTTTTTTGTTTTGCCAAGCGAGTTTAAGCCAAAACCAATCGCCACCAAAGGAAGGGCATAGTGAGAAATTTTGAAAACAGACATCGCAGAGACAAGCCAAGCCGTAAACGTGGTTCCAATATTCGCACCAATAATAACGCTAATGGCCTGCTTTAACGCAAGAAGCCCTGCGTTAACAAAGCCAACCACCATAACTGTCGTTGCACTCGACGATTGAAGCAGTAACGTCACAACAGCTCCAACAAGCAAACCGACAATCGGAATCCTTGTTGCCAGATGCAAAATACTTTTTAGTCGATCACCAGCAACGTTCTTTAATCCATCGGACATCGTCTTCATTCCAAAAAAGAAAAAGGCAAGCCCGCCCATAAGTAAGAATATTACTTCTGTTGTAATCATGTGTCCCTTCGTTTGATTATATAATATATCATTTTGTGGAAAGTTTGTTTCAAATTTCAGCAGAATTCTAACATATCAAAACAAGGAGAGCAAGACATTAATAAATCTTTTTATGGCAAATTTCACGCCCTCAGCCTGTCTAAAAGTGTCATCACCCTTTAAAAAAACTCGCCTTAATTATTCTAAAAGACCAGCCTTCTTCTCTGCTTCAATCATCTTTCGAGAAATCAGCTGATAAAATATTCGCTCTTCAATGCATCCAACAACGCACCCAGATTTATCTGTAACCGGCAAGAAATCCAAATGACATCCATCAAAAAGCTTTTTTGCCTCAACCGCAGAATCTTCGGAAGAAACCTGAAATGAAATAGACTCCATAATATCAGCGGCAATAGCAACGCCTCCAATATCCTTATATGTAAACGCCTGTCGCATACTTTCGACACCCACAATACCTTTTAATTTCTTGTCTTTATCGACAACGGGATAATACGAATATGGATTATTACAAAAAATATCTAAAATCTCCGCCAATGTTGTATTCTCTCTTATTAAAGGAAAATCAACATCTAGTAATTCCTCTATTTTTGTTTTTTCAATCAAATCCTCTTCGGTAATATTCAGCCCGACCTCTCCTGCTTTCGTAATCGCATACTTTACGCACGGAGGACCTATCAGCTGAACAATAAAGGTTGTCGTTGTAATCACAAGAACGACAACGCTGCCCATTTCTGGTGGTAAAATGTGTGCCGCAACAATGGACAAACCAATCGCTACGCCAGCCTGACTAAAAAGACAAAATGGAAGATATTTTTGAACAACATTTGAAGATTTAGAAATACGTGCACCCACAAAAGCCCCTGCCATCTTTCCAGCTGTACGTCCGACTAAATAAAGAACAACCAAAACAACCGTTAGTGGAGTTATGCTCTCAAAATCCAGCTTGGCGCCAACAAAAACAAAAAACAATATAAAAATAGGAGGTGTAACTTCTTCGGCAAGTTTAAAAACTCTTTTGGAAATTTGAGGAACACCATTAACAACGACAACCCCTAATACCATAGCGGCTAACAACATGCTGACATTAATGGCTAGAGATAACCCTAGAACAAACAGCACTGTGCCAATCAAAAACGCAAGAACACGCTCTCTGTCTTCATATTTCTTCAAAAGCTTAACAAGAACGCCTCCGGAAATTAAACCGACAACGATAGCCCCTCCTATTTCATAAAACGGATGTACAATCGCAGATACAATGCTCACATGAGACACGCCTATAATTCTAGTTGCGATGCTTGCCGCAATAGAAAAAAGAAGCAGCGCTAATGCATCATCCAATGCCACAATTCCAAAAACAGTCGTCGTTAAAGGACCACGCGCTCGATATTCCCACAAAACATCCGTTGTTGCCGCAGGGGCTGTTGCTGAGGCGATTGCTCCTAAAAGCAATCCTAGACCCCAAGAAAAAGAAACATCCTTTGTTAGATAGGTCCCAACAACACCGATCACAATTGTCACAAGAGCAAAAGAAGTTAAACCTTCGAAAAGAAGAATCTTGATAAATTTCTTTCCGTATCGTGCTATAACCTTACTGTTTAACTCTCCGCCAATCATAAAACCAATTAGACCTAAAGCAAAATAGCTAAATGGCTGCAAAGTTCTTATGGTTTCAACATCAATAATCTTTAATCCTGAGCGCCCCAGAATAATCCCGATCACAATATACCCGACAACTTGAGGTATTTTCATTCTCTGGAAAATACGGCCTCCAATCGTCCCTCCGAAAAGAGCCAACCCTAAAATAAAAAGCATATTAATATGAAAAAATGATACGCCTGAAAATATATCTAAAACTTTCTCTACCATAATACTCCCTTAAATAAATTGAAATAAACGTATTATTAGACTCCTATACTTTCACAATGTAAAGATCTATTTTAAATTATCTAAGCCCTTACGAAAATATTTTTAACATCTGCGAACAATAAAAAAACCACCCTTTTCGGATGATTCTTCTCTAAACCGGATCCCTCACTCGAACAAATTTCAAAACTTTTTGTAGGATACTAGCGCCAAAATATCAACGCGTTTCGAACTTATTTGATAAGAAACAAAAAATAAAGTACAATCATTTCATACCAACTTCAAAATCATTCTACAAGAATTTTAATTCAAAGATTAAAATTATTTTCAAAATCTCCAGGAGCAAGCCTGCTCCACCCGCCTCTTTGATTGACAACGACCTCTTGATGATTCTTACCTATTTCAAAAATTTTCTTAATATCAATATTTTTCTTGGAATATGTGCATAAAGCTCTCATTTTACAATTTTCAATAATTCTGTTTAGCTCAGCCTCATATGTTAAAAAATTCCACCAATAACAATCTTCCAATGCCCAACTACCATCCCCTGTCGCACAAATTCCATTAAATCCTTTTTGCAACGCTTTCTTCTCAAGATCCACCCAGTCGTCCATCATTCCCATTGAAGAGAATGCTCCCTCTTTCATATACACAGCCTTATAATCCTGTATTAATACTTGTCCTCTCTTAACAAAATAATCTAAATTTTCCAAAAACTTGTGCAGATGAATATTTGCGTCTTCAACTTTCATAAATTCTGGAAGAACCCATAAAACAAATTCATTATTTTCTAATCCAGATTTAAGAAAAGGAATTACAATATCCAAATACTCTTCTTCGGATTCATAAAATAAAGCTGTATGTTGATGTGAAACGATAGTGTCCACTGCAGTAAACCTCTAAAAATTTTTAATGCATATTTTCTTACACTTTTAAAATTTATACCCCTAAGAAAAAACTACATATTTCTATTTTCACTATACTCCTTTCTTATTTTCTTACAAAGATTTTTTTACCTAAAAAACCTACTGCAACTGACTGCGTTACAGTAGGTTAGAAATCGCTCCCTCACAGATATCTAGCTATTAACGACATCTCTGAATTAAACACCTGCTTAATGTCCATAGCAGGCTCCTGCTCCATTAATCATGCCTGTCACAATTTATTAACGTATCATTAAATTCTAGGCCTTCTGGAATCTTAACCAAGATTTTTGCGTATACAAATAATACCCGTAAAAAAATACAAAATTACCGATCACGCCAAAGACAATATTATCCAAGCCAACGAGTTTGGATAGATAGAATACGGAAAGAATATAGGCAAGCACCCCTCCTACCGTCCCGGCAATAAAATTCTTAGCGTCCACCTTAACACCAATAATCGCCGACACAAGCGGAACTAAAATAATCGGAGCCCAGAAATTATAGGCATAAATCAATATTTCGAGAATACTTTCGATCTTTAACGCAAAAACAACAGAGAAGATCCCAACGGCTAAATTCGCTATCTTAGCTAGTTTAAGTTGTGCCCGATCACTCATGCCTTTTTTCTTCAACGGAACAACGATATCATTAACAATCGAAACAGATGCTGAATTCAAAAAAGAATCCGCTGACGACATAATAATCGATACCATTGCCACAATAACGATTCCGCTGATACCGATCGGCAAGGCGTTCATAATAATAAACGGCAAAGCATGATTAGGATTCAGAGTCGAATCCATCGACAACGCAATCAATCCGAGCAAACCTGTAACAATAAAAAACGGAATTGAAAACAGGCCGCTGTAAAAAGTTGCTTTGGCTGTGATCTTAGGATCATCACTGATTAAAAGACGCTGAACATACGGCGGCACCAATGTCTCCCCAACCAAAAAGGTCAAGAACAATGACACAAACGAAACAACCGTGAATCGATCCGCCAATAACGTAAAATGAGACGCCGGAACATGCGCCAAAATATTCTGAACACCGCCTGCATAAAAAACACTTAAAACAAGCGTTAGAGGAATACCAACCGCCAGGATGATAAACTGCAAGACGTCAGAGGCGACAACCGCCCTCATCCCCCCCATCGTTGAATATAAAATAACAACCGAACATCCAATCAAAATTCCCCACACCCTTGGGATGCCGGTAAATACGTTGAAAATATACCCCATGGCACCAACCTGCGCGCCGAGAATACCAGCGCATACAATAACAGATAAAAACCCGGTAATGATCTTCGCGTTTTTCCCATAATGCTGGCCGATAATATCCCCAGCCGTGATCGCGTTTCGATATTTTCCCATTTTCGGCGCAACAAATAATGAAACAAGGATGATCTGAAGACTGAATCCAAAAAGGAAAAAGATATTGGCGATACCATATGTAAATACCTTCTCCGCATTTCCAGTCGAAAATCCTCCACCAATAAACGAGGCTGACAATGTCGCGAATATAATCAATACACTATAATTCTTTCCAGCAACAGCGAAATCAACAATGTTCTTAACCTTTTTTCCGGTCACAATGCCGATCGAAATGATGGCTAAAAGATACCCTATCAATATAATAATGTTAAGCATGAAATAAATTCCTTAAGTGATGAAAAATAACCAGCCACGATCCTTCATGATCGAACCGATGACCTATTTTATCCCAAACAAAAAACCGCTGCAAGATATTAACACTAAAATCTGCAACATAGCAATAAAAGTATCCGTCACCTTTATTTCCTTTATTTGTATCCCCCGAACTCCGAAAGTCATACTAATACAGGTTGCCTCTAGCGTCCCTAGTATGTTATTATTGTCTTCAACAAAATGAGTGTATACTAACAGCATTCGAATTTGACCAGCTTTTTTAACGCGAAGCATCTTGCAAAACTATTTAACGCAATCAGAAAGGGCAAACAATATGGATTACAATGCTGTAGCAAAAAAGTATGATAATTATGGAAATGAGGCGATAACGGATTGGGCTATAGCTTATCCTGCGCTTCTCAACGAGATAGCTCCTTTTGACAATAAGATGATACTTGATTATGGATGCGGGACAGGTAAGGTATGCAGGGTCATCAGAGATAAAGGCTCTAAAGTTATCGGCGTTGACATATCGCCTAAAATACTTACGACAACACAAAATTATGACAACTCTGACGTTGAGTACAGATGCATAAAGCCTGCGAAGATAGATTTTATGAAGAATGATCATGTAGATAATGCAATTTCTGCATTTGTCTTCTGCAATGTTCAAACGCGTGAACATTTAGAATTAAATGTTCGAGAAATCTACCGTGTCCTGAAACCCGGAGGCAAATTTTCTATTGTAAATGCTAATTGGGAACATTGTAATGGACGGGAGTTTATTTCGTATAAGTTTGATTCAATTCCGTCATTAACTCCCGGACAAAGAGTCAAGCTTACTCTTAAGGCGTCTAAAAATCTCATTGTTGAAAATTATTTCTGGGGTGAAAAAGATTATATATCTGTTTTAGAAAAAGCAGGGTTTAAAAACATTTCTGTCAAACGTCCTCTTGGAGTTGGCAACAATATCGACTGGATGGGAGAGGATACCTGCCCGCTATATCTTGTTGTATCAGCTGAAAAATAACGGCCGCACTTAAAGACAATAATTAGGGACAGACGCTATTTTCTGCTAGTTCTGGCTCTGTCTATCTTCGTTATGATATATGACTCTAACTTTTAAATTAGTTTAAAAAAAATGAATTCACATAAAGTTTTTCTATTTCTTGCCTTGCCCACGGAGTCTTTCGTAGAAACTTTAGGCTGGATTTTATGCTGGGTTCATAATTAAAACAGTTTATCTTTATTTTTCTCCCCAGCTCTTCCCACCCGTAGGATTTCTGCAAACGCGTAACCATCATCTCCAAAGTGATCCCGTGTAGCGAATCCTTATCTTTTCTGGGCTCATTATCCTTTTGTGATGTCATTCAAAACGTTCCTTTGCATATTTATCTCCGAAAGAGACCGTTTTTTACTACAAGCCTCTGAAGCTCTCCGGCTTCAGCTTTATCTCGCCGCCAATGGCGGACTCCAAGATATTTAACAGCTTCATTTTATCTTTTGGGAAAGCCCCTTCCAGCGCGAGATAGTTTGAAGCGTGATCCGATCGAAATACGGTTTTCTTAAGATCCAGTCCCTTTATAATCTCATAAGATTCTTTCAATAACTCCGCAGAATTCAATTCCTTAAATTCTCTTTTTTTGACCTCTTCCCACAACGGCGTGCCGGGAATGACCATTAGAGAAAGGAACGAAAGGTATCTTGGCTGCATCCTGTTTAATGCTGCTATGGTGCCTTTGACATGCTCCTCGGAATACTTCTTGCCACCTAACCCCAGCAAAACAATCACGGAAGACTTTATGTGAACCTTGGCCGCCTTATTGACCGCCTCGATCATTTCCTCAACGCTTGAAGATTTTCCGCACCGATCAAGCACACCCTGATTGCCGCTTTCGAGGCCCATGTAGATGAGGCTTAGCTTATGCTTGTATAGCTCTGCCAGTTCATGATTATTTTTTCTTGTGATATTGCATCCATTCGCGTAACTTGAAATGCGGGTTAACCGAGGAAAAGCGGCCTCCAATTCTTCTAAAATAGGAACAAGCTTACTGTTGGCCAAAACAAGGGCATCGCCATCCATAAGAAAAATACGCCGCGCGTATTGGTATCTGCGTGCGTACCCATTTATGTCCGCCGTTATTTCTTTTCGGTCTTTAACGCGAAAAGTTTTACCCTTATACGCACCGCAAAAACTGCAGCTATCCACCGAACATCCAAGCGTTACCTGCAAAAGAAAACTATCCGCTTCCGCCGGTGGTCTTATAACAGGCTCTACTATTGGCATCTTATATCCAGTGATTTGGCAACTATCTTCTGCAGATCTGTTATCCCTATATTCTTTTTTGAACTGACCCAGGAGATATCACAAGTATCAACAACAAGTTCGACAACAATATCCTTTTTTCTCTGGTCAAGTTTTGAAGACCCGATCTTATCGATCTTGTTTACGATGATACTAAAGGGGAGTGAGTAATGTTTAAGCCAATCGATCATTATAATATCCAGCTTTGTCGGTCCTGCGACAGCATCGACAATAACAAATATCATGCGCAGCTTCTCCCTGCTGCTCAGATATCCTTCTATTATCGAGCCTAATCGTTCCTTTTCGCGTCTTGGCCCGACAGCATATCCATAACCGGGGAGGTCGACTATCCAACGGCCACGCTTGACTTCGTAAACATTAATAGTTCTTGTCCTTCCCGGGACCTGCGAGGCATGTGCCATTTTCTTTTTTTGGCAGAGAGCGTTGATAAGAGTGCTTTTGCCTACATTAGACCGTCCGACGAAAGATACTTCCGCCTCACTCTTTCCGAGCTTCAAGGCATCAACTTCGGTCTTTAAATATTTAGTATCGCGTAATATCTTCTGAGTTGTATTCATAGATCTTTTTTAAAATAGACTAGCAAACCGGTCATTGAATTCATAAATGCGTTGATCAAATATAATATCGCTGTGGGCCACCGGCCGCTTAAGTCTTATGCCGTCCATACAGGTGCACCTGCTAAGCGCGACATACAATTGGCCATGAGTAAATGCGCCATACCCCATGTCGATTATAATCTTGTCGAATGTCTGGCCCTGGCTCTTGTGAATAGTTATAGCCCAAGCCAGCTTTAAGGGATATTGCGCGAAGTCCCCCACAACCTCAGCTTCTATCTTATCTTCAGCTTCATTATAACTATACTCGATCTTTTGCCACTTCACGACAGGGACATCGTATGCAAGCCCATCGATATCCACGACTATCGAATTTTTCGATAAAGCGATGACTTTGGCAAGCGTGCCATTCACCCATCTTTTGTCGGGATCATTTTTTAACAATATTACCTGCGCGCCCTTTTTGAGTTTTAAGAATGCGTCGGTAGGATATGTTGACTCTTCGAATTTCCCGAATGCCGCAGCCTCATATGTTATCTCTTTACCGGAAAGTTTTGATAAGCGATCCTGATTTATTGTGCTTGCCAGAATGTTCGTCGTTGTCAGGATCACCGTCGAGTCTTTCTTAGAAACTGTGGCATCTTCCCGGACCCGCTTATTTAATGTATCCAAATCCTCTTTAGTATGCTCTTTATTCCTGACCCTGTTTAAGAGATCCATGAACGAAGTATCTTTTTGTCTATATATCGTCGACAGCTCGATTGCCCGGATATGGAAATCGTCAAACACTTTAGCGCTGAAAAAATAAGGACTCAAATATCGTTCTTCCAGAAGCTGCCTTGCTTCATTCTTGACCACAGGAGATAGCTGGAAAAGATCTCCAAAAAATACCATTTGGACTCCACCAAACGGCGTCTTCATTTTACCGCGGTTTAAGCGTAATGCATAGTCGATCCCATCCATAAGGTCTGAGCGAACCATCGATACCTCGTCTATTATTACCATATCGAGATTCTTGATCAAGCTCTTGTCCCTAAGGCGTTTTATGATATCCTTTTGAATAATCTTTGGAGGGAGCCTAAAAAAGGAATGGATAGTCTGGCCACCTACATTGATGGCCGCGACACCCGTAGGGGCTAACACGATTATCTTTTTACCCGTATTGACCTTGAAATATTTTAGAAGGGTCGATTTACCGGTACCCGCCTTACCTGTGATAAAAAAGCATTCCTTGGTATGCTCCATAAGATCAAATGCTGACTTAAATTCATCATTTATATCAAGATGTGTCGGGAGATAATCTTTCGTTATTGTTTGATCGATATAGGGTTTCATAGTATTTCTTTGACTTGTATCTTTTTTTCGCGGCAGGTTCGTATTAGACCACAACCCGTAACATTCTCCTTACGAATACCATTCGATATCCGCCTGATTAAGCGAATCTTTTATTACGATTCTATCCTCGTTAATATTATCAATAATTAACACCTTTGTACTCGTCTCTTGTCCTCACTGATTTTCTTAGTATATATTCTTACCGCGGATTCTTAATTCAAAAATTTATTTTCGAATTAATTTTTTATATAACATTTCATATTGATCCGTCATTTTTTCAACACTAAAAAATTCCTCAACATGTTTCCTGCAATCCTGCGGATCTAAATTCTTAACATCTATAATTGCTTTCAAAAACTCTTCAAATGAATCCACAGCAAAACCAATTTTACCATTCACAATAATTTCTGGCACCGAACCTCTATTGAATGCCACCACTGGCGTTCCGCAAGCCAAAGATTCAAGCATGATTAGACCAAAGGGCTCCTCCCAATCAATAGGAAATAATAAACACGCTGCATTACCATACAATGATTGCTTGTGTGGATGATCTGCTAGAGGCACAAAAACAATTTGTTTATTATCTATAAAGGGCTTGATTTCTTGATCAAAAAACAATTTATTGGCTGGGTCTATTTTCCCAACTAGAAATAATTTCTTTTGAAGCCTGATTGCGGCTTTGATTGCAGTATCAGCCCCTTTATTCTTACTTATATTTCCTATAAATAATAAATAATCTTTTTTCTTGTCTCTAAATTGAAAATGATCAACATCAATACCATTATGGATATAACCACTGACATTAAGTTCTGACATTCTTTTGCATTGATTTTGACTCACCGTCACAAATGTACAAACATCCTTATAATATTCAAAGAAAATTTCATTTTCTTTAATAATATCATTATGCAAAGTAGTAACCACTGGTGGCTTCGCATATTTTGAAAATGGCAAACCATAAAATCCTATGTGACTATGAATGACATCAAATGAATCTGCATCTTGAAATGCAAAATTTGCATTTGCGATACAAAATTCAGGCGAATCTTTCCCGAACCCTAGAGCTTTTTTAAAAAATGATTTCAACCTGGCAACTGTTTTGGAATCTCCAGATGCATATAAAGTAACTTCATGTCCACGTTTAACTAAACTTTCTGTCAATGAACTAACAATCAGTTCAGTTCCACCATAACTAACAGGCGGCAAACTTAGACAAATGGGAGCTATCTGTGCAATGCGCATATTTCTCTTCCTTAATAACTTAGGTTAGGTAATTCTGGGAAATGCTGGGGAAACATCATCCTGAATCTTAACTAGTCCGCCCTCACCCATTTCAGCCTCAATATATTCACAATCTAACCCTGCCTGATTAAGCGAATCTTTTATTACGATTCTATCCTCGTTAATATTATCAATAATTAACACCTTCGTACTCATCTCTTGTCCTCACTGATTTTCTTAGTATATATTCTTACCGCGGATTCTTAATTCAAAAATTTATTTTCGTCAGCACATGATATTTCAATTAAATCATTATACATACAATCTTTTTAAAAATCAAAAAATATCAATTCCATAGGGAGAAAGACCTGATCTTCAAGGTTCTCACCCTACTGAAAGACTTTTTACTAATTGATTTCTTTGATAATATTTTATATTAATAGAGGTTAGATGCGGGGGCTAGGCCAAAAACACATCGAAAAGGTGTGAGGGAATCTAGAAAAAGGACTCGCTATTTATTCAAATATACTGTTTGAGTGGGATAAGCAAACTCAATGTCCCTGTCTTCGAATTCCTTCTTGATGGCAAAATTAATCTCCTGTTGAATATCCATATATATATTATAATCCCTGCTCATAACATAATAGACAACTTCAAATACCAGGCTAAAATCTCCATAGGAAAAAAAGTGTGCGCGGTCAAAGGTTGTATCCTTAACATCCTTGATAATCTTTTCAATTATCCCGGGGATGACTTTTACCTGCTCAAGAGAAGTCTGATAGGTAACGCCAAGCTTAAAAACAACCCTTCTTTTGTCCATCTTTTTATAGTTGCGTACCCGGGAGCTGGTAAGGTCGGTATTAGAAAGGATGACCAGCTCTCCTCCAAGGCTACGGATTCGCGTAGTCTTAATCCCAACATTCTCAATCGTGCCTAAATATTCATCTAAGATGATAAAATCTCCAACTTCAAATGGACGGTCAAATAATATAGAAAAATAGCTGAATAAATCTCCTAATACTGCCTGAGCTGCCAAAGCTATGGCTATGCCTCCAATGCCTAATCCGGCAATAATAGCTGATATTTTGAATCCCAGATTGTCTAAGAACACGACAACCGCCAAGGCCCATATGACAAACTTAAGCACTGCTAAAATTCCTATTAGGCTGTGATCCGCTGCTACATCTTTACCTCTCCTTATAAAATAATAATTAACTCCGTAACCCATAAGAGATACAGCAAAACGCGCTGCAAATACCATAAGAATTGTCATCCCAATAATATCAAAAATCTTATCTGCAATAGGATGTAAATTCAAAGTATTTACACTCAAATAGAAAGCGCCAAAATAGACCAAAGGAAGAACCAATTTTTGAATAATACTAAGAAGAAAATCATCAATGGTGGTAGCAGTCTTTTCTGCCCATTCTTTTAAATGTCTGATAATAAAATACTGAAAAATCTTAATTATGACAAAAGCCGCTAAAAATAAGCCGGCAAATACCAAATAATCAACAATGCGATTTCCAAAAAAAACATATTCCATAATACTCTGAAACATTTTCTATCTCCTATTTTTATCTTGATTCTCCGTCGATAAATACATTACGACACAATCCTAACATATTACAACACCGCTCTTTTATTGTCAAGAATTACAAATTGTAATAGCGGGATAACGGACTCTCCCTTTGGTCGGTCAGAACCTTATGCGAAGCATAAGGTTCATTCTCTTGCGAGGTCAGAATAGACAAAAAGTTCCACCCTAAAAAGGGTGGTACTTTTTCCTAAACTGGCTCCCCCAAGTGAACGAGTTTTGCAACTGGCTTACTTTTAAGAAATCTGCAAATCTCTCAAAACAATTACTTCTTACTATCTAAAGTTATTACCCCTAAACTATGCCCTATCACCTCACAACTCTAGGATGAATTTTTCTTCTTAATGACACTAAACTCATCCATAGCAGTAAAAAACTTTGTATCATTTCCATCTTTATCGTCATAGCCAAAAACAAACTTCCCACAACATGGCATCTTAATTCTTACTTCAGAACATAAAGATGCCAGGCACTTCTTAGGGACACTCAAGATAACATGTCCTTTTTTGGTGCCTGGCACTTATTTTACTTTTTGAAGTTATATCTTCACTACATTTGTTGCTTGTGGACCTTTTGGGCCCTCACCGATTTCAAATTCAACTGCCTGATCTTCGGCTAAAGATTTGAAGCCTTCGCCTTGAATCGCATTATGATGAACAAAACAATCTTTGCTTCCATCATCAGGCGTAATGAAACCGTAACCCTTTTGGTCGTTGAACCACTTAACTTTTCCTGTTGCCATTAGTTTACCCTCCTTTTAATAAAATTTGAGTAAATAATAACAGGCTGAAAACAAAAAACCACAAAAAAATCTTTTTCCTTATGAATTAAATTTCCCCTTGTTCATTTACTCATGCGCTATTCTATGCGTTTCCCTCATTAAGTCAACAAATAAATTCAACCTTCTTAAATTAAAAAGCCGTTGCAAGCAACAAACTCGCAACGGCTTATAAAACTGGCTCCCTTATTTTTTCATTTTCGACTGAATATACTGATAACACAAAGGAAGGATATACAATGCTGTTAATCCCGAAAGAATTGTTCCCAAGACAATGGCGCCTCCAAAACGTTGCGTTGGCGGAAAGTTGGAGAATAAAAAGATCGAAAACCCAAGACCCACAACCGTCATTGAAGTAAGAATAGGTTGCCATAATTCACAACGCACAACATCCCAATTCTTTGTCCTCTTAAACGCTAAAACCATATGAATCATCGAGTCAATACCCATCGCGATAGCTACATTAGATGCTGGTGCTGAAATAATATCTAAAGGAATACGATAAATCCCAAAACAACCCAAAACAGTTAACGGAATAATAAAAATACTTGCCGCAACAGCCACTGTAATTTCCCAAGAACGAGAAATAATAAAAATAATAATAGCAAATAACAGAATCAACATAAGCAAACCACCAATCAAACTAGAAAAAACTAACTTTGCCAAATGCCCTTGCAAACTATATACCCCACCGATAATTTCTAAATCGAACCCTTCCGTTTGTGTAATATCTTTGATTTCATCGATAATCTCAAGTCGTGAACTTGTGCGATAAGACTCAATCATACGCAACATGAAAAGTCCATGCATACGATCTTTAGTGATAAAACCTTTGGCCACCTCATCATTAGACGGCAACTCCATGGCCAGAAGAAGCAATTGCCTGGGTAAAAACCACCCAAAAGGCGCCTCTTTATGCGCCTGAGCAATGAGAACAGGCAAAGAAATCACCGAACCAACACCGCGATGCTGCTCAAGAGACTCCTGCAATTTCCACAATTTAACGTACGATCTATCGGAATGAATCTTCCCCCCATCGGATGCACGCACCACTAAAAGAAGAGGACTACTCCCCCCATTCTGATCAATATAAGTAAATCCGTTATAAATTTCACTGGATTCTGAAAAGTAAGAAATCAGGCTGGGATCAGAATTAATCATGCTCAGACCCGGCAAAGTTAACAGACACGTCACAAAAATAATTAACATGACAAACTGCTTTTCTAAATCAATAAACTTATAGGTCTTTTTTTGATATTCTTCAACCGTGCTTTTCTTTTTCCCTAAAGGAATAGACGCTAACTTTAAAAAAGATGGGAACACCCCGTAGGCAACAATAATGGCCACAATCGCGCCCACAGCACCAGAAGCGCCCAAATCTCTTAAAGGCTTGGCGGCGACCATTGACAAACTTAAAAACCCCAATAATGTTGTAAACATGCCCCAAAAGGATGGAACAATCGTTCGGCTAATTGCAGCCTGAACCGGATCTTCACATTTTGAATCAGCACGAAACGTACGCCAATTAAAGGTCAAAAAGATAATGTGCGATAAGGTCATGATAAAAATGATCGTTCCCAAATTCGCCGTCATAATGCCCATGGGAACATTCATTAAATACGTAACCATAAACGTCCACACACACGCACTCACACAAGAAATCATAGCTCCAATCAAAACGCCCTTAGATCGGAATATAAAAAAAATAATCAAGCCAAAAATGAGACAAGCCAATAAACTGAAAACTTTTAAATCGTGCATTAAATTACGTTTAATCAACTCAACTACATACGGCAAACCTGCCGCACGCAAATGAAAAGTATCTGACTCAAAAGAAGCCATCAGGTTCTCAATCTGAACGACTGTTTCGGGAATTGTCTGCTCATTGAGAAAAACAATAAAATTCGTGGACTTTTTATCATTAGACATAATTAAACGACGCCACAAAGGACTGTCTAGGGCTTCTCTTAAAGAGTTAGGGCCGGCATGCGTCAAGCTATTAACAGAGGCGACGCCTTTCAGAGCCAATAATGCCTCACTTAAGTCATGCACATTTTCCCGATAGGTCGCATAAATAATATCCCCCTCAGCCGCAATAATCAACTGAGAATCCTGACGCACAAACAATTCATCAATCAAATGCTCACTTTGAAACTGAGGATCATCACTGGAGAAGAAAATATTGCCATCCACCTCAGGCCTGAGAGAAATGAACATAGCGAAACATATAATGCTTAGAAAAAGAAACCCGCCAAATGTAGTGACAACGCGCGGTATGCGTTCACGTAAAGAAAGAAAGTGTTGGTATAATTTTTGAGTAGTTTTTTTGAGGAGAATCGATAATTCATTTATCATATGAAGTTTGATTATAGATTAAAATACGCGGTGCGTAAACGATAAAGATAATGGGTGCTACACTGTATTCGCAATGACATAAAAAAAAGGGTTGCCCCCTTATATTTCGCACCTGCCCCATACGGGCGTATTAAACGGCGATTCAGAGATAAAGAGATAGACTGGTGAGATTTATTTGACAAAGCCTTCATCGCTCCTCTTGGTGACAACACAAAAATATCTGCCCTAACCTTTTGACACGACAAGACATAAAAATAGCCCTGAATAGTTAAACTACTCAGGGCTATTGATATCTCTCTATTTAAATTTAGAGAGATTAAACTGGCTCCCCGGGGGTGTATAGGTCTTAACTGTATCTCACTGTCAGATGCGCCTTACTATAATAGCAGAAAACAAAAATGTCAATTATATAACCGATTCAGAGATAAAGTTAGTTAAAAAATGTCCTATTTGTCCACTATTTTCAACCCAAAATATACATAACTACTTGATATATAATCAATTAGCAAATGTCCGAACCTCTTAAGGCGAACATTGTGACCTCAAATTATAAGGGACTAAATTATTTATTCCCAATGGTTTACAATATTAGCCAATGTTATATGCTGATAGCACTTACGAAAATTTTCGTTTGCTGATAATATACCGCCTTAAAATCTGAAAAACTTCGAGTTGAAAAACATCTACCCCTTTATTCCTTTTTACTTCTTTTCCTTCTTTGCTTGCTTCTGCTTCTTACCCTTATCTTTATCCTTCTTACTTTTGTCTCCCATTATACATCTCCTTTTTTTTCAACGCAGCGTCTCTTGCGCCTATAAATATTTTTTGTATAAATTTAACGTTGCCTGAGCAACGTCCATTTTCTTATAAGATGTCTCCACCATTTGACGTCCTGTTTCTCCCAATCTTTCTCTAAGATCTTTATCCGCCATAATTCGAATTATCCTTGATGCTAACTCTTCAGAATCCTTAACAGGTATCACAAATCCATTTACCCCATCAGAGATGATCTCGGGCATCCCTCCTGTGTTTGTAACGATCATAGGTCTTGAGCATGCCATTGCCTCTAACATTGTTAATCCAAACGGTTCAAAACTTGAAGAAGGATAAACACAAACCTGCGAAACATTATAAAGCGCCGGCATATCTGTTAAATCATATGAATCAATAAGAACATTATCCCTTAAGCCAAACTTTTCTACCAACTGAACCATATAAGCAATATCTTTCTGTTGTGTATCGCCCCAATCAATAATATTCTTTGTCCCCGCGAGCACGAGCATAACATCAGGATATTTCCTTTTAACAGCGCACAATGCCTTAATACTCACATCACATCCCTTGGCTAAACCCATACGCGCTGGATGAAAAATAACTCTTTTACCCTTTAACTGCGGATATTTTTTTAAAATACTTTTAGTATCAACATTAGGATTGAACATGTCCTCATCAACACCGTGGTGAATTGTTGAAATAATGCTGTGATCACAACCTATTCCGTTTAATTCTTTAGCAATAAAATAACTGACAGCAATAATATGATTCCATGCAATCGTAGAAGTCAACTCTAAAAACTGCACATCATCCCACGCATTGTGTGCGGTCAAGAAAAGAGGAATACCTTTTTGAAGAGCTATACGCTCCAACGCCTTAATGTGCGCTTTACTAAAATAGTTCATGTTATGCGCGTGAAGAACATCCGGCTTATTCTTATCAATGAACTTTTCAAAAACTTGCGAAGCTTCTACCTGAATACCGTCTAACCCTCTTTTGTAAAGCCAATTCAAATCCATCACTGGATTTCGTGTAACTTTAACACCATGATAATCCTCTTCGCCGGGACACCCTTCGAAGCTGCACGTTAACAAGCTCGCATTATGTCCCATCTTGACAAAGGTTGGTAATAAAATAGTAAGATGTGTTTCAACACCGCCTATGACTGGCGGAAATCCCCAATGCAAATGCGCAATATTTAATTTCTTTTTTGACATAAATTTCCTTTAATAGTATCCGGTTTCTAACAATTTCTCTTTGCGTTTAAAAATATATTCTTTCCCCGAAGTTAATAAATGACTTTTTTCAAATACCTTGATCTTGACTTTCTTTTTATTCTTGGATTCACACGTAACACGTACTTCATTATTCTTTACTTCCAATCTTAAAATATCTTTTTTCCAACACAAAGAAAACTTTATCTTACGCCACGTTCTAGGAACCCTTGGATTCACACACAAAAGACCGTTTAATCCGCGTACACCAGCAAATCCATGAATAACATCCTGCCAAACTCCGCCCAACGAAGCAGCATGAATTCCTTCAAATGTATTTCCATGCAGATTACTAATATCGGCTCTCAGCGCTACATTAAAAAACTGATACGCCTGACTAATGGCCCCGACTTCAAGCGCAATAAGGGCGTGCATTGAAACACTTAATGATGATTTATGCAAAGTTCGATTATAGTAATACCAAAAGTTGCTTTCTTTGGTTTGCTTATTAAACACATCAGACAAAAGAAAAAGAAACATCAATACATCCGCCTGTTTTACTAGCTGCGTCTTATTATAATCCTTTACTTCGATCCCATCCGGCAAAGAAGGAATATTGTTTTCATCAAATTTAACAAGATCTACCATTTTCTTTTTAAAAAACCCATCAAACTCTTCTATCACATGATCTTTTCTTATATTAACATCGATGCGCGGCGCAATATATTTCCATTTTTTTGCTTCTTTCGCGGTCAACGATGTTTGCTTAACCAGCTTACTAAGGAATCCCTTACTTTTCTCCTTAAGACTATTGTAATATTTATGCGCAGTTAATAAGCACCACTTGGCCATCACATTTGTATACGCATTATTATTGACATCTTCATGAAACTCATCCGGACCGATAACATTTCTTATTTCATATCTGCCTTTTTTATTACAAACAGTTCTGCTTGCCCAGAATCGGGCAATCTCAAAGATCATTTCATATCCACAGGTCTTCATAAATTCTTTATCATCAGAAACCTGAAAATACTGAACGATCGCATAAACGATATCTGACGCAATATGATGCTCTAGATCATTTGTTCTTATAAAAATAATTTTTCCATCTAAATTTTTTGCCCATGACGGCGTTTCTTCTTCACCTGTGCCTGCAGATTCCCACGGAAACATCGCGCCTTCATAGCCTTTTTCTTTAGCAATTACTTTTGCCTGCTGTATTCTTTTATGACGATACATCAGCATATTCTTTGCGACATCCGGCATGACATAAGCATAAAACGGCAACAAAAATATTTCAGCATCCCAAAATATGTGACCTCGATACCCTTCACCGCTCAACGTTCGCGCACCAATACTTGAGAAACCCTGATCTTCATTAGCGCAGATAAGCATATGATAAATATTAAAACGAACGTTCTTCTGAATATCTGATGTTCCCTCAATAGCAACATCAGCCATTTCCCATAATTTATGCCAAGCCACTGCATGCTTTTTAAAATGACTTTCAAAATTCGTTCGATATGCTTTTTGAAAAAGAATTCTAGTTTTTGCTTTATTCTTTTTAAGCTCTACTTCATTCTGCTCCATAAGTGACATGTGGCAAAATACAGTAAATACAGCCGCTTGTTTCTTTTTTACTTTCACACGCAAAAAATTATTCTTAGCGTATGTCTTTTTAGCCCCAACCTTATGATAAAACCCATTACGATAAATGATCCGATGGGTCTTTTCCAAGGTATCAACAACTTTATAATTTAAGCTCTCTTCTTGCCCCACATCCCTCAACGTAAAGTGTCTTTTATTGCCTTCCGTTAATACTCCTGCATTAAAAACTCCAAGATCAACATCTGTCTGAACTTCAAGATTCACACCCTGATCTAACGGAGTCAAAGAAATCTGCATGATCATTAAATTTTTATCGTGCATAGACATAAAACGTAACGACTGATAATCATAACGTCTTTTTTTACTATCTAAATAAACCGTTCGTCTCTTCAGCAATCCATCGTACATATTCAGCACTCGTTTATGCTTAAGGATGTCCATTGCAACAGCACCAATCTTCTCACCGTTAGCCGTAATCTTAAAATTAAATGGATTTGGGAGATTCACTAATTCACTCACTTGAGAAGTGAACTTATCAAATACACCAGCAATATATGTTCCGGGCACAGCTCCCTGAGGAATTTCTTCTAATACGCCACGTGTTCCAATGAAGCCATTTCCAAGAGAAAATTGACTCTCTCTAATATTTTGAATCTCTTTATCAAAGCTATCTTCCTTAATGCACCAGAGATCATTTACTATATGCCTTAAAAACATTTCTTTCATAATAAAATTATACCATTTTTTTTGTATTTACTAAGTATTGTTATTTTTTAATCTTTAAATGGAAGCGGATCGTAGGAACTGGAGAAGTCCTGCTTCAATCTTTCGTTTCAGCTACTTATTCCTTCTATTAAATTTCCTCCCTTAAACAGGCCTCTGAGTGGCTTAACATTAGCCAATCACGCCTTGATCACATCCTAACATCACTTCTTCTCTCATCTGCTATTCAGACCGAAATAATCTCTAACGATAATCAAGAAATTAATCTAATCCCCGAATACAAAGTCCGCTCTCTTGCCAGCCAAACCGACTGGAATAAACAGACCCAAACTTGGCAAAATATCAAAGAAAATCTTTCACAGAATTAATTTTATCTCTCTTTTTATTCCAAGCAAAAATTACCCAATCCTAGTAAATGCCCAAGTAACCTGCCTATTTTTTCAATAATCTCCCATAATAACCATTTACTACGAAGCCTTTACCAAGCGACGATTCAGAGATAAAGAGATAGACTGATGAGATTTATTTGACGATTTTCAGAATATGGAATTATTTCACAAGGCTTTCATCGTGTCCTGCGATGACAACGCAAAAATATCTGCTCTAACCTTTTGACACGACAAGACATAAAAATAGCCTGAATAGTTTAACTAAACAGGGCTATCGGTATCTCTCTATTTAAATTTAGAGAGATTAAACTGGCTCCCAGGAGGTGTATAGCTCTTAACTGTATCTCACTGTCAGATGCGCCTTACTATAATAGCAGAAAGCAAAAATGTCAATTATATAGCCGATTCAGAGATAAAGTTAGTTAAAAAATGTCCGTTTTGTCCACTATTTTCATCCCAGAATATACATAACTATTTGATATATAATCAATTAGCAAATGTCCACCCCGTCGAGGTGGACATTTATTAAATAGGGACATCTAACCTACCTTATTTAAACAACATATGAATCCCATACTAAAGCATTCGAGGATGATATCAAACGTAATTAACTATAAATATAAAAGCTATAAGTGTTGCCTAGTTACTGAACATTAACATCTGTCACCATTTTAGTCCCAGCTTGACAACTTGTTATTTTGTAGCTTCACTCATTAATTCAACCATTCTTTTAATAAAATCAGCATTAGATGGTAGATTTCCTTCAAGCAATAATGCGCTTTCAAATAATTGAAGTATAGACTTTTCTAATAAAGGATTTTTATTATCAATAATATACATTTTAGACAAATTAGCCACCAAAGGATGACTTGTATTTACTTCAAGAGTTTTAACATTTGTAGGCATGGCCATACCTTTATTCATAACCTTCATCAATTTTTCCATTTGAGGGTCCATGCCATCTTTACCTGAGACCAAAGTTACTGCAGACTCAACCAACCTCTTAGAGGCAACAACATCTGCAACCTTATCTTTTAAGACAGTCTTAAACAAACTCAAAAGGTCTTTAGACAGATTGTCTTCCGGCTTATCTATCTTGTCTTCAGGCATCAGATCAATATCAGCCTTCTCAATTGATTTGATAGATTTTTTCTCATATTCATTAATAGACGGCACAACCAACACGTCTATAGGATCGACTAAATAAAGCACTTCAATTTCTTTCTTCTTAAAATATTCAAGATTAGGATTTTTGTCGATAATATCACGATTCTCTCCAGAAACATAATAGATCTCCTTTTGCTCACCCTTCATACGAGCAACATATTCCTTCAAAGATGTAAATTCCCCTGCCTTTAAAGATGAAGATTCGAATCTCAACAATTCTATAATCTTATCCCTATTACTAAAATCCTGATTTAAGCCTGTTTTAAATAAAGGGCCAAAGGTCTTAAAGAAATGAAGATACTTTTCATTCTCTTTATTTGCCAAGCGTTTTAACATAGCCAAAATCTTTTGAGTTAAGACACTTTTCATTTCCGACATGACAGCACTTGACTGCGTCACCTCTCTTGAGATATTTAATGGCAGATCAGATGTATCGACGACACCTTTAACAAAACTCAAATATTCAGGCAGCAGATCATTGCAATCTCTTTGAATAAGAACTCTGTTGGAATATAGATGTAATGCCTTAACATTCTGATTTCTCATAAAATCATATGGAGCTGAATTTGGAATAAAAACCAATGCCTTAAAATTAACCTTTGCACTCTCTATAGACAGATGAACATGAGCCAAAGGATCCTCATAATCATTAGTGACAAATTTGTAGAACTCATTTAGCTCTTTCTCTTTAACTTCGCTCTCACTCTTTCTCCATAATGCCTCAACCGTATTGATCTTGTCTGCGCCTAAAAAGATAGGAAAATCTGCAAAATTAGAATATTTAGTAACAATACCCTTAAGTCTTTCATCATTCGCAAACTCTTTGACGCTATCTTTGAATTTAAAATGAATTTTAGTGCCTCTCTCTTGTCTCGCAGTCTCTTCTATAGTATAACTTCCGGCACCATCAGATTTCCAAAGGTATCCCTTTGAATCATTATCCGCATTTCTAGTCTCGACAGAAACCTCGTCAGTAACCATAAAAACAGAATAAAAACCAACACCAAATTTACCAATAATGTGCTCAGAGACTGAATCTTTTCCTTCTTTCATATCTTTCAAAAACTCTAAAGTACCAGAACGAGCAACGGTACCTAGATTATTTATCAGATCATCTTCTGTCATTCCAATACCGGTATCTTCAATAGAAAGAGTATTGGTTTCCTTATCAAATATAATCGATATCTTTAATTCTGCGTCCGGATCAACTATATTTTTATCGGTCAAGGCACGGTAGCGAATTTTATTCAGAGCATCTGAAGAATTCGATACAAGCTCGCGCAAGAATATTTCAGGATGAGTATACAGTGAATGAATAATCAGATTTAACAATTGCTTCATTTCTGCCTTATATTCAAACTTTTGTACTTTTTCAATAGTTTTTTCTGTTTTTTTTGACATCAAGTCTCCCTCTTCGGTTGATTACAATTAAACAATAAGAATACATTCTATTTAATTTTTAATAAATTTCAAGTAATTTTTATATATACATATAAATGACAATCCTAAAAAAATATCCAAGCCCATACACATAAACATTACTTTTTACTAATTCAATAAGTGTCTGTCCCTATTTTGCCTTACATAAGCCTAGAGACGCAGGCAACGACAGCTGTTTCCACATTCATGATGCGTTCTCCAAATTTGATAATTTTGCATCCATTTTTTTAAGCATTCCGATCTCAAAAGGAATAAACCCACCCTCCGGACCTATCAGAAGTATTGCCGGACTGTCTCCTTTAGTCGGAAATACCTCATCCCCTTCGCAATGAGCGACAAATGCCTTCCCCTCTTTGATCATGCCAGGAAGCTCGTCCTCTACAAAAGGCCTGAACTTCTTGCAGAATTGGATCTCAGGCATAATAGTATCTTTTGCCTGCTCAAGTCCCAACATAAACTGATCTCTTATTTTTTCCACTTCCAGTGCGGGACTCTTCCAATAACTTTTCTCTACCCTATTTGTATGCAGCAATATGATCTTCTTTACACCAAGTACTGTCAAATGAATCAACACCCTCTTAAGAACCAGTGGCCGCGGTAGAGCCAATATCAGAGTAAGCGGCAATGGCTTTGGTGGGTCGTTTTCTAGCACAACGCTCATTTCAACAATCTTATCATCGATGGCCAACACTCGTCCCAGACCGATCCGGCCACCTTCTGCGCCAACAGAGAGCTCATCGCCAACTGAGGATCTCAAAATATCACGGATATGCTTATGCCTTCTCCCTGAAAGACGAACTCGATCATCGCCTGTAAGAAGATCTTCTTTTAGTAAGAGAATAAGGTTCATGTAAAACTCTTTTAGAAAATATGGATATTGTGCCCATGGTTTTTTATCATTTTCAGACTAACTCATGATCTTCTCGGTTGATTACAATTAAACAATAAGAATACATTCTATTTAATTTTTAATAAATTTCAAGTAATTTTTATATATACATATAAATGACAATCCTAAAAAAATATCCAAGCCCATGCACATGAACATTATCATTCATCTGGAAACATTGCGAATCTTTTCAATTTATCAAGTTCTTCGAGAATAGGACACCCGGAATCCATTTTAAAAGGATATTTTGAATCATCATAAATACAACAATGTTTCCTGCAATAATCATCAGGTTTTATAGCCCCTTCCCATTCGATAGGATCCCCAAAAAATATATGCCCTAACCTTTTGACACGACAAGACATAAAAATAGCCCTGAATAGTTTAACTAAACAGGGCTATCGGTATCTCTCTATTTAAATTTAGAGAGATTATACTGGCTCCCCGGGGGTGTATAGGTCTCAACTGTATCTCACTCTCAGATGCGTCTTACTATGATAGCAGAAAGCAAAAATGTCAATTATATAGCCGATTCAGAGATAAAGTTAGTTAAAAAATGTCCGTTTTGTCCACTATTTTCAGCCCAGAATATACATAACTATTTGATATATAATCAATTATAAAATGTCCGCCCCGTCGAGGTGGACATTGTGATAATTTGTTAACCTTCGGGTTGTGAGAGCGTAAAAGGACTTTTCTGATTTTTTCTGTTGCTTGCTAATATATTATCTTGGTAGGACTTACAAAAATATTTATTTGTTCTTGTTTAACGCTATTTTAGGATCTTTACGACTGTTTTGCCTGTGCCCGTTAGGGTACTAGCACAGCGTGCTGCAGGTAAAAAATAAAACTTTAGATTTATAATTATTTCTCAACAAGAAAATTGACAATATTCTTACGATCGACAACAATCCGAATTGTCATATTCTTTATTTCTTCAGGGAAAGCCTGTGCAGCGCCAGGGAATAAAACAGGCTCCGTTCTAACTGCTAAGTTCATTAAGCCAGGTCTCGGCATAACCTCTAAAATAATACTCTCAATGTTAAACCTCTCACCTGAAATAAACAAAATCTTTACGTTAACCCTTTGCCCTTTCTTTATAGACAAAGTATAGTCATCAAAAACCTCTGCCTCGATAACAAAATTATCCGCAAGAGGCAAGCTTACAAGCTTCGCATTCTGAGCAGGAACAGTGATGTCAATCTTTACTGTCCACAAAACACAAGCGAGAATTGAAAAAATAACCAAACCTATCCATCCGGAATATTCAACAAAATTGGCCTGCTTTTTTATATCCTGTTTAAATACCGAAGCTAAAAAATATTTTTTTTGATTCTCCATAAACCTATCCAATCCTCTTTACATTAAACATCATAAGCGCCTGCAACCTTATCCTCAATCATCTTTTTTGAATTAAGGTACAAATCTGTTGAAACTTTAGCATCTTTTCCCAAGGTCGAAATACCTACAACAGGTTCAAGCTTAATATCAGAAATAAGCCCTGAGAGTGCGTGCTCTCCTATGCTCCGAGTAAGCCTTTTAGCTGTCACGCAAGCACCTTTTTCATCCGTCTCAGGAAGCCCAACAACAAAATAATTCTCATGATATTTTGCAGAAAAATCTACTTCTCTTAAACATTTCCGTATAAGACTATCGATTTCCAAAAATACTTCGTTCAAGTTTTCTTCTCCAATTTGGCTTGAAATCTTTCCTAAATTTCCGATATGAATCATCAGAAAAGAAAATGCTCGATCATAGCGTTTCGATCTCATGACTTCCTGTGATACTCTTTCGGAGAAATGTCTAAAATTTCCAAACTCTATTTCAAAAAATCTTGAAAATCTCCCTTTTAATGCCATTAAATCCGTAAACTTTCCCTTCTCTAAAACTTCTCCTTCTTCAAAGAATATGATTTCATCAGAATCAATGATCGTCGAAAGCTTATGTGCAATAGTAATGACTGTTCTTCCTTCCTTAAACTTTATCATGGCATCATGTATACGCGCTTCACTTTCAGGATCAATTGCAGAAGTCGCCTCGTCGAGAATAAGAATCTCCGGTCTCCTGATTAGAGCTCTTGCGATTGTTATCCTTTGCCTTTGTCCTCCAGAAAGATTGCGTCCTCTTTCCGTTAGCATCGTGTCGTATCCATCGGGCAGTTTTTCTATAAACTCATGGGCATTGGCGGCTTTTGCAGCATCAACAATTTTATCAAAAGTTATCTCATCCTTACCATATCTGATATTATCCTTAATTGTGCCTGTAAAAATTGTAATATCCTGATTCACTGAAGCAATTTCTTTACGCAATGAAGACTGCGTCACCTTCTTTAAATTTTGACCATCAATAAAAATATCCCCTTTATTCGGATCATAAAAACGCATAATCAAGTCAGTAAAGGTGGTCTTTCCCGCACCGCTTGGACCCACAAGAGCAACAGCTGTACCTGCCTTTATTTCCAAATTAAGAGATTTTATCAAAGGTTTGTCAGGGGTGTAGCTAAAATAAACATTCTTAAGCATTATCTCACCCTCAACATCTTTTAAATCTTCCGCATCTGGCGCATCTTCAACGCTCGATTTTCCAGAAAAAACTTCGTCAACTCGCTGCACTGAAACCATGCCTTCAATAACAAATTTATAAATATCGCCAATCTGCATCACGGGCCCATAAATTTGAGTTACATATGCCGTGATGGCAAGCAACTCTCCAATGCTCAACACTCCTGTGATAACACGATACCCGCCATACCATGCTAAAATCGCAAGCCAAACAGTACTTATCACGGAATCCGTAAAAGTGTTTAAAAATGTTACTATGTGGCTTTTTCGCGTTATCAAGAAAAACTCTTTTATTTTATTTCTAAACACATTTGTTTCAAATTTTTCTCGGCCCAAAGATTTGATCATCTTAATCGCTGGAACCCTTTCTTGAAGATAGCTCCTAATCCCGGACTCCATTTTCAATTCTTTCTCAACAATCTCCTTACGTTTCTTCGCAAAAAACATCGTTTCAATAAAATAAAGAGGAATGCCGCTTAAAGCCAAAAGCGTAAAACGCCAATCAAACTTAAAACAAATAAATAATAAAAACCCTAATTGAATCAGCGTCTGTAGCGATATAGAAATAAACTGTGTAATCATGGACGTAACAGTTACAACATCTTCATCCATACGATACAATAAATCGCCAGCTTGCTTTTCATTGTGAAATCTTAAACATAAACGCTGAAGCTTATCATAAAACTTTATCTTTAACTTAATGGCAAGATCAACATCAATATACATGTCCAAATAGCTAGACACGCTCCCCAAGGCTTTCCTCATTAAAAAAAGAGCAATACCCGCAAGAACCAATAATGTTAAAAGAGAAATATCTCTGTTAGGATAAGCGTAATCAATGAGAACTTTTGTAATAAGGGGCGTGGCCATCCCTAAAATAAGAATTGTAGTGCTTAATAAAAACGCCAGCACTCCTTTTCTAAGATAAGGAAGAATGTATCTTTGATAAGAAAGAAATAATTTAAATTTTGTCATATTATAGGTCTAATGTAAAAAGCATTATTTATTAAATTATGATATTTTTCTAGGATACACAATATCAAAAACAAACTACCGTAGCACCAGGTCTTTCTTAAGATACCAAATATTAGTAACAAGTTCTTTTTCGGCTTTCTTACGAGAAAATTTAAAATCTTTCATTAAGCATTCAATAATATCGCCAAAACATGCTCCAGCTTGCAACATGCTCCACATCGCAACATCCGCCTTTGTATCAAACTCAAACATCTCTAAAGTGCGTTTATTTGTAATACGCCGCTTTTCAGAGTTATAAGAAATATCATCCTGAACAAAAAATGTTGCCTTATACGGCGGCATCGTATCAACTGAAATCTTTGCTTTCAAGTTCTCTATCAATGTTTGCTCAATAAGTCGCGCATGTTTTTTAGGTGTATATCCGGTTTTTACTGACCTCGCGATTGAAATAAGCTTTATCTTAAAACGGTTATTAACCCCAGAAACAAATTCACGGATTGCAAAATCAATCCATAAAGGGTCATCATTATAAATTTTTCTATATTTTTTACTATTACGATACGCGCTCGCCTCAACAAGTCGTCCATCTTGGTTAACATCAACAAGTCCTAAATTTGTTTTATAAACATCATCAGAAATCGAAAACTTCCCAGCTTCTTTAATCTGTCTCCGCGTAAGCTTTGGCTGATATTGATAATCAACAAAATGATTGCAGGAAAAATAATCCATATCAATATCCAAAATCACTTCTGACCCTTGAGGCACCTTTGTCAATGAATAAACCGGATGATAAAATAACGTATGTTTTTTTGTTGCGCTAGCAAGCTCACACCCTCTCTGGACTAAGTCTCGATACCAAATCTTCCCCTCATCATTCCACGAGTAATACGCCTGCTTGAATACTTTTTTTTGTCTCTTCTTTTTCTTACGTCCATCTTCTGATTTTACAACTTTTGCTCTATTCGGATCAGGTTCATTAGCAGGTCGCAAATCATAAACCGTAGAAAAACATCCAAGTATCGCGGCAGGAGTAATGAAAGAGGCTATGGTCAAATTTCTTTCTTCAAATTTTCTGAAATTCTTTACGCCGTACAACGACTCATCCAACTGACCTGAAAACCCCATATCGGCATGCGAATCCACATGAAGAAGCACGTTGTCTTTCTTACGAGAAACATCTTTTGCCCACACAGAAAACGCCTCGACATGTTCATCAATCAATATAATATTCATAGTTCTCTTTAACCTGCAATGTTAGAATGCTACTACATTTATTTAGATTTACGATATTCTTTTCGAATAAATCGTTCAAATTCAGGATAAGCTTCAATCATAGAATAAATAAAAGAAAACTTTTTAGTAATATCTTCCTTGTATTTGCGGCAATTAACACTCTTCCTTTTGAACTTAAGCAATCCATTATTGTCAGCACTTTGAATCACACATTGTTTACAAAAAACAAAGACCGGGCAAACACGGCATTCGTGACCAAATTGAAGCACATGTGCCTTCATAGTCTTTACAACCTTCTTAAAATCAAGAACCCCACCCTGACCGATCATTGTAGTTTTATTAAGTCTACACTCGGTACATATATAAATTTTTCCATCTAAATCTACAAACTGCTTATAGTCTCCTGGTATGCACGCTCCAGTCCTTGCCCTAATATGACATTGCTTACCTGGCACTATTACCAAAAATGCTTCATAATCTTCAATAATCCTCGCTAATCTTCTAGCGGCTTCTTCCTTTTTCGACGAGGACTCTTTTGTCGAACTAAGAATATCCAACAGTCTTTTTATGCGACATTCTTTCTTTTTAAACTCACTTTTCCAATCTTCCAAAGTTTCCAACCCAGCCTGCTTTGATTGCGCATCAATCTTAATCTGCTTTTTCTTATATTCTCCCTTAAGCGTCATTACATCGGCAGCCTCAAACATGATGCGGCCCCTATTCAAAAGTCCATTAAACAAACTTGAGCGAGAAAAGAAATCTACAACAGACTGCGTCTCTTGATCTGTCTGATAAAAATTTGTGGCATTCACTTTAATATATTTATCAAAATACTGAGGATATGTGCTCGCTGCGGAAAGCCTTTTAAGTTCCTTTAAATTCCTTACAACCTGCCTAAAGCTACCCCGCCCGTCAGCTGTCATCCTATTTTTATCATGAATGGCCTGCGGACCGTCGATGCTAACTTGAAGATGTATTCTATTTTTAATACAAAATTTTATGATATCTTCAGTTAAGAGTATACCATTGGTCGCCATAGAAAATTGAAAACTTTTTGTTTTATGATTTAGCCGCCTTTTTTCCTGCCTAGCATACATAATCAAAGCACGCAGCTTCTGAAACTCTAATAATGGCTCTCCTCCAAAGAAAATAATATCTACACTGTCCTTACTATTTTTCGAATAGAACAAGCGGTCAGCAATCAATTTCCGAGCCAAATCAAAAGACATTGATTTTACGCTATGTACCCTGCAACCATCATAGACATTTCCCGTATTATGACAATAATGACATCGCAAATTACATGCATGAGTGATGTTAAGCACTAGGGCAGCCGCCTGCTGCTTTCTTGAAAACTTTTTCTTTATCCCTTTCAATAACTGGTCGAGATGGCGAGCTTCTTTTTCATATGTATGCGTATCTTTAAGAAAAATCCCCTGATGCCGATACGACATCAATTCTTTAAGCGCATCCCGGTAATTACTCCATAAGACACCTTGTTTCTTAAGATATTTAGAAAAAAAGCTTCTTTCATCGATTTTCTCTTCTCTCATCGAGGAAAGAATGCTTACGATTTCAAACAACAGGTCATGATCAAATGTTACAACGCTACCGCTTAAAACATCATAGGCATTTTTATGTCTAAACGTCTTAAAGGGAAGGCATAGTAAGGAATCTAACAATATATTTTCTCCAAATAATCTTTCTTATAATTTTGATTTTCGTAATGCTTTTCGAACAAATCTTTCAAAGCTCGGACACGCATCAAGCAAAGAATAAATAAACGCAAATTGCTCCGCCACCAGTTCTACAAACTGAGAACAGCGCGCCTCATCCCTTTTGAAATTAAACCTAACCCCCTGAGATCTTTGCGCAACGCACTCCTTGCAAAAGAAAAAAGCAGGGCAAGAGCGACATGGCTTGCCAAACTTCAATACATGAGTTTTTAATATCGTAGAAATTTTCTTAAAATCAAGGGTCCGATTTCCCATCTCTGATTCTTTAGTCAAGCCAACCTGAGTGCACATATACCGCTTGCCATCAATATCTACAAACTGCTTGCGAAGCCCAATCGCGCAGGTCCCTGTCAATGCCCTAATTTTAGATCCATGCTTTGGGTCTGGAATAAAAAAGTCTCTATATTTATCAACAAAAGCCCTTAAGAATCTCTCTGCGATTTTAATATCTTCCAACGAAGATTTTAGATCAGCAAGGATATCCAAACTCTTTCTTATGTGCACTTTTGCTATATCAACCCGCTGCTTCAGCTCCTTATTTGTTTCAGCAATATCAGATTTTACTAGAACTTCACCCTGAGGATTCTTCTGCTTACATCTATCCTTTAGTAACTTTCCTGCGGCCATATTAAACTTGACCTCATCATCAAAATACAAATTCTTAAAAATATCTGATCTAGAGAAAAAACGCTCGACTGCGTTATCCTCACTCTTTGTTTGACTAAAATTAGTCGCATTGACAGTCACGTATTTATCAAAATACCCTGCAACGCCATTTTCTTCAGATATTTTCTTAAGAAGCTTCATGCTCTTCATTACTTGCTTAAAGCTTCCTCGACCATCACCAAAAATCCTATTCTTATCATGAATTTTCCTAGGGCCATCGAGACTGATTTGCAGCTGAATCCTATTCTTAACAAAGAAACCAATGATATCTTTGGTCAACAATGTCGCATTGGTTGTCACTTTAAAGAAAATCCTTCTCGCATTATGACGGAGTCTTTTCTTTTCTTTTCTGATAAGATCAATCAAAAACTTGATCTTATCAAACTCCAACAAAGGCTCTCCTCCATAAAAACTTATATATAGATTATTTTTATTATTACGCGTACGATCCAAATACTCAAAACTCCGGTCGCGCGCAAGTTCAAGCGACATAGACCTCGCTTCATGCTTACGCGTCTCGCCATATTCAACAGCTGTATAGGGACAGTATTGGCAACGCAAATTGCACGCATGAGTAATATTAAGGACGAGCGAACCCTCAACCTGTTTTCTTGAGAAATCGCGCTTCATCGTTCTCAAGAAATTGTTAAGATTGCGCAACTCCTTCTGGTAGCTATGGGTATCTTTCCGAAAAATACCTTGCTTTTGATACAACCTCAGTTCTTTAAGAGCTTTCCGATACTCATAGAGGGTAATGCCTTTTGTGGAAAAATGATCAAGAAAAAGCTGTTCTTCGCTGACCTTCCCTTCCTTCATCAATGAAAGGATACGAATAACATCAAATAAAAGGCTATTATCGCATGATACAATTTCCCCGCTTAGTGTATCATACACATTCTTACACTTAACCGTCTCAAAAAGAATACATTTTACCGGATACAAGGCCATTGGTTCTCCACAAAATCATTATTTTCTTAACAGAAAGGGCGCTTAAAACCCAAAGCGCCCTTTCTGTTATTGTGCTTATTTTCTAAGAAATTCATATTTAAATTAACTTCATAAAATCAAACATCCAACGTGTCACCCAATTTAAATTTCTGGTGAGCTTATCGTCCTTCTTGGATATTTAACAGAGCTAGCTGAACAGCATTGCATTGTATCCAGATCACGCTGTCTATTAACGCGACAACCATTGCTGGACTTCACAGAGCCACCAATCTTTTTTCTTATCGCCATCTTTCCTCCTTTTTTTAAATTACATTTTTTATTATCCTACCATTTAAATACCTAAAAACAAACTTATTTTCTATCTATTCGTCCCACTCCTTACCAATTACACGCTATCCATCCCAAACATAACGAAAATGTGTAGAATTTCCAGACAAATATTCTTTCTTCGCAAGAACTTTCCTCCCGCGCACCACTTTATAAGGAGTACTAGAGTCTTCTTTTTTATCCGCCAGTCTAGATAGTTTCTTGTTTTCTGCCATCCAATGCCCCCTTCCTTCTTTTCTAAAGGATACCATTATAAAAACAAAAAACAAGATCAAAGGCTATTGCCCAAGGAAACGCTTTCTTCATACAAAAACTCAGTACTACAATTTTGTAAACACCTTTTATTAAATTTCTTTATGTTCCTTTTAACAAATTCATAATCATCTTCATACCTTTGGAATTATCTTTTTCAACCTTCTTCTTTGGCATAAGCACTCCTTCTTATTTCTTATTCATCCACAATTATATCCCCGGAACAAACTCTAAAACATCTTTTTATTTCCCGACTAAAACATCCCTTTCTTTTTCAACTCTGTGCAAAAAATCAAATCTTCCAGAATCAAAACTTCCTCTTTCTTCTTATCAACCGCTTCATCCCATCGTTAATACAAACTCCTCATAATCAATCTCATCCCAAAGGGTATCTCCGTTTACGTTTACCAGATTCCTAGTTAATGCCTAAAATATCCCTCAAATTACTCGAGATATCTACGATAATGCCATTTACTACGAAACCTTTACTAAACGGCGATTCAGAGATAAAGAGATAGGTTGGTGAGATTTATTTGACGATTTTCAGGATATGGAATTATTTCACCGCGCCTTAGGCAATTCTGCCGGCAACAACACAAAAATATATGCCCTAACCATTTGACACGGCAAGACATAAAAATAGCCCTGAATAGTTAAACTACTCAGGGCTATTGGTATCTCTCTAATTAAATTTAGAGAGATTAAACTGGCTCCCCGAAAACGACTCAAGCCGAGTTTTGAAAGTCCAAACGGCTCAACTACTTATGAAATTATACAAACGCCGGGGCAAGCGCTTAGAGATGTCAATTGGTCAACCTTTTGCCAACCAGATGCCATCTTCCGTTTATATTCCAAAAAACACGGCAAAAGAAGCACTTCGTGCTAAACAATGCCTTGCTGACAATCCTGATTTTAATCAAACCCAAATCGCTGATCAATTTGGTGTAACCCGCGCTCGAATATCTCAACTATTAAAGATCAGCTCTAATATACCTGATGACTTTATCACAAAACTTGCCCAATGCAAAGATCCAATTTTGCTTCGTAGATTTACCGGAAAACGACTTCTTAAAATTGCCTCACTTGAAATTGAACAGAACAGGATTGAGACAATTGAACTGCTGATGCCTAAAAATGAGAAAATTACTTTTTCAAACGGATCGTAAACACAATATCAACCTCAATCTGTATTGCATCATCATCCAGTATTTCAGGGAATGACAGAAACGGGCTGGCACGCCGAACCGCATCCATCGCTTCTTTGTCCAGCTCTTCAAATCCGGACGAGCTAAGCAACCTTAAATCTTTGATCTGACCGGAAGATAAAACAGAAAAAGTTATTCTCGCGCCACCCTCATGCCCTACTCGGAGAGCCCAGCGCGGATACTGCTTTTCTTGCTGAATTTTCTGCTTGATACTGTCCTGATACCGGAGAAGTGATTTTTTAAGCTCTTCATCCTCTTCTATGGATTTGGGCACCTCGACTATTAATTCATCAGGCACCGGTTCAATCAAATCCGTCTGTTCAATGACCGGCGGTTCTATTTTCTTTTCTTCCTGAACCTCGTAGATCTCGGGCAATATTTCTTCCTCGACCTCAAAGGCAACCTCAAAAGGCTTTTCTTTTATGATCGGATTAAAATGAAACATGCCGGAACCAACCAATCCGGTATGCGCTATCAGCGAAATGAGAAGACAAGCTTGCAGATCATTTATTCTTTTCATCGTTAGCCGTTTTAGTGGATATCACAAGGCCGTCCGCGTTTGCCTCCTTGGCGATATCCATCACCTTGACGGCTAATCCCAATGAAACATCCTCATCGGCCTTAATGACGACCGTTTTTGAATTGGTCTTATTGAGTTGGGACCTGACCAACACTTTAAGCTGATCAATACCGACTTGCGCGTCATTCAAAAAAATATCGCCTTCTTTATTTATAAAAACCGTGACCTGCTCGTTTTTCTGCGTCTGGGCGTGAACCGCTTTAGGCAGTTTCACCTTTAATCCCTTGTTAGACACAAAATGCGATGACAGCACAAAGAATATCAACAGCAAAAAAACAATATCGATTAAAGGGGCGATATCTAAATTCGTGTCCGCTTTTCTGCGTCTTTCAAGCTCAAATGAACTCAACATAACCTCCGCATATTAATGCAAATTAAAGATATCCGCGGCCATGTTCTTGTATCGCACAGCCCGGCTATCAACAATCCCCTCAAAATAGTGATACATGACCAGCGTGGGGATCGCCACGCTCAAACCCGCCGCTGTTGTAAGAAGCGCCTCCCATATCCCCCCTGCAAGCAACGCTACCTCCGCGGTTCCTCCTGATGCCTCGATCTTGATAAAAGTTTGGATCATGCCGGTGACCGTACCCAACAAACCCAGCAAGGTCGAGATATTGCCTATCACAGAAAGAATCCGCAGGTGCTTTTCGCCCTCTTCAAGCTCACGCGAACCGGCACGGCGGAGGATTTTTCCTTTATCGTCTGCTGGACGATCAATGACCTTAATCCCTACCGCCAGAAAACGACCGATAAAACTTGTGTCTTTCTCGCAAAGCGCGGATGCCTCTTCCATTTTCTTGGCATTGATAAGCGCCAGCATTCTTTCCGGCAAATTTTTATTTTTGGAGTGCGTCCGATAAAAATAGCGAAGCCGCTCCAAAACAACCGCGAATGATACCACCGAACACAAAATGATCGGCCATATAAAGAACCCGCCCTTAATAATAAGATTTGTCATTACTATCCTCTCTTAAAACTTATATGATAAGCTCCCATAAATAAACCTCCCCGGCTCATTGACTATTCTGACATTCGTCCCGTTGGGATCCGTCGGATCGTATTCATAGGAATTCGCCATCGTGTATTTTTTGTCAAACATGTTATCAATACCAAAATTCAAGCTAAGCCCATTCAATATCGACATTTTACTTTTCTGTTCGGCAAACTGATACCCCGCCCTGAAGTTAAACACGTCCCATCCTTTCAAAGGCGTTTCTCCCGCGTCACGATCAATATCCTTGCTGTCGAGCGAGTGCATCCACTCGTAAACGGCAAAAAATCCGTTTTTGTCGTAAGCCAAGGCAAGTTTTGTCTTAAGAGGGCATATCTCGGCCAGATCCTTATCATTATTTCCAGCCGGTTGCGAAAGTTTCCTGCCTCGCTGATAGGCCACGCCGCCCTCCAGAGCGAATCCTTGCGACAAATCATACGTAGCTGTCGCGTCTCCACCAAAGATATACGCGTCGATATTCGTATACGTTTTAACTCCGCCGCTGGCCTGCTGATAAATATAGTCCGGAAGATAGCTGTAAAAACCCTTTGTCTTAAACTTAAGCCTTTCCATGGGCTTTGTCTCAAAACCAAGATCGGTCTCGAGATTACGCGACGGCTTAAGATCGGGATTTCCATAATAGGTAGCCCCTTCCTGAACATAACGCTCAACAGTCGTAGGCGCTCGATTCGTCAATCCGACCCCGCCGAAAATATTGCTATCTTCAGTGAGAAAGTATTTTAAAAACACATTCGCGCCGGGTAAAACATCCGTCTGCGCGTTGGTATCGGTCATTGCTTTACTGAACTTTAAATCCTCGTTCGCCTTTGAATGAAAAACATCCATACGTAATCCCGCGGTCGCGGAAAGCTTGCCGATATCCCGCTCTGCCTTAATATATAAGCCGGAATTAAACTCATTGACATCAGGAAATAGCTCATCGTTTACGATCGCGCCGGTCATTCTATCAAACACATCACCGTACCAATTCCTGTGATAAAAATCCGTGCCATAGGTGAAGACCGCAAGCTCACTAAACATTTTATTCTCGATCTGCGCTCCTGTGATCGCTGAAATCGCCTCAATTCTTCGATTGTTAACGCCGCCCGTCCGGTATTTGCCATAAGGATAATGTTCAACCCTGTTGTAATAAGTAGAAAGCTTCAATTGCTCGGAAATCGAGCTAAGGTCATCGATTCTATATTCAATCTTATTAAGATACGTCTTTTCCTTTTCGGTATCCATGGCGACCCGCGGTGTCATAATATCGCTGGCCTCACCATATGAAGATGAAAAAAGCAAATTTTGATTCTCGGCTGGCTTCACCGACATCTTGCCCCAGAAATCGTTTTTCTTAAAGGCATCCATGTTCTTTCCGTCATCGTTGTAAGCCGGATTAAAACTGCTTAACTTATTTCCAGCGCCGTCCTTATACTGCCCTGATTCAGAATAATTGTACCCGAACAACCCCTGCAAAGAATCACTCCCCCCTGTCACGTAACCTCCCTGACTTAAATAACCAAAAGAACCAAACTTTGACAACACCTCCCCATGCATGCCTTTTTGGGTATCTTTTGAGATAACATTAATATCTCCTCCCAGCGCCCCGGGTACGCTGACATCATAGGGCCCTTCTTTGACCTCTAAGCTTTTGACCGTAAGCATATTAATATGTGAAAGTGGCGGGTCTTTGCGACTGCCACAGGAACCTTCGATCAAAGTATCATCCAACGTAAAGCGCAGATTGCTTTTCGTAAAGCCGCGCAGTCCTACCTCATTGCCGTAGCCGCTTTTGCGAACCATGGACGCCTCGATCAATTCGTCCGATAATATCTCGGCAAGATCAACCACCTTATGCGACTTAAGGGTCTTCTGGGTGATCTTCACTTTTTCTTCTATGGTCAGCTTTTCTTGTTTATCCGCATCCTCCGAGACAAGCACTTGCCCGAGATCAAACACCGATGTCTGCGCAAATGCAATATTGCCTAAAACGCTTTGCGATAAAAAAAGCGCCGCGGTTGCAAGACTAAAACATTTCCTCATGTCCATTTTCCTTCCTCCTTTTAATTTAATCATTATTTACAATGCCCACAAGTAATCGCGGCATTCTTGTCTCGTACAAACAATAACGGAAAAACAATATCGCTAAAACAACACGGAAGCCACACCGCCAAAAACAAAAAAATGAATATGCCCAAATACGGAACGCTGTGACTATGGTCGGAGGCCATCAGCATATGAAAAAGCGATGCCCATGTGCTGACGAGAACATGACCTGCGTGCGGAAATTTCGTTACCGGCTTATTATAAGCAATGATAATCGCGGCAATCGCAAGTGGATTGATCAGCCACCATTTTTCGACAAAACCGATATGCACGTGCCGATGCGGCATATTAAGCAAGGTTTCACCCCAGAACGGGATCAAAGAATCACTCAATGTCCCAATAGCCACAGAACCCATAAACCCGACAACTAAAACTTTAAAAAACATCTTTATGCCGGACGGCTCATGCGAAAGATACTTTCTATAAAGAGCCGCTGTCACAACAGCACTCAGGCAAATATGCAATGGGTGAAACACATAAAACAGATTATAAGCGATTTCGTGAGGCACATTACGAAAAACCAGCATCAAGATAATCCCTGTTAAAGCACCAAACAAAGTAAATGGTGAATGAGCCTTTAATTCATATAATATTTTTTTCATCATAATATTTCCTTTTTCTAAATCTCTTACCGGCAAATTGAAAAAACATAACAATCCATTGCCATACCTTAATTAGAACAGCCCCAAAAAACAAACCACATAGTCCTGTATTCCCACAATATTGACACATATCAAATAGAAATTATTTCTGTTTATTATGCAAAAAAATTTTATTTAACGCATTCTTTGCATATACCGTTTACCTGCATAAAATGACTAATTACTTTATATCCTTTAATTTTCTGCTTGTTATTCATAGCGCAATCACTTATTTCCTCAACCTTCCCGCAATGAATACATGTAATATGATGGTGATGATAATCGTGATGAGCAGTGCAAAGTCCATAATGTTTTTTTCTATCAAACTGCTGGATTCTCGTCAAAATACCGCATTCCGTAAGAACCTCTAAATTACGATATACACTTGGCAATCCGCACTTATCGAACTCCTTGCTCAGCTGATTCCAAACTTCTTCTGGGGTAAGATGAGTGCCGCAATCAATAAAAACGTCTATAATTGACTTCCTGCGAGGAGTAATTTTAAGCCCTTTATCCTTTAATGCTTCTATATAATAATTCAAGTATCACCTCTTAAATAGAAATAATTTCTGTTTACAATATCAAAAAAACGATTTTCTGTCAATGTTTCTTTTTTATCTTGGAAAATTTTTTTACCAGATCCTTTACCGAACAATCCAGATGTTTCAACAGGGCTTTTTTATTATATGTAACAAAATCCGGATGAGTGGAAATACGATACTGTTTTGAACCGCTACTCTCAATAAAATCCTTAGCGTCTTTCTTCAATACGCTACCCTTTATTAATATAAGCATGAAGTATCAATATTATTAGCTGCAACGTCTTTCATAAAATATGAATAGCAATGCTCCCAAGATTTATACCTATGATTCTTATCGGTAAATAATAGACGATGGAAATTAGTTATTTTTTTATATATATCGCTCATTTTTTATTCACTCCTTCTTTACATTTTCTCCACCACAGACCGAATCCTACCATTTTGAATAGCCTTAAGCCTTTCTCTATCAACCTCAACAAAATCTGCGCTTAAATTTAAACGATACTTTTTTCTGCCGCTTTGAACCAAATCATTTGCCTTATCCCCTAAACAATCTTTCATCTTTCGACGGAAACGACTAATCGACTGTTTATATCCATATTCAGTAACAATGCCCTCAATTGTTAAATCTCCAACACTTACCCATCCATTTGCATTCTTTAAAACACCTAATGCCAATCGTAATAGCATAATAAAATATGAATCAGTTAGCTCAATTGTTCTTCCAAAAAACTCAATCCTATGATATCCGTCGCTGTTTACCGCTCCAAATATCTTCAAAGAACTTTCCTCGGTCTCGCATTCCATCAACGGTTTGATTATTTCTTGAATCGGTAACTTATAATTTTCTTGATCAAGAACATTTGCTAATGATTCCTGCACGATGAAGTGATTATGTAAAATGCTTTTAAAATTTACATCCTCTATTTTAATCGTCGGCATTAGCGTGACTACAATATCATTTTCTCGACATAAACATTTAATGCCAAGCATTTTAACTAGCTTGCTGTCACCAATATTTGGAATAAAAACAAACCCAACACTAATATCCTTATTTTGTTTTTTAAACGTTTTGCTACCTAGGTAATAGTATCCACCTTTAATTCTAAAAGTTTTTCCTGTTATATAATTTGCTTTTTTAATATTGGCTATGAGGTTTGAGGTTGGGAAAAATGGCTCCTCTCTAATTGTGCTACAACCATAAAAACCTTCCACAATTAACCTCTCTTGATATATGTAAACGGCTGGTTTGCCGATAATAGTCTAAAAATAAAAAATCCCCCATTCGAAGACATACGACTACCCCGAATGAAGGTTTTACTTGTTTTTACCACTGCCTCTCTACACAACAAACAGCTTCTCTATTTAAATTTTACAATCTCTTTAAATCTATATATACTCCTGAAGTGGTTGTTATTGCTGAGGTTATGGAAGTCCAGGATTTACTCCTCCAAACGCAGGACTCATTCCTTAAAATACTACTGAAATGCTTTAAAGTCAAGATAATGATTTTGGATCGAAGATGAATACATAAAAAAACACTACTTTCTGAGAAATTTCTCGATTCTAAATGAAGTTTTTCTGTGCTTTGACATAATCTAATAATCCTAAAGAAACGCCTTTTCCAGTCGCTCTTTTTTTCCTTTCCAGTCTGGCATGACTTTTGACATAAAATTGTAAAATTCCTTATCATGACTCGGATATTTCAAATGACACAATTCATGAACAAGAATATATTCAATACAATGCGTTGGAGCCTTAATTAATTCCAAATTCAAAATCACTTTACCCTTTGAAGCAATACAACTTCCCCAACGCTTTGTCATAATCCTAATTTCAAGAACAGGACTAGCAATATCATATTTCCTCAACTTCTCAATCCAGTGATCAAGCATTGGATAAAATACTTTTGTCGCTGAATCCTTATACCATTGATAAAGCAACGCTCTATTGTGGTCTTTATTATCTTTGTCTGTCGTCTTAACTTCAAAGAATCCACCTTTTAAACGAACCTCATCATATTCAGATTTCTTCAGTCGCAACCGATACTGTCTGCCTCGATACATATGCGTCTCGCCACTAACATATTCACGAGGTGGTTGCTTGGGAAGAAACTCTAAGAAATATTGCTTTTGTTTTAAAATCCATCTAGCTCTCTTTCTTACTCTTTCATTAATAACATTGATTCCCCAATCCCTCGGGGCTACAACCTCAACATTCATGTCCGGCAAAACATTAATTGTCATATGCTTCTTGTCTCGATACTGAAGATCGAACTGAATTGTCTCCATTCCATATTGAATTTCTTTCAACATCATTGTGCATACCTTATCTTGGCGATCTTCAAAACTTCTTCCATAATGATATCAATATCATCGTAATCAAATTTAATAGACACACTGTCGGTCAAATAATCTTCCAACGCATTTAATATTCTGTTATGAACATCATCCTTTAACTGCCAATCTACGATGACATTCTTTTGAATAATATCGTCCATCCCGACTGCGATAGAAGCCGACATATCTTTTGCATCATTCTCATCTTGGATACTCTTTTTTATCACTCTCAACGCAATACCATAAAACGCCTTTGCTACGTCTCGATCCTTAATGCTTTCTGGCACATCATCATCCCGATGCTCGGCAACCTTGGTCATAATATCTTTTACGATATCTAAATACTGAGCGTCGATGATTCTTTGTAACCGATAATCATCAATTGCTTTCTGCAACAAATTCGCAAACTTTTCATAAAACACAGGATCCTCGTTGAACTTCTCATCAATCGTCTTTTTTGTTCTAAAAGCGATCATATCTGCTCGAGAAGCTGTATTGGCAACCTTCTCAACTTCCTCCTGAAACTTATCTTTATCAAAAATATTAACTTGTTCAGTAATTTGAATAATCTCTTCGGACGTTACATACGTATCCAACAATTTCTTAACCTTTTTTTCATATTCATTAAAATCAACGACCTCTGCATAACGCCTTTTTACCGACATCCTCAACTTCTGATAAAACATCAAATCTTCTTTATGTTTATTTATTTGATACTCAGTGTTATCCTCATGAAATTTATGTGAGGATAAAGCAACCGCCAAGCATCGAGAATATTGACCAAGTTTCTCATAAAATTTCTCTCTGATCGATTCATCAAATAAAAACTGTTCATATTCTTCCGCATCTTTCTTGTTTTTAATACTCTGAAAAATTGAAACCAAATCAGAATGCTTTTGTGGCAACTTGGCTATTTCCTCCGCAATACTGATTAATGTCCCTTCTAGATCTGCTTTATCAAAACCTTTAAGCTCACTATATTCAGTCAACGCCTTGTCTAACTCTTCAAGTATCCCGGCATAATCGATGATATATCCGAAATCCTTCCCCTCACAAACACGATTCACACGAGCGATAGCCTGCAATAAGGTATGTTCTTTTAACAGTTTTGCTAAATACAAGACAACGTTCTTGGGAGCGTCAAAACCTGTCAGTAATTTGGCAACCACAATTAAAATTTCCGGCTTATCTCTAAACTTAAAGTTATTGATTATTTGTTCATTGTAAGAATCTTCATCGCCGTACTTCTTCATCATAATTTGCCAATATTTTTGAACCTCTTCCGTTGGCTCATCATCATAAACATCATCATATCCCTCTCGAGCATCTGGCGATGAAATAACAACTTCTGTACTGATGATTCCAAATTCATCGAAATATTTTTTATATTTCAACGCATCTGCTTGTGATTGAACTGCAATCTGCCCCTTAAATCCAGTCCCCTGCCAATTATCACGAAAATGCGTACTAACGTCGTACGCAATGCTTCTGATATTATCTTCAGCCGATAATATACGGCGCTTTTTCGTAAACTTACGTTTCAAATCGGCTGTCTGATATTCTGTTAATGGTTCAGATACCACATTAAACCATTTATCAATCGGCTCACGATTAACCGTTAAAACATTATGTCGTCCTTCATACAAGAGAGGCACGACAACTTTATCTTTAGTCGCTTCATCAATCGTATAAGGATCAATTAAATCTCCAAATTTATTGTACGTATTTTTCTGATCCTTTTTCATCAAAGGTGTTCCAGTAAAGGCAATATAACAAGCACCTTTAAGCATTTTCTGCATCACAGCATGCGCCGTGCCATATTGACTTCGATGACTCTCATCAACCAAAACAAAAATGTTCTCCGTATTCAACTTTTCTTTTTTTCGATTAACAGCTGAACGAAACTTAAATAGCACACTGGTGATAATGGTGTTCTTCTCAGATTCTAAAAGCTCAAGTAATTCCTTTCCTGACCTCGCTCGTTTAGGCTCCATGCCACAATGCTTAAATGTATCCCGAATTTGCTTATCAAGGTCTTTTCTATCCGTAACAACCACAACCCTTGGATTGCTAATGCTCGACTCCAAAGCCAATGCCTTAGCTAGCATGATCATCGTTATAGATTTCCCGCTCCCTTGCGTATGCCAAATAACTCCACCCTTACGTTTTCTGTCTTGATCATATTGCTTCACCCTTGCGATCGTTTTCTTAACAGCAAAATACTGTTGCGGACGAGCCACCTTCTTATCGGGTCCATCAAAAACAATAAAATTACGTGAAATTTCCAACAACCGCTCCGGACGACATAAATGATACAAAACCCTGTCTTGTTCCGTTACTTGCCGACCATCTCTCTCAAGATCATCAAAATAATTTAGGACATACTTAAATCGATCCTTGAATAAATTATCTTTCGTATCCTTTGGCAATGCGGCATTAACTAACCGCTTTATCTCATTTTCTACAGACTCCCGCTCTTTCCATTTTGCCCAAAATTTTGTCGGAGTTCCTGCGGTAGCGTAACGAACATCCGTGGTGCATGTAGAAAGAAGCATCTGTGAATAGACAAACAGTTTAACGATTTCATCATTCCTCTGATTACGTATCTGCTGGGAAATTGCCTGTTCAAGTGGCTCCTTAAGATGGGGCGATTTACACTCAATCACAGCAAAAGGAATACCATTTACAAACAACACAATATCCGGACGTCTATGACTACGTCCGTCTTGACGCTCAACTTCAAATTCCTCAGTGACATGAAACACATTGTTATCAAAATTATTCCAGTCAATGTAATTCAAATCATAACTTCGTTTATTATCCTGAATGGTTTCCTCAAAACTTTTTCCCAAGGACAATAAATCATAGATAACCTCATTCGTCCGCACCAATCCATCAAAAGGAATATTCTTTAAAAAATTGATCGCTTCAGTAATATTGCTGTTTGAAAAATCATACTTCTGTCCCTTGAACGTAGGTTTGTTGATTTCCATACCTCTCAATTGCTCTTCCAATATTTGCTCAAGGATAACGTTGCC
>Ga0207996_1000018_pt1 | contig 169026 bp, 159 predicted proteins | sample AntAceMetag02UKG_FD_184773 | JGI IMG/M metagenome (GOLD analysis project Ga0207996, IMG submission 184773) | Saline lake microbial communities from Ace Lake, Antarctica - Antarctic Ace Lake Metagenome 02UKG (SPAdes) (version 2) | ecosystem: Environmental > Aquatic > Non-marine Saline and...
TTCAAAAAACGACTGATAAGTTTTAAACGTCAAGCCCTGCTAAGTATACATAAACGAAGAAAAATGCTGATTATTCGGCCCTGGCTACATGTAAAATGGTTCCTGGAAGATACTTTTCAACACCCTTAACTTGACAAGGAAGTAAAAGTTATTTAAGTTCCAGATTAAGTTTTCAGGTTCCATGCAAATGGAGAATAAGGGAACCCGGTGTAAATCCGGGACGGGCCCGCCGCTGTAATCGGGGACAATAGCTGCACAATGTCACTGGTCGTAAGACTGGGAAGACGTGGCTATCTGGATGATCCGAAAGTCAGAAGACCTGCCTGAAAAACGGTACTGCCGGGTGTAATCCGGCCATGAAGTGCCATGCTAAAATCTCCGAGGACAAGAGATTTATAGCCATATCTATGGACTTAAAGGGCATCCCCGGATCAATATCATATTTGTCAGGGGATTTTTTTGTCTTTCAGGCAATCATCTCTTCGGACATTTCACTCAAAAGAGGAGAGAAAAATGAAGAAGAGATACTATCCCGTTCTATGCACCCAATTGCTCGCCATTGCGACAGCACCAAACATCTTTGCTGCTGCAGAGACAACTCCTACAACCATGATGGAAGAGGTTGTTGTCACTGCCAGCCGGACAGAAGAAAGCAAGACCACAGTAAGTTCCAACATCAGCGTTATCACTGAAGACGATATCCGCCTCTCAGCATCCAGTACCGTTGCTGATCTTCTCGCCGAACAGTCCATCGCCACCATCAAAAAATATCCCGGCAATCTCACATCCATTGCTATACGTGGTTTTTCCACCGACACCCATGGCAACGATCTCCAAGGACATGTTCTGGTCCTTCTCGATGGTCGCCGTGCCGGAACCGGTAATCTTGCAAAAATTCTCACCAAAAACGTAGCACGCATTGAGATTATCCGTGGCCCCGGAGCTGTACAGTACGGCTCAGCTGGAATGGGTGGAGTGGTCAATGTTATTACAAAAAGAGCCAAGAATAATTCGATGTTTATAGAGGCCACCGGTGGCTCCTTCGATACTGGCGAAGGGACTATTGGCGGATCTGTCCTGAGTAATGGAATTGACTTCGCCGGTTCCTATACATACGGAACCAGAGGTGACTATGATACCGGCAGCGGTGAGCAGTACCAGAACACCGGAATCGACTCCGAAAGCGGAATGAGCGCCAATCTTGGTTATTCATTCTCCGATACTAACAGACTGGGCCTGGTCTTTACCCGTTTTGCGGTAGATGAAGCAGGCAAACCTGGTTTTTTGAGTAAAAACGATCTGGATGATTATTCAGACAAAGAGAATTACTCCACGGACCTGAGCTTTGAAGGACAGTGTCCGGTGACAGGATCCGATCTTCTGGCCCGCTACTTCTTTGGCCAGGATGAAAACAGCTGGATGGATCCCATGGCCTCTAACCCCAGCGGCTGGAATGATGGAGAACTCTCGGAAAACAAAACAGACCAGCAGGGAGCACAGTTCCAGCTGAGCGGAGATCTTGGCCCCGCCGTTCTCACAGCAGGATTTGACTGGCTCGATTATGACGTTGAAAACAGCTGGACACCAAACACAACCGAATATTCCAACTCTGCACTTTTTTTACTCAGCAAAGTTTCCTTTCTGGAAAATCGACTCAGTGCCAACATAGGAATTCGTTATGATTGGTATGATGTGGAAGTCATAAATCCAGCAGGGAACAATGTGAGTGACAGCCATTTCACGCCTCAAATTGGTGTGGCCTGGATGGTAACCAATACCCTGAAGCTAAGAGCCCAATATGGTGAAGCCTTTATGATGCCTTCTGCTGACCAGATGGCCGCTGACTTTAGCAGTTTTGGTTCAAGAGTCCTTGGCAATCCGGATCTCAGCCCTGAAGAAAGTGCCACCTGGGAAGGTGGCGTTGACTATGGCCAGGGTGGACTCAGTGGATCACTTACCTATTTCCACACTGATTTTAAAGATAAAATTGTCAGTGATTATTTACTGGATGGATCAAGGAGCTGGCAAAATCTGGGTGACGCCACCATCTCTGGATTTGAAGCTGAAGTCTCCTATGATATTGGCATGCCACTTGGCTGGAGCTGGGAGGTTCGTCCCTATCTCAACATGACCCTCCTCACCCAATATGAAGACGACACTACCGGGGAGGACCTTCAATATATCAGTGGCACCAATTATTCCACAGGCGCTGTGCTCAACAATGGCGACGGTATCTCCTGCCGCATAAATGTGGCCTACACGGGAAGCCAGAACGTTACGGATTATGGGGCTGCATATCCATACCCGGTTACCACACTCAATTCCAACATTGTGACGGACCTAACGGCTTCTTATCGTTTTTATGAAAATGAAGTTGTTGGCAAGTTTACGCTGCGTGGTGAAATACAGAATATGTTCGATGAGGACTACGCATATGTAAATGGTTACCCCATGCCCGGTCGCGGCCTCTATGTGGGACTGCGTTGGGATTATTAAGGAATGGAAATTTAATAACTTGAACGCAGTAAACTCCCGGAAGCGGGCATTCAGTCCTGCCGATTACGCTTTTGGGCGGGGCTAAAGCACCACTTCCGGGGGAGTTGTAAATCAGGTTGTGCCTGAAGTAATGTTCATGTTATTTATTATTTGCTCCTAACGGGCACCGTGGAATGTTTGCGTCAGTGCAAACAATTTGGTCACTATTCACCATGCTATTGAACGGAACAATATTTATCCGGAATCGGGGGACACGATCCCAATTCAAAAAACAAAGACGAATTGGGTCATGTCCCCAGTTTCCTACCAGCGTATTCGTTATGCAATTCCGACTCAAACTCAATTTCGGTGAATAGTTACACAATTTGACTTCAACGCCAGATTGACTTATTGTTGAACCGTAAGTTCACTTTATGGTTCAAGGGGAAATTATTATGAAATCAATTACCATACATGGCCTTGAAGATCCGCTGAATACACTTATTCGTGAAAAAGCACGTCAGCAAGGACTCAGCCTCAACAAGACAATCAAGCAACTGCTTGCGGAACAACTGGGAATTTCCGAGGCAGAGCAAACTGATACTACAAATGAGTTTGCCGATCTCTGCGGTGTCTGGAGCAAAGAGGAACAAACAGAGTTCAACAAAAACAGTGCTTCCTGCAACCGTATTGATCCAGAGGACTGGAAATGAGCAGGATTGTCCTTGATACCAACGCCTATACATCCTATCTGGCTGGTGACAAAGATGTTTTAAACAGCCTTGCGGCAGCCGACATCACATTTTTCTCCATTTTTGTTTTAGGGGAACTTTATGCGGGATTTAAAGGTGGGACCAGAGAGAGGCAGAATAATGAACTCTTACAATCCTTTCTCAAAAAACCTCGCGTCAGCGTCCTCAATGCGGGTTCTGAAACAGCAGAAATATTCGGCCACCTGAAAAACATCCTGCAACGCGCAGACACTCCCCTGCCAATCAATGACGTCTGGATTGCAGCACATACCATGGAAACAGGATCTGTTGTGGTGACCTATGACAAACATTTTACCAAAATCCCAGGCCTCCGTATCTGGCCGGAGATCAACTGAGAGAAAGGATAATAATATGCATCAGCACGGATATATCGGTCGCAAATTACGCGTCCCGAAACTAAAAGATAAACCAGCCATTATACTTGTCACCTTTGGCACCAGTAGCCATGCACAAAGACCACTGGAGATTTTCCAGCAACAGGTGGAAAAGCAATTTGCCGATCACGAAATATTCTGGGCCTACAGCTCAAATATTATCTGCAGAAAAAAGAAACTGCCAACCCTTCTGGAAACCCTGGCAATGGTAGAAGCGGCCGGATTTCGCAGGGCGGTGGTTCAGCCACTGCATATATTCCCAGGCACTGAATATCAGCAAATGGCAGAAACCTGTGAATACTTCCCGGGACTGCGGGTTTTCTTAAGTGAGACATTGCTGCACCGTTGGAATTTTGTGAAAGAGACTCTGGCCGTGGTTGAAAATGAATTTTTATCCCCGACCGAAGGTCTTAATATCCTGGCCCTCCACGGCACTCCTCTGGTGGCAGATCCTGTAAACAGTGCCTATCTCGGCCTTGAAAAACTTGTGACAGATCGCTATCCCAACGTACTCGCTGCATCCATTGAAGGAGTGCCTGATTATGAAGCAGTGCTAAAGGGAATCAAACAAAAAAATCTTGCTGAGCAGTATCGAAGAATAAAGATAATCCCCATGATGTACCTGGCTGGAATGCATGCCGAAGAAGATCTCATGGGAACAACGAAACAGAACAGCTGGCGTGTTATCCTTGAAGAAATGGGATTTGCGGTGCAATGCCCAATGGTCCAACACGAGAACAGGGACTACTTCAAAGGTCTTGCCTTTTATCCCGAAATCATATCATTTTTCACAGACCGGCTGCAGCGCACTCTTACTATTGCAGAGATTTATTAAGGCCCATGAACAGATCTCTCGTTTTCATTTTCTCTGTTTTTGTTTCTCTTGCCGCCTTTTCGGTACATGAGGCTGTCGCTGAGTATCCGCAACGTATTGTTTCCTTGGGCCCCATCAATACTGAAAACGTCTTTCTCCTCGGTGCCGGTGATCGTCTTGTCGCCAACACCAATTACTGCGTTCGCCCGGAAGCTGCTAAAGCCAAGGAAAAGATTGGTTCTGTAATGCAGATTTCCATTGAAAAGATCATTGGCCTGCAGCCTGATATTGTACTGGCAACCGGATTAACAGCAATGCAGCAGGTCAGACAACTACAGTCCGTTGGAATTCAGGTTGTTCAGTTCAAGCAACCAGCCTCATTTGCAGATATTTGTACCCAGTTTATACGGCTGGGACAGCTGCTTGGCCTTGAAAACCAGGCAAAGCAGATTATTGACCAGACAAAAGAAAAGCTGAAAATCCTGCAGGAAGATCTAGCCGGGCTCCCCGAACAAAAGGTCTTTCTTCAGGTTGGATCCCAACCCTTATTCTCCTCGGTACCAAGCTCCTTCACCAACGATTTCATCGTCCTTGCCGGTGGCAGCAACATTGCAGCAGATCAAAAAAAAGGCATTACCAATTATGAAAAAGTAATAGCCGCCAATCCGGATGTGATTATCATCGCCATGATGGGATCTGAAAGCGGTATCGCCCACCAGGAACAGGAGCGCTGGATGCAGATCCCCGTCATCAATGCAGTGCTAAACAAGCGGGTCCATGTGATCAGGCCGGATATTGCCTGCAGCCCGTCCCCTGCAACCTTTGCTGACACCCTGACTATTATGGCCCGTCTGATCCACCCTGAACTCAACACCCGGTAGAACCATGAACATTTATGAAATTATGCAGAGCGGAGGGCCGGTCATGTGGCCCCTGCTCCTCTGTTCAGTTGCGGTATGCACTGTTATAATTGAACGGACCCTCTTCTGGATTTCCATCCAACGCAAACGCAATCGCAAACTTGTGGATGAAATTCTGACCCTTGCAGAAAGCAGTAACTGGGAGCTGATTCGTGAAAAAGTAACCGGATCCCAGGATCATGTTATCCGACTGCTGGTGGTTGGGATCGTGCACAGGGAATATGACATGGGACGAGCCATGGAATCTGAAGCAAACCATATGATACAGCGGATGAATAAGTATATGCCGGTGCTGGATACCATGATCACCGTGGCCCCTCTACTTGGAATATTCGGGACGGTCCTTGGGATTATCGGTTCTTTCAAGATTCTTGGCAGCAGTGGCATTGCCGATCCGAAGCTGGTTACATCGGGTATTGCCCAGGCCCTTATCACCACTGCCACAGGACTTGGAATCTCTATTATCGCCGTGATCCCCTACAACTATTTCAATACGCGTATTAACAGGGCTATCCATGTAATGGAAAAATATGCAACGAACCTTGATGTGGTTTACGAAAAGCTGGGCGATAAGTCGTGAAGATTAAGAATAGCGCCATCCAGGCACCGCGTATCGAAATGCTGCCGCTTATCGATATCGTGTTTTTGCTGCTGGTTTTTTTCATCTATGCAATGCTCTCGATGGCGGTACACCAAGGATTACAGCTGGATTTACCGGAATCAATGGAGGCAGTAAAGAGTGAAGAAAGTCCCTTTTCACTCGTCATCCAAAATGCGAACGAAGGGATATCACTATTTCTCAATGAAAAACCAATCCTCCTTTCACAGCTGACAGAACAGCTTACCTCCCTCGATAGCAGCAACACCGAAAAGCCTTCAGTCCTGATCTTTGCAGAAGAAAGCATCAACTACCAACAACTCTATCAGGTTCTTGACGAACTCAATAAGTGCGGAGTTTCCAAGATCTCTTTACAGGCAAGCCAGGAGTAAGTTGTCGTGCAACGATTGCTGTTCGCCCTGCTCCTTGCCCTTTGCCTCCACGCCATCTTTATAGTTTTAAAATTTCCCGGCATTACAACTCTTCCCCCCCGTTTAGCAGGAGAGGAAAGCATTGCAATCAGTCTCAGCTCAACTGTCATCCCCACACAAAAATCAGAAAAGAGCACCCAGGAAGAGACGGAGAAGGTCAGAGAGAAGCCGGAAGAAGACAAGGTAGAGGAATCCCTGGTGCCTGTACCGGAAATACCTTTAAGAGAAAAGCTTACAGATGATTCACCACTGCTTTTAAAAAGACGAGCTGTAAAAAAAACCCACAACACAGCTTCAAGCAGCAATGCAAGGGATGTACGTCCGCAAAACAGGGCTCCACGGAAAGAAGAGATTCCACAAGCAGCGGTACCCGTCTCTGTAAAGGCCTCACCGCTCTATACAAAAAATCCAAAGCCGGAGTATCCCAGCCTTGCCCGCCGTCGAAACTGGCAGGGAACTGTAATTTTGTCAGTATCCGTCTCGGCAAAAGGAGAGGCGAACAGTGTTACAATAGAAACAAGCAGCGGATACACTCTACTCGACAACTCTGCTCTAAAAACAGTGGCATCCTGGCAATTTCTTCCAGGAACGGAATCTGGCCTTCCTGTTGCTATGGAAGTGTTTATTCCAGTTCACTTCAAGCTTCGTTAAGCCGTAACTTCACCATGCTATTGAACGGACCATATTTATCCGGAATCGGGGGACACGATCCCAATTCAAAAGACAAAGACGAATTGGGTCATGTCCCCAGTTTCCTACCAGCGTCTTTGTTTTCCCGGACTTAGCATTTTTCTCTATAAATTCTATGACAATCTGCCCAATATTTTTTCCTGATGCAGTTTCAATACCCTGCAGTCCGGGAGAAGAATTCACTTCCATCACAACCGGGCCATGGTTTGAGCGTAAGATGTCTAGCCCGACCACATTCAGACCCATTATCCTGGCGGTCTGCGGATCCAGCGCTGTCATCGGGAGGTATTATTGAATGGAGATTTCCTGGAGGATATCAATGTTGTCAAGAGCCCGTCCTGCCCCAAGGACTACTGAAGAAAGGGGATCATTAGCCACAATAATCGGTAACCCTGTTTCTTCCCTAATATGTTGATCAAGGTTTTTAAGCAGGGCTCCCCCCCCGGTCAAAACTATCCCCTGGTCCACGATGTCAGCAGAAAGTTCAGGGGGTGCCGCCTCAAGGGCTAACCTCACAATATTGACAATGGCATTAACCTGTTCCTTGATAGCTGAGTGAATCTCATCAGCAGCAATAGACAGGGTTTTGGGCCTACCGGAAATAAGATCACGTCCTTTAATATCCATGGTTTCGTACGGTTTTTCCGGTTTTGCATTGCCAATGGTAATCTTGATCAATTCAGCCGTACGCTCGCCAATGGCGAGATCGTGGTTGCGTTTGACATGAGAGATAATATTCTCATCCATTTTATCACCGGCAATTCTTATGGATTTTGCAAATACGCTACCGGCCAGGGAAATGATGGCCACCTCGGTGGTTCCGCCACCGATATCAACTATCATGCTGCCCATAGGTTCAGTAATGGGAAGATCGACACCAATTGCCGCAGCCATTGACTCTTCAATCAGATAGACGTCCCTGGCTCCAGCCGACTCAGCCGATTCCTTAACGGCTCGTTTTTCTACCTGAGTAATCCCGGAAGGTACGGTTATGATGATTCTTGGATGAACCAGAGTGCGCCTGTTATGCACCTTATTGATAAAGTAGCGAAGCATGGCCTCGGTTACTTCAAAATCAGCAATAACCCCATCCCTGATGGGACGAATTGCCCTGATATTACCAGGTGTTTTTCCCAGCATCTGTTTGGCTGCTTTACCAACAGCCAAAACCTTATTACCTCTGGGGTCTTGACGAACAGCAACGACAGAGGGTTCACGAAGAACGATCCCCCTCCCCTTGACATAGACAACGGTATTAGCTGTTCCAAGATCAATTGCCAGATCACTGGACAACCATCCGAACAAAAAATTAAATGGTGAAAACATATTCCTCGCATTGTGTAAAACAAGTTCAGGGTGGATCTGCCTACAAGGGCAATACTAGCTAAAGTGGGGCTCTGCCCGCAACCAGGGCTTTGAAGCTGAAGGTACAGAAAGGCTGAAGGTCGCGTGTAATACTTGTCTTTCCTTCAGGATGAAATCCTTCTGCCTATACACTTAGTCGTAATAACGAAAGAAATTAAGGATTGTTTCGAAATCTGCCTTTATCTCGTGTTTTTTACACCCCTCAAGGGTACTGAACAGAGTAACCGGAGTTCAGGGCTAAAATAGTAATATTCGTCTTCTTCGAAGCAGTAGTCATATTCTGTTTTCAATGCCACCAGTTCGTATTCGCCACAATAGACTTCATCTCTCACTTCATTGTCATTATAAATCCGAATATCACCACTGCATGTTGTGCATCTTTTACTAGAAGACTGTCCGAGAATAGCAATTTTTGCTCAAATCGATGCATTTGGAAATTTTCACAACAGGAATATAAAGGGATCCTTATCAATATCGGCAAAGGATACTACACCAAAGTCAACAAGAAGAATATTTACTGATTCAAAAGCAAGATACCTTCTTCGGCAAGGTTGGTCTCTTAGAAATAAGGAAGGGTACAGTAATTTCCAGCAAATCTTTCAGACCGTAAAACTCTGATGGGGATTCGGGATGTGAATATTCTCGAAACCGAGTGTGTCATGCAGCCCCTGGGCCAAGGCGTTTGCCGATTCCTCTTCCCCATGAACAATAAAAGTCTGCCTGGGTTTTTTCTGCATGGCACCGGCCCAGGCCAAAAGTTCTTCCCGATCAGCGTGGCCGCTGAAACCGGTTACGAGTTCAACTTTGGCCCGTATTTCATGTATCTCACCAAAAATTTTTATCTCTTTTTTTCCATCAACAATCTGTCGACCAAGGGTATAGGGAGCCTGCCAACCGGTTATCAGAATAGTATTTTTGGGATCCCCGGCACGACTTTTTAAGTGATGCAGGATTCGTCCCCCTTCCATCATTCCGCTGGCACTGATGATGATGACAGGCTGATCTGAACTGCTTAATTCTTTAGATTCCTCCACTGAGGAGGTGTACTTGAGTGTTTCGAAACCAAAGGGATTGTTATTTTTATCGTCCATCATGAACTGCATGATTTCTTCATCATAGGTTTCGGGATGGAGACGGAAGATATCCGTTGTTCTGGTGGCCAGCGGGCTGTCCACATAGATCGGCAGGTCGGGAATTTCTCCTTTTACAAAAAGTTTGTGCAGGGTATAGACAATCTGCTGGGTCCTGCCGACTGCAAAAGCAGGAATCAAAAGGCTTCCTCCCCTGGCCGCTGTTTCGTTAACAATCCGTTTTAATTCTTCTTCAGATTCAGGATATGGTGGATGGCTTCGGTTGCCATAGGTGCTTTCCATAATAAGGATGTCAGCACCCTGGGTGATCGGTTGTGGATCACGGATAATGGGAATGTCGGCGCGGCCGATATCACCGCTGAATACAAGTTTTGTCTTCTTACCACTATCCATTTCCTCAATATCCAGTACAACATGGGCACTACCGAGCATATGACCTGCATCCACCAAAGTGAGTTCAACTCCAGGGAGGATCTGCCGTTTTCGGTTGTAGCTTATACCGACAAAATACTGCATGGAGGCGACCGCATCTTTTTTGGTGTAAAGGGGCTCAAAGAGAGCTTTTCCATCTCTTTCCCGCTTGCGGTTTACATACTCAATGTCTTTTTCCTGCAAAAAAGCACTGTCCAGCAGCATTACAGCACACAGATCACGGGTGGCAGAGGTACAGAAGATATCGCCCTGAAAACCATTTTTGACATGACAGGGAATGTTTCCTGAATGATCAATATGGGCATGGGAAAGAATAATCGCATCAAGATTTTTGCTGCCGCAGGAGGTCTCTCTGTTCATTTCAAAGGCATCCTTTCGCTTTCCCTGATATAGGCCGCAATCGAGTAGAAACCTGTGATTATTGACCTCGATTAGATACTTTGAGCCCGTTACGGTTTTGGCCGCACCCTGGAAAGTGATTTTCATGTGTGATCCCCGGTAAAAGTTTTTAACACAGCAGCTGGTTCCCTCCCTTTCGAGGGGAACTATTTGAATAATATTCGCCATCCGAATTGGCGTCAAGAGTTTTGCATGTATCTTCGATACAGGCCATATTTAGTTTCACCGTTCTTTTCTGACGTCTGAATTGTCCACAATTATCGGAGGGGTATAGTTCTTGTTTGATGTTGCTATTCACCATGCTACTGAACGGCACAATATTTATCCGGAATCGAGGGACACGATCCCAATTCAAAAGACAAAGACGAATTGGGTCATGTCCCCAGTTTCCTACCAGCGTTTTCGTTATGCAATTCCGACTCAAACTCAATCTCGGTGAATAGTTACGTTTGATTTTTGATTAAGCGTTGTATTCCCATAGTTCATTGGTATCTCCAGCTTCAAAACCCTATCAACCTTTCGGACACAAATCTAAATTGTCTGCCGATCGCTCTATCACGTCTTCTCATTAGCAATCAGTAACTCCTTATACCTTCCCCCCCATTCTCTCTGTTTCATAGCCTTGCAGACATCTAGACAACTTAACAAAAACCTAAATGTTCTTGTAACAATCTCTTAACCCCACATTAACAAGCATGAATAATAATAGGGAGGTCTACAACAAAGGAGTGATTTACGATGAATAATACCATTGATAAAAGCATTGGCAGCGGTGTGCTTGGTAAGTTCTTTGCCGATGAGATCGAAAATCCCCCCACCGGGGTCCAGGATGCCTTGCAGACCAGTGAAACCGGCAAGTTAAAGGTCTTGCGTTTTGCCGTTCTCCCCCAGCTATTGCCTCAGTATGTTGCCTATATCCAGTATATTTTTGAACGGAACATCCGTACTACTACGGTGCTGGGCATTGTTGGTGCGGGTGGAATTGGCATGGAGTTGAAGGGACGCTGGGATCTGTCTGGTTATGACCACGTTGCCACCATTCTCCTCATTATATTTATAACCGTGCTGCTGCTGGAGCTCTTCTCTCAGAAGCTGCGGGCACGATTCATGTAGGAAAAAATTATGTCAAACACAACAGAAAAAAATACACACATACCGGATCGGTCGCAATGGATGCGGCTACTCAGCGGGCTGGATGCAGAGAAGTTGGTCAGTGAGGTGGGTGTGCTGAGCAGTGGATGGCAGATCAGCCCCAAGGCCTTGCCACAGTCAGGACTTGCCATGCTCAAACTTCCGGACAGTGCCTATGGTGAGCTCTTTTATCTTGGTGAAATCCCTCTTGCTACTGCTTGGCTGGAGATCCTGACCCCGGATGGCAATAAAGCTGAGGGTTCGGCCAGGGTAATGACTGACAACCTTGATCTAGCCAAGGCTTTGGCTGTTTGCGACGCTATTCTGGCCAACCGGTTGCCGGGATATGAACGTATTGCCAAGCTTATCCATCAGGGTCGCAAAATTTGCGAGCAAGAAGGGCAGCGGCGCAACAGTATGCTGGCCAAGACCAGGGTGGATTTTTCTCTGCTCGATGCGGTGGGAGATGATGATGAAAATTGAAGCCATATGGCAGCCTGAAAATCAGCAATGTATCTTTCGCGCCCTGATGGAGGCAATGGCCAGACCTGGCAGTCTACACCCGCTTGGTCATTGGCTTGATGGAGCACAGGCTTATCGCGGCGTTCTGGCCTGTCTGCTTGACATCAGAAACACACTGGCCGATTGTCACGGCCTCCTTGACCCAAGTGATTGGCCTCTTTTGCAGGCCCGTCAGGAAGTGGTAGAAAAAGCGGATTATCTGCTCTGCAAGGGTATCTCAGAGCCCACTGGAATGCCCAAAGTCGGGACTCTGAATTGTCCAGACCAGTCTGCCACTCTGCTTGTCACGGTTGACACACTTGGTCGTGGCAGCAGGTCGCTCAAGCTGCATGGGCCAGGCATTGAATCCAGTTGTATACTCCTGGTGGAAGGGTTTGGAGCAGCCTGGCTTGAACAGCGTGACCAGTCTCTTTTCTTTCCGCTTGGTATTGACATGATCCTGCTCGATCAGGACACTGTGACTGCCATCCCGAGAACAACCAAACTGGAGATGGTTTCATGAGTTATGTGGCGATAAAGGGAGGCGGTCTGGCTATCCAGGGAGCCGAGTCCCTGCTTGAATATCTGCGTACAGAGCAGGGAGAAGGTGGCCTGCCTCTGGATCTTCAGACCATCCAGACCCAGCTTCGCTTTCTCCATAGCCGGGTCATGTCCGAGGGCGGTCTCTACCATCCTGAACTTGCGGCCCTTGCAATTAAACAGTTTATGGGCGATTCACTGGAGGCATCCTTTGCGCTGAGAGCCTATCGCTTCACCAAACCGCGACTCTGTGAGACCCCTGTGCTCGACAGCAATAATATGCGTCTGGTGCGAAGGATTTCTTCGGCCTTCAAGGATATCCCAGGTGGTCAGATGCTTGGCGCATCCACTGATTTCAGCCTTCGTTTGTTGCGCATGGATTTGCTGGATGAATCTAAAGAACATTTTCAAAAAACAGCGGCTAAGTGGCTTGGCAATACGCAAACTGATGATATTCCCGATACCTTTCCCAAGGTTATTGATTATCTGCGGGAAGAGGGTTTGTTGCCGGAGGTAAACCGGCATCTCAACATGGAAGCCTTTGACATCACAAGGGAGCCCCTTATCTTTCCAGTGCCGCGTTCAGCAGCCCTTGCCACCATGTCTCGAGCTGAAACAGGATCACTGCTGGGGATTGCCTACTCCAATATGCGCGGGTATGGAGATGTGCATCCCACTGTGGCTGAAATGCGAGTGGGTTATCTACCGGTTATGCTGCCCCATCCCGTAACCGGCGAGCTGATAGAGGCCGGAGAGGTGATGATAACGGAATGTGAGGTGGTGGCCATGTATGAAGATGACAATGAGGGCGGAAAGCCCGTCTTCACCCTCGGCTATGGTGCCTGTTTTGGCCATAACGAAGTCAAGGCCCTAGCCATGGCCATCCTTGATCGTTCCCTGCAAAAAGGGATGAAAGACGGGCCGTCCAACCCCTCGGAAGATCCTGAATTCGTCCTCCTCCATGTGGATGGCATAGATTCCATGGGTTTTTGCACCCACTATAAGATGCCCCATTACGTCACCTTTCAGTCGGATATGGATCGCCTGCGTACCACCCAGAAAAAACAGAGTGCGAAAACTGCCAAGGAGAACCAGGTATGAGTAAAACAAGCGGCTATCCATTCGGCTTTCTCGATGAGTATGCCAAGAAAGAAGTGCGGCGCAGTGTCCTGAAGGCCATTGCCCTGCCCGGCTACCAGGTGCCTTATTCCAGCCGGGAAATGCCAATGGGTAGAGGATTTGGAACCGGAGGTCTACAGTTGACCCTCTCACTGATAGGTGCAGGAGAAACCCTGAAGGTCATCGATCAGGGTTCAGACGATTCCGTAAATGCGGTCAACCTGCGTAGTTTTGTGGAGATGACCTGCCCGGGTATTTCCACCACCACCAAAACGGAAGATGCCTCCCTTATTCAGTCACGGCACAGGATTCCGGAAAAAGAGCTTACGGAAAAACAGGTCATCATTTTGCAGGTTCCCTATCCGGATGCCCTGACAGTGGTTGAACCCTCGGAAGACAAACGCAAGACCATGCATGGCGAGGCGGATTATTCCCGCCTGCTGGTGAAACTCTACGAAGATATAGTCAAATTTGATGAGATCACCATCTCCCATCGCTACCCCACCCGTATTAACGGTCATTATATTCTGGATCCTTCCCCCATCCCCCGTTTTGATGTACCGAAAATGCATCGCTCCAAGGCACTTATTTTGTTCGGAGCTGGTCGGGAAAAAAAGATCTACGCTGTTCCTCCCTTCAGCGAGGCGGAACCCATTGCCTTTGAAGATGTGCCGTTTCGGGTGGAGAATTTTGACGATAAGCAGGGCAATCGCCTCAGTTGTGCCCGCTGTGGCAACCAGGAGAGCTTCCTTGATGAGTTCATCGATTCCCGTAGCGGGAAAAAGGTGTATCAATGTTCAGATATCGACTGGTGCAACGAGCAGCTGCGCTTTGGAAAAGAGGAAAACATGGAGGAGCTGATCCGTGAAAAAAATTCTTGAAGTAGAGTCCTTCTCCAAGGTCTATGGCCGGGGATGTCCCCACTGTTTTGAACAAACCGGAGCGGAACAGACAAATATCTGTCCCAGTTGCAAATCTGTGGTGGCAGCCCATGACGTCTCCTTCTCCCTTCATCAGGGTGAGATTCTTGGGATCATGGGAGAATCTGGTTCCGGAAAATCAACGGTGGTTAAATGTCTCTATTTTGATGAGGAGCCAACGGCCGGTCGGGCGACTTTCTTTGAAAATGGGCATCAGCACTCCCTGTTTGATCTCAATAATGCCCAGCAGCGACACATGAAGAATCATAGTTTTGGTATGGTGTATCAGAATCCTCACCTTGGTCTGAATTTTGACATCTCAGCCGGCGGCAATATTGCCGAACGTCTCCTCATGTACGGTGACAATCACTATGAGAAGATCCGCAGCAAGGCCTGCGAGCTGCTCACTCGCACCGAGGTCCTGCCCGAACGAATGGACGAGAGACCAAAAACCTTTTCCGGTGGCATGCAGCAGCGGGTTCAGATTGCCAAGGCCCTAGCAACCGATCCGCCACTGCTCTTACTTGACGAGGTGACCACCGGACTTGATCTGTCGGTGCAGGCGGCCATTCTGGATCTGATTCTCGAGATTCAGCAGGAACTGAATACCGCCATGATCGTGGTCACCCATGATCTCGGTGTTATCCGCCTCCTTGCCGGCCGCACGCTGGTCATGAAATATGGGAGGATCATCGAGTCGGGCCTCACCGACCAGATTCTTGAAGACCCGCAACATGCATACACCCAGCGCCTTGTTGCCTCAGCGCTGTAAAGGAGAATACCATGAGTGTAGAACCCATTCTCAGAGTTGAGCATTTTTCCAAACATTTTATCCTCCATGAACAGGACAAGGTTATTCCTTCGTCATACGATGTTAGCCTGAAGGTCTATCCGGGGAAACTCACGGCCCTGATCGGCCCAACCGGGGCCGGAAAGTCCACAATCTTAAACGGGATTTATCGCACCTATCTGGCCAGCAGCGGCAGGATTTTGTATCAAACGGCAGCAGGACACGAGATTGACCTGATCAGGGCCAGTGATCATCAGATCCTTGATCTGCGTAAGACAGAGATCGGTTTTGTGACCCAATTCCTTCATATTCTACCCAGACAGACAACTGAAGACGTGGTTGCCCAGCCCTTGTATCAACGAGGTGTTGGAAGGGATGAGGGACGTGCCAGGGCACGGATAATCCTGGCCGCTCTGAATTTGCCCAAACGGCTCTGGTCGCTGTCCCCTGCCACCTTTTCCGGTGGGGAGAAACAGCGGGTGAACCTGGCCCGTGGCCTGACTTCCAAACCCCGGCTGCTGCTCCTTGATGAACCCACGGCCAGCCTGGATCCAGTCACCACCCAGCGGGTAGTGGAACAGATCCGGAAACTCAAAGAAGATAACATCGCCATGCTGGCCATCTTTCACCAGATGCATCTGGTTGAGCAGCTGGCCGACGAGGTTGTCGAACTCATACCACCACTTGCTGACAGTGACGATGGAGAAAGAATATGAAGACTTATAAAACATTGCCCCTGAAAGCGGCCAGGGCGCAAAAGAGATCAACCTGAGCGAATCAAAACCATGCGTTCGGTGGGAGCAGTATGGGTGAAAGGAATAGAGGTCTTTAAAACGGTGTACGACCATGGCTAAGCTCTTTTATGTCATTGGCCCATCAGGAGCGGGCAAGGATTCTGTTCTCGACTATGCCAGACAACATGCGACAGCCAGTCTCCCTGCATCCTTTGCCCATCGCTACATTACACGGGTAGCGGAGAGCGGCAATGAAAACCATGTGGCCCTGGCAGAGCATGAGTTCAACGCCCGTCTTGACAGAGGTTTTTTTGCCATGAACTGGGGAAGTCACGGATTGCAGTATGGTATCGGCATTGAAATCAATTACTGGCTGGAAAAAGGAATACATGTCGTTGTCAACGGTTCCAGAGGATACCTGGAGGAGGCTGCAAAAAAATATCCTGAGATCTGTCCGGTATTGATTGATGTTCCCATTGGGATACTCCACGAACGTCTCTTGGACAGGGGCCGGGAAAACAGTCGACAAATCAAAGAGCGAATCGAACGGGCGAACAGCTTTGCTGCAATCAGCCATCAACGTCTCGTCAAGCTCGACAACTCTGGACCATTACAGCAGGCCGGTAACCGCTTTCTCCATCTGCTCACGAATTCCGTATGCGGCTGACGTTTCTTGGAACCGTTGCTGTCACGCTATCCCCCTAATAACTTGCACGAATTCGATTATTCAGAAGTTAGGGGAATATCGTGCCCCAATGAAATTACGTTTTGATTATATCTGCTATGGAAACGTGTGGCAGAAGGGACAGGCAGGATGAGATTGGAGGCGTAAGAATTTGAAATAAACTCGCAGGGTATTTCTTAATGATCCCCGAGTATCATGCTCAGGGAACGGTAAATAAACTTGGCCGCCAGAAAGTCTGGAGCCCGATTGTGTTGCTGGGGCAGCAGTTCCACGACATCCATGCCTACTATTTTTTTCTCACTGATCACGTGCTGGATAATATTGTTCAGCAGGTACCAGTCGATGCCTCCGGGCTCCGGGGTGCCGGTGGAGGGCATGCATGAAGGGTCAAGAACATCAAGATCAACGGTTATGTACACCGTATCGCTCAACTGATCCAGACAGTCGATGGCTGCTGCCAGACCATGGGAGTGCAGATCCCGGGCCAGCACCAGTCGATCAGGGGTAACCCCTTCCCGTTCCTCCCTGTCCATACTGCGGATGCCAACCTGAACAAAAGGGCAGATTTCATTGATCCTTGCCATGACGCAGGCATGGTTATATCGGCTTCCCTGGTAACTGTCACGTAGATCGCTATGGGCATCCAGCTGCAGAACGCTCAGGTTGGGATATCGAATCTGAGCCGCCCGAACAAGACCCACCGTGACAGAGTGCTCTCCCCCGAGTCCCACCACCAGTTTATTATCCTGAAAAAGAGGTACTGCCCGTTGCCGTACTTTGGCCACCATCTCTTCGGGATCTTCAGGGCAGGATACGGGCTCAAGAGTACAGATTCCCTTACGGTAGATCTCTGTTCTTGTCTCCAGATCATACAACTCCAGGTGGAAAGAGGCATCCAGTATGGCCTGCGGTCCACGATCGGAGCCCTTCATCCGGGTTGAAGTGCCATCATAGGGGATGGGCAGAATCACAGCCTTTGAGGTTGTGTAGTCACTATAGCATTCAGGAATGTCAGCAAATTTCGTATACATCATCGCCTCGTGCAGATGGCTCAATAGGTAATTCAGAACTTCTTTGTTCTGTACGGTACTGTCCAAGGATCTAGGAAGATACAATGGTTTGGGCTTGGGACCATATCCCGACCAATCGTTACTTTCAAGGTGTCAAGGAGAAAAACAATGGAGGTTTTGCCTATAAAAAGGGGTGGAAAATCCGTTACAGGACCTTTATCGGTGTATGTATTCAGACCATACCAATAGCGTGAGTCACGTCCTTGCAGGATAATAGGAAAAGATGCCAGCATATCACCGCTATATGGGAATTCCTGACATGTCCGTTCCTCCGCATCAATCAGGAGTTTATCAGCTATCCTTTCAGGTACATTGTGACCGGCATGAATTGCGGTACAGACTGCGGGAACATAGCGATCGATGCGGATACTGAAGCCATTGCTGTCAATAACCGCTGCAAAAGTTTCCTGTTACCTGATCCGGTGGATAATTTCTTTTTCTGATAAGGTTTGTATCATTTAATGCTTGTGAGCTGAGTTGTGGTTCTCCCTGTTTTTGCTGAAAGCACCAAATGCCCAAACAAACAGTGTGCCATTAAGAAAGCATATGGTTTAAGGGTCTGTAAAAAGATAAGATGCAAGATTGGCCATGTTAATTTTTATACAAGCCCTAAGCTTATAATCCCCCAAGTCTTGGCAGCACTGCAGTGGCAAAACTTAACACAAAAAAGAAGCCGCACATGTCGGTAACCGTGGTCAGTAAGGGACTGGAGACCAGAGCCGGATCAAGTTTCAAACGCTTGAGCAAAAGGGGCAGCATACCACCTAAGGTAACGGAAACCAAGGTATTGGCCGCCAGTGCACCACCGACAACCAGACCAAGCCATGGGTTTCCTTTCCAGAAAAAAGCAATACAACCAAGCAATAATCCCAGAACAATACCATTAATAATACCAACCCTGACCTCCTTGGCCAGCACCCAAAGCAGTTCGCCGGGGCGAACCAGTCCCAGGGAAAGCTCCCGCATGGAAACGGCCACGGCCTGATTGCCAGAACACCCGCTCATATCACTGACCATGGGCAGAAAGACCGCCAGGGTTATTACTGCGGCCAGGGTATCCTGGTACATGGCTATGACACTGGCAGCTATGATATTAAGGACAACATTGACACTCAGCCAGGAAAGTCTCCGGCCGGAACGGGAAAGAAGCGGCATGGTGCGAAACTCTTCACCACCCACAATACCACTCAGGTTGAGAAAATTCTTCGTCTTCCTCTTGTTGACAGCCTCCTCAACAGCTGTCGGCAGCACCACTCCAACAAGCCGTTGTTCATCATCCACAACCGGTACACCAAAGAAGTGATGTTCTTCAAAAAACTCCTCCAGCTCAGTAAGTGATGTTGTATCTGAAACACTCAGCGGTGAGGCTATCATGATCTTGGACAGGGAAGTCTTTCTGGCAGGGAAAAGCAGGTCATGGATACGTAATACTCCGCTCAATTTTCCCAATTGGTCAAGGACAAAAAAATACTGGACATGGTAATTGGCGTACTCCTCCCTCTTGGCCTGCATGTCGTCGAGTACATCCTGGATGCTATTGTCACTTCTATAGGCAAGAAATTCAGAAATCATTAGCCCGCCAGCACAGTCCGGGGCGTACTCCAGGAACTTTCGAGCTTCCCGGGCCTCTTCTATATCCATTTTCGCAAGGATGGCCTGACTGGCACCCCCATCCATTTCCCCGAGCACATCAGCAAGGTGGTCGCTATCCAATTCCTCCATAATAGCCGCCGCCTGTTCTGCCGGCATAACCTCTACCAGATCAGCTGCCTGGGCTTCGGGGATATCCTCAATCACCTCTGCCGCATCTTCAGGACTGAGTAATTTGAAAAGATCGAACCGTGTCTCCTCCGATAACCGGGAAATGGCCCTTGCCGTTTCTGACGAGCTCAGCGTATCAATATACTCTATAAGTTCAGTACGTTTTTCCATGGCGACCAGCTCTGTTAGCCGTCCCCATGAAGATGTTATTATATCACTCACCATTACCCTCGTCGCCTCAGAGTCGTTTTGCGCATTATGCCTCCTGGAACACTGCTTCCAATTAAATATATTTATATAATATCATATGGATAGGAAACACACTAAATTATTGTTCAGCACCGGACTGGATTGACTTTCTACTTGCTGTTGTGTCCATATTTTGAGCATTTTTGGGTTCTTTTAATGCTTTGAGAAAAGCACAGATTCTTTCGATAAAAAAGAGTATTGTTTCAATGTAACTGTCAAAATCCATTCGTCTCCAGGGTAATAAATGCTACCTATTCTTCGCAACAACTGGGCACTGTTTCTTGGCATGGGACTCATCATGCTGGGCAACGGTTTGCAAGCAACACTTCTTGGGGTACGTGCCTCTATAGAAGGTTTCGGGACAACTATCACCGGTGTGGTTATGTCCGGTTATTTCCTTGGTCTCATAGTTGGTTGTACTATTGTCCCCAAAATTGTCGGACGGGTCGGTCATGTTCGCACATTCGGTGCCCTGGCATCCCTCGCATCCACATCAATCCTGGTACAGGCCGTCTTTATTAATCCCTGGGGTTGGTGGGGAATGCGCCTTGTCACTGGTTTTGCCTACGCCGGTATTTATATTGTGTCAGAAAGCTGGCTGAACGCTGCTGCCGAGAAAGGAACACGTGGAAAACTGTTGAGCTTCTATATGCTTGTCTCTTTGGGCGGAATGGCTGGTGGTCAAATGCTGCTTAATGTTTTCAACCCTTCCGGATTTGAATCTTTTTTACTGGTCTCCCTGCTGATCAGTTTCGCTGTGATACCGATACTGTTATCGACGGCCCGGACACCACAATTCAGCGCAATGGAAGACATTGGTATCTTGAACCTTTACCGGGTTTCCCCTCTTGGCGTATTTGGTATGTTTATCGCTGGTATGTCCATAGGAACATTTTATGGAATGGGGGCTGTTTACGCAATTGACGTTGGTTTGTCCGTTAAGGACGTGTCCTTTTTTATGGGAACACTTATCCTCGGAGGGTTCCTTTTCCAGTATCCACTGGGTTGGCTTTCAGATTATTATGGACCTATCAAGATTATCATTCTCAGCTGTATAAGTGGAGCAGTAGTATCTCTTGTCGCAATGAATGTAGAGGCACATGGCTTGGCGTTTTATGCAGCAGCTGCCACAGTTGGAGGCTTAGCCATGCCTTTGTATTCCCTTTGCTGTGTGCACACAAATGATTACCTGACACCTACTCAAATGGTTGCTGCCAGTGGAACCCTGGTTCTCCTCAGTGCATTGGGGGCTGCAATCGGATCTCCCGTCACCGCTATCGCCATGGAGATCTATGGACCGCAGGCTTTTTTTGGGTGTATTGGAGTGATGTTAAGCTCTGTCGCTGTTTTTTCGCTCTGGCGTTCAACTCAACGTGTAGATGCTGTTGTAGAGGAACAGGGTGATTTTGTTATAATGGCCGCCAGCCCCTTGAGTGCATCATTAAATATGGATGTCAAACTGGCAGAAATAGAAACTGCAGCAAATGAAGAGACAGAAGACATTCAAACGAGCTTTGATAAACTCGTGAATGAACTTGAAAACCCTGAAGAAGATCCCCCAACCAAAGATGATAAGTAATTAAGAATCTGGGGACATGACCCAATTCGTCTTTCTCTTTTGAATTGGGATCGTGTCCCCAGATTCTGTCCCCCGATTCCGGATAAATATTGTGCCGTTCAATAGCATGGTGAATAGTTATAACTAACTTTTGTTAACCGGTCCCGGCAGTTACCCGGGCGCCTGCACTGACCAGACTTTTGCGCAGTTCAGATTCAAGCACCTCAAGCTGAAGAGCAGCTTCACTACGTTTTCTGCGGCCTTCATCCGCGATGCTCAGGCTCTCTTCAATGGTCTCAATCAGTGAGGCATTGGCCTGCTTCACTGCATCGATATCAAATACACTGCGTTCCATCTCCCGGCGCGCTTCGGCATTACCCTGTTTCAGGTTTTCGGCATTGGCCTTCAACAATTCGTTAGTGAGGTCACTGGCAGAGCGGATGGTGGATGTTGCCTCGCGGGAGCGGTGGATGGTCACCGCCTGAGCCAGTTGCTGTCGCCACAGAGGCAAGGTGTTTGCAGTTGTGGAGACGATCTTGTTCACCAGCCCTTTATCATTTTCCTGCACCAGACGGATACTTGGCAGACTCTGCATGGCCACCTGACGAGTCAACTTAAGATCATGAACCCGTCGCTCAAGAGCATCCCGATTGCCACGAAGGTCACGCAACTGCTGAGCTGGCAGCAATGCTTCAGTCTCTCCGGCCACAAGCTCCATGGCAGGAATAGCCTCCGTATCAAGCTGCCTTAACTTTTCCTCACCTGCCATGATATAGTGTTCCAGATGGTGAAAATACTCAAGATTAGCCGCATAGAGACGGTCGAGTGAGGCAATGTCCGTGAGCAGTTGTGTCTTATGACGCTCAAGGTCATCACCAATGGAATCTATCTGATCCCGTACCTCCTCATACCGCTGGAGAAAGCTGGTCACTGATCTGGTTTTTCCGAGCAGACGGGCAAAAAATCCGGGCTTGCTGGCGGGATCCATACTTCCAAGATCAAAGTCCCGCACCGTACCCATCATACGGTTCAGTGCCTCTCCTGCAGGCCCTGTGTCCTTGTTACGTACGCCATCCAGCATATCGTCTGAAATGGTTGCCAGCTGCTGCTGTGCGGGTGCGCCAAAATAGAGCAGGGAATGGCTGTCACCCAGGTCAATTTTCTGAATCAGTGCATCAACCGCTTTACGTTCCGGAGGTTCGGCCTGTTGATAGCGCGTCAGAGATTTGCCCTGCAGCATATCGGCTTCAATGGTTTTAAGTTCTGTTTCATCAATCATGGTTCATCTTCCTCTGACAGGTATGCGTCAATTAAGACCTTCACGTTTCAACTGGCTCTCAAGTACTTCCATATTCACGTCAAGATCACGCAGGTCATTCTCCAGCAGCCTCTGGTGCTGCTGTCCGAACACCTCTTCAATAGTCACCAGCACACGGCTAAAGTTATCCTCAAGCGTCTGTACCCGATTGCCAACAGATGTATCTGCATACCCGGTGACAACCCTTTGGGTACCATCAAGATAGGTGTTCAGGAATTTGCGTGCGCGGCGCAGATCATCAGGGTCACGGGCGATCTCAGTAAGAATTTCCCGGGCCAGTGCAATGATGCGGGTAAGGCGCCTGTTCAACTCAGGTTGGCTGATACGGGACGCAGCCTCTTCGATGGTGAGGATCTTCTGCTCTGCTTCCTGCAGCGCTATGGTGACCCGCTGGATATTGGTGTCACCTTTCTCCGCCACCACTTTCTGCAGACGCGGATCAAGGCCATAGAGCAGAACAAAGGCTGCAAATGCTCCTCCTCCGAAAGCAAGTGCTATGGGCAGGGAGTGTCCGGCACCTGCCCCGGCTGTCAGGGCTGTAGCCAGCGCAACTGCCAGAGCGCCCATGGTTTTGTACGGCCTGCGGCCGGTGGTCAGGAATTGCCGTTGTCCATGGTTTACTTCCTGCTTAAAACCTATGCGGGCCAGCATGGCACCTGCAAGGAATAATCCGTAGGCACAGGCGTTACCGGCAAAGGCTGCAAAGTGTCCGTGGCCAAGGGCAATGGCTGTTGCGGGTATCAACGGCAGGGGCAACAACCAGAGCAGGCGGGATTTGCGCGGCCTGAGAGCTGCTGCCTTTTTTCTGCTCTGCTGAAACTTCTGAAGTTCTCCTGCTCTCAGCCGGATCTGCTGCTCAAGTCCTTCGGCACCTTTTGGCAGCCAGCGGGCAGCAAGTTTTGTTCCTTCACTTAGCAGTGATTCGAGCACCTGCGGCCAATCATGTCGGGTTTGTTTTCCCATGATCAAAGAGCAAGTAAAGCCTGCCATGTTGCCACACCAATGGTGGCAAATAGCAGTGTCAATCCGATCAGTTTACGTAACACTTTTGGCATTTCCATTTACCTCTCAAAAAAAAATCAGAACTGTCAGGGGTTATTTGCATACATATGTCTCAAGATGCGGCTAGAGTTCAATCATTTCAATAATGATCACAAGTATCCACGAAAAGATGGCAACTCCCGTTGCCGCAGCAGCAACATCTTTAATAATGCCTATCTTCATATCGTAATCAGTTTTCATAAAATCGCAAATCGCTTCGATGGCAGCATTAAACAGTTCGGCAGCAATCATCACTCCTGTGCTGAGTACAAGCAAAGAAGCGAGTACCGGCTTACCATTCATTACCGGTGTTATTCAGGCGATACCGTCTCTTTTGCAAGCAGAGCTGTGGCATGAATTTTTATGGCAACAACCCCTTCAATTTCTGCAATTTTCCGTTTGAGAAACTGTACATCACGGGGATGGAAAAAGACCCCTGTCACCGAAACAGCTCCATCGGCCACCTGAACAAGATGCTTTCCTCCGTGAAAGCACTCACAATTCATCAGGATCATGCGTATTTCTTTCATGATGACAGTGTCGCTGAGGGGAGACAGAGATTTGACCCCAATTTCATTTTCAACCTCGGTGACACCCGTTGTTTTCCAGGCAATCTTCTCAATATCCATTTTGTGCAGGTAACGATGAACGCTACCGGTGAGCAGAACAAAGCCATCCTCAACATAAATTGTAACCTTACTTGAGCCGAGAGTTGCCTGTTCTGTCACCTGATCCAGAATACGCTGGCGGATGGTGTCATTATTTGAGGCCAGGGCCGGAAAACTCCAGAACATGACGAACAGAAAGAGTATTGTTCCGGTGAAACGGATTGTAGCTGATTTGCTGTACTGTTTCATTTTTTCTCCTGTGAGGTAATAATGATTGTGATCTGCCTACACTCTTGTCTCTACCTTTCCATGAACTTCCTTCCCAGGCGGCTTACTTGTAATCACCTGATTCCTGCCATGTTTTTTGGCAAGGTAGAGTGCCTTGTCAGCCTCTGCGTAAAGCGTCCTGGGAATGGTGCTGTTGTAGTCGTTTGTGCTGGCAACACCTGCTGAAATTGTAATACTAATCCGGTGCTTCCTGTCTGTGGTAAGCGGTGTTCGGCTGATCGTATCACGAATACGCTCTGCAATGGCTGCAGCAGTAGTCGCAGCAGTGTTTGGCAGAAAAAAAACAAACGCCTCACCACCTATTCGGGCCGCCACATCACCCCCTCGGGCGGCATGCTGCAAAATCTTTCCAATATGTTTGATCATTTCGTCACCCACCGGATGTCCATACCTGTCATTCACCCGTTTGAAAAAATCCAGGTCAAACAGGACCAGTGAGCTGTCGCTCTTTTCCCGCTTCCCGGTGGCCCACTGCTCATCCATACGAGTCCACAGATAACGGGAATTAAAGAGACCGGTGAGTGGATCACGCAGGGCGAGTTTTTCCAGTTGATCCTCCCGGGAACCTATCATTGCCCCAAAGAATGCAAATGCCCCCACTGTGATCAGAAAGATATAGGCATAAAGCCAGGGATGACGATTTAGATCTTCCAGAGGGGATATCCCGGCAGCAAATTCAGCCGTGATAAGCAGCAGATCAATGGCCATGCCAAACAGGACAAATTGTACGATACGTTTGTTGCGGTTCGGATGGTTTTCAGATGCTGGATTATCAGTAGGTGCCTGGTAGATTCCTGTTATAAATTCACTTATGTATGTGATCACTGTTATTGTCCTCCGTCAGGTTCATTCTGAATACAGTTCCGCCACTACTATTATCCAGAACCTCCAATGACCAATCGTGGGCGTCGATAATCTTTTTCACGATTGGCAGACCAAGGCCGGTTCCTTCCTTTTTTGTGGTAAAGAATGGGTCAAAGACCTGTTGTCTTTTAGCAAGTGGTATACCGCTGCCATTATCAGCAACATCAAGAATCAGGTTTTTGGGAGATGAAAATGGAACTGTTATGGTTACCGAATCTCCCTCGGGAGAGGCTTCAATAGCATTTTGCGCAAGGTTAACAATTACCTGCTCAAAACGCATGCTGTCGAATTTGATATCTGGAGCTTCAGGGTTGGAGTGGTATTTTACAGATACATTTTTCCTTTGGGACAGCTCCTTTACCTTAGCCAGGGAGTTCCGGATAATTGTATCCATATTTCCCCTTATCAGCGTCAATTTCAAGGGTTTGGAGAAGTCGAGCATGTCTCCGGTCATCCGTTCCATCTTTTCGGTTTCCTGTATAATACGATCGAGTTTCAGGCAGGTCGGGTCCCTATCATCCATTTTTTTCAAAATGCGCCTGGCAAAACCACCAATAAGCGCCAGTGGGGATCTCATGTCATGCGCTGCTGCGGCAAGAGATCGGCCCATGACTGCCAGACTCTCGGTCTCCAACAACATTTTTCGGGCAGCTGTCTCCCTGTCTTTTAGAGCACCGATGAGCAGAGCCAGGCCGTTGTAAAGGGAAAGGGATAAAATACCATCCAGATCTGCGGCGGAAAAACCCTGCCAGTGCCAGAGAATAAAGGGCAGGTAAAATGCGCTGATCGTAACAGAAACAAACAGAGCTCCGCGCAACCCAAACCAGAAAGCGGCCAGTACAATTGGCAGGCAGTAGAGCTCGCCATAGAATACACGAAAATAATAGCTGCTCTGCTCCGTACTGTAATGCAGCAAGGTGATCACTGCTGCCAGGAAAGCAAGCAGTGCCCATTTCTGTGCCAGTACGATACGGCTATTTTCCATTATCTTTCCTTTTTTGAAGGGGCTGCCCTCTGCAAAATCAACCCCTTGAGTTCCTCAATTTTTTTATCGAGGTCTTCCATACTGACCTGTGGCGAATCCTGTTCTTCCTCTTTTTTGATCTTTTCGCTTTCCTCATTGAGGACGTTCACAACAACCCCGATGACCATATTTAAAAAGGCAAAGGCTGTGAAAAAGATGAAGCTCAGGTAATAGAGCCAGGACAAAGGATAGACCTTCATGGTCTCATACATGACATCAGTCCAGTCTTCAAAGGTCATAACCCGGAACAGGGTTAACAGCGAAATGGAGATATCCCCCCACAGCTCCGGATTAATAACAGCAAAAAAGGTGCTTCCGACGGCGGCATAGATGTAAAAAATAATAAACATCAGGCCCACAATGTAGCCGAGCTGAGGCAGGGCCACGAGCAATGAATTTAACAGCAGCCGCATCTCGGGAATAATGGAAACCATGCGCAAAACACGAAAGATTCGGATCAAACGTCCAATTACTGCTAGCTCACTGTCCTGCACAGGAATCAGACTGACAGCGACGATCAGGGTATCAAAAATATTCCAGCCCTTTTTAAAAAAATCTCTCTTATTCTTCTCACCCAGAAAACGGATAGTTATTTCTGTCAGAAAGAAGAAGGTAACAAACCAGTCGAGCAGATAAACTACCTGGAGGAAAGTAGAAGAAATGTTATAGGTCTTTGCACCTATAACCAGTGCTGAGAAAATAATTACACCAATAACAAGAAATTCAAAAACCTTGTTACTGCGTAGTTTATTAAATTTTTGTTGTACTTTTGTAATTTGCATAATGTTCATTGTAAAAAATAGTTTATGCCAGGCTCCTGAGAACTTCAGTCAGCCCTCGGCAAAAAGACAGACTAAGAGTATTTTTATTCCTTTCCAGAATGTTTCCTTAAAGACCCAAAAAACTGAGTTTCTGATCGTTGCTTTAAACGCATCTTTTTCCCCACTTCAACTATCACATAGGCAGCCAGCCCTGCCAGTACGATCCGTGTCCAGGAGCCTGCGCTGATTGGTGCACTTTGAAATAAGCGGTTCATAAGTGGTATGTATGTATACCCCAGCTGTACAAAAATCATGGTTGCAACCCCACCAAAAACCCACATGTTTGTGAAAATCCCCAGTTGAAAGATTGATTTTGTCAAAGAGCGGCAGTTAAACAGGTAGAAAAGCTCCATGATGACAAAGGTATTCACCGCCACAGTACGCGCCTGCTCAATGGAAGCACCCCTTGCCAGTTCCCATTCAAAAAGGCCAAAGGCCCCGATAAGCAGCAGGGTGCCAACCAGGAAAATTCTGGTAATCAATTCCCCGGTGAGAATGGGGGTGCCCGGATTACGTGGCTGCCGAAGCATAATGCCCGGTTCCTTGGGCTCAAAGGCCAGCATCAGGCCCAGAAAACCGGCTGTTGTCATATTGATCCAGAGAATCTGTACCGGCAGTATGGGCAGGGTTATGCCGAAAAAGATTGCCGTTAGAATAACCAGGCCTTCTCCAAGGTTGGTGGGCAGAGTCCAGACAATAAACTTGGTCAGGTTGTCAAACACACCGCGACCTTCCTCAACCGCTGCCTCAATTGAGCTGAAATTATCATCAGTGAGCACCATGTCGGCAGCTTCCTTTGAGACATCTGTACCGGTGATCCCCATGGCCACGCCAATATTGGCCTGTTTCAGAGCCGGGGCATCATTTACCCCATCACCAGTCATGGCGACAATATGGCCATTGGCCTGAAGAGCTCGCACGAGACGGAGCTTCTGCTCCGGAGTGGCTCTCGCAAAAACACTTGTTTCTTCGGAGACAGCAATTAACTCAAGGTCGGAGAGTTTTTCCAGCTCACGACCAGTAAGGACAGCGCCCTTTCCAAGTTCATCAAGATGACCATCATAGAGACCTATCTGTTCGGCAATAGCAGCTGCAGTTATCGGATGATCTCCTGTGATCATTTTTATCTTAATTCCGGCTTTCTGGCAGGTTTTCACCGCTGCCACCGCCTCGGTCCTTGGCGGATCAATCATTCCCTGCAAGCCTAGGAATACTAGCCCTGCGGCCACATCTTCATGGTTTATTGTCACGGTGGCGGCAGGTACTTCCATGCAGGCAAAGGCCAGCACCCGCAACCCTCTTTCTGCCATGCGAGAGACATCCTGATGAATTCTGTCACTGCTCAGTTTTTCTCTATTCCCATCCTCGTCCATTGCTTCCGTACACTTAGCAAGAATCTGCTCCACCGCCCCTTTTATATACACCATTCTTGTTGTGGAGGTACCTGTATCATGGAGAGTGGCCATGTACTGGTGCTGTGATTCAAAGGGGATTGAATCGAGACGGGGACTTTGTGTTTCTGTCTCGTTCCTGTTTATTCCACCTTTGGCTGCAGCAGCAAGTAGTGCGCCCTCTGTGGGATCACCTTGCACCTGCCAGCCATCATCTTTTTCCAGCAGCAAACTATCGTTACAAAGGACACCTGCCCGAAGACATTCATCGAGCACTGTAGTTTTCCCCTTATCGATTCCATCCAGCCTGACAATTCGGCCAAGGGGAGCATAGCCTGCTCCGCTCACTTCGTAATGCACGCCTCCTGCCATAATAGCCTGCACAGTCATTTGGTTTTCTGTGAGTGTTCCTGTCTTGTCCGAACAGATCACCGTTGTACTGCCAAGGGTCTCCACTGCCGACAGTTTGCGGATAATGGCCTTGCGTTTTGCCATTCTGGAAACACCGATTGCTAGGGTGATGGTCACCGCTGCCGGCAATCCTTCAGGAATTGCACCCACAGCGAGAGCAACGGCTGCCATAAACATATCAAAAAGTGGCTGTCCCCGCAGCATGCCCACAGCGACGGTGACTGCCGCAAGCCCCAGAATGGCATAGAGCAGGATATGACTGAAATGAGAAATCTTACGGGTAAGCGGTGTTGCCAGATCCTGTGCCGAAGAGATAAGCTCGGAGATACGGCCCATTTCAGTATGATCGCTGGTTGCAGTTACAATACCGCTGCCCTGACCATAGGTGACCATGGACGAGGCGTAGGCCATGTTTATTCGCTCAGCAAGGACTGTGTCCTGATCGAGCGGTTCAACAGCCTTTTCCACCGGTACGGATTCACCGGTTAAAGCGGATTCATCCACTTGCAGGTCACGTAGTTTCAGGAGTCGTAAATCTGCAGGCACCTTGTCCCCGGCCTGAAGCAGGACAATGTCGCCGGGAACAAGCTCTGTTGAGGGTATGCGTTTTTTCTCGCCATTGCGCAGAACCGTGGCCTCGGCGATCATGGTTTTAGCAAGTGCGGCAAGGGCACTTTCCGCTTTGGATTCCTGAATATAACCAATCATTGCATTGACCAGTACCACCCCGAAGATAACCCCTGAATCGACCCATTCCTGCAATGCCGCAGTAATGACCCCAGCCGCGATCAGGATATAGATCAGGGGCTGATGGAACTGCAGCAAAAATCGCATCCAGGCACTCTGGCCCTGTTTTTCGGTGAGTGCATTGGTACCGAAGCGATGGAGACGCTGCTCTGCCTCTTCAGGCCTCAGCCCCTTTTTCCAGTCACTGGCAAGCAGTGTGGTGATTTCTTCTGTCGGCAGATGGTGCCACTCTTTATCTGATAGAGATATATTTTTCATGGTGTGACTATTCCTGTGCAACCGTTCAAGGGGCATGTTGTTATTTTTTACAGAAAATTGTCATTTAGTTCTTCGTCAAGGACAGCTTCCTGTTCTGCGCTCTGCTTGCGTCGCATCCTGCTAATTGGCATCTTCCGGTTTTTGCTCAGTTCACGTTCAACTGCACGGCCTATCCTGCCAGCACAATAATTGAGCGTTTCAGTGCAATCCTTCCCGCTTCCCCGGACTACAACTTCACCACCTTTTCGTAGTTCAGCAACGACAAGGCACTCCTTATCAATGCCTCCCCTGGGCCCGTTGATATCCGTTAAACGTACCGTGACTTCGCTGACTGAAGCGCCAAATCTACCGAGGGCAAAACGAAGCCGTCTTTCCATGGCAGTATTTGTTTCTTGAGCCAGCTTCAAGCGATGAGCCTTTATGGTAATTTTCATATGGTCTCTTCCTGTAATTGTAAAAGATGAGCGCCAGCCGGGAGAGATAAAAAGGGGGAGGGACACAAACGGTGGCTGACGCTCAAATTCATTGCAATGCTTCCTCCGGGATTAATCTTTGTGCTTCTCCTCAGATTCATCTTTTTCCGTTGATTCCTTCTCGGAGTCTTCTTCAGAATCCTTATCTTCGGCGGTGCCCAGGATTCCGGTTACTTTCTCTTTAGCTGTATTCACTGTCTGTTTCGCCGTCTCTGCAGCATCATCAATTACCTTGTCCGCCTGGTCACAGGATGTTAGTCCAGCAAACAGCAGCATAGCCAAAAGGACCAGACTCATCCTAGTGCCCAAAAGTATCGTTCCCATTTTCCATGGTGTTTTTTTCATTGCTCAAACTCCTCTGTTAAATTTTAGTATTTCTAATTTGTTATAAAAAGAGTAATCATCAAAACAGTTGTGACAATTTGATAAATAAAACATAACGATTCGACTAAATCGAACAAAGAGGACGCCATGGAATGGCTTAACTATCATCATCTCTATTATTTCTGGACAGTTGTTCAGGAGGGTGGCATCACTGCAGCGGGTAAGCGACTTCACTTGGTGCCATCCACCATCAGTGCACAGCTCAGTACATTTGAAGAGGCACTAGAGGTAAAACTTCTCCAGCGGGTTGGGCGTAACATTGAACCTACTGAAATGGGCCAGCTGGTATTTCAGTATGCTGATGAAATATTTTCACTGGGCAAAGAACTGATGAATACTGTCCGAGGCCACCCTGAAGCCGGACGAATTCCCTTACGAGTCGGGGTTGTGGACGCACTTCCAAAAATGATCGCCCGTGATCTTTTGGATCCGGTATTAAAGATGAAAGAGCCGGTACGGCTTGTTTGTTGTGAAAACAAAAAAGAGGCCCTGCTGGCGAGACTTGCCCTGCATGAGCTCGATATAGTGCTCAGTGATTCGCCCATAGGGGCTGGCTTGAGTATCAAGGCCTTTAACCACATACTTGGAGAGTGTGGAGTAACTTTTTTTGCCGTTGATGAATTGGGCGAAGCTCTGAAGCAAAACTTTCCAGGTTCACTGAGCGGAGCTCCAATGCTGATGCCCCTACAGTCAACCACCCTGAGAAGTGGACTGGATTTATGGTTCGAATCGCGTCAGATCACCCCCCAGATTGTAGGAGAGTTTGACGACGCTGCCCTGCTCAAAGCCTTCGGCCAGAGAGGTGACGGTATCTTTATGGCACCAACGGTGATTGAAGATGAAGTACAGCGTCAGTATGAGGTTACGGTCGTGGGGCGAACAGAAGAGGTTCAGTATCGATTCTATGCCATCTCCATTGAAAAAATCTTGACGCACCCTGCAGTGCTAACCATCTCAACTGCAGCCCGCCACAGTCTTTTTGCATAGGATGACTATGAAATACGGCTTCCTGGCACTGCTCATTTCCTGCAGTGCCAGGGAGACTTAAAGGTTGCAGCTTTTGAACGAAGTCATTTTTTTAATTTTGCTATAGTTTTCCCTGACGCAGCTGCTCGGATTTCTCCTTCAGTGTCTGACGGGTCTCTTCCCGATATTTTTCAAGAGCCTCGGCCATTTCCGGATACTTGATCGACAGGATCTCACAGGCCAGGTAGGCAGCATTCTTTGCTCCGTCAATGGCCACGGTGGCCACTGGAATTCCTGGAGGCATCTGCACTGTAGCGTGGAGGGCGTCCACCCCCTGCATGGCTCCGGATGCCAGAGGTACCCCGATCACCGGCAGAGTGGTATGGGCGGCAATAACTCCAGCAAGATGGGCGGCCATTCCGGCACCTGCAATGATTACTTCAAGACCGCGTTCTCTTGCGCTCCGTGCATATTCGGCTGTCTTGTCCGGCAGCCTGTGGGCCGAGCTGATGTCCATTTCGCAGGCGACACCCATTTCAGTAAGGACCGTCGCAGCTTTTTTCATGACAGGCAGATCAGAGTCGCTGCCCATAAGAATTCCAACAAGTGGTTTTTGTGACATTTTTTTTCACCTCATGCGTATGTTTTGATTGATAGGTACGTTTGATCACTTTAAAAATAGGTACAGAACCTGGCTACTTATTTGCCGTCCGGTTTCATAAATATGTAGAGAAGATCAGGTTCGCTACTGACATACAAAATCCCTCTTGAATCCAAGAGTAATCCCCTCAGCCTGTCTGATGGAACTATGCAATCCGGTTTTTTCGCTTTTCTTCAGTGAAATCCGGCTGAGTTCCTTTCCATCCACGGTACTTTCCACCAGGCTTGCAGACTTATCACTCAACAGGAGAAGATTGTTGCTTCCGGGATGATAATAGATACCTGATAGATCTTTCATCGACAGGGAATTCTTCTGAATATCAAATGGCTGGGACATACTACCAGGACTGCCTGTCTCCTTTGCCCATGGGACCCGTTAAATTTTTCGGGGTCCCTTCTCTTTCACCACATAAAAACATCTACTCTCAAAGAGCTTGTTTTACCAGAGTGACCACGACACCAGCAGAATATAAAGGCTGCCAGTACACTCCCAGGAAGGTCAGGATAAAACCCCAGAAAAAATGGAGTTGCAGATCCCATCTGCAAATCCGCATCACTAGTATGCCATAGTTTTTCTATTCTTTTAACAATTTCATTTCTTATTTCACGGCCTGATTCAGTCTTCCCATGCAGACAATATGTGTTTACACACTATTCTCGAAGCGCTGTTTGTCCTGAAAGGATAATGCTTTTTTAGGGCAATTCACCACACAATTTGAACAACGTAAACACTCAATTGAGGGTACCTGACCAGGCTTGTCTTCCCTGCGAAAGCTTCCCGGATATGTGGAAATGGGACAAACCTTGAGGCATTTCCTGCATTCCACACAACTCTCCGAGACCGTGAGCAGATATGTGTTTGTTGAACTGCTCCCCTGTAAAGACCCCATGGGACAGATGGTACACCATGCTCGCGGCTTGAAATAGAAGCCGAGCCCGATTGCAATGGACATGGAAACAATCCACATAGTGCGAAAGACGCCAGCGGTACCAACGGGGTCACCCCAGTTGCCGATGAGGCGGGAAGTCATAAAACCCATCATCAGAACAAACACTATCCAGCGAAATGATCGTGTTTTAAACAGTGATGGGATAGGCTTGTTAAGACTCAGTTTTGACATAAAACGTTCGTGAAAGGCTCCCATTGGGCAAAGCCATCCGCAATAAAATCGCCCGCGGCGGCTGGCTATAACCATGAAGAGTGTGATGAGGCCAAGAACTGTAAAACCAATTTTTGGACAAAAGTAGCCACCGATAATGACAACAGGGAGCAGGGTAGCCATGACATACTGACTTATGTTTCGACAACAGATTTCTTCAACTGTTGAGGGCTTTTTAGGCTTCATATTTTTTCTTGTCTGCAAAAGAGAATCCACTTCTGTTTAGTTTGTAAGATCATATTTCCTGTTTTCACTCGAAAAGGTTACCACAAATACTAAGGAATCAATTGGATAAATCAAACACCTTAGTTCGGTTTAATCGAACAGAGGAGGCCAGATGTCTGGATTCATTAAATAAGAATATTATCGTTTATACTCGAACCGATATTGAAGAGAGCAGAGAAGAGATGACAAAGATATAGCCTGGCAGTAGAATACTGGAAAATAAAAGCGTCAAATAAGATCAATTTTGTTGGAGGCATATAATGCTGAATTCCATGAGGAGATTTACTCCTTTTTTTCTCGTTTTCTTTACCCTCTGTTTTATTGAGGCAGGCATCATGGCAGAGTATTCAGATGCCCGTTCCCGTGGCGGCGGACGTTCTTTTCGTTCAACACCAGCCAAAAAAGCTCCTGTAACCCAGAACCAGAAGCCCGGAAGCCAGCAGAAGCAGCCCGGAATGAGCCGCGGACTGATGGGCGGCCTTCTTGGCGGCGCAATCGGCGGAATGCTGCTTGGCAGTATGTTTGGAATGGGAGGAAGCGGTATGGGAATACTTCCCTTCCTCCTGCTTGGTGTTGTGGGTTACTTTATGTATAGAAGGTTCACAGCCGCCCGTTCTTCCGGCGGTATATCCCCCGGATATCAGGCTCCCGCTTCAGGCGGCTTCACGCCTCCACCTGCCGCGCCTCAAAAATCCGGGCTGGAAGAAGGTCTGGATCATATCCGCATAGGTGACCCCAGCTTTGATACAGATTATTTTGTTCAGATAGCATCAGATGTGTTTTTTAATGTTCAGGCCGGTTGGATGAGGCGTGATATAAGTTCCTACAGAGACCTTCTCGGAGAACAACTTGCTGCTGAGTATGAAACGCAGTTTGCCGAGATGGAATCAAAGGGTGAAATCAATAAGCTTGAGAATATTTCCATCCGTAAGGTTGAAATTGTTGCTGCAGGTTCTGAAAGCGGCGAAGATTTTGTAACGGTACTTTTTACAGCAAATCTTCTTGATTATACTGTGGATGACAAGAGTGGTGATTTGATTTCGGGCAGCATGAGCGAACCTGTTAAATTTGCCGAAGAGTGGACCTGGGCCCGTCCTCTGGGTACAGAAAACTGGAAACTTGAAGGAATTAAGGACGTCTGAACCTGGCCCGCATTTCTCATGAACATTTTGTTCGTTATTCGTTAACAATCTGTTTTAATATTCAAGATATCATCTTTTTACTGATATGCTCAACTAACAAAATGTTCGTGAGAAATACGGGTTCGCCGAAGCAGATAGGAAACACCAGCAACACCTCTTAAATGTGCCTGGTGTTTCCGGAGGCTGTCAACGGCTTAATCACCCGCCCTTAAACCCTACCTTATTTCACTCCCGTTCCTTACATGGTTTTGTAGTTGTCGAACCCAGCACATAACAAATCTCACCGTCTTTATCCGTTCGGAGCACCGTCCTGCTGTATTTATCAAGAATTTCCAAACTAGTATCAGATGGATATCTAAAAGTGTTATTCTGCCCAACAGATACCATGGAAACTTGAGGGCGCAAAACACTTAGGAATTCCGGATCGGTACTTAGCGCTGATGCATGATGTGCTGCGACATACAGGGGGATCCCAGAGGGTGGCAGAAGGGCTTGAAGAACAGGCGTAAGCCTTTTTTCCACAGCTCTGTCCACGTCTCCCATAACCAGCAAGCTCCCTCCCTGAGGAGTTTTTAATAACAGGACGAGAGAATTATGGTTAAGGTTCTTTTTTTGATCGGCAACCGCCCATAGAACCCGTATCTCAGAGCCCTGCCAGGATAGAGTATCTCCTGCAGCCAAACAGCTGTACAGAGAATCCACAGAAAGAGCCGTATGAATATTCCAAAAAAAGTCCTCTTCTTCCGGATGGAGGGTTTCGGGTAGATGACAGCTCCCTAAAACAGGAGTATCAGGCCAGGCTTCTCGTATTTGAAAATACCCTGCAGCATGATCGGGATGAAGGTGGCTGAGCACAAGATAATCAAGCGTCTGCACACCATAATAATTCAGCCTCGATAAGACCAGAGGAGAGTATTCGGCAAGACCTGTATCAATCAGAAGGCCGTGACCATCACGTTCCAGCAACACACTCTGACCCATTCCCACATCAAAAACGACCACCTTTAAATCTTCGGAGTGAGCATCTGTCACGGAAAAGAAGACAGCAACTGCCATAAGAATAACAAAACTGTTTTTCAGCATTCCGGAGAATTTTCTCCAGGAGGTTTGCAGTCGACCCGTGTGAGGATAAAAGCAATGAACATTCCAAGGGCAGCTGAAAAAAGATTCAACCATACATCTCGCCAGTCCCCAACTCTTTCAACAAGAAAATGCTGGAACAATTCATCCAGAAAAGAGATGGAAACACAGGCAACAGCGGCCATTTTCTGTTCAAAAAGTTTTTGACTGAGAAAGCCGAACAAACCAAAGAGAGCTATATGTATTTTCTCCACAAAAGGGAGACTAATGTAGAAAAATATTGCCAGCGGTGCAACCCAGGCAAGATGATACATGTAAGGGTTACTACGGGTTTTCAGCAGGGAAACAAATAAAAAAATCACTACGCTACCCAAAACCAGACCAAGCAGGAAACTCAGATCTTCCGTGGAAAACTGTTTCATTACATACAGCTGTAAAGGACGTCCGTAAAAAGAAAACAGCGGAATAGAGAGAAATGAGAGCAGCCAGGCAATGATCATTGTTTCCCGACCAGCAGGATGCTGGTCGGCGGAGCAAGCACGGCTTCAGGCCGTGTAATCTTAACTGCGCCTGCGATACCTGCCAGGAATTGAGGTGTCTCAACTTGAGATACTTTACTAAACAAGAGGAGCGTTCTCTGAGTCTCATTGTGTATGACCTTGAGGGTACCCAATGAGATCAAACAAAAAAAGGTTTTGAAAAATGACTGAAATTGTGGTTTTTCCAATTTTTCACCAATTAGCTTCGTACAGGATGGCACACATAACACTATTTGTCCAATGTGTTGCCTAAAGGTGAACTAACCACATTTTGCCAGAGTTGACAACGTTGAAACAAAAAAAGGCTGTAACCCTTATTACTATTGGGTTACAGCCTTTATTTCAAATGGTGCGAAGGCGAAAATCGAACTCGCGCTACCGTGGGCCACTGCCCCCTCAAGGCAGTTCATGTTCTTATATTCCACATGATTACCTGCTTTAGTCGCAATTTTGGGCGTAATTTGAAAAAATTGACCAAAAGTCAAAACTTCCTGAATGGCCAAATGACCTTTCCGTCCTTGCTTCGTTTCCATTGATTTTTGGGTAGTCTTACGCTGTCTTCTTTGAAAATTCTTTTTCACCAGTCAACATCTTCTCTACACTGGCCAGTCTTTCTTCTAACTCACTTACTTTATTCTGTAATTTCAGGTTATCTTCCTTTACAGCATCGTTTTCTCTTTTTACCGCATCAACTTCCTGAGATGCCTGCAGCAACTTATTTAGGCTCACTAAGAAATCTCCATATGCTGAATTGGAACCGAGAATCTTTGCTGCCGTAGCAATGTTCTCTGGAAAATCGTCCAATATCTCCTGTTCATGTCGGTGAGATTCCGAATAGACAAGGTTTTTATGGCGTTTACCTGACACCGCTTTCGTCTCTTCCACGAGTTTTTCGCAGACATCCCTCCCTTTTTCGCCATCTAATATACGACGGCCTAAAGACAGCATATCCCCAAAAGTCACTCCAAAATGATCTGCAATTTTCTCGCGTATTTTATCAGACCCGGCCTTGCGTCCTTTAATTATTGCATTCAGATAGCCACGATCAATTTGCTGCTTCAGAGCAAGACGTGCCTGTGCGCCTCGACCTTCCTCAGAGAGAAAATGAGTTAACGCAGCATGAAATTGTTTAGAAACTAATTGAGCCATAGATCAATAATAGAGCACATGATCAAGAATTGAAAGAAAATACTGCAAAAACCGTCTACTTGAAACATTTTATGTTGACTTATTGCCATATTTGATCAACTTGTAGAGCATTATGCATATAACTAAACGAATTACCCAAAAAGAAATCGCGGAAAAAGCTGACATCAGTCCTGACTTCCTCAGCCATATCATTCATGGCAGGCGCCGCTGTCCTCCTGCTGTTGCTGAACGACTAGAAGATGTCACCGGTATCTGTAGGATGATTCTGGTATGGGGAGAAACAGCTGAAATTAGACAAGCAATTCAAAAAGTGTGTGGAAAATGATACGTGACAATTCCATGACAATAAATGAGGCAGCAGAGCTTGCAAAATGCAGTTATCACACCATCCATCGTGCCATCAAAAAAGGCGACTTGCCAGCGTACAAACCCGGGAAGACCGTATTGATTATGGAAAAAGATCTCGGTGACTGGTTCAAAAGCAAGCAGATACATACAGTGAAAATCGGACGACCACGCAAAAGCTTACAAATCCACAGGCGATAGAAATGATGTTCCCTGTATCAAAAGCCATAGATACTGCTCAGGAACGTTGCTTAAGTCGTCTATCTCCAGAACTACAGGAGAAGATACGGAAGCTCGAACAAATTCCACTCCTTCCAGAGTGGCCAGACAAAACGCGTGGTGCACCAAACATTTGCCTGCGCTCCTCACTTTTTGGTGTGATCAAACGAGGCCAACGCAAAGCTCTTAAGGGTGAGGTCATTGCCACAACCAAAGGCCTTGATATCCGCTATACGGGATGGCAACTAGATCAGGGAGATTTTGACGTTCTGGTTCAATCGCTCCATTTGCAGACCAGATATCTGGAGCGAACCTCAAATAATTTCATACGTTTTAGAATCAAAACTTTTCTTCGGGATGTTGGGCGTCACCCAGGAAAATCAGGTAGAGAATGGCTTAAAGACTGTTTTCGTCGCTTAACGGCAACTGCTATTGAAATCAACATTTGCTTCCCGCGTGGGCGAACAAACCAGTTGTTCACCTATGCTGGATCTCTAGTCGATGAGTTCTACTACAACGATCAGGAGCAGACCTATTTTCTTAAAGTTAATCCGAAACTGGCAGAACTCTTTGATGCAGGATGGACGCAGCTACAATGGCAGCAACGCCTACAGCTAAAATCTGACCTGGCAAAATGGTTACACGGCTTTTACGCCAGCCACCGAGAACCATATCCCATGAAAGTAGCAACATTAAAGCTGCTATGCGGATCCCGCAGTAAACGACTTGTTGACTACCGAAGAATTTTACGAATAGCCATGAATGAACTGGTCAGGGTAGAAGCCATCAACAGCTGGAAAATCGACAACACAGACAAAGTGCATGTACAGAAAAATACGACAAAAACAATCACTGAATAATTCATCTTGTGGGGGCATTACACTCACACCTGGGGGGCATAGCAGTCGCACAGTGGGGGCATCACACTCACACCTGGGGGGCATAACAGTCACACCGAAGGGGCGTTGCACTCACACCTGGGGGCATAACAGTCACAACAAAGGGGGCACAGCACTCACACGAAAGGGGCACAGCACGCACGATTTCGAAACCAGAAACCGCCCCTACCAGCTACTACCATTGAAACTGCGAACATCGAGAACAACAGCTAATCATCTTTTAATCTATATTTAATCTTTTAGAAAAAGCAGCCAATGCAAAATTTAAACAGAAAAAAGGCATTCCAAACCCATGATGCTTTATCTGAAGTCACATGGAACAAGATCATGCTTTGGGTATCAGAAAACCACAGTCTTATAAGGAGAATCGCATCTCCATATTACATCTACATAGCTGGCGACAGAGAAGACCTCTACCAAGAAGCAACACTTGCAGCCTACAAAACCGAAATTGTCATCAGGAAAAAAAATGCACCGGAAAAGTTTGTGCAATTCTTCCGAGTAATTTTCAGAACAGACTGTATCAAGATGGCTTCCGGCCTTCGAACGGTACACTGTCTTGAGGATTACTTCCTTCCGCTACAGGAAGAAACGACGCCAACCAAAGAACCGAAAAAGAAGGATATCAGTAAAGCTCTTGAGGCAGTGAGTAAACGCCAAAAGGAAGTATGCCTATGGCTTTTACAACAACCCACACCAGTCAGCACTCCAGATATCGCAAAGGAGTTCAATGTCAGTCGTCGTCATGCCTGCAGGCTTGTCAGTAATAGTGTGCAAAGGATTGCTGAGGCAGCATTGTGATCATCCATATTGATGAATACGCCAAATCAAGCCCCATTCCAAAACGTATCCTTCGTTATATGAACCGAATTGGCCTCATTAAAGATCCATTACTTGCAGACGAAATTATTGCCCTACAATTCCTTTCACAGATCTGGGGAAACAGAGAAGTGATACGAGCTCAATTAAACCGTCTTTCTATGAAATCCCGACTTAGCTTCTTAAAAACGGCACACATATCCACCAAGTGGGAACGATATGCCTACAGTCGTTTTTCAAACCTTGAACCTGGAAAAACATTACCCATGGAAACACTTGTTGAAGAGATCCAAACTACATTCTGTTTTCTCCTGAAGAAACAACACATTTCCCGGCTATACAAAATCAGAAATCGGGTTCAAGTTGCAAGACACCGTAAGAAAAACAAACCAGCAAATTGCTGAAGCGCCCTCTTACAGAGCACAAACAAATAAGTAATAAACATCATTTCTTGGAACTTACACAATGACCGGAATCGCCGCCCACAAGCTCATAAAAATTCTGGTTAGAGGTCACAGCCTGAGAAAAATAAAGATGAGATGAACAGAACTAATAAGATCATATTTCAGGCCATTACCATTGGTATATTTTTCGCCACAGGAGCAATGGCATTGGAAATCAGACAGCAGGAATTTACTTTTGATATGGCCATTATACAAAATGCGGAAAGCGAGACTTTCATTATTACGGAAGGTTCAACCAGCATCACAAAACTTTCAGAGAGATGCCAGATGCTAATGATCTATTTCCAGAAAGAAAGTTCAAGTTTATCACCCGAAGCTGCTCAAGAGATAATTGCAAAGATCAGAAAGAATGGAGTTCTACCCAATACGCCTCTGATGATAACCGGATATACCTGTGAATTAGGTACGGATAAACGCAACATGGATCTGTCTCAAAAACGATCCCAGACAGTTGCGGAAATTTTACTAGGTCATGGCTATTCAACCATTAAAGCGCAGGGAAAAGGGGCACAAAGTCCTATTACCCATGTCCCACAGGAATTCTACAAAAACAGAAGAGTTGAAATTGAAATCATGGAAATAAAGCAACTTCCACAACAATAAAAAACAACAGGAGAAAGCATCATGGAGATTGAACTTTCAACAGATAGTATGGCCAAAACGCGGCAGCTACAAACCCTAACAGTATTGGTTGCACTCTATTTTTTGATGGCAAGCAATGCAATGGCAATGACTGTTCCCGCTGCCGGATCCTTTGCCTACGATCTTTACGATATCGGCGTAAATCAGATCTTGCTTGGGCCAATTGGATTTGTGGCAGGTGTCGCCTGTATGGTCTTTGCTGCCATTCTTGCTATTCGACAGATGATTCTGCCTGCTGCCGGTGTTGTGCTGGGTGGCGCATTTCTTTTAAAGGCTGATGCTGTGGTTCAAACCATTGGAGCGACAATTATTTAATATTTTTATCTGCTGGAAAGAAACGATGGCTGAATATTCTTTTGTAAAACAATTCCCTCAATACCTGTCAAAACCCTTCCAGGTGCTCTGGTTTGAAGTGGATGAGCTAATCATTTTTCTCTTTACCCTGACTCTTGCCCTTATTTACGGAAAAGTTATGTGGATTGCCTTCTTAGCCATCCAATATTTTTACACACGAACCAAAAGAAAAAAACCTCGTGGTTTTTTGAAACATGGCCTTTACATGCTCGGGTTTATACAAATGAAAAATTACCCTGATTATTTTCAAAGGGAGTTCCACGAGTGAAAACTGAAGTATTTATACAGAAAACCAGCAATCTCTTTGTGGAAAACAGGCTACTCAAATTCGTAATTGTGGTTCTGGCTTTTGCGGTCTCCTTTAACTCATTCATGGTTTACCGGGCTGTAAAATACCAGCGTGTTGTGTTGATCCCACCCAAAATGACAGGCACGGTAGAATTTGTACAAGGAAAACCAACGGACAAATATTTGCGGGATATCAGCAGAAGGATTGCCACCTTGGCCACCAGTTATTCTCCACCAACGGCAAGGGCACAGTTTGAAGAACTTCTTTCCTACTTTGCTCCCGAGTCATATCCAGATGCATCCAAGCTTTGGTACTCTTTGGCCAGCAGGGTTGAGGAATCCCAAGTCAGCTCTGTTTATTATCTGGAGAAAATTAAAATTGGAGACAACTTTATCGAAATTTTTGGCAATTTGAAACAGTTTGCCGGAAACACACCACTTGATAACACCAGCAAGACATACATAATCCGTTATAGACTGCAAGATGGCAGGTTCTACGCCCTATCCTTTAAAGAAAAATATGCCGAACTGTCAGAGGGAAAAGGAGAAGAGAAAGAATGAAATTAAGATTGTTGTTCAGTGCTTCTGCTTTGTTATTTGCCACAAATGTTTTTGCCGACAATGTGATAACTGCAGAAGTTCCTACAGTTGTTGAACTATCCAACCATGATATCAACCGGATTGTCTGCCCGGGACCAATGAGTGATCTAATTTTTTCACAAGAAAAAGGGATGACAGGTCATTTCTCTGGCAATAATGCTTTTATCAAATTCAAGATTGAAGATGCTGGCGGCGAATATAGTTACGCTGATCAGGATAGTGAGTTATTTGTTGTCTGTAACGGTGCAATTTACACCTTGATTGTCACTCCCAGAGATATTTCATCAGCCACCATTCGCCTGGCATCTCCTCAGCAAAAATCTTTCAAACAGAATATTGCTCATTACAAAAACATGCCCCTTGAGAAACAGGCACTACAAGTAATTAGAGAGGCATATAACGAGAACTATCCTTCAAGTTATCGGGTTATCGATTCCAGCGAACCAATAGAGCTTTGCCCACGTATCAAAACGACATTGATCCAATCTGTAGATGTGGATGGAGTTGGGCTGCGCCTGAAAAAATATCTTATCACAGCCATAGGAACAGGGCAGAATTACGTGGATGAGAAATTGTTTGTTTCTCCACTTATTAGCGATTCCCTCCTGGCAGTCGCTGTGAACGATCACACCTTAAGTCCAGGTGAAACAAGCACCGTTTTTATCGTGGAGAAGAAGGAGCAGGTGCGATGAGTCTCAAAGAAAGATTTAACAACCTTGACCCGAAGCAGAAAAAAATCGTAATCTGGTCTTTGGTCGGTGCCACGCTTCTCGCTGTAACACTGGCCGGTCACAATCTTCGTTCTGATAGAGCTAAAAGTTTCTTTTCTACCATCAAAAAAACTCGTGAGATACAGCTTGAACCAGACCTTATCCAGAAAACAATGCTCCGTGAACAAAGACGTCAGCTTGAACAACTGGCAGAGAAATTGACCAAGCTGGAATATCAACAAAATAAAACATCGCTACATCTACAGACTCAAACAGAAGAAGAAAAAGTGTTTCCGGCCATACCAACTGCAGCCGAAGTGGTAAGCAAGCCAGTATCGCCTCCACTGCCAGAGGGAAATCAATGGCCTAAGCCAATTGGAAACAGAGGACAAATTGCATCATTGCCTCCCAAGGAAAAACAGATAATCGGCGAAATCAGTGTATTATCCAATCCGGCAATGTCAATTGAAGGTGAAGATCCTAAAAAAAAAGGACGGACAGTGTATTTACCTCCTTCATTTATGGAGGCAAAGCTTCTCACCGGTTTCGACGCTTCTACATCCGGGAAAGGCAGTAGTAATCCAGAACCTCTCCTGCTGAGAATTCAAACTCCGGCAGTATTACCCAATGATATCAAGGCTAATCTAAAAGGCTGTTTTGTCATAGCAGAGGCCGTGGGCAGGCTGGATAAAGAAAGAGCCGATGTGCGGCTGGTTTCCTTGTCGTGTCTGAGCAATGAAGGAAAGGCCATCATAGATACTCAGATAAAGGGATTTGTTACTGACTCAGATAGCAAAGTCGGCTTGTCGGGACGAGTAGTGTCCAGAATGGGTGCAGCCACAGCCAGAACAATAGTGGCAGGATTCTTCGGCGGAATGGGCGATATGTTAAAGTCCACTTCCACCACACAATCTGTATCCCCACTTGGCACCACTACTTCCGTGGACTCCGCCCAAATTGCAAAATATTCACTTGGAGGCGGACTATCCGAAGGAGCACGAAGTCTGCATGACTTCTATCTGAGCTTGGCGAAACAAGCCACGCCGGTGATTGAAGTGGGGGCCAGCAAGAAAATTACGGTCATTATTTCCGAAGGAAAAGAATTAGAAATTAGAGAACTTGAAGGAGAGCGACTGTAATTCCTTCTCGATGGTGGTAGTTCTGTCCTAAAAAAGCTTGTATCAAAACCCACCATGGATAATAATGTACATAGAAGTTAACAAGTACAGACAATACTATCCATGAAATCCAACAAAAGAAAAATCAGCGCCTCGGACAAAGCGAGGCATATTATCCAGCAGCACGGAGGAGTAATTCGTACAGCTAAAGCCATCCAATCCGGTATCCATCCCCGGACACTCTATCAACTACGAGATGAAGGCCTGGTAGAACAACTATCTCGTGGAGTATATCGACTTAGTGATCAAAAATCAGTTTCAGATCCAGATCTGGTCATTGTCGCCACCCGTATTCCCCAAGCCGTAATCTGCCTTACTTCTGCGCTATTCTTCCATGAAATGACAACTCAGATTCCCCACTCTGTATCCATTGCGATTCCAAAAGGATCGAATACTCCAAGGATTGATTATCCACCAATTTCAGTGCATAGATTTTCAAAGGAGGCACAGCAGGCTGGTGTTACCGTACACCAAATTGATAATGTTCCTGTCAAAATTTTCAATCCTGAGAAGACACTGGCCGATTGCTTTAAATTTCGAAATAAAATTGGGATGGACGTTGTTCTTGAAGCGATCAAATTTTATAAGATCAGAAAAGATGCCAAGCCCACTGAGGTACTTGGCTATGCAAAAATATGCAGAGTTGAAAAACAGATACGTCCTTACTTGGAGTCGATCATATGAAGTCTCCAAGTAATGTAGCGGCTTCGGTTCGACAACGTTTGCTCAACAAAGCAAGAAGTGACAACAGATCCTTCAACGAATTGCTGCAGTATTATGCCATGGAACGATTTCTGTACAGATTGTCCTGTTCCGATTCGGCTCATCGCTTTATTCTTAAAGGCGCACTGTTGCTAAAGGTGTGGGAAACTTCTGAATTCCGAGCCACCATGGATATCGACATGCTTGGAAAAACAAATAATGAGGAAGCGGATATCCTCCCTTTGATCAGTGACATTCTGGCTGTAAAGGTTGATGAAGACGGGATGGTCTTTGACCCTGATTCTTTACATGCAGAACCCATCACTAAAGGTGCAGCTTACGAGGGAATAAGGATCCGGTTTAGAGGTTCACTAGATACCGCAAGGGTGGTTATGCAAATGGACGTTGGGTTTGGAGATATAGTTTATCCTGCACCCGAAGAGGCTTCCTTGCCCACCATATTGGATTTCCCAGCACCAAAGCTGTACTGCTACACTCGAGAAAGTGCAATAGCTGAAAAATTTGAAGCAATGGTAAAACTGGGATTCCTGAATAGTAGAATGAAAGATTTCTATGATATTTGGATTTTATCACGAGGGTTTGATTTTGCAGGTTCTGATTTAGCAGAAGCAATCCGGCTCACGTTTAAGCAACGTCACTGCCTTATCCCGGAAACGATAGAAGCTTTTACACCATCTTTTATTTTGGAAAAGCAATCTCAATGGACAGCGTTTCGGAAAAGACTGGGCCAAGATTATATTCCTTCTGAATTTGAGGAAATAGTAACACACCTGAGTAACTTCCTTGCGCCAATTACTGCAACACTCGCCATCAACAAGAAGTTTGATGGAAAATGGTTGGCACCAGGACCATGGCAACACTCGTAAAACTATGTGTAAGTACAGATAGAGGATCAAAACACATATTATTCCCAAAAGAGGTGGATTGACTACAATGTTTAAGAATTCTGCACTATTTAGCCTATTCATCCAAAACAGACCAAAGTTTTCCCTCCTCGACAATTTCTGCAAAATGTTTCGCTGAAAATCCTTCCTGAAATAAATCATCTTTGGGCAGATGTTCATCCTCGTGTAAAAGGCCCCTCAATAGATATCGTTCATTCCTTAAAATCACTATTAATCCTTCCAATGAGATTTTGATAAATCCATCAATAACAGTCTGATCATATTCAATCGATGTGTCAACAATCCAAGTATGGATTACCATGTCCTTTGTCTGACCAGAAATTCGAAGGTTGGCTCGAAAATCTCCATCATCCTCTAATGCTAACAAGACTGCCTCGTGCTTACGGCTGAGTTGTTGTGCTGCTTTGCGCAATGTCGTCGTGTAATGAATCCAGGCGTCTTGCACAGTCTTCCTGATGTACGTTGATTTAATTTCAAGAATAAATAAATGCCCATCTAAAAAACAGATCAGATCAATCTCTCCGGGATCACCGGTGAGTGATTTCGTCGGTTGATAGCCTTTAACCACGGAAAAATTTTTGCTTTCAAATAGTTCACCTAATCGCTGTTCGATGCGGTGTGTTTCATTTTTTCGATCATCACGGCGACAGCCAATCCGACGTAAATTATTTACAGCAGCAGTTGAATTATTCTGTGTAGCCATTAACCATGGCAGTTGGAATCCGTAACTACCCAGTTGCAAGATCGGCCGTTCATGGAATTCTGCTACAGGCATATTCGGATGTTTTTTAAAGCTACTTGCAAGTGTGTGAAGATCGTTAGTCCAGAATGAAAGAATAGCTTCGGCGGCTTTAATGTCGCCTTGTGGGTGAGAATTAGAAACAGTCCATGATTTGATACGTTGTGCTTTTTCGGCTGGTTCTGCCCAAGTCAGAGGAAAACGATTCTCGCCATCTGTAATCCCTTCAATTAAAAGTTGTCCAAGAGCACTGAGCCAGTTGCCAGAGGTTTTAAAATAATCTTTGAAAGGAGCAATATAATAGGCTTTAAAAAAAGCACTCATAAGCTCAAGCGAATGTAGCGCTTTAAATAGGCTGACCTGTGTTCCATTTGCTACCTTAACCTTATCATCTAATCCATATATTTCATTAAGCTGTAAGAATACTTGGGTCGCTTTTATGTATGCCTCACGGTTTCCAGCATCATTCTCTGGGCTTCCCTTGATGCTTCAGAAATTCAGTCCACTAACAAATGTAAAAACTGCGGTAAAATGACGATAGAAAAGGCACCGGAACACTACAAACTCGAAAAAGAAAACGAAGTGTCAGAGCCGGGAAAAATAAAATAAAACAACCGTGACTGATTACTGGGAAGTGGCAGCCAGGAACACAGAAAAGACTTTGTTCCTAATTCAATTAACGGTGTTGTAGTTCTGGGTAATCCATTTATGAAAAACAACCCAAATGTAAAGACACTGAGTATTCTGACCAATGCTGCTTTCCAAATCTGGATGGATCAACGGGAGAAACAGAAAAAAGCAAGTGAGCATACTGGCATCCGAAAGTTTCGTGAGCAAGTACGGGAAGAAAACTGCAATTTTCAACGATGATCGCTATGTAATTTTTTATGCTTATGAGGTTTTCATTCTCTGTGGTCGTAATGTCATCAGTCCAAACGGGATACCTGAACGAATTACCAAGGGTGACATCCTGCGTAAGTACGGAGTGTTGTGGGAACAAGCAACAGCTGAACCCTTTTTTTCCTTTTCATTTATCTGATTACCTTAATAAAGAAGCACCTCTTTCCCACAACACTTCACCCTTCTTCGTTTCATCGAAGCATTACGCCCTTCAAATAGAATCTCCTGAACTCTGGTAGCGTGTTATTCACTATACCTATGAAATTTTTGTTTGAGCACTGGATGTATGAGTAGTTATGAGGCTATGGCAAGCCGATAGATCATATCCAAAATCCTTATATGGAATATCCAGCTTCAAAAGAAGTTTAATTGACTTCTAAACCTTTTCCAGTTAATGTCCGTAAAATTTTCAGATGCTCGTAAAGGAGCTTAATAGGGAACCCGGTGTAAATCCGGGACGGGCCCGCCGCTGTGACCGGGGACGAATTCTGCATTGATGCCACTGACTTGAAGAAGTTGGGAAGGCGCAGAATAAGGACGAACCGGAAGTCAGAAGACCTGTCTGAGAATAATAGCAAATAAAGGACTACCCATTGCGGTGACCTCATTTGCAACCTGTCGTACTGGAGAAATGGTGCAGCAGGAAAGGCTTACCTTCGTGGACAAAAGGTAGAATGCTTGTGTCGTATTCGTGGAATTTAGGGAATCCCCGGATCTATTATTTATATAGGTCCGGGGATTTTTTTTTGCTTTTTGACAGAAGAGCAAATCTTCGGACAGTTTGTTTACTAAAACTATCTCCGGAAAAAAGTATGAAGCATTTTGTAGTTGCCATAACGAGTGGACAACTATTGTTTTTCGCCCAACTGGCCTATGCCACAGGTTTTGTGTTTGCCTGTGCGAACCGGGCCAAAACCACGCCCCTATCGATCATAACCATTGGAATCATGGTCATTGCTGTGGTTTGTAATGGCCTTGCCTTGGGGTTACGCTACTACCATTCCTGGCCGATGATGCCCATGTATCTGGGGTTGCCTGCGCTTCTCTGTTGCATGGGTGTTATATGGCTTCTGGGATCCTCTCATCGCCTTCTAAAGTCTGCTCGAACAGAGGGACTGCTGATCCAGGGTGTGATTGTGTTTCTGGCCATAATCACCCTGCTCTTCCCAAAGGACTTTTATCTGCCTTTCCTCCGTTCTGCGACCATCTGGTCTCACCTTTTTCTTATAACCGGAATAGTGGCGAAGGGATGCCTTCTTATGGCCTCAATCAAGGCGCTGATCTTTTGGCTTTATCACCAAAAAAACAAAACCGGCAAGAAAAAGACTTTGTCCTCAGCCATGCCCTGGGCACTATGGGGTTTTGTTTGTTTAACCGTATCAATGTTCACCGGTGAAGTCTGGTCGTATCTGGGTTGGGGGACTCCGGTGGTTTGGCATGATCCCGCCATCACAACAATTATGGCTATCTGGTTTTATTGGATTGCCTATCTGCATCTCCATTACACCCCCGGCTGGCATCCACCTCGAAGGGCAATATTTATGGTGATCGGCGGCCTGTTGCTAATTACCTTTGCCTGTCATCCTGATATGGGGCCGTTTCGGTTCCCGTTTAGGTGATCAGTATGGAACAGTCAAAAAACAGGCGCTTTAGCCTGTGGCTATGGCATTCACTTGGAAGTATCCGTCTGGCAGTTGTACTCTTAATCCTGCTGGCTGCTGACCTAAGTCTCGCCTATTTTTCAATAAATGGCAGAGGCATTATTTTTGAGCCGATGAATCAGGTGGGCATCTGGCCATGGCTCAAAACTTACGCCATGGCCAACCTTTGCCACACTGCCTGGTTCTTTATTCTTCTAGCACTCCTGACAGCTTTGGTAATCAACACCCTGGTCTGTACCTCCAGCAGGTTGTGGATACTGTTTCCTACTCTTAGAAAACATGGCTTAAGCAAACGCTTTTATTTTTCTCTATCCACCCACGTGATGCATTTAGGGATGCTTGCAATTCTTATCGGCTATCTAGTCAGTTATACCATGAGCCAGGTGTACCCAAGTCTTACCCTTGCCCTGAAAAAAGAAGCCCTTGTCGCAGGCACAAATCTTCGCCTGGAATTACTGTCCATGACTCTGCCCATCTATGAGGGTAAACGGTTGGAATCGTTTGCCGGGCGGATTATCAGCCCTGTTGTTCAGCTTAAGATTGCAGGTCCCATAGAAGAGCGCACAGCTACTCTTGGCTTTAACAATCCTGTCCGTTTCCAGGGCTACAGCTTCTTCTTACAACGCTTTTCTCCCAGACAGAAGAGTGGCATGAGCACCACCCGGTATATCGTGATCGATGTGCGTCGTGACCCAGGAGTCCTGCTCTATTTTATTGGCATCAGCTTCTTTCTAGGAGGCCTGTTGTTCTATGTCATTTTCTGGATACGCTCCAGACAACCAAGGAAAACAACTTCATGAATCGTTTAGTCAATATAGGTCTTATTGCTATCCTCGCTCTACTAATCTGTTCTTGTGATCGTGACAAGCAGTCTGCCACAAAATCATTTTTGCAGATCGGGGAATTCACCATCAACAAGGTCAGCAGCAACCTCACTCTTGTTCGTGATGGTGCCGGACGAACTCTTGCCCTGGTTCCAAGAGAAGCTCCTGCCCCCGAAGGCTACGAGCCCCAGATGATCGTTCGTACTCCTGTTAAAAGAGTCGTTGCCTATGGTTCCTTTGATGTTGCAACCCTGCGTGTTTTGGGCGTCTTAGATGAAACCTTGGTGGGGGTAACCCGCCCTGTAGAAAAGTGGTTTGTGGATGATGTCAAAACAGGCATGGAAACGGGAAAAATTGCCTATCTTGGAAATTCCAACGCCATTGATTTTGAACGACTGAAAAAACAACAGCCGGAATTGGTATTAACCTGGGATCCTGCAATTATTCCAATGCTCAATGACCTCGGTATTGCCTGTGTAATAACCTCAACACCTGTGGCCATGTGCCTCAATGCCCGAATGAGCTTTGTTAAATTCCTGGCTCCATTTTTTGGACGGCAACAGGAGGCGGATGATTTTTTTGCACGAGTCAGTGCTAGTCTCGAAAATATCAAGGAACGAACCGCAGGCCAATTCATACAGCCCAGGGTGATGTGGGGAGATATGTATGAAAAACGGGTGCTCGTTGAACCAGGAAATGCCTGGATCGGTGAGCTGGTGGGGCTGGCTCAGTCCGGTTATTTATTTGAAGATGTCTACGGTACCTCATGTATCGAAATTTCCATGGAACGATTTCTCTACAGCGGCATGGATGCGGATATCTATTTCACCTATCGTACCCCCAAAACTGGTGCCACCTCCAAGGCAGCCCTGGCCAAAATGCATCCACTTATGGCAGGAATGAAACCCCTGACGCCTGAAGGAAAGGTCTATGCACCTTTACCTCATTATTCTCAGTCTGGTGACAAGCTTGCTGAAATATTCACCGAGCTGTCAGTTATTATGCATCCCGAGCTCTACCTGGGCTATGAACTGCAATATTTCCAGTCATTGCCTGAAACCGATCCTACAGCAGAAGTCAGCTATAATGAATGATTCGACAAATACTATCAGTGCCCCCCTTACTTCGAGGCCGCCACTACTCATCTTTTCTCTGCTGGCTCTTGCAGCCCTCAGCATGATGGTGGTCAATGTGTGTTCCGGAAGCATCCCCCTGACGCTTACTGAGGTATGGAATATTCTCAGCTCACCGGATGGTTCCACGGAAAGTCTTATTGTCTGGAAAATCAGACTCCCTCGCGCCCTGGCCGGAATTTTCTGCGGTGGCTTTTTGGCAGTATCTGGGCTGCTCTTACAGGTCTATTTTCGCAACCCGGTGGTTGGCCCATTTATCCTTGGTATTTCCTCGGGGGCAACCTTAATGGTTTCTTTGGTTATGCTCACCACACTAACCATGCAACTATCAATCATGAATCCTTTCACCACTACTATCGCTGCCATGGCAGGTTCATACGGAATTATGATCATTGTCGTGGCCATAGCCTCAAAGGTTAGAAGCGGCATCACCCTGCTCATTGTTGGCCTTATGATGGGCTATCTCTGCCACTCCGTGACCTCGGTACTCACAGCCCTTGCAGAAAAGGAACAGCTCAAGGGATTTGTCCTCTGGCAGCTTGGCAGCTTCTCAGGCTTTAAGTGGGATGAAATATATTTGCTTATGATTGGAGGTGGTTTGCTGATGATTACGGTTTTTATGCTCTCTAAACCCCTGAATGCCATTTTGCTTGGCGAAGAGTATGCCCTTTCAATGGGGATCAATATCCGTGTATTCAGAATGTTGATCTTACTCTGCGCCTGTGCCCTTGCCGGAATGATAACAGCCATGGCAGGCCCCGTTGCCTTTATTGGCCTGGCTACCCCCCATATGGCTCGCATGGTTTTTTCCACCTCGGATAATCGTATTCTCATTCCAGCAACGCTCTTAATGGGTGCACTAGTTGCCAGTGGCTGTGATTTTATCGCACGTTCCCTGCTGTCACCAGTGGAATTACCCCTGTCTGCCATCACTGCCCTTTTTGGGGCTCCCATTGTTATCAGCTTACTTATGAAGAAAAAGGTGCAATTATGAAAATGTCTGCAGTCCAGAAATGTAGGTCTGTTCTTAGCTGCCGTGATCTTACGGTGGGTTATAAAGATACTCCTGTCATATCTAACATCAATCTTGATTTTGAAATGGGCCAGTTTATCACCCTGCTTGGCCCTAACGGGGCAGGAAAAACCACTTTACTGCGCACCCTTTCCAGGCATCTGGAATCTCTTGCCGGCACAATCCATGTTGGCGAGCGCTCTCTGACAGAATTTCGCCAGGCAGAACTCGCGAAAATCATGGCAGTAGTACTAACCGACAAAGTGACCCCTCCACTGTTTACTGTTTTTCAATTTGTTGCCCTGGGGCGATATCCTCACACCGACTTTCTTGGTCGATTGACCGAAAAAGACAGAGACGTGGTGAATCATTCCCTTGCCGCCGTCAATGCCGAAAACCTGACCCATCGTGAGTTTGCCAGTCTCAGTGATGGTGAACGGCAAAAAGTACTGGTGGCTCGTGCCCTTGCCCAGGAACCGCAGATTTTATTACTGGATGAACCCACCGCTCACCTTGATCTCAAACACAAGGTGGAGGTTATGGCAATCCTGCGTAATCTTTGCCGGAACAAGGGGATTACCGTCATTGCCTCCCTCCATGATGTGGATATAGCAGCCAAGGTTTCCGATCGGGTTGCTCTGGTTAAGGACGGAGCTATTAGCCATTGGGGCTATCCTGAAGAAGTATTGACTTCTGAGACCGTGGCTACGCTCTATGATTTCGACTCGGCCTGTTTCAGTCATCATCTGGGAAGTATTGAACTTCGTGGAGACTGCCATCGTGGGAAAGTCTTTGTTGTGGCCGGTATGGGGAGCGGTGCCACCATTTATCGAATGCTTGCTAAACGAGGCTACGCCATCAGCACCGGCGTCTTGCAGAGTAATGATCTCGATTGCTTTGTGGCCAACAGCTTAGGAGCTGACTGTGTTAGCCAGCATCCTTCTGAGACCATGAACAAAGAATCTCTGGAACTGGCCTGTGCCGGATTGGAAGAGTGTGATCTTGTCATTGATACGGGTTTTAACTCCAATGGTCCATACCACAGCAATCTCAGTTTGCTCCAAAAAGCCGTTAGCAGTGGCAAGCCTGTTTTTAGTCTCCGTGATGAACAAGGGGACTGGGCCATAAACGATGATAAGGCGAGCGTTATAATTGTTAAAACCACCAGTCAATTATTTGATGCCATGGAGACCAGTCAATGAAAAAACTGCAAGCCTATCGTCTCTGCTATTACTCTTCAGGTGGTATGGAACTGCCAGCGCTCAGCGAAGGCATTTTGAGTCATAGGAAGAGTGGCGGTCAAATCAAAGTCACGGCCAGGACTCAGACCCAACTCTTTGATAAAGCTCAACAACAGAGTTTTATCCAGGCTGCCATGAAGGCAGATATCATTATTGTCAGCCTCCATGGCGGCAAACTATCCTTTCCAGCTTTTGATCTTTTGATAACAGCCATGGCCAAGGCAGAACCTGGGCAGCGTCCCCATCTTCATATTCAACCAAGTGGTGGTGATGAAGACTCCTTACAAGCTGCCAGCGACCACAGTAGTGGCTTTGGTACTCCAGTTTGGGATACCATAAAGCAATATCTGGCCAGGGGCGGTCATATTAATATGCAGCGCCTCCTTCTGTATCTGCACAATCTCCTTTTTAGCTCTAAACTTGACTGTGCTCCTCCCCTTGATCTTGTCAATGAGGGGATCTACCATCCAGATATTGATGGTGTTCCTGAACTTAATGACTATCTACAAGAACATGTCGACCCCGAGCGTCTGACGGTGGGACTGTGGTTTTACCAGACCTATTGGGTCAATAACAATCTGGCCTATATCGATAGCATCATCCGCTCTATCGAAGCCCAGGGAGCCAGCGTTATACCGGTCTTTCATCTTCGTTATAAGGATGTTGAACGGGGTAATAATGGCGCTGATTATATCATTGAAGAATACTTTATGGATAAGGGTAAATCCCGTATCCAGGTATTAATAAACCCTCTACTCTTTAGTCTCAGTCTGGCCTCCCCAGACTACAAACATCTTCTCACCAAACTCGGTGTCCCCTGCATTCAAGCCATGATGTCCATGAGTCCCTATGCGGTATGGCGTGATTCGATCCAGGGCATGAGTACCTCTGATGTAAGTTTTGCAGCTGCCCAACCAGAGTTTGATGGAAACCTCATTGCTGTACCGGTGGCCACCCGTGAAGAGGATACCGTAGATCCGGTTACAGGGGGTTTGCTTGCCAAATCCCAACCCATCCCGGAACGGATTGATAAGCTGGTTCGCCTCAGTCTCAACTGGGCGAAATTATCACGAATAGAAAATAGTGAACGCAGGGTGGCAATCATTTTTCACCACTATCCCCCTCGGAACGACCGCATCGGCTGTGCAGCGGGATTGGATAGTTTCAACTCGGTAAAACTACTGCTCGATCGCATGGAAGAAGAAGGCTATAAACTGGCCCGCAGCTTTGAGTCTGGAGACGATCTGGCCCATGAATTATTGAACAAGATGACCGCAGACCAGCGGTGGCTAACCAGCGATCAAATGGCTGAGAGAGCTGAAGCCCATGCTGGAGCGGAACAGTATATCCCCTGGAATGAGGAGCTTCCCGAAGCCGTCCGGGCTAAAATGGAAAAAGACTGGGGCAAACCACCAGGCGATCTCTTTGTTCATGATGACAAGATTCATTTTGCCGGCTTGTTGAATGATAATGTCTTTATTTCCATCCAGCCTCCTCGGGGGTATTTTGAAAATATCGACAAGATCTACCACGATATGTATCTATCCACGCCCCATCAGTATCTTGCCCAATACCGCTGGATTCGTGATGTCTTCAAGGCCAATGTGGTCATGCATGTCGGTAAGCACGGCAGCCTTGAATGGCTGCCCGGCAAGGCCCTGGGGCTATCGGAGAGTTGCTATCCCGATCTTGCCATCATGGAACTGCCAAATGTGTACCCCTATATCATCAATGACCCAAGTGAGGGCACCCAGGCTAAACGACGAAGCTACGCCTGCATAATAGACCACCTGCCCCCGGCCTCTACCAATGCAGATCTTTACGAGGATTTGGCGGGTGTTGAAAATCTGCTGGCTGACTATGGCGTCGCCATCAGTGAAGACCCTAGCAAGATGAAAATCCTCCGTCCCATGATCTGGGAAGCAGTGGAAGCTGCCAATCTTGATAAGGATCTGGAGGTCACTGAAGCAAAGGTCATGGCAGACTTTGATAATTTCCTGGAAGATCTGCACAGCTATCTGCAAGACCTGGGCGACACCATGATTAACGATGGCCTGCATACCTTGGGGCAGGTTCCTGACGATGAACGGTTAATAGAGTTCATCGCCCAATTAACGAGGCTTGCCAACGGTGATGTCCCTTCTCTACGAGAGGCACTGGTTCAGGAGATGGGGTATGTGCTGGATGATCTCCTGGAAAATAAAGGCAAACGACTGGCAAAATATAATAATCAGACCGGAGGCCAAATCATAGCCACGGCTCATGGCGGTGCCCTTGATATCATCAAGAGAATGGCTGACACAGAATGGGACCGCGGAACAGTCTCCTGGATAAGTGACAACTTACAGGTTCAGGAAGCCTTACTCTATATCTGTGACACTTTGGTTCCAAATATCCGCCTTTGTAGCGAAGAGCTTGATGCCTCCTTAACCAGTATGGCTGGTGGTTTTGTCAGGCCCGGGCCTTCTGGAGCACCAACGCGCGGCCAGGCCGATATTCTTCCCACCGGCAGAAATTTTTATTCCGTTGATCCCAACAAGATTCCCTCCCCTGCCGCCTGGGAGGTGGGTAAAAGATTAGGTGATGCCCTGATTGAACGGTATCTCTCCGAAACAAGTAACTATCCTGATTCCGTAGGTATTCTGGTTTACGGCGGTGCCACCATGCGAACCAGAGGCGATGATATTGCCGAGATCTATTACCTAATGGGTCTAAAACCCATCTGGCAAAAGGGCAGTGGCAATGTTTCCGGCCTGGAGGTTATTCCTGCAAGCGAACTTGGTCGGCCAAGACTTGATGTGGTACCGCGTGTCAGTGGATTCTTTCGCGATGCCTTCCCAAATCTTATGGAACAGATCGACGAGGCCGTGGCTATGGTCAGCGCCTTAAATGAACCACCGGAAACAAACATCCTCCGTCGTAATGTCCTTGCTGATATTGAAGAATATAAACGACAAGGCTTAAGTGATGAGGAAGCTCAAAGGGAAGCCACTTTTCGGGTCTTTTCCTGCCCGCCGGGCACCTATGGCGCAGGAGTCAGTGAATTAATTGAATCCAAGAACTGGGAAACCCAGGATGATCTGGGGAATAATTATATCCGCTATTCTGCCCATGCCTATGCCTATGGCCAGGGTAGTTATGGTAAGCAAAAGCCAAAGAATTTTCGTCGTCTCCTGGCACGAATGGATGTCACCGTGAAAAATGAAGACTCACGGGAATACGACATGATGTCCTGTACCGATTATTACAATTATTATGGCGGCCTTATTGTGGCGGCAAAGACCGTGCGCGGCACCCTGCCCCTGGCAATCATGGGCGACTCTGCCGACCCTAAACGGGTCAGGATGAGAACCACCTTTGAAGAGGCCAAACATGTCCTGCGCTCCCGGCTGGTTAATCCCAAATGGCTGGATGGCATGAAACGCCATGGCTATAAAGGAGCTGGTGATATCTCTCATATGATGGATGTGGTTTTGGGCTGGGATGCCACTGCCGAGGTCATTGATGATTGGATGTACGAGGCCGTTGCCGAAAAATACGCACTCGATAAGGAGATGCAGGACTGGATGAAGGAAGTGAACCCCTACGCCCTGCAAAACATCCTCGACAAACTCTTAGAGGCCGTGAGTCGTGGCATGTGGAAAACCGATCAAAAAATGGAAGATGATCTCCGTGACGCCTATCTGGAAATAGAAGGAGAGATTGAGGAAAGAATAGAATGAAAGAATGCACGAAGAGAAACATCATAACACATAATTTACCCAACTTTACCATAGTTGCGCTCCTCACTCTGTTTTGCTTTAGCTGTACTGATGAACAGGCCAACGCTGCTGCTAATAATGATATCGATGGCGCAGTAATAATCACCGAGCAGGAGATTAAAGACCTACAAGCCCATACCATGGCGGATATTCTCAACACCATCCCAGGTATTGCTGCCGGCAGTTCATCGGTGAGTATCCACGGCAATTATAAGGTTAAAGTCTTTGTTGATGGCAGACCATTAAATGATCCCACCTCCAGCCATGGCGGGATCAAATTTGATCTGGTCAGCCCCGATCAGATTATGCAAATCAAAATACTGCTGGGTAAAGGCGGGGTACGCTACGGTCAGGATGCAAGCGGTGGCGTTATTCTCGTCAGCTCCAAGAGCGGCAACAGACTTTCAGGCAATATCAAGTCCTATGCTGGCAACAACAATCTTATTTATGGCAACAGCAATATTCAGCTAACGTCCGGGCCATTGTCAACGGAGGTGAGCGCCGGCTACGAGACCACAGATGGCTATAAGGTCAATAATGATAAAACCCGCTGGCGAACAGGGGCTAAACTTGGCTACATCTTCCATGACCAGTTAAACATCTCTTTCTCAGGAGATTATCTCGAAGATGATCGTGGTTTCTCCGGCTGCCCTGAATACCCGACACCCTATTCCCGGCAGGATAGCAACATGGGCTCCTACGTCTTGCAGGCGGATATCTATGATGTCAGCAATAAAACCTTTTTGACCCAGGGAACTAAACATAATAGCGATATCAGTAGTGGTTTGGATAAGACAATCAAAGTTAACGATTTCGGACAGGAGCTTAACGCCCACCTGAAAACTGAGAGCGGGGGAACCATAAACTATGGTGGAGCCTTTTATTGGAGTGATGCCAGTGATAGTGCTTTTGACGACCAGGACGAGAATAGTTTTTCTGCCTATATCATGGAGAATTTCCCCTTGAACCGTTTGCCACTTTCCCTGGCCTTTGGTCTCCGGGCCAATATAAACTCCAGTTTTGATAACGCCCTCAACCCCGAAGTCAAGACAACCTACAAGACCAAGTATTTGCGAACCACCCTGGCCTACAGCCGAACCAACAACACCCCCAGTTTTTACCAGCGTTACAATGAAACCAGCTCCACCAAGCCAAACCCTGACCTAACCATGGAAGTTGCCGATAATTACAGTCTGGCGTTCTCCGCCATGCTGAGTAAAACCATGGGGGGCAGTGCAACCCTATTTTATAATCAGCTCACCGATCGCATCACCTATGTCACCAATGACATCGGAGTTGGTCACTATGAAAACTTTGGCAAGGTCAGCTATACAGGCGGGGATCTTTCCTTAAACTGGACGCCACTCGACAAAGTAACACTCAAGGCCAGTTATACCTACATGCATGCCAAGGATAAGAATACCGGCCTTTTTTTACCAGCCAAGCCAGAACATAAGGCCAGACTTAATTTGAGCTACCGTCCCACGGAGCCCTTGTCTGTGGTGGTGATTATAAACGCCACATCCAAGGCCTTTCGTAACAGAGCAAACACCAAATCTGTAGCAGGTCATACCATCGCAGACTTAAAAACAGAATATGACTTTGGCCGTTTTAGCGTATTTGGCGAAGTAAACAATCTGACCGACAAACATTACTATTATACAGACGGCCTGCTCGCCCCGCCAAGGGACTGGTTTGTCGGTGTAAATATAAAAATTTAAGACCATGACAAATATACTCTACCCCCTGGCCGCCATAGTCGGTCAGGACGAATTAAAAATGAGCCTCATGCTCAATGGTGTTAATCCAGCCATTGGTGGTGTCCTTATTCGAGGCGAAAAAGGGACTGCCAAATCCACTGCTGTCCGCGCCCTCACCGGGCTTCTTCCGGAACTTGAAGTGGTTTCAGGATGTCGTTTTTCGTGTAATCCGCAGCGCTCCGATGAGCTCTGTTTCGAGTGTAGGGAGAGCCAGCTGGACCTTGAACATAATACGCGTCAGGCACGATTGATTACTCTCCCACTGAATGCCACTGAAGACAGAGTGACAGGTGGAATTGATTTTTCATCCACCATTAAAAATGGCAAGGCCGTCCTTCAAACCGGCCTGCTGGCGGATGCCCATCGCGGCATCCTCTATGTAGATGAGGTGAACCTGCTGGATGACCATATCGTTGACTTAATACTCGATACTGCTGCCTCAGGGCGTAATGTCATTGAGCGAGAAGGTATCAGTATCAGCCATCAAGCCCGTTTTATTCTTATCGGTACCATGAACCCTGAAGAAGGTGAGCTACGTCCCCAGCTTTTAGATCGCTTTGGACTCTGTATTGAAGTTGCTGGCAGTGATGATCTTGATGAGCGCGTAAGCCTGTTGACCAAACGAGAAGAATTTGACAGCAATCCCTTGAAATTTTGCAGCAAATTCAGTGATGAGAGTGAACGGATTCGCAAGCAGATAGTACAAGGTCGAGCGCAATTATCCAAAGTCCGAGTCCCACCATATATGCGGATATTTATCAGTGAACTCTGTACTGAAAATAGTGTCGCAGGCCATAGGGCAGACCTGATGATGGAACAGGCGGCCATGGCACTTGCTGCCCTTGAGGGAGAAAACGAAGTTCGAAGCGATCATATCCGCCGGGTGGCTCCCATGGTTTTGATTCATCGCACACGTGATGCTCAGCCCCCACCACCTCCTGAACCGCCGCAAACACGAAACCAGGAGAACGAGGACAACTCAGAGCAGGAAGAATCAGAGGATAAGCAAACTGAACAGGACAACACCGAGGCCACAGAGGAGCAAGGAAAACCGGAACAGAAAGAACAGGGGCAAGAACAAGCAGAGACAAATGATGAGCACAATCAGTCCGAGGATGATGGACAGGAAGAACAAAACCCTGAATCCGAAGAACAGGGGCAAGAAAACAGTCCTAAAAACAGTGAAGATCAGGTCTTTGAGATCGGTGCATCATTTAAGGTAAAAAAAATCACCACAACAAAGGATCGTATCGCCAGGCGTGGTTCGGGACGAAGATCCCGTTCCCGGGTTTCGCAAAAACAGGGCCGCTACAGTCGAGCCAGCAGCAATGGCGTTCAGGGTGACATTGCCATGGATGCAACAATCAGAGCCGCTGCCCCGTATCAGCTTGGGCGCAGTGGCAATTTAGCTGTGCGACTGACCAGTGATGACTTCCGTTTTAAAATACGGGAAAAACGAATCGGAAACCTCCTCTTGTTTCTAGTAGATGCCTCAGGTTCAATGGGTGCTCGGGGTCGCATGGCGGCCTCCAAGGGGGCTGTGATGTCACTGCTTCTCGATGCCTACCAGAAGCGGGATAAAGTTTCTATGGTCACCTTTCGCCGTAACGAGGCTGGGGTCAACCTGCCCATTACCAATTCGGTGGAACTTGCCGGGAAGTTGTTGGCTGAAATGCCTGTTGGCGGGCGGACACCACTTTCTGCGGGTTTAGTCAAAGGCTATGAACAGATGCGCAATTTCCTGATCCGTGAGCCAACGGGCAAGCCCATTGTAATCATCCTCACCGATGGCAAAGGAAATGTCAGTTTGGGTGATGACAAACCCGTGGATGAGATGCTCAAACTTGCTGCTGCCATGGCCGGTGAAAGCCGAGCAAAGTATATCGTGGTCGACACTGAAGAAGACGGGCTGGTGACCTTTGATCTGGCTCGCAAACTCGCAGGCGCTTTGGACGGTGACTATTTTAAAATTAAAGATATGCAGGCTGAAGAGCTTGTGAATATCGTTCGCGAAAAACAATAGGAATACAATAAAATGAAGAAAAAACCAAACTATCCATTTGTTGGAATTGTCGGCCAGGAGAAAATGAAACTGGCCCTAATTTTAAATATCATCACCCCGGGATTATCTGGGGTACTGATTCGTGGCGAAAAAGGGACAGCCAAATCCACAGCGGTACGCGCCCTGGCTGAGATATTACCGGTGATAAAGACAATCGCCGATTCTCCCTTTCAGCTTGACCCCGCCCATGAGTATGAAAGTTACCTGGAAATCAACAAAATGCTAGGTCAGCCCCCAAAAACTCGTGATCAACTGACAGTTCGTGAACGTAAGATACAGGTGGTGGAACTGCCAGTGGGAGCTACCGAGGATCGGGTGGTAGGAACCCTTGATCTGGAACATGCCCTTAAAAAAGGCGAAAAACGAGTTGAACCCGGTCTGCTCTCCCTTGCACATCGCGGCATCCTCTATGTGGATGAAGTGAATCTGTTGGATGACCATGTTGTGGATATTTTACTCGACGCTGCGGCCATGGGAGTGAACACCATCGAACGAGAGGGAATCAGCTTTTCCCACCCCGCTCGTTTCACTCTGGTTGGTACCATGAATCCTGAAGAAGGCGAATTACGCCCCCAGCTCTTAGACCGCTTTGGACTTTGCGTCAATATTAAGGGTATTGGCAGCATCGAAGACCGGGTAGCCATTATGGAACAGAGGATCGCATTTGATGAAAATCCCGAAAAATTCTGCAAACAATGGCAGGAACAATCCGATGAACTTGTGGCCAGGATCATGAAGGCCAGGGAATCCTACGACCAGGTCAAGGTTGAGCAGGATCTACTCTATGAAATTGCCCGCAGTTGTGTTGAGGTTGGAGTTGATGGTCATCGAGGCGATATCATTATCTTAAAAACTGCCAAGACGCTTGCAGCTTACCATGGTCGAACCAAGGTGCAGTCATCGGATATTCATGAAGCTGTTGAATTCGCCCTTCCCCATCGAATCAGGCGACAACCTCTTATGGAAATCCCTGAAAGTATCGGAGAATTACGAGCTAAACAAAAGGCTGCTTAACAGGATAAAAATATGATCGAGATACAAGGTCTGCAAAAAATATACGGCAAAACACATGCCCTTAATTCCATAGATTTGACGGTGCCTGACGGTGAGCTCTTTGCCTATTTAGGCCCCAATGGTGCCGGGAAATCAACTACAATTCGAATCCTCACAGGGCTTACAAAAATGAGTGGCGGTAAGGCCAGTCTTGGTGGGTTTGATATTGAGACAGACTCCATAGCTGCCAAACGACAATTTGGAGTTGTTCACCAGTATGTAAATTTAGATCAGGAGCTCACAGTTTTTGAAAACCTCGATATCCACGGCCAGCTTTTTGGCATGCGAAGAAGCGTGCGAAAGGAAAAGATCAAAGAATTACTTGCCTATATCGAAATGAGTAAGCGGGCAGATACCTTGATTAAGGCATTGTCTGGTGGTCTCAAACGCCGGGTCACTATTGCCCGAGCCTTGCTTCACGAACCTAGCATCCTCTTTCTTGACGAACCAACCGTCGGTCTGGATGCCGCCATCCGCCGCAGGATATGGGCCTTAATCAAAAAAATCCAACAACAGGGAACCACTATTTTTCTCACCACCCATTATATTGAGGAAGCCGAGTTCCTTGCTGAACGGGTTGCCTTTCTTGATAATGGCAGGATTGTCGCCCTGGATAATCCTAGGCATCTCATGGCTGGAGTTGGCTCATGGGCCATTGATCAGATTAAAGAGAGCGGTATGGAAACCCATTATTTCAAGGATAGAGATCAGGCCGCAACCTTTCAGGCCGATGATGGTTTTACCCTGCGTCGGGTAAATCTTGAGGATGCCTTCCTGTCGTTAACTGGAAAAAAGGTGCAATCATGATAAATGCAAGCTGGGCGGTGTATCGTCGGGAAATGTTGATCCTTAAACGCCGTTTTAAACGACAGGTAGCGGGTCAGGCAGTTTCGCCCCTGCTTTATCTTATAACTTTTGGTTATGCCATGGGTGGGGAGTTACACTTTGATGGTGTCAGTTATCTTGAATTCTTATTACCTGGTTTGGTGGCAATGAGCAGTATGACCCAGGCCTTTGCCATTTCAACGGATATTAATGTAGCCAGGTTTTACTGGCATATATTTGATGAATTCCAGGCAGCTCCGATTTCTAATGCCAGCTATGTCGCAGGTGAGGTTCTGGCAGGGATAACCCGTGCTCTTTTAAGCATTGTTATCATCCTGGGATTAGGACTGCTCTTCGGAGTACAGCTTCATTATGGCCCAATATTCTGGCTGGCAATCCTGTTAAACAGTTTTTTATTTGCCTGCCTTGCGGTGGCTCTGGCCATGGTGGTCAAAAGCCATGCTGATCAAAGCCTGTTGACCAACTTTGTTATCACCCCCATGGCCTTTCTAGGTGGCACTTTTTTCCCGCTTGACCGCCTACCTGAGTGGCTGCAAAGTTTCCTCGGTTTGCTCCCCCTGACCCACGCTTCCACCGTTATTCGTGCAGCGGCATTAGGTGAGGCCGTAAACTGGACATCACTCGTATTATTGAGTGGTCTCAGTCTGATTTTATTTTTGATCGCTTACCGTTGCGTCAATAAGGCAAGAGACTGAGTACTGAACAATTCTGATTTTCAAATGTATTAGCCGTCCCGTTAAAAAACATTTTTTCATTTAATACTAAAAACAGACCTTACAGCTACAGGAGAATAAAATGGAAATTATCGCTGAAAATTTACACCTTATGAATCTGAAGTTCCTGCAGGCCATTGAGAATCGAGATAAAAATTCCTTGATACAACTTGCCAAAAGTGAAGTTGATGCCGGAGCAACGGCACTTGATGTCAATATGGGCCAGAATCGGAATCTTGGCCGTCTCACGCCCTGGGTAGTGGAAACAATCCAACAGGCTGTGGAAGTGCCGCTGTTCCTTTCCAGTCATGTATTAAAACAACAACGCGCTCTGGAGGTTCATAAGGGAACGGCTACCATCAATGCCGTTACCGCAAGCCCTGAAAAACTTGTAACGGCCATGGAAACGGCAAAATACTTCCAGGCAAATTTAGTGGTTCTACTGGTGAGCTCAGAGCTTACCCCTTCCGATACAGACGGACGTCTTCGACTTGCCTCAAACGTTCTGGAAATGGCGGAAAACGTTGGGCTCCCTCAGGAAAACCTCTATCTAGACCCTGTTATGGCCTGTCGTCCAGATCCCAGTTCATGGTATTTGGGAAGTGGCCTCCCAGATATTGATACGATCCTTGATTCTATTCATCTGATTGGTGAATTAACTGCAAATCGCCTGAAGACCATCCTTGCCATAAGTAATTCCTCAGTATGCCTTGCTACAGGCAAACGTTCTGCCTTTCATTGTCACTTCCTGCCCATGCTCCATGATGCTGGCCTAAATGCAGTCATTATGAATTGCCACGACAAAAGGCTAATGGCAGTTGCAGAGGAGCTAGCAATCAAGTTAGCAGCATAATAATCATTTTATGGACGGACCATGCACCTTAACACCTATTACAATGGGGTCGAACTCCATCGGGGCGACAAGATTATTTACGCAAAATTTCTGGAACCCCATCTGGTGATTTCCACATGCCGGGCTGCTGGCGGGCTACGAACGGGACTTGATTATGTCCTGAATTACCAGAGCTGCGAGCCCTGCAATCATAATCGCGGTCACGCACTCCACGATCCTGAGGTATATCGGCAGATGATCTGTGAACCCCATGGTCTGCCAGCCGAGAAATGCGCCACCATGGGAACGGCTGCCAATATGCACCATGCAGCCTTTGTGGTGCAGAAGTTCAGGGAGCTCGCAGTGCTGGCCGTTGTCACCGGCGGAGTAGAGACCAATGCCGGCCGGGCTGGAGATCCGGCCTCGGTGATGGAGAGTGAAAAGGAATTTGAGAAACTTGATCCAGCTGAAAAAATACCCGGTCCCGGCACCATTAATATAATGTTGTTTATCAACCATGCCCTCACCGAGGCAGCACTAACCAGAACCATCATGATGGCAACAGAAGCCAAGACTGCCGCCTTGCAGGAACTGGCCGTTAATTCCAGATACTCCGATGGGTTGGCCACCGGTACGGGCACTGATCAGATCATTGTTTCTGCTCCAGATCGCGCAGGTTATCGGGTAGGCTGGGCGGGTAAACATGGTAAACTTGGAGAGTTGATAGGTCTGGCTGTCAAGGCGGCAGTAAAAGAGACCTTGGCCAAACAGAATGGCTTAACTCCCATGGGACAATGTTCTGCCAAAATTCTTCTCGAACGCTTTGGCTGCACCAGAGCATCCATGACAGACACTATTGCCAGTTATTTAGAGACAGACCATGCTGAAACACTGCGTAACAACTTCATTGGAATTATTCGTGATCCCGTTACCGTGGCGGCTGTTGCTGGCATGGTTCACATCCGTGACACATTCAGATGGGGAATCCTTCCTGCTTCTTGCTGGCAGGAAATTATGGGGGCGGCGGCGGCCCAGATCTCCTGCGCCATTAGCGGGCAGTATGAGCAGATGGAACAGTTTCGAAGTCAACTAGCCAAGGTTTCCGGCAAACCAGACAACAACGATTTTCTGGCACTCTGCCTGCAGGCCATGGCCTTAGGATTTAGCAATAAATGGTCGGTACCTCAAGAGAACAAAGACGATACAATTCAGGGGAAAGAGAAATCATGACCAGAACCATTCGTATTCTTTATATCCACACCATGATGTTCCATCGTCGTTGCTGGCAGCAAGCCACTGACATATTGGCAGATATGGGTATTGAGGTCATCTTTGTCTCTCAGCAACAAGCCTTGGCACAATTAGAGGACGCAAGCTGGGATATCATGCTTGCCGAATTAAGCCTTGGTCAAAACAATTATGAAGAGATCATTGCAAGAGCAGACAAAGTTCCAAATCGTCTCGGTCTTTCTACTGAACTACCGGGTACTTTCACCACCTTTGGCAATGAAGTAAAAACAACCTTTGCTGAATTTACCAAGGTAATGTCAGCCAACAATTATGCGGGTGGTCTTATTTCTTTGGCAAGAGACGCAGGCTTTACTATCGACCCCATGCCTCTTAAGAAAGTAACAACAAGCGGCATATGGCACCCGGATGCCGCAAACGTTTTTACAAGCCCTGCAGAGTATCTTGCCTGGCGGACTACAAATAAACTACCAATCTCCTCTCTGGTGGCGGTTCTCTTCTATTATGGTCAATTGGTGGAAGATAATCTGGCCGAAATCGACTTTTTGATCCGCCAACTTGAAAAAAATGGCCTCTGCCCCATACCTGTTTTTTCGCCTGGGGTTGAAGGGGGAGATACCCATCCGGTCTGGTATGAATATTTACGTCAGACCGCAAATATTAATGCAATTATCAATTTCATCGCTGGTCGTTTATTCAAGACAAAGGAAGAGGCAAAACTCCTGGAAGATCTTGATGTGCCCATTCTTCAAGGCTTACGTTCCCACTCACAGACACCTGAGCAATGGCTTGAAGATCCGGTTGGTTTACCCTCTATGACTGCGGTGTTCTCCCAAAGCTATCCTGAAATGTTTGGAGCCATTCAACCCACCATGGTTTCCGGTACTTTGCAAGAACAAGAGCAACACGATCACGGAATGCGGACATTCCTTCCCATTGCTGAACGAATCGCCTGCCTCTGTAACCGTGTCAAAAGGCAGGTGAAACTCCGCACGTTGGCCAATAAAGATAAACGAGTAACCATCGTCCTCCATAACAATCCTTGCAAGGGAGTTGAGGCCACCATTGGAATGGCGGTGGGACTTGATACCTTTCAGAGTCTGGGTCGTTTACTCATGGCACTGGCAGATTCCGGCTATGATACAGGTGATGCCCCCTTTGACGGGTATGAAATACTTACAGAGATTCAAAACCGAAAGGCAATGTCAGAGTTTCGCTGGACCACCATAGACGAGATTGTTGACAAGGGCGGGTCTCTGTACATGGTTGGCCGCGACGAATATAACAACTGGTTTGAAAGATTACCTATGGAGGTACAAAATAAGGTTAATGATGACTGGGATCCCTTTCCCGGCCAGGGTATGGTCTGGCAGAAGGATGGCGAAGATGTACTGGTCATCACCGGCCTCTCATATGGCAATATCAAGATTATTGTCCAACCAAAACGGGGGTGTTACGGGGCAAAATGCAATGGTGAGGTCTGTCGTATTCTCCATGATCCCAATCTGGCACCACCCCATCACTGGTTAGCCACCTATAAATTTATTCAGGATACAAGCGATGCCGTGATTCATTTTGGCACTGAAGGTGCGTTGGAATACCTGCCCGGCAAACAAAATGGCCTGTCAGGTCGCTGTTTTCCAGATATCAGCATCGGTGATTTACCCAATTTCTATCCCTATGTCATGGATGTTGTGGGCGAGGGTTTGATCGCAAAACGGCGGGGCCAGGCGATCCTTGTGGATCACCTTGGCCCAACATTCAGCCCGTCAATATTAAATAAAGAAATGGTTGAACTGGACGAACTGCTCAATCAATATGGCCAGGCGGAACAAAGTGGTGATAGGGCTCGCAGGCAGATCTTGCAAGAAACCATAACACCACTTCTTGATCTTTTGGATCTTCATATAGATGAAAAAAACAAGGACTTTACAAAATCCCTTGATCTGGCTCGCCGCAGTTTAGCTGGCCAACACCGAAGCCTCAGCCCCGAGTCGCTTCATATCCTTGGCCAATCTCCTGATAATGCAGAAACCGGCAGGATACTTGCCACCATGCTGCATCAGTCTCCAGAGGATCTTCCCAGTACGGCAGCACTTGCGAATTCCCATGAAAAAGCAGCAATATTTCTGGCTGAACTTGCCTTAACATCATCAGAAAATATCGAGCCGGAACAACACAAGTTACACAGTTATTGTAGACAGGTAGCAGATGGTCTGGCCCATTGCCCCCTTGAAATCACCCGCCTACTCCATGGCCTGAATGGTGGTTATATTCCAGCAGGAATGGCAGGAAGTCTGGTCAGTGGTCAGCTTGAAGCCTTACCCACCGGACGAAATTTTTTCAGTAAAGACATCAGCCGATTACCCACCAGGGCTGCCTGGCAGGTGGGGCAGAGCATGGCAGAGGCAATGCTGACCAGATACCTCGGCGAAGAAGCTTGTTTCCCTGAACAGGTTGGTATCTCCATCTGGAGTGCGGATGCCTTTAAAAGTGATGGCGAGCTGTTTTGCCAAATTCTTTGCCTTATGGGGATCAGGCCCAAATGGGATGGACCGGCCAGGTGCACCGGCATTGAGATTATTCCCCTGGACGAACTAAAACTTAACTGGCAGGACAAGGAAATAAGCAGACCACGGGTAGATGTAACTATCGAAACATCTGGAATTATGCGTGATATGGTTCCCCATTTTTGCGATTTACTGGATCAGGCCGTGGTGTTGGCCAGTGGCCTGGATGAACCATTTGAGAGAAATTATATTCGCAAACACACCGAAGAACAGATGGCTGAATTACGAGCAGAAACCGCCAGCACCCTAAGCGAGGCTCAGATCAGACGCATGGCAACCTATCGCGTTTTTTCGTCACCGCCTGGCACCTATGGTCTTGGGGTTGGCCTGGCCCTTGATGCCTCGGCCTGGACCACAGATATTGACCTTGCAGAGGTGTATATTAATTGGGGCGGTCATGCCTACGGAAGTGGTGAAGAGGCCGTGGTTGCCCGTGATCTGCTGGCCAAACAACTGGGGAGACTGGATATTGCTTACATGAAACAGGCAAGCGAAGAGTATGACATCCTTGATTGCAGTTGCTACGCCGTCAGTCAAGGTTCCATGGCCACGGCGACCCGGGCCTTATCCGGGGGCAATGCCAAACTTTACTGGACAGAGGCCGGGCCAGGAGCAGAACTAAGCGATGCCAAAGAACAGCTTATGCGTTCAGCCCAAACTCATTTGCTCAACAGATCCTGGATTAAAGGTATGAAAAATCATGGTTACCAGGGAGCCATGGCGGTGAGCAGCCGGGTTAATAATCTTTTTAAATGGAGTGCCGTAAGCCATAGCGTGCCAAAGACACTTTTTGATCAGGTGATAAAAACCTATATTCAGGACAAAGAAAACCATGAGTGGCTGAGCCGGGAAAACCCCTATGCCATGGAAGAGATTACCCGCCGATTATTAGAAGCCGCCTCCCGTGGTCTCTGGCAGGCAGGTGAGGAAATGCTTGTTGCTGTGCAAAATGCGGCCTTGGATATTGAGGGCGATATGGAAGAGCGAATGGGTGATGTTCGGGAGGAATTTCAAGGAAGCAAGGTGGATGTTCTTGGTGCCGATGACGTTGATAAATGGCAACTAGAATGGAGGATAAGCAAATGAGCAAAGAGACCTCCCAAAACAAGAAAAAAGATGGTTTGCTTTTGGTATTTACCGGCCATGGCAAGGGGAAGACCACCTCAGCCATCGGCATTACCATGCGAGCGGTGGGCCATGGTTTTAAGACTTGCTTTATCCAGTTTATTAAAGGAAGCTGGAAATATGGTGAAATGGAGGCAATTGCCAAATTTCCAGACAATATTGACTTTCATATCATTGGCCGGGGCTTTACCTGGAAATCAGATAATCTTGATAAAGACCGTGCGGTGGCAAGGGAGGCATGGGAAAAGGCCAAAGAGGCGATATTTTCCGGGGACTATAAAATGGTGGTACTTGATGAATTCACCTATCTGTTCCTCTATGACATGATCGACCGGGAAGACGCCCTTAGGGTTCTGGCCAATAAACCGAAAGGTCTGCATATTGTTATTACTGGTCGTGATGCAGACCCAGCCCTGATTAACCTTGCCGATCTGGTCACTGAGATGAAAGTAATTAAGCATCCCTACAAGCAAGGGATAAAGGCCCAGAAAGGGATAGAATTCTGATGCTGGGGCAAATAAAAAAATTACTGAATTTTTCCACCCACCCTGGAGAGCCAGAACCCTTTAATGATGATTGGGTGCAAATTGCCGATTTTATCAATAAATGGCAGTTCGATGGCATTGAATTATTGCCGGTGGGTGACTATCCTTTTGCGCGAATCCCAAAGGAACTGATCCACGGTATGCACCTGCGGTTCTTTGTTATTCTGCGCCATATAATGCAAAACGACCAGCAGGGTCTTGTTGATATGTTCGGCAGCCCGGCTGATGTGCAGCGCCTTTATGGCGGTACGGACAGGCAATGTATTATCGATGCCTATGTGGATCAGTTTGAGTTGGCCCATCGCTTAGGTTGCGAATATGTCGTCTTTCATCAGTCCAATGCGAACTGGGATATATTTATAATTGGCAATTTCCCTGGCACTGGCAGGATACCCTGAAGCTCTGTAGTGAAATCCTTAATGAAGCATTGAGCCGGAGCCAGTATAAAGGCTTGCTCTTATTTGAAAATCTTTGGTGGCCCGGGAGCTTCCGGCTGGAGAGTAACGACGAATACGACTACCTCCTGCAACACGTTAATTATGATCGTTGCGGAATTGTTTTAGATACCGGCCATCTGCTCAACAGCAGTGGCGGGTTTACGAAAGAACCCGAGGCAATTGCCTATTTACTCAAGCGAGTGCAGGACATGGGGGAGATGGCCAAGGAAATTCGCACCGTTCATCTGACCTGTAGCCTGAGCGGTGATTATATCAAAAAAAGTAGACAATCTGCCCAAGCAAAGAGTGAAGACAGCTTTTGGCAACAGCTAACAGCCGCCAGAAGGCATGTCTCCCGGATTGACCCCCACGAGCCCTTTTCAGATCCAGCCATTTCCGGCCTTTTTGATCTTATTAAACCAGACAATGTGGTCTTCGAGTTTACCTTTCGGGGCCTTGACATCTGGCAAGACAAGATCGCTACCCAAAAACAGGCTTTGCAGGAACGATTATGGCCATAAATCATAGTATTAGAAAATGGAGCATAGCTCTATTGAGTGTTTTCTTACTGACAATAGCATGGATACCTGCCTGGGCTGAAGGACAGGTTGAGATTCGCTATAGCAAAAATTTGAAGGTGGAATACCGTGACAAGCTGACACTGGTCACCGTAAGCAATCCCTGGCCTGGCGCCAACACAGGTTTCCATTATCTTTTGAAACCAAGGGGAGCAAAAACCCCTGCTGCTTATGCAAATTATCAGATCGTCGAAATCCCCATCCAGGGGATGGTGGCTCTTTCCTCAACCTATCTTGCCTTTATTGAACAACTTGGTCTGACAGATAAGCTTCTTGGATTAAGTGATCTCAGCCGAGTCCATTCCGTAAAGATACGTGAAGCCTCTCTCGCAGGGCAGATCAAAGAGGTTGGCCAGGGCTCAAACCTTTTGGTGGAATCCATCCTTGATTTAGAGCCAGATATTATCTTTACCTATGCCACCGGGGGTTTTCGCGATGCCCATCCTAAATTACTTGAAGCAGGTCTCAAGGTGGGGGTCTGTGCCGAATATATGGAATCTCACCCCTTAGGCAGGGCTGAGTGGATTAAGTTCATTGCTCTCTTTTACGACAAAGGTGCAGAAGCTGAACGGATATTTAATGCTGTTGAGGCCAGATATCTCGAACTTACCAACGTAACAAGCAATGTTGACCAGCGACCAACGGTTATCACCAATGCCCCTTATGGTGGACGATGGACGGTCTCTGGTGGCAATAGTTTTATCGGTCGTTTTCTTAAAGATAGCGGGGCTGATTATGTCTGGAAAGAGACAACTCAGGATGGCTCAATACCCATGGATATTGAACTGGTCTATGATCGGGGGCTGAATGCAGAGTTTTGGCTTAATACCAGCGTCTGGACAAGCCTCACCCAGGCTCTACGATCCGCCCCACGAATGGCGAACTTTGCCTCTTTGCAGGCAGGCAAACTGTTTAACAATAATAAACAGCTTAACACAGCAGGGGGCAATGATTTCTGGGAGTCTGGCATACTTGCGCCGGATGTTATCCTGGCTGACCTGATCCGTATCTTTCACCCAGAATTATTACCCAAGCATGAACTTTACTATTACAGGCAGTTGCAATGAAAAGTGTGAAAAAACGAATTTTCATCTGTTGGCTGAAAAGTAAAAAGAGTGGTAGGAGATGGGCCAATATAAATGATTAGTTTACGATACCTTGTGCCTCTACTTCTGCTTAGCATTGCCATGGCCTTTATCCTAGATCTGGTAACCGGAACAGTAACCATCCCACCTGATCAAGTCTTAACCATCTTACTTGGCAATGAACCAGAACGAACAAGCTGGAACGCGATTATTATGCTCTTTCGTCTGCCAAAAGCGCTCACAGCCCTTATTGCTGGTGCCGCCCTTGCCCTCAGTGGCCTGATGATGCAGACCCTGTTTCGTAACCCCCTGGCCGGGCCATCGGTCCTGGGTATTAGTTCTGGAGCAAGCCTGGGTGTTGCTCTGGTGGTGCTTGGTACTTCCATCAGTCATCGTGGAGCCAGGCTCATTGAAGGACTGGGTCTTGCTGGTAACCTTACTTTGGTTCTAGCCTCTGCCCTTGGAGCCTTTATGGTGCTCCTCGCCATTCTTATTGCGGCTCGCTGGGTGGATAATGTTATGACCCTGCTGATTATTGGTATCCTGGGCGGCTTTGCCCTGGGAAGTGTGGTGAGTGTACTTATTCATTTTAGCCGGCCCGAGATGGTGCAGGCCTATATGGTCTGGACCTTTGGCAGCTTCAGCAATATCACCTGGCAGGAAATGTGGATTTTCCTACCCGTTATTGTCATTACTTCTTCTCTTTGCATGTTGGTGGGTAAACCGCTGAATGGTTTGCTCCTTGGTGAAACCTACGCAAAAAGTATGGGGCTTAATTATCTGCCGGTTCGCCTGATTGTCATCACCCTGACCGCTGTTCTCGTTGGCTGTGTCACTGCCTATTGCGGGCCCGTAGCCTTTATCGGCATTGCCGTCCCCCATTTGGCCCGGGTGGTGGCTGCCACCTCCGATCATAGAGTATTACTCCCCGTAACTGCATCCTTGGGCGGGGTGGTGGCCCTGGTTGCGGATATCCTGGCTCAACTTCCGGGCCATGCAACCGTGCTGCCGCTTAATGCGGTCACCGCCCTGATTGGCAGTCCGGTGATTATCTGGTTTATCTTAAAAAGACAAAAGGTTCAGCGGAGTTTTGTCTGATGATAAACGATATCAGATACCTGATACTGGCGCTGACCAGCCGTTGTAATCTCAAATACCGTTATTGCTATCTGGCAGCCGGAGGGAAAGGCGATGACATGGCGGATGCGGTGTTGGATCAGGCCTTAGATCTTATTAGTAATACGAAGAAGCCCTGCCATATCCAGATTACTGGTGGTGAACCAACCCTGGTTCCAGAAAAGATTGCCAGAGTTGCAGAACAGAGTCGTTTACTATCTGCAAAAGTGCAACTGGCAATTCAAAGCAACGCAACCCTGTTAACCAGGGAACTTGGCCGGTTATTTAAAGAATATAAATTTCAGGTGGGAGTGAGCCTTGATGATCCTTCAGGTGTTGTCGATGTTTCTCATTCCCAAGCTCCATCCTTTTTAAAGAAAAAAAGGATGGAGCTAAGGTGGTGTCGGTGGCTCTGTTAATTATTTCAGAGTAATACCATTGTGTTGGGCGGCGTCCGCGATATGGTCGACAAATATCTGTGCGAATTTGTCGTTGGAGCCAAGACCCTGAAGGACAGTTGTTACCTCGTACCCCTCTTTGGTCAGAATATTTTTCCAGGAATCATCTTCAGCGCCGGCCATATCATTAGTGGCGTGATCACCTGCAACAATCATAAAGGGTTTCAGGAGAACTTTTTTCGTTTTTGCATGCGCCATTGCAGGGAGAATGTCATCAAGTCCAGGCATCCCTTCAACCGTACCAATAAAGGTCTTTATCTCAGGATAGGCTGCTCTCATTTTCTTTTGAGTTTCAGCATAGATCCCGGTGGACCAGTGTTCGTTACCGTGTCCCATATACACCAGCATTGCGCCTGCCTTTTTTGCCTGTGCGGCATCGGCGGCTAACGTTGCAACAGCTTCGGCCACATCTTCATGGTAATTATAGCGATCCCCGGGCATGCCAAGGGCAGGCCGCCCCATGACCAGTTTGTCAAAAGGGCTCCACTTGTTTTTGGTGGTTTTAATGGAAGCCAGGCCGTTGACATAGGATTTGAGATCTTGTGCTTGTTCCATATAAAACATGTGGGTGGGTTGAACAATAATATTACGATATCCTTCTTCGCGTAGATCACCAATGGTGGAAATAATATTTTTCACATAGAGTATTTCTTCCGGAATACCCTCATCAAGCCACTTCTTGGTATCTATCCTCCGTTTATTCCAAACCGAACGAATGATATTGGAGGTGAAAGTTACCCGTACTTCAGTATTGGGATAAGCTGCTTTGGTTTTATCAATAATATTGACAATGGATTTGACCGCTGTTGGTACTGTGGTACCAAAACTGGCAATAACAATGACTGTTTTTCCCGTATCCCGGCTTGTCTTTCCGGAAGCCATAACATTCGTGGATGCCAGCATCACTGCCATCATAATTCCCAAGACCAGATGTTTCATTGTGTTGTTCATGTTTTTATACTCCTTTTTTTGAAGATCCGGCTCAATACCGGATCTGCTTAAGAATACCCTGCCATACAGAGTTAAACTGTCTATAAGATAACGCCGACCTAGAACTCATATGCCAATTGCGTAGTGAATGTGTTGGCACTTTCATCTGTTCCGCCATCATTCAGGTCATAATCAGTATCATAAAAATACTCAAAGGTGAGTGCAGTAGAAGGAAAGATTTCAAATGATGCCGCTGCAATATACCTGGTCTCCGGCAATCCAAGTTCCACTGCATCATCAGTACCCTGCATGCCAATTGCAAAATTAGCCGGGATATCACCTAAATCAACCCCATAGCCAAATTCGACATTCCATGCTGACGGCTCTGCTCCATAAACATCTGTTGGGTCAGCAGCGTTCTCATCATCAAAATTATCAAGGGCTGTCACATACTCAGCAACAATCATAGCAGGGCCAAAAGTTGCAATGGCATGTACACCAAGACCACCAACCTGATCCCGAACAGTGTCTTTGCCAAGATCATCATTGAAAAAGTCATTGATCCCGCCGGAATCTGCAATATTACCAACGTAGGAAAGTCCTGCGTCTATTGTCATACTGTCATTTTCAAAAGCGTAGCCAAGCTGTGCGCCATAACCTTTAATCACACTCGATCCACCGTCAGTTTTCATTCCATTGTAAGCAAAAACACCACCATATAATCCAGCTGCTTCAAAACCAACATTCATCCCAAAATCACTGATCTCACCAATCTCAAGGGTAAACGGGTCTTGAATCATATTGGTTTCAAAGTTACCAAATGGAACGTAAATTTTTCCAACTGCAACACTCAGAGGGAATTTATCATAGTTGCCTATCTCAATAAAACCTTCATCGATGATTATATGATCATCCTCTTCTCCACCTTCATACAACGCAAGAAGACTACCTCTCGCCCAGTCGTTTACTTCAACATCAAGACCCAACTCAACAGTTGCCAGAACAAACTCGTTAAAATTGTTCCCTTCGAAATCATCTCCGGTTGCAAATTCACCTTCAATCACACCGGAAAGAGTGACATAATCGTTAATGGATTCCCCCCCTTTCTCAGCCAGCTGTTTTGCAATTTCCCCTTCAATAACTGAGCGACGGTCAGTCCTGGCCTCCTCACTGACCCTGGCACTATTCTCCGTGCCGGATGCACCGAACGATACAGTCTGCCCGCTCTCAAGCTCAGCAATACGCTGACTAAGCTGCTGATTCTGAGAAATCAGCTCCTGTACCTGCCGTTTAATTGTTTCCATGTCAGATGCACCGCCTGCAAAAGCAGAGGTTCCACCGAGCATACAGAGCATTCCGGCTGCCAGTACAATTTTCTTGTAACTTTTCTTCAATTAACACACCTCCTGTAAAATATTCAGGCTGGAGATGTGCTCAAAAAAAAGCAAAAAAAATCCCCGAACCTATGAAATAATAGATCCGAGGAGTCCCTGATTTTCCCACGAATACAACATAAACATTTACCCCCTATCCACGAGGGAATGCTTTTTCCACTATGCATCTTTACCGGCACATGCGGATAGATCTCAGACAGGTCTTCTGACTCCCGGTTCGTCCTCCTTTTGCGCCTTCCCAACTCCTGAAAGTCAGTGGCTAAAATGCAAAAGTCGTCCCCGGTCACAGCGGCGGGCCCGTTCCGGATTTTCACCGGATTCCCTATTAAGCTCTGTTAAGAGCATCTGAAGAATAACGACTATTTATCAATAATCTGATGAGAAGTCAATTCTGAAGTTTCCTGTAAACTTTTATAGTACAAACCCTCAATTCCTGAAACCACCATGCACAGTAGCATTTTGACAAAATAATTATGTGGCCTTTACATTTGCGGAAATGATACGTCAGTTCAACAGAATAAGTCCCGCCACCCAGGAAAGCTGCTCCTGGTCGTCTTCAGGTGTAAAGATAGTATTGGGCCAACCGACGGATTCCATCAGTTTGCCCACGTTAACGCCATATCCTGACATTGATGGCCGAGCATGTTCGGGGTAGCGGCATTCCCCCTCTTTCGCTACGACCCTGCAATTCGGTTTATCATGGCAAAAGCTGGGTTTACAGGAACCTCCTGCAAATCCGGCTGAGCTTGTGAAACCAAGCTGTATAGCCTTTTTTTCGATTTCAGCCACAATCTCATGTAGAAGCCGCATGACCTGAGGGCGGTCTTCCCCTTGGAGGGAGCATGTTTGGATTTCAAGGCTAATGACCATGGTATGGCGGCATGATTTGAGTAATTTCCTGAATTCGGCAGGTCCGGTTACATAGGGCGGACAACTCATGGATTGTCCCCAAAAAGGACATATGGGATCATGACACAGATCGGCCAACTTCTCTTCCACGCAAACTTTATCCGGTGCTAACCGTTTTGCTCTGGTGGCCCCGACTCCTTCCGCAAACGACTGCAACAACTCAATGGCTTTTTTTTCCTGGGTATCATTCATTTATGAACTCGCATTTTATTGCAGCGCCACCGCACCGGGAAGTTCCTTGCCTTCCATCAGGCACAAAAAGGCTCCACCACCGGTTAACATATAGGAGATATTGTCTGCCTCACCAAATTTTCTGACTGCAGCGTTGGAATCACCACCTCCAATGATGGTTAAAGCTCGGCTTGCCCCGATATAACGAGCAATATTCTTAGTTCCCTGCGCATATGGTTCGAATTCAAACATTCCCATGGGGCCATTCCAGACAATGGTTTGCGCACTGGTCAGCGCCTCTTGAAAACAGATCACCGACGCCGGGCCAATATCCAGGGCCATGCAGTCCTCGGGGATATCCTGAACCGTAACAGGTTTAAGCGCCTTGGCAGCAGCAGACGGTTTCTCAGCCACAACAAGGTCAACAGGCAGATAAACCTTGACCCCTTTTTTGCGCGCCTCAGACAGCAGGCTATTCGCCTCCTGCAACAGGTCATCTTCCACCAGTGATTTACCTATATCATACCCCTGGCTTTTCAAAAAAGTGTTAGCCATGGCTCCGCCGATAATTAAGGAATCCACTTTATCCAGCATATTGGCCAGCGCACCCAATTTGCTTGAAACCTTTGCCCCGCCGACAAGAGCGACCAGCGGACGGGCCGGTTCATCCACCGAACGATGAAAATAAGCCAATTCCTTTTCCAGCAAAAATCCCGCCCCCTTGCACTCCACATGTTCGGCAACGCCAACCACCGAAGCATGGGCGCGGTGGGAGACGGCGAAGGCATCATTGATGTATACATCGGCAAGGTATGCCAGTTGTTTTGAGAAGTAAGGGTCATTGGCCTGTTCCCCGGTATGATAGCGGAGATTTTCCAGCAAAACAACATCACCATCCTCCATGGCAGCAACCCTTGACTCGGTGGAAGCCCCCACGCAGCTCGCTATCAGAGGTACCTCTTGCCCTAATATGTTGCTCAGATATTGGGCAACCGGTGCCAGGGAGTATTTTCCAACCCGCTCCCCCTTTGGCCTACCCATGTGGGAGCAGAGTATTATTTTTGCCCTCTGTTCAAGGGCATATTCAATGGTGGGCAGCACGGTTCTGATGCGCAAGTCATCGGAGATCAATCCTTTCCCATCCAGAGGTACATTGAAATCAACCCGAATGAGTACTCTTTTTCCCGTAATATCAATATCACTAATTGTTTGCATATCTATTTCCTGATTTATTTTTTTTACTTCCTACGGCTTATCAGCTCTACTGCCGATTAATGCCATGTTTTTCCATGAGGCGGTAAAAAGTCCGCCTGGGGATACCGGAGAGCTTGGACGCCTGACTTATATTACCTTTTGCATCTTCCAGAAAACGGGAAATCTCATGCTTTTCGTAATTTGCCACCAGCCGATCCCGCGATGTTTTCAATTTTTCCTGACCAGCAACTTCTCCCTCACGAACCTCACTGGTTATCTTCACAACAGGAATGGCGAGATCATCGGGAATAATGACACTGTTTTTACAGACAATAACGGCCCGCTCAATGATGTTTTCCAGCTCACGAACATTGCCTGGCCAATCATAATTAACCATGACGTTAATGGCGTCATCAGAGATGCCCTGCATCTTTTTGTTGAGCTTATCCTCCGCCTTGGTAAGAAAATGAAAGGCGAGATAGGGGATATCTTCCCTTCTGTCGCGGAGATCGGGTAGTTCAATGGTAAAGGTGTTGAACCGGTAGTAAAGATCCTGGCGGAAATCACCGTTTCTGATCGCTTCGTCAAGATTGCGATTGGTGGCAGCTATAACTCGAACCTTAACATGCCTGACCCTGGGTGATCCCACCGATCGTATTTCACCGGATTGCAGGAAGCGCAGCATCTTTGCCTGTAGTTCCATTTTCATGTCACCAATCTCATCAAGGAAGATAGTACCATTGTCTGCCTCTTCCAGCAGTCCCCGACAATCCTTTTCAGCACCGGTAAAAGCGCCTTTGACATAGCCAAATAGCTCACTTTCAATAAGGGAGGAAGTCAGAGCTGTACAATTGACCGTGACAAAGGGTTTATCCCGCAGGAGACTCGCCCTGTGGATAGATCTGGCAGCCAGATCCTTGCCTGTCCCTGTATTGCCAAGAAAAAGAACCGTTGTCGGGGTCGGAGCAACCATTTCGATCATCTTTTTTACCCTGTCGATTGCCTTTGATTTGCCGATGATGTTCTTATCGCGACAGGAATAAAGATCAAGCTCCCGTTGGGTTATCCGGTATTTGTTTTCATAATCATAAGCTGACTGATACCCCCGCACCAGCAAATGGATAAGCTTAACCGTCGAGCCATGCAGTACCAGGGTATTCTCGCCGGCAAGACTGTCGGCAAACTGTCGGCTTTTTTCATCGCCTATCATATCAAGGATAATATCCGGCGGATCTCCTCCCATGGCCTGATCACTACTGGTCCAGAAAGAAATGCCAAGCTCCCGGCTTAGTTCCAGCAAGTCTCTACTCATGGAGGAATTGAGAACCCCGGTCAGTTGCAACTCAGTGGTATTATGAATAGCCTTAAGGAGAGCCGCGCCTTTGGAGCCGATTCCGATCACCAGCACCCTGAAATCAATGATGGTATTGCCGTCAACCGGTTGCCGCTGTTTTATGGTCATACACTTCTCCTCAGCGCTGTCGGGTTCATCCTGATCCAGCAACGCTTCCATCTTCTTCCTCCAGAAAGTTCTCACGCACCAGTCGGGCCGCTGCAACCATATTGGTCAACATCCCCTCCGATTCTTGCCAGGTTCTTGTTTTCAAGCCGCAATCAGGATTAATCCAGAGCTTGTCCCTGGGAATATTTTCAAGGGCGCTCTTTATCAGATCAACAAGCTCTTCCTGCTCCGGCACCCTTGGACTGTGAATGTCGATGATGCCGGGGCCGATATCATTGGGGTAGAGAAAAGTATGAAACGCATGGAGCAGTTCCATCCTGCTGCGACTAGCCTCAATAGAAATCACATCTGCGTCCATGGCGGCAATTGCGTGCATAATTTCATTAAATTCGCAGTAACACATATGGGTATGAATCTGGGTTTCGTCCCGTACTCCGCTGGAGGCAAGGCGAAACGAGGCCACTGCCCAGTCAAGGTATTCCTGCTGTTCTTCTTTTAACAGCGGCATCCCTTCTCTGAGCGCGGGTTCATCAATCTGGATAATCCGTATGCCCGCCTGTTCCAGGTCAGCGACCTCCGCCCGCACAATCAGGGCCAGTTGCCGGCAAGTTGCAGACAGTGGTTGATCGTCCCTGACAAAACTCCATTTGAGCATGGTCACCGGACCTGTGAGCATACCTTTAACAGGTCTGTTGGTCAGGGACTGGGCAAAGAAGGTCTCTTTAACGGTTAGAGGTTTTGGCCGGGATACATCACCGTAAATAATCGGCGGTTTGACGCAGCGCGTGCCGTAACTCTGGACCCAGCCGTTTTCGCTGATACAGATCCCCTCTATGCGGGCAGCAAAGTATTCAACCATATCTGTTCGTTCCGGCTCACCGTGCACCAGGACATCCAGACCGATTTTTTCCTGTTTCTGTATGGCATCCCGGATGTATTGCTGAATGACATGGTCATACTGATCCGAGGTAACCTGCCCCAGCCGATATTGCTTTCGTATCGCACGTAACTCTTCAGTTTGGGGGAATGATCCAATGGTTGTTGTTGGCAGTATGGGCAGGCCGAGCTGTTTTTGTTGAATCTTTTTACGCTTACCAAAAGCGGTACTGCGCCTATACATATCAGGAGTTACAGCCTGCACATCATCTTGTACCCGTTGATTGTAAATGAGACTGGACGAGCTTTTGTCTGGAAAAGAATTTCGGGAATCAGCCAAAATGGAGTGCGAGTCCTCAGAATCTGCAATCGCAGCTGTGGCCAGGGTTTTAAGCTCAACACATTTTTCCCGGGCAAAACTGCACAACTTTAGAATTTCGGCGTTCATTCGACTCTCATTATTCAGGTTGACCGGCACATGGAGAAAAGAGCAGGAAGGTGCGACCATGATTCTGTCGTCAGAAAGATGATTTCTTACTTTTTCTATGGCGGCCAAAGCATTCTCCGGCTCTGTACGCCAGATGTTGGTACCGTCGACAATGCCCAGGGACAGGGTTTTATTCCGGGGCAGATAGTCAAGGATTGTCGGTAACTGATCTATGCCATGGATCAAATCAAGATGCAGACCGCTAGCTGGAATATTAACAACAGAGGAAGGATCTGTGAGCCTGCCAAAATAGGTGGCAAGCATTATTTTCCCACCACTCGCCTCTTGCAGGCGTTGATAGATCGAGGCCATTTTATTTAAAATTTCCGGCTCAATATCAGTGGTAAGAATTGGTTCATCAAGCTGTATCCAGTCGCACTTTTGGGAAAAACGGGCAAGGATTTCTTCATAAACAGCAACGACTTTTTCCAGATGTTGCCAGCGATTGAAGCCGGGAACCATACTCTTTCCGAGCTGGATAAAGGTAAAAGGGCCGATCAGGACAGGTTTGAGATGCAGGCCAATTTTCTCACCTTCATCAAAATATTCAAACAGCGTATTGGAAGACAGGCTAAATTCCTGGTCAGGAGAGAATTCCGGAACAATATAATGATAATTGGTATTAAACCACTTGGTCATTTCCATGGCTTCCATGCCTGGTTTATCACTATCGCCGCGTGCCATTTTAAAATAGAGATCAAGGTCTGCACCCGTCTCCGGTGGACAAAAGCGTTGTGGAATGGCGCCAAGCATTGCTACCATGTCTAACATTTGGTCGTAAAAAGAAAAATCACCGACAGGAAGCAGATCAATACCGGCCTGTTTCTGCAAGAGCCAGTTTTCAAAACGAATGGTCGCACCAGTGTTCAGAAGTTCAGTTTTGGTCACCTTTTGTTGCCAGAAACCCTCCACCGCCCATTTCAGTTCACGGTTTTTACCTATTCGTGGAAATCCTAAAGTGTGTGTAAGCATTATTTCCCCTTGTTTTTCTTAACAGTTAGCGCAACAAACCCTGCAATATGGACTTCAAGCCCAAGAGTTTATTGAACAAAGAGGGGAAAACGCTAATCTCTGAAACAAGATAAGCAGAAAAGAAAACAGTGAGGAATCAGCCTAAGAAGGTACGGGAATTGAAGAATAATATCCCGCCTGTAGAGTGGAAAACACCGTTATCCTTCTGGGTCTAAGTCGCGAGATCCCCGATAGGTATACACTAAACAGGTCGTCTTCTGGCTTACGAAACAGGGGGGAACCCCTTGGACATGTTACAATTCCCTTAACCTTCCCGGCAAGCGCCAGCGATTGAAGGAAATAATCATGTCTGTTTCGAATACAGCAGCGCGTCTGCGACGGATTCTCACCGTCTTCCGTTTCCTGTTTGTACCTGAATATCTGACAATCAGGCCTAAGGAACCTGAATCAGATATTGTTTTATATGTTAAATCAACTGTAACTATTCAACTCACTTTCATCCTCGTCTTGAGTAAATAATGGTGCATGAAGTGAGCTTTCAATTTAATACTAAACCGTGCCATTTAAACAAATAGTTATGGTTCTGACAACAGCAAAATCACCCTTCCCCACAGATGTCCAGAAATGCCTGATGCCTTTCCCGATAAGGCGGATAGGCAAAAAAGGCTGAACCGGAAACAAGGATATCTGCTCCGGAACTGACAATTTCTGCGGCATTATCAAGGGTAACGCCGCCATCAATCTGAATGAGGGCTTTGCCGTTGCCTTGGGAGATCATCGCCTTTAACTTCCGCAGCTTTTCAAGGCAAAACGGAATAAATTTCTGCCCACCAAACCCTGGATTCACACTCATAAGAAGAACCATATGCAGCTGTGGGAGCAGGTGTTCGATCTGGGTCACAGGGGTATGAGGGTTCAGCGCCACAGCCGGTTTAACACCCTGTCTGGCGATTTCACTTACGGTCCGTTCCAGGTGATTTTCCGCCTCTGCGTGGACGCAAATCAGATCTGCCCCGGCATCAACAAAGGCGTTAATATACCGGCCCGGCTCGTTAATCATCAGGTGAACATCAAAAAACAGCTTACTGTTTTTCCGACATGCCGAGATTATTCCCGGACCCATGGTAATATTCGGAACAAACATGCCATCCATCACATCCCAGTGTACCCAGTTCAGACCGGCATCTTCAAGGTCACAAAGTTCATCCCGCAGACGGCTGAAATCCGAAGAAAGCAGCGATGGTGATAAAATCATCTCTTTCATAATCAACAGACCTCCGGATCAAAAATTCCTGTCTTATATTTTTCCGCCATTATTTCCAGAGAAAGCGGTTTGATTTTGCAGGCGTTTCCGGCCGCGCCAAAAGCCTCGAACCGTTTCCGGCACAGTCCGTTCATGGCCTCCGTGGCTGCTTTAAAGAATTTTCTCGGATCAAAATTATCTGTATTTTCCACCACATGTCGCCTTACCGCACCAGTGGATGTCAAACGCAGATCCGTATCTATATTAACCTTACGGACTCCATACTTGATACCCTTACAGATCTCGTCCACAGGAACGCCATAGGTTTCCGGCAAAGTACCACCGTGGTCATTGATAACCTCCAGCCATTCCTGAGGGACAGAAGAAGAGCCGTGCATAACCAGGTGGGTGCCGGGAATACGGGCGTGGATCTCTTTAATTCGCTCAATGGCAAGGACTTCTCCACTTGGAGGGCTGGAAAATTTATACGCTCCATGGCTGGTGCCAATGGCAATGGCCAAGGCATCGACCCTGGTTTTCCGGACAAAATCCGCAGCCTGTTCCGGGTCGGTGAGAAGCTGTTCGCGAGTTAACTCGCCCTCCGCACCAACACCATCTTCTTTACCTGCCTGGAGAGTCTCCAACGAGCCAAGAACTCCCAGTTCTCCTTCCACTGAAACACCACAACCGTGCGCCATATCGCACACTCCCGAGGTGACGGCAGTATTGTATTCATAGTCCGCCGGGGTTTTGGCGTCCTCATGCAGTGATCCATCCATCATCACCGAGGTGAATCCTGACTGGATAGCCTGAACACAGACAGTGGGCGAAGCGCTATGATCCTGGTGGAGACAAACCGGAATATGGGGCCATTGCTCTACCGCAGCCTGAATCAGATGGCGGATAAAGACCGCGCCGGCATAATTCCTGGCACCTGCGGAACTCTGGAGGATCACCGGGCTGTTAGTGGCATCAGCGGCCTGCATGATGGCATGGACCTGTTCCATATTGTTAACATTAAAGGCGGGAATTCCGTAACTGTTTTCCGCCGCATGATCGAGCAATTGCCTTAGGGTAATATAAGCCATAATAAGGTTTCTCCTTGGGTCGTTATGTAGGTCAAATTAAATCCGGACTATTTTCATGGAGTTAGTGCCGCCCTTTTTACCAGGTGGATCACCACATGAGGTTATAATAAAATCACCGCTGCACACTCCATTCAGACCAGAGAGAAAGCAGGATGCCTCCCGGTGCTGATGGCGATTGTCAGCCTGCATGATATCAAAAAACAGCGGATAAACTCCGCGGTACATCGTCATCTTTCGCAATGTTTTCCGGTTACGGCTCAGTCCGTAAATGGGGACGCCTGAACTGATTCTCGACATGAGTTTTGCGGTTTTTCCCGATTCTGTTAAGGCGCCAATGGCCTTGACATGAAGATGATTGGCGGCGTACATGACCGACATGGCCAGTGTTTCCTCAATATCAGTAAAAAAAGTCTCCAAACGATGTCTTGAAACCCTTGCCTTTCGCTGTTTTTCCGCTTCAACACAGATATCGACCATGCGCTCCACGGTCTTCACCGGGTAATGACCCACTGCTGATTCGGCGGAGAGCATAACGGCATCCGTGCCGTCAATCACCGCATTGGCCACATCAAAGACCTCAGCCCTGGTGGGCATGGGGGAATGAATCATCGACTCCATCATCTGGGTGGCTGTAATCACCACCCGGTTCAGGGTTCTTGCCTGTTTGATGATCCGTTTCTGAATTTCCGGTAATCTGGCATCGCCTATTTCAACACCGAGATCACCACGAGCAACCATGATGCAGTCTGCTGCCATCATAATTTCGTCAAGAGAGTCAAGGGCATCCGACCTTTCAATCTTGGCAACAAGTGGCCCGGTGAAACCAAGCTTGGCAAGTTCCCGGCGGGCAAGATCCATATCTTTGCCGGATGCCGGAAAGGATACTGCAACAAAGTCAGCATCCACCTCAAGGCACAGCTCCATCGCCTCCGCCATTCTATTGCCCACAGGGGGCATAGAAAGCCCACCGCCAAGGCGATTAAGACCTTTTCTGGCAGAAAGAGTTCCACCCTCACGCACCTGGCAATAAATTTTTTTACCCGCGGTTCTTTCCACCTCAAAGAGAATGCGGCCATCATCAAGGAGTAAAATATCACCGGAGGCAATATCAGAGGCAAGCTCTGAAAAGTTTATACCGACACCTGTTTCATCGCCCTGTTCTTTGTCAATGTCAGGGTCAAGAATAAAAGAATCTCCTGCAACCACTTCCACTTTGCCATTTTCAAACCCGGTGATTCTGATTTTTGCTCCAGGCAGATCAGCCATTATGCCAACTTCACGGCCGATTTTCCTGCTGATCCTGCGGACCTGTTCCGCCCGTTTAAGATGTTCCAAACGGTCACCATGGGATAAATTCAACCGAACAACATCCACTCCGGCGGCAAGCATTTTTTCAAGAACACCCGGCTGATCTATCGCTGGACCAAGGGTTGCTATTATCTTTGTTCGTCGCATCAATATACCCTCAATAATGCTGCCATAATAGCTTTCTCAACCCTGTGCTCCCGCTGAATGTCCGGCAATAATTTTTGAGAGAACCGTGACGGTATTTTTAACCGTAATACCGAAATACTCAAAAAGTACCTCACCAGGAGCAGATTTGCCAAAGCGATCTATACCAATAACCCTGCCCCTGCTGCCGACATATTTATGCCAACCCATGGAACTACCTGCCTCAATGGCCACTCTGGTTGGAACAGATGGAGGGAGAACCGTATCCCGGTATTTCTGCTCCTGCTCTTCAAACCTTTCAACCGAGACCATGGAAACCACCCGAACGTTATGGCCTTTCTCCCCCATTAAAGCGGCGGCCTTCACAGCTACACCAACTTCCGAGCCGGTGGCGATGATAATCGCCTCAGGATTTTCCTTGCCCCCATAGACGATATAACCACCCCTGCTGATACAAGTGGTCTGCTCGCTGGTTCTTGGGTTATGTGGCAAGGTCTGGCGGGATAAAATCAGACAGGTCGGGCCATCTGTTTTCTCAATGGCCTGTTGCCAGGAAACAGCTGCCTCCACGGTATCGGCTGGTCGCCACAGGGTAAGGCCGGGAATAAGCCTGAGACTTGCCACATGTTCCACCGGTTGGTGGGTAGGGCCGTCTTCGCCAACCCCAATGGAGTCATGGGTCAGAATAAAAATAACCCGCTGTTTCATCAGGGCGGCCATGCGAATCCCATTTCTGGCATAATCGGCAAACACCAGAAAAGTTCCGGCATAGGGAACAAATCCACCATGCAGTGCCATGCCGTTCATCATGGCCGTCATCCCGAATTCCCGAACTCCATACCGGATGTAATTGCCGATAAAGGGTTTGCCCGGCTCAACAGGAACTGTGCCAGACCAGTTGGTCAGATTAGAACCGGTGAGATCCGCAGAACCTCCCAATAGCTCCGGCAGGTAGGCAGCATATTTCTCCAGAGCAACCTGGGCTGACTTGCGGGAGGCAAGGTCCTTGCCTTCTTTTTCAAGTTCAGCAATAAACTCTTCTGCCAGGGTGGAAAAGCTATCCGGTAGCTCTCCAGCCAACCTTCGTTGCAGCTCCACGGCAAGATCAGGGTATTGCTTACTGTATATGGAAAACATTTCGTTCCAGTCCTTTTCCAGTTCCGCACCTTTTGGTCGCGCATCCCATCCCTTGTAGATCTCTTCGGGGATGGTAAAGGGGGCATGAGGCCAGTTCAATTGTTTTCTGGTGGCCTCGATCTCTTCGGGGCCAAAAGGTGCGCCATGGCAGGCTGATGTGCCGCCTTTGCCGGGAGAGCCAAAACCGATGATAGTTTTACAGCAGATAAGGGTTGGCTTCAGGGTCTGGATTTTCGCCTCGGCAACCGCACCTTTGACAGCATCCGGGTTATGACCATCCACATCCCGGATAACCTGCCAGCCACAGGCCTCAAAACGAGCCGGAACGTCTTCGGAAAACCATGCACCTACCTCACCATCAATGGAGATATTATTATCATCCCAACAGACAATCAGTTTACCAAGCCCCAGCGTACCAGCCAGGGAAACCGCCTCGTGAGCTACCCCTTCCATCAGGCAGCCATCCCCCATAAAAACATAGGTGAAATGATCCACGGGTTTCAGATCGCCACGATTAAAGGTGTCGGCCAGCATTTTTTCTGCCAGGGCCATGCCCGCACCATTACCAATACCCTGGCCAAGCGGGCCGGTGGTGGTTTCAACTCCAGGTACCAGGTCACATTCAGGATGACCGGCAGTCTTGGAATGAAGCTGCCGGAACGATTGGATATCCTCAAGGGTCAATTCATAACCGCTGAGATGGAGCAGACTGTAAAGCAGCATGGAACCATGGCCATTGGAGAGGATGAACCTGTCCCGATTAACCCAGTGAGGGTTTACCGGATTATGGTGCAGGAAGTCGTTCCAAACTACTTCGGCAATATCCGCCATGCCAAGTGGCGCTCCCGGATGACCGGAGTTTGCCTTTTCAATGGCGTCCATGCTCAAAGCCCGGATGGCGTTAGCAAGTTGACTGCGTGTTGATGTTTTCATTTCTTTCCTCTTCTATTAAAAAATTCATGCTAAGACCCGTCGGTGCCAGTCACAAAAGTGATTGACGGTCACAGCCTCGCCACCTGTTTGCGGGCCGGGATCTTCCGGGTTTTCCAGGCCAGAGAGAATAACAGCTGCGCCGGACAGGTCATGGCACCTTGTATAGCTGTTGCGCAGGGCAATCGTTGTAATTCCGGCTGCCACAGCTGCGGCAACGCCACTTTCGGAATCTTCCACGGCAAGGCACTGTTCAGGAGCAAGGCCGGTAAGAGAAAGGACTTTTTCATACACATCCGGCTCCGGTTTTTTTCTTTCCACATCATTACCTGCCACAATTGCTGCCCAATTGATATTCAGGCCGGCTAATTGTGTTTTCAGCAATGTGTCAATATTTCTGCTGCTGGTGGCCGTAGCTATGCATAATGAAATATCCTTTGCCTGTATTTCCCCAAGTATTCTCTTTACCCCGGGCCGGAGCTGTATAGAGTCGCTTACCAGAAAAGATGAATAAAAATCCTTTTTGCCGGCATACACCGTCCGAATCAGGTCATCCGGGTTGGCAGCACAGCCTTCTTCAGCCATTGCCCGGTTGTAATAGCGTATTCTTTCGAGGCCACCGGTTATTTTCAGCAAGGGGGCGTACAGGTTTTCGGTCCATACCCAACCAAGATTATGTTTTGCAAAGGCAAGGTTAAAAGCGCGGCGATGCATCTCCTCGCTGTCAATCATCGTCCCGTCAACATCCCAGATAACGGCCTTGAGTGGCGTTAAACTATTCATGGTTATTTACCAAGAACCTTGCGCCAGTCAGGATAGAGAATATCCGCATCATGGGGAAAAGATTCAAACGACCTGGCCAATTCTTCGTGCTCTTTGGCATAATCGAGTAAATCAATTTTCTTTTGCCAGGATTCCCAGGAATAGCGTAATGATTTTGCCCCGGCGGTTGGCCCGTCAAGGTGACCAAACACCCCGCCGCCGGAGGTCTGGCAGAAATTGGCATGACCAAGATTGTCGAAAAAACCAGGCAGACGAATAGCATTCATGCCACCGGAAATCATGGGAGTGGTTGCCTTCATGCCATGCCATTTCTGATAATAATAAGGCCCTTGGGTCTCCTCCCGCTCAATGATATAGGCGATATTTTTATCTGCCTTCTCACCCTCCATCTTTCCGTAACCCATGGTGCCGGTATGAATACCAGAGGCACCGATAAGTCGAGCCATCTTGGCAAGGACAAAGGCGGTGTATCCACGTTTGCTTTGCGGTGAGGTTACTGCACCATGACCCGCCCGATGATAATGGAGAAAATTATCTGGAAAATTTCGCCTGCAGGTGGTCACAGCTGTTGGCCCCGCCACATAGCCATCAATGAGAAAAGCGACATGGGAACTGTTTTCAGCAAAGGTTTTCAGAATATATTCACCCCGGGCGATGATCTCAGCTGGGTCATCAGCGGTAATATTAGCGGAAAAAATTTTGGCTTTACCTGTCTCATCCTGAGCACGACGCATGGCATCGGCAACCGCTGCTATTGTCTCTGACAGAGGAGCAAAGGGCTGATTCCCCTGGGGTTCGTCGTTTTTAACAAAGTCACCCCCAAGCCAGAAACGATAACAGGCATCGGCAAAGGGCTGAGGACGAAGACCAAGTTTGGGTTTGATAATAGTACCGACAATCATGCCGCCGTTCTCTTCATCCCTACCGAGAAGTTTCCAGAAGTCCTTAATGTTAACAGTGGGGCCGTCAAAAAGATCCAGATAGGACTTTGGCACATAAAAATCGAATAATTTGGCATATTCCACATCCCCCATACCCTGGTTATTTCCTATGGCCAGAGTGAGAAAACTGGCAATCATAGCCTTGCCATCGATAATATTGCGATCAAAAAGATCCACAGGGTAAGCGATCTTTACCAGATCATCTCCATCATCCTGTCTGGTTATTTCATAAACCAAAGCATCCACCCCTTTGGTGAAATCATCGGTGGTGCAAACCTCCACATTTGTGCCAGTGGATGATTCCGCCGCAAAATGGGCGGCAACCTCCATGGAGTCATAGCCTGATTTTGGTTTCATAATATAGGCGCACAGCACATGTTCGTCGTCTGCAATTAGTTTTTCTTCGTTCAGGTCCAGCTTCACATACCTGTTTGCCTGATTTAGTAATGCCATTATTGTTCTCCTTTAAGTCTTTGATGTGTTGAGGTGGTATTTGCTAAAAATTCAAGTAGATAATCAGCCATCTGCTTACATGGATCCGGCAACCTGAGTAATCCGTTCCGTCAACATATTGGTATAGCTTGCCAGTTCATTATCATACCAGCCATAAACAACCACCTTGGTAACAGGAACAGTTATTTCTTCAGCATCCGGATACTTTTCCTGGTCTGGGTGAACCGTAATGAAGCCTGTTCTGGTGTGAATCTCCGAGCCTTCAATTACAGCGGCGGCAGAGGGCATACCAATAATGTCCGAAGAGACATTTTGCTCTTCGGTGTAAACAAGTTGGGGGGTTTTCTCACTGGAATCTTTATAGACACCGGTGACAAAATTCCTTTTGATCGGTTTATCCGGATTATCTTCAAGACTGATAACCAGAATAATCAACGAGCCGGCACTGACTGGAACACGCACTGATTCGGCGATAAAACCAATGGGTCGCATGGCAGGAAGAACCTGCACCAGCGCCTCGGCAGCTCCAGTGGAGGTCAAGATAATATTATTGAACACAGACCTGCTCTTGCGTCTGTCCTTTGCTCCGGCCGCAGGAAGCCGGTCAAGAACCTGCTGGCTGCCGGTGGCGGCGTGAACCGTTACCATAGAAGCACTGAGAAACTTGTTTGCCCCGACAGCGTCTATCATTGGTGACATCATATGGGCAAGACAGGTGGTGGTGCAGGAGGCGGCGGAGATATAGGTGTGTCTGGTTGAGATGTAATCATCATCATTTATCCCGGCCACCAGAGTTACCGCATCCTCTGGAATCTCAACACCTTTATCCTTGATTTTAAACGGTGCAGAGATAATAACCTTTTCTGCACCGGCTGCGACATGGCCCTGACAGGACCCCCAACCGGAACTTGCATCTGCCGTGGGATCCTTGAACACTCCGGTGGTATCCACCACCAGTCTGACATCATTTTCCCGCCAGGCAATATCCTTGGGATTGCGAGCTGAACGTAGAATCTTGATCGCTTTGCCGTTGATCCGCATGGTACCGGCGTCATCATCCACATCACTGATTGCAGGCCCACCTTTATGGCCATGGAGAAAAGAGGCAATATTGCCATAGGTCGAATCCCGCTCTACATAAGCTGCCAGATCATGCAGAGACTGCCCCACATCCCGTCCGACATTAACAACTATTTGTTCAAACTCGTCACTGTCACATTGCTTCCAAAGCAGTAACTTCCCGATTCGTCCTAATCCATTTATTCCGAGATTCACGCAACCTCCCTCCTTTTATTTCGTTCAATTTGATCAATATGAAAATTCTTTAAATGATAACTGGTAAGAAGCTGAGAGATGGCAAGGGGATTGCTGATCTGTTCCCGTTCCCCGTCATAATATTTGCCGATAAAATCTTTCGGCATGGCAATGTCCGGCAGATAATCCCAGATTATTTTCATAACCTTGCGAGCCGTCTGCTTGGCAATATCAACCTTGATATCGAGAATATCCACCGGCATTCCATCATCTCGATCAAGATGAACACTGATACTGTATTGATCAGTGGTGATCTTGTTTTCCAGGAGATGGGAAAAGTCAGGATGTTTAATTGACGGGCGCAGGATAAGATTGGCATTGAGCTGTGCTCCCGCCTTTTCCACAGAGTCTTCCGGCCAGTAAAAATGCACCACGACATCTGCAAAGTTCCGTTGGGGGCGGATAAATCTTTTACTGACCTCTTCCCGCCGTTTCAGGGCTTCTCTGACCTGGTCTGGAGAGTAGCCCCGTTTTTTGGTGTCGCGGGCAATCTTCCAGGCAATACGAAGATCTTCCTCAGGGTCAAGGTACACCTTGACATCAAAAGTGTTGCGAAGCTTTCTGGTGTAAAAACCCAACAGCCCTTCGATGATGACAAACTCTTTTGGTTCGATATATTCAGGCGGATCAAAATCCCCGGTTGAGTGGTTATAAACCGGCTTTAGAATAGCCTCACCCCGGCTCAGGCTGAGGATATGCTGTTCCATGATATCGATATAATTGCAGTCCGGGTGAAGAGCGGAGATACTTTTCTCCGTCCGTTGCACCCGATTATATCGATGATAATCATCGACACAGATATTGGTCACTCTGTCCGGTCCCAGAACATCTTCTATGCCCTTGGTGAATGTTGTTTTGCCTGTTCCACTATCTCCGACAATTCCAAGGAGTATTGGTCTGATATTTTGCATAATTTTCCTCTTTAATTATTTAGATGCAGGATTATTTGCTTCTGATTTGCTATAATCAATGGCACTGATTTTCATCAAGGTCTTAAAATTGTGCTCCGCCTCAATGATCCTCACCGTACCGGTCAGACCGCGAACAATCATGGAACAAGTTGTGGCACCTCTGCTGGTGAAATCCACACCTTTCAAAAAACTTCCGCCAGTGATACCGGTGGCAGCAAAAAACACATCATCACTGCGGATAAGCTCTTCAAGGGGCAGAACTGCGTCCAGCTCGTATCCGGCTTGCAGAACAGCATTTTTTTCTTCATCGGACTGGGGGGCAAGCATCCCTTGCATCTCACCCTCAAGGACACGAATGGCGGTGGCAGCCAGAACCCCTTCCGGGGTGCCTCCGATTCCCATCATCAGGTCAACGCCTGTGCCGGGCATAACCGCCATCAATGCACCTGCCACATCTCCATCAGTATGGAGCTGGATGCAGGCTCCAGCCTCTCTAATCTCTCTAATAAGATCCTGATGGCGAGGCTTATCCAACACAAAAACCATGAGGTCTTCAATTTCCTTACCCAAGGCCTCAGCGGCATTCTTCAGATTGTCAGCAACCGAGGCATTTATATCCAGCTTGCCTTTGGTTTCCGCAGGACCGACCAGTTTATTCATGTAAAAGGCCGGCCCAGGATCAAACATTGTTCCCTTTGGAGCCATGGAAACCACAGCAATGGCATTGGGACGACCAAAAGCCAACAGACTTGTGCCCTCCACCGGATCAACAGCCACATCCATTTCAGGACCCTTGCCAGAACCCACAACCTCACCATTGTAGAGCATGGGGGCTTCATCTTTTTCGCCTTCACCAATAACCACGGTTCCTCTGATGTCCATGGAATCAAAACTAAGCCGCATGGCGTCAACGGCCGCCTTGTCTCCTGCTTCTTTGGCTCCTTTGCCTATCCAACGGGCAGCGGTCAGTGCTGCGGCCTCCGTGACCCGCACAAGGTCGAGTCCCAGATTGTGAACAGGTATATTACTCATAATGTTCTCCTTTCCTTGACCAAAACCATGAGGTCATTCCCAGAGGTACAAGGATTTTTTGTTTATATTTCTGCTTGAACTTTGCCAATAACACTTCAAATCCCATGCCAAACATTTTTTTATCATTACTGATTCCCAATTATCTGGTATAAACAATGACTTAACGTGCACTAAGGTAGAATTGCATCTGCAGGCCGAGAGCTGGACATGAGCCGCCCATGGCACACAACACGCTGAGTCTGCCCGTAAAGAAGACCGGGTTTGGCACAACTCAGCAAAACAGCACCGATCATTGAGAATAGGAAAAGAGAAATGACAAAAAGGAAGGTTTCAGCATGAGTATCAGCTACCTGATTCTGGCCATCACCAGTCGCTGCAATCTCCATTGCCAATATTGTTATATGGATGCGAATAAAAATGGCCTAGACATGACGGATGAGATAATTGACAAGGCCATTTCTCTGCTTGGTGAATACCCAAAAAAATGCCATATCCAAATTACTGGCGGTGAACCAACCCTGGTTCCCAGCAAGATTGCCCGAGTTGCCAGACAGAGTCGTTTGCTACCAGCAAAACCACAGCTGGCGGTTCAGACCAATGCGACCCTGTTGACCAGGGAACTTTGTCGATTATTTAAGGAGTATAAATTTCAAGTGGGGGTGAGCCTTGATGGCCCGCCTGATATTCAGGACCTGCAACGGGGTCTGGCCTCCGAAACCCTGCGTGGACTTAAACTGCTTGAAGCAATGGAAATTCCTTTTAGGGTCACAACCGTGGTGACCCGTGACAATGTCCTATACCTTGATAAGCTGGCCTTGTTATTGGCAAGTTTTGGCAATAGTCGGGGGATCGGTCTGGATCTATTGGTCAACAAGGGCAGAGCCTCCACTGAGGCCGCACAGCCACCAGCCAATGAAGAACTACAGGATGGCCTAAGTCAGCTGGCCACGACCTTGGCCATGATCAATAAACACCGGCCAATCCCCTTACAATTGCGGGAGCTGGATTTACTGGGCGGTAATAATAATGATCAGCCCTTTTGTCGGGCAGCAACCGGCCAAAGTCTGGCGGTGCGATGGGATGGCAATCTTTATCCCTGTGGGCAAACCATGGGTGATTCTTTTTTTTATCTGGGTACGGTGGCAAAACCGGACCTTATAAGGCAACAACCGTTAACAGGGATCCAGCTTAAGTCAACGGAATGTAATTCCTGCACATTGACCCAAAGATGCCCCGGGGATTGCCCCAGTCGAATTCATTATAATAACGAAGATGAAAATTCCCTGACCTGCACAATGTACAAGACCCTTGCCGCCTTTCGGGGAGGTGAAAAATGACCATCAAACTATATAGGCACGCTTGCCGAAAATACACATTGGTTTTTTACAATTGCCGCACTTCAGTCATCGGAATCCTGTTAGTTTAACAGGATCAGGACAGTTTCTTGGGCTTTGGCGAGACTCTTCTCCGTTGCAGATTCATTCTCCTCTGAAAGATGTTCTCTTACCAACTGTTGGGAAACATGTATTCTCTTACTTGCAGTTCTCAAGTATTCAAATTCAGTTTGATCCAACGCCGGATCCCAGGCAGCTTGTTCTGAATCCTCATCCTGGCAAGAGATCAGTAACAAGAGCACAAACACCAAAAAATAATAACGCTTTTAGTTTCATTTGCGCACCTCTTTAATCTAGGCCACAACGCCCCGGCAGCAATATTGACAGATCCTTGCCGATCTTGATGATGCCCCAGAATATCATGAAAAATTCCAAGCGCCCAAGCAGCATTTCCACAATCTCTAATCTCTACCCAGAGCTGGCCAGCAGGTGCTGTCGCCGTAGTAACACCGACAGAGAGTCCTACAGTGCCAATGGCACTGGCAAACTCGAAAAGGCTGTCTGCAAGGGGATGACCGAAAACAGAAAGGGCACAGCCTCCTGCAAGCCAAGTAAAGAGATAAAGCGCGATATGCAAACATGCTTTCCGCAAGTCGCTTTCCACGAGAAACCGTCGTTGATCTCCCACCCAAAAAAACTCCTCATAAACGGCTTTGGGAGGGAGGAACACTTCTGAAAGTTCCTTCCTCAACCTTGGCCACCATGAGATTCACGGTGTCTTTTTCTGTTGTTGTCAGAAGACAATCGGCCCGTGTCAAATTAGCTGCCCGCAGTACGTCCAGTTCAACCGCATTGCCGGTCACACGAAACCCGCTGAACCCGGCGTTGGGAAGCGCAAAGGACGTGCTATTCCGGTCTATGATCATTACCCGGATGCCCATTCGACTTAATTCACTTGCCAACATAGAGCCTAAACGGCCACAACCGACAATTACGACATGAGCGGGATAATTTGCTTTCGATCTACCCATTTGTTTTTCCTGAATAACTTTTATTTTGTTACTCCAAACAAACGCAAGTATACAATCATCGCCAATGTTATATTACTTTAGCGTCTTGATTTTGTTGATGTTCTGAGACTTGCCGAGCATAATCAGAAGATCACTGTTCTTCACGATAAAATCAGCAGGCGGAGCCAATACCATGTTTTCAGGAGCCAGTTCCTTGATGGCGATGATCTGGACGTTATACCTGGCGCGCAAATTCAATTCCGTCAGGCTTTTGCCAAGAAATTCCTTGGGTGGGGCCACTTGGACGAGATCGAAATCCTTAGCCAGCGGAATGAAGTCGAGTGCATTGGGAGTGGATAACCCTCTGGCAATGCGCAGGGCCATGTCCCGTTCAGGGTGTATGATCTCAGTGGCGCCCACACGTTTTAATATTTTTTCATGGTCTTCATCCAAGGCCTTGACCAGAATAGCCTTCGCACCGATTTCCTGCAAATGCAGGCAGATGAGAATACTGATGCTTATTTTGGTTCCGGTGGAGACGATGACCCCATCCATCTGACCCAAGCCCAATGCTCGTAAAGCCTCTTTGTCTGTTGCGTCCATGACTATGGCCTCGGATGAAAAGGAGTCAATGGCCTGAACGCGGGCCTTGTCCGTATCGATGGCCACAACTTCATTGCCGTCATTGTACAGGGCTTTAGCGACATGAAATCCAAAATTGCCAAGCCCGATAACTGCGAATTTTTTCATACTGAGCTGCTCCTTTATCCGATCATGATATTTTCTTCAGAATATTCGATCCCGTTGGCAATGCCTCCGCCTATGATAATATAGGAAAAGGTCAGCACACCGACCCTTCCTATCAACATCAACAACACGATGAGTAATTTCCCCCACGCTGAAAGGGTTGGAGTAACTCCCATCGATAGCCCCACGGTGCCGAAAGCCGAAACCGTTTCGAACAGATAGGGGAGAAACATTTCGCCCCCGACGGAGGGGTGTGTTCCTGTCACGGTATCACCCGCCAGAATCAGAAAAAGTATGACGCTGATGAGACTGGCAGCAACCAGGGTCAACGACAAACTCCTGCTTACCGTCTCAGCCGGGATACTTTTGTTAGAGATATTTACCCGCCTCTTGCTCCTGATCCGGCTCCATGTAAAAAACACAATTAACGCCAAAGTGGTGGTTTTGACACCACCACCGCAGGAACCAGGCGAAGCTCCAAAGAACATGAGTCCGAGCATCAGGGTCAGCGTAGAGGGATTAAGCGAAGAGATATCAGTGGAATTGAACCCGGCAGTCCGACAGGTGATTGATTGAAAGAGGGAAACCAAAAATGATTCAGAAACTGATTTACCGGCAAGAGAATGTCCATATTCCAGAAACCAATACACCCCGGCTCCCGCTATGATCAGGATAATCGTGGTCAAGAGTACTGTTTTCGTCTGCATGGTCAATTTGATCCGCTTTGTTCGTCCTATCCTGATTTTCTGGTAAAAATCATGCACCACCGGGAAGCCGATGCCTCCCATGACGATCAACCCGCACATGGTGAGATTCAAGAGCAGGTCGCTGCTGTAACGAACCATGCTGTCCGGAAAAAGGGAAAAACCTGCGTTGCAAAAGGCGGAAACGGCATGGAATATCGCGAAAAAGGCAGCCTTGGTAGGAGGAAATTCGCTACTCCAGTGGAGATAGAAAAAAATGAAACCGCATGCTTCGGCCAAAAACGTGAACCCTATGATGGTCTTAAGTACATGCAAAATGTCTTCGCGGGGGGTATGGGCGAATATATTCTGCAGGACCATGCGTTGCCTGAAGGTGACGTTCCGGCCGATGGCCCTGAACAGCATGACTGATACGGTCATGACGCCGAGGCCGCCGATTTGCATCAACGCAAGAATGACGCAATGGCCGAAGGTGCTGAAAAATGTCCCGGTATCGACGACAACGAGTCCGGTGACACATACCGCAGAGGAGGCGGTAAACAATGCGTCGATTAAATTAATATTGCCTGATTGAGTCGCGGCAGGCAGCATCAGGCAGAAGGTTCCCGAGATAATGACTACGACAAAGCTGAATGCTACCAGCGGCGCAGGATGCATTTCCATGAACCGCAACAGTGATCGGTGTTTCTGGGCCTGTTTATTTTTCTTCATATTTAATCACTGAAAGGACTCAAAAAGTCGCTGCATAAAGAAATGTCTACTTTTGCTTGACCACGTATCCAGTCCGATATTTGTGTATTGGATTTTTACAATTGCCTTTGTGGGCCATAAAGCCATAGCCTTGATTATTTCCTCTTGGTTCTTTATAAATGAGGTATTCACAGCCATCAATAATGATGATTTCAACAGTGCCTTTATCGACATTAAATATTATGTCCTCTGCTGAACTTTCTATCTCCGTGTCTTCCTTAGAAGATTTTGGTTGTTCGCAACCTGTTGAGGTTATTAGTAGTCCCAAGAGAACTAGGCTGAGTAACGGTTTCATAATGTTAAATCCCGTTGCAACAGTCGGATGGCAGATAAATGTTTTCTGCTGATGTGATCTTGACATAATCGCCTCCGGCATCTCAAAGACACTTTAGTTTAACAGGGCTGGTGTCTTGCTGGCAGTAACTCCAGCAATGGTATGTTCAGGCTCTTCCTGTCCTCTTTCAGGACAACGCATAAATTCCGGTAAGCCTGGATCTTTTCCGATCCTATACCAATGACAAGCAAAGCAAAAAGCACCTAATTGCAGCTTTGCAACTTAGATGCCAAAAGAAAAAACATCACGGTATCAAGGTAATAGGTATATTCGGAGATGGAAAAGGTGTTAACAGAGGGGTAATTCGTGCATAATGCAAGAAGCAATCTTGCATTATGCACGGAATCAGTCGATGTGATATTTTTTTCGCTTGCGCCAAAGGGTTGCCGGATCGATGTTCAGAGCCCTGGCGGCTTCATCGATGGAAGGTGTTTGTGCCAGTACTTGTTGAATATGATTTTTCTCCACTTCCGCCAGGCTGGCTAGTTTTTTGTTGGAGCCTGTCTCGATCGTGAATTTTGCAAGATGTTCGGGCAATTCTGCTGGAGTCAACTGTTTCCCTTTGCAGAGAATAACTCCTCGTTCAATAATGTTGACGAGTTCGCGGACATTCCCAGCCCATGAATATTGTTCCAGAAGTTCCAGTGTATCTTGCCTGATACCAGCGATGGTTTTTCCGTTCAAGACGGCGAAACGTTTTAGATAATGTTCAGCCAGAATTTTTATATCCTCTGGCCGTTCCCGCAAGGGCGGCAGGTGTAATTCTACAACATTTAGACGAAAAAAAAGATCTTGTCGAAAGAGTTCGGCTGCGATCTGTTCTTCCAGGTCTTTGTTGGTGGCAGCGATGATCCGGACGTCCACCTGGATGCTGGTAGTGTCTCCCAGCCTTTCAAACTCTCTGCTCTGCAGGAATCTAAGAAATTTGGCCTGTACCGTAGGTGACATTTCTGAAACCTCATCAAGGAAAACGGTGCCGCTGTCTGCGCATTTGAGTTTGCCCTCCTTAGCCTGGAGCGCACCGGTGAATGCGCCTTTTTTATGGCCGAAGAGATCACTTTCCAAAAGGTTTTCATGCAGACCCGCACAATCTACGACTACGAAAGGAGAAGATGAGCGTGGACTCCAGTCGTGTAGCAAGCGGGCCAGCAGCCCCTTGCCAGTGCCGGACTCGCCTGTAATCAGGATGGTGGCGGAGGAATCGGCAACCTGGCGGGCGGTGTTAAGTATTTTACGCAGGCATCGGCTGCGGGTGATGACGCCACCCTCAGAGACGATCCCCTTCAGGGTCTGGACTTCAGATTCCAGTGCGCTTACCCTTCTGATAATCTCGATAATCCGGGTAATCTGAGCCGGTGTGAATGGTTTAGGTAGATAATCAAAAGCACCTGTTTTGACAGCCTGAACCGCTGTATCGATGGTCGCATAAGCCGTGATGATCACGATCATGGCCTCGGCATTCAGAGAAATCATTTTCCGGAGCACATCAAGACCGCTCTGATCGGGAAGTTTTAAATCAAGAAAAACAAGATCGAAAGGTGTGCTCTTAAACCGTTCAATCCCCTCAGCGCCAGTCGAGGCGGTCTGTACCATAAGGCCTGATTCTTCCAGGTGTATTTCCAGAGTGGTCAGAATATTGTTGTCATCGTCAACGATCAGTGCTGATTTTATCACCTTGTTCCTCCTCTTGCTCGATGGGGATCCAGAACCGAAAAGTCGTTCCGTGGCCCAACACGCTTTCAACGGTTATGTCCCCGCCGTGTTGTTCAATGATCTCCCTGACGATTGCAAGTCCCAGGCCAATTGTGCCACTCTTTTCCCGTTCCGAGAACTGGGTATAGCGGTCAAAGATTTTCGGCACATATTGGGGGGCGATGCCACTACCGGTATCTTTGCACTGAAACCAACATCGTTTGTGTCTCTTTTCGACGGAAAAAGACACCATACCACATTGATCCGTATAACGAATGGCGTTGCCGATCAGATTGGTAAGTATCCAGGGGAAACGCATCGAATCAATTGCGAGTAGGGGTATGCCCTTCGCGATGTCTATTTCGGTATGGATGTTCTTTTCCTTCGCCTGGCTTATCAAAGGCCGGAGCGTTTCACGAACCACCCATTCAATATCCAGCAATTCTTTTTGTGGCGGTCGGACCATATTTTCCAGCTTAGCAATATCCACCAGTTCATTGATTAAACTGGCCAGTCGCACGCAATCCTCATTGGCAGTTCGAAAGAGTCTTGCTTGATTTTCGATTGAGAGGCGCTCATTTTTTTCCGCCAATAGTCCTAGGCCCATGGAAAGCGAGGTCATGGGAGTCTTCAATTGGTGTGAAAGATCGGCTATGAACCTGGCCTTGGCCAGTTCCGACTGGTGCACTTTCTCCCTTTCGGTCAGGAGCTTTTCCATATTCAGTTGATCATAGGCCTTGAGTCGCTCGAACAAGCGATTGAACTCCGTGGTCAAAAAACCGATTTCATCCTTAGTAGTAACTGGAATCATAGGGTAATTACCGCTCCCCTCCTGTACACCTCCTAAGGTATTGGCCAATTCAGCGAGAGGTTGCGAGAGCCGCCGTGATAAAAAGAAGCTGATTCCTATCGTGAACAGAATTGCAGTGATAATCAGGGTGACGGAATAGCGCAACGATCGTTGGGCGAAGCGGTTGGTGTCATGTTGTGCACTTTCCATGGCCTGTTCATTGATGGTGACAAGTTTGTTAAGTTTACCGATCAGGTCCGCAGAGAGAGAAATGAACGCAATAAGATTTTCACCAATGTCGTCGGCGCCATCATGAGAATCAGCGATTTCCCTGAAAAGGGGAAGGTATCTTTTGTATTGTTCCGTCATTTTTTTCAGAACTTTTTTTTCTCCTGGTTCGGTTATGTTGTTTTGGCAGAGGTCGAGCTGCTCCGTAATTTCTTGGTCGAACATAAAGGAGATTTTTTTCTTGGTCTCATAACCGAAAGTGTCAAGCAGTAACTGATTGCGGGTGTCTTCCAAAAGCTGCTGAATTTTTTGAGCAGCCTTGATGCTTCTGTAGTTTTCGGAAAGGATACGCTCAGAACTGTGCCCCAACGAGTTCAGAAAATGGTGATTAAGCACCACAGTCAGGAGCAAGGCCAGGGTCGGTATCAGGCTGACCACGAAAATTTTAAACTGGATCGGATAACGAGACGACCTTTGGTTTTTTTTTGCCTTTCTTCGTTCTTCATCAATTAATCTATTCATTCTATTTCCCGCATTCCAGCCAGTTCCCATCATTGGACATGGTCAATCATTTTCCCTGTCAACACGACGTGTTAAGTAATAATTGCTTTGATATGCATTATACAATGATTTGTTGAAATGACCAGTGTATTGCTTCTTGCATTCATGCATGGTTATTCTTCTGGCATTTCATTTTCTCCATGCTTTTTATACAAGCATTTCATCATTCTCCCAGAAAAGAATATATAGACTTGATTTTTTTAGCGGGAGCTCTTTTCAGAGCATCAGAATGAAAAACCCATGCAGAACATCATAGCCTCATTTGTCGGCAAATAGGTAGACCGTAAGGATTAGTACAAAATACAAAACTTTGACGTCAAAAACGATTTTAAGACAGAATTGACTTCGATCGACTCTTTTCGAGAGTAACGATTTAATGGCCGGTTTAACAAAAAAACGCCTTCAGCTGTTGATTGACACCGTAATTAATTCCCTTTCAATTGAAACCGCACTGGCACTTTAACCCACATTTCTTTTGAAGCGCCGGCAACTGTGCCTGATTTGAATTTCCAGCGGCGCACAGCTTTTAGGGCGGCCCTGTCCAGAATAGAATGACTACTGGAATTGAAGATTCGGAGCTCCTTCACCCTTCCGAGGACATCAACAAGAACCTCCAGTAAAACAACCCCTTCCATACCACGACGCCTGGCCAGGCGTGGGTATTTCGGCGGTGGATTGATCCGGTAGAGCGGAGACGCTTGTTGGATAACATGGGAGGCAGTATCTGCCTTAGTGCTTTCAGTTCCAATCTCAGTATGAAGAGGTAGAGGTGGAGCTTCTTCAGGTATGATTTGAGTTTCCCGGGGAGGGGCTGCCGAAACAGGAGGGGAGACGATTTTTTGTTCCTGAACCGGTTGAGGCTTGGTGACAGGTTGAACCACTTGTTTTGCAACCGGGCGAGGTTCAGGAGGCTTGGGCTTTGGTTTAGGTTGCGGAACAACCACTTTCTTTTTTTCTGCTTTTTGTTCCTGTTCAGGTTCCGGTGGTGGCTCCTTTGCCACTGGTCTTGTCCCAAGAGACACAGTAATACGCTGCACAGCCAAAGGTATGGGCAAGGTTACCTGCCCCTGATGCATTTGCCAAGACAGAACAACACCATGCAGAATCACGGCCACGAAGCAGGCTGGTATCAGACGTTGCGTTGCCTCACTCATGGCGCAGGGGGCTCAGGTTCAGCCTGCAGGGAGATGCGGGTCAGACCAGCCTGTTTGACGCAATCCATCACTTGGAACAGCTCCTGGTAAGAAACGGATTTATCAGCAAATATCTGCACCTCCGGGTCTTGACCATTCTGTTTCTCTGCTTTTTTGCTTTGTAGTCTGTCGCTCATAAATTCCAGCGTGACCGGTTCTTCATCAATAGAAAGAACCACGCCCTGGCCTGCTGCCTGGATCGTGATGCTGATGGACTCCTGCATTTCCAGGGTAGCACTGCTGGACTGAGGCAGGTTCACGGACTGACCATGATGGACGGCCATGGAGAGCATGGCATAGATGAAAAAGACCAGCAGCAGAAAGACAATATCGATCAACGGCAACATTTCGATACGCGGTGGCGCAATAGTGCTACGGTTAAGTTTCATTCTCTGCCCTTGATTGCAGTTTTTTATACACCACCTCCAAGCGGGTGGAGTATTTTTCCATAACATGGATGGCATGTTCGATCCGGCTCTTGAAATAGTTGTAGGGAAAGACCGTGGCTATGGATATAGTAAGACCTGTAGCCGTGGTAATCAGGGCTTGAGCGATGCCGCCGGTGACCAGTTTGGGGTCGGCTATTCCTCCGGCCCCCAGCATCTCAAATGAAGAGATAATACCAAGCACCGTACCGAGAATGCCCATAAGTGGGGTCACGGTAATCATGGTGTCGAGTACGGTCATAAACTGTGACATTTTTTTCACTCTCTGTTGGGCCTCAGCCTCCATAGCCTTGCTCATGTCGTAATCACGATGCAGAATTCCGACAATAATCATTCTGATTACATGGTCATTACAATTTCTGGTTTCTTCTTTAATCTGCTGCCAGTTTCCACTCTCTGCAAGATGTAAAATCTCACCCATCAGCTTGCGGTTACGTCTTCTCCTTATCTGAACCCAAAAGATAAGCCGTTCGCCAATAACCGTCAACACTATAAGGGAACAGGCCAGCAGAGGCCACATCACCGGCCCGCCGTTTTGCATTATTTCATAGAATCTCATTTGTTTTCCGTTGCTAATAATAGTTAGAAAGGGTCAGGCTGCGGTGCAGTCTTTCTATAAAATAATTGATAACTTTTGGGTAGTAAGCCAGCCCTTTAAAATAGTCGACATCGCCTGTAACCGTGGAGCATTCCACTGCAAAGCCCATATCGTCGAGGGCTGCACGCCAACTATTCTCCCCACCCATGAGATCCTCTTCCGCATGCAGGCCGGCCAGGTACATCATGGGGATTATTTTTACTTTTCGGTACTTGCTTGCCAAATTCAGCCGTTTTATCCTGGCCAGCACGGCCTCATGATCCGGCACGCCTTCAACACTTGCGGCCAGCACATTCGGGTAAAGATCGGTTACCAGCCGTTCCAGACCAAGATAAACAATATTCACAGGGTCAGCTGCCAGGGGTGTGCCGTGCAGGGCCAAAAGATTCAAACCTTCTTCAGGTGGTAAAAATCCCGGTTCAACCACATCAAGGATTTTCTTGATAAAATCCCAGCGGTGGAGCAATGTTTCACTCAAAAAAACTCGTAAACCAGGAAAATATTCACAGGTCTCGGCCATCTGCTTGTACTCGGTGCCCGGAAAAATATGCAGAGGCTGGACAACCGCCCTGCGGAACCCGGCGGCCTCAACTTGAGCCAGGGTTTCCTGCAAGCTGGGTAACCCTATTTTCCTGCGGAGTATTTCTGAGGTATAGGCCCAGAATGTTTCATGCTCAGGGAACTCCTGCTCAAGCCTTTTTCTGAAAATTTCAAGAGCCGTCTTTGCACGACTGCTGCTGCCAAAGGCAGCTATAATGATGGCCGGTTTTTCTTTCAGTTGTGGCAGCCGCATCTTGCGACCAATATATCCGTGCTGATGCATGGTAACTCCTGCGATTAAATTTCAAATTCAGATCGACCTGCCCCCACAGCCCGTTACGCAAATAACCGTAACAAAACTCCAGGGTTGATTCCAACAGGTCTTGTGCGAATAGAGTCTTACAATTCCAGCCAGGACTCTGAGAAAACGGTCTGCCCGGACAGAGCCTTGTAGGTCTTGTAGTGTTCCAATGCAGTTCCTTCAAGAGATGAGGCGTCAGGATCATTACCATCCATCATACCATGAACCAGATCAACCAGTTCCTGACGCTCGCCATTGCAGATGGCCATCAACTCGGCATCATAGGAGTTAACAATGGCGGTGGATATTCCATATTTCATCAGCATGATCAGGTAGGTACGATCCAGATATTTACGAAGGTTTTCTGCAACACCGTTGGAAACGTTCGAAAGACCAACGGTTGACCCTGACCCCGGCGCGATATCTGCCAACATCATCATAAATTCCAGGCCCGAAGCAATTTGATCAGGTCCCAGAGTAATTGGAGTTCCGATGGGATCAAAAAGAATTTTTTCATTAGGAATACCGGCATCATTAAGAGCCATCATCAGATCAACAGCCATCGCGGCACGTTCGCTTGAGTCGCGCGGCATTCCATCCGGTCCCCAGAGCAGTGCAATAACATTGCAACCGGCCTCAGCTGCAGCAGGGATCAATGCTTCCATTCGTTCCGGTTGAGCAGAGATGGAATTCATAATGGCCTGCTCTTTATTTTTAACAGCTTTGATGCCCGCGATCATAGCATCGGTATTGGTGGTGTCCAGACAAAGTGGCGTTTCAACTGCAGCCTCTACCGTTTGGACTACCCAGGGAAGAAGATCGGTTCCATCTTTTCGTGCAGGGCCAATGTTGAGATCTAAATAGGAAGCCCGTGCAGCAGATTCCTCCTTTGCCATTTCCTGAATGGGGCCGGGGATTCTGTTTTTCATTGCCCCGCCTGAACGATTCCCCATGATATTGATGCTTTCAGCAATTCCCATAACTTTTTGTGACATACTATTCTCCAAAATTGATCTGTTTTTTGGTCTAACCTGAAAAGATCGGCCCCACTGAAAAAGCGAGGCCGAAATGAATGCTATTCTCTCGTCAGATTAAAACTCATAGCTGTAACTGACAAAAAAGCTGCGACCTGGTTTGGGAAAGCCTTTTTTTTCGTAATAATCCTTATCAAGAAGGTTGTCCGCTTTCAGGACAATACGATGATGGTCAAGAAAAGTCGCACCAAACATTAAATCCACTACGGTAAATGATGGATATTCAATTTCAGGATACCCGGCAGCATTCCAGTCTGTGTCTTTCATCTCTCCCTGGCTGCGACAGTGCAGCTTGCCTTCAAACATACCGTCATCATATTGAATACCGTAATTTACGGTGTGGTCTGCAACATTATGAATATCCTTCATTGTGCCATTGCTTTGTTCTTCTTCTGCCTTGAGCATATTGGTGGAGTTGACAAAAACTGACAATGACCTGTCCCAATCAAGAGGAGTACCCATATCGAAGGACAGAGTGCTTTCCAGACCATCCATCTCAGCACTGAGGCTGTTTTCATAGGTTCCGATATTTCCTCTTGTTACCTTGCTGATTTTGTCATCCACATCGGTATGAAAATAGGTAAGGTCAAAGGAAAGTCCCCATTTGGCGAGGTCGTATCCAGCACCAAAATCGTAGGTAAGAGAAGTCTCAGGATCGAGATTGGCATTCCCCTTAGTAATCATAGTTACACCACCAACATATGACTCTGAATAGCCGGCAAGTTGTGCTGCACTGGGTGGTACAAATGCTTGGCCAATGGTACTATGTAAACGGATTCCCTGGTCAAAGAGATAATTGACACCAGCCCGGGGACTGAAAGTGGAAAAGTTTTCAGAATTTGGTGTGAAATTTGATTTAAAGGGTGTTGATTTAGTTTCAACATCAAAGGTGTCATAACGACCACCAGCCGTTGCTGTAAGCCGTTTGTCCATAAAACTCCAGATTGTTTCCAGATAGGCAGCAATATTTTCTCGTCCCTCATCCGGAGAATAAGGAGCTTTTCTGCTGCCATCAATGTTGTAACTACGGCTTTCCTTGCTTATATCCTGGTAATCAATACCAGCAATAAATCGATGAAGGTCCCAGGTATATTCATCCTTGAATTGAAATCCCACCCAGTCAATTTCTGAATCATAGCTTTGATAGGGAGGAACCTGACTTATGGTAGCCCATCCTGTGTAATGTTTATAGCTTTCCGAGGTTTCGTTAGTTTTGTAGGCGGTGACGCTGAATTGGTTGTTGGTGCCCAGTTCCCCACCTGTTGTGAAATCAATCCCGTAACGATCAATATCTTTATGGCCGGATTCACTATCTCCTGCAAAGGTGTCACCAGGGGTTTCTATGTCACGTCCCTGGTAAAGATCACCACTCAAATCAAAACGCCATGTTTCTCCGATATCCCCACCAAAACGCATGGTACCATTCTGGGTTCTGTAACTGGTATGAGCACGAGTCTTGCCATTACCCATTTTAATATCATCATTTTGACCATAACGCCTGGCAGTAACATCAAAATCAAATTGATTTCCAATACCACCACCGATAGCTGCTTTCTGAAAGTTTGTGGAAAAAGAACCTAAGCCAAGCTCTACCATTCCAGTAAGTTCTTCCGTATTTTTCTTAGTTATAATATTGACAACACCACCCATGGCCTCACCACCGTACAAAGATGAAGCTGGTCCCTTAAGAACTTCAATGCGCTCGATATTATCGGAGAGAATGGTTGCAAGATTTGTGGCACCAGCAGGTCTACCATTGATAAGTATTAAAGAATGTTTAGTGATACCGGAGAATTCCGGACGAAATCCGCGGATACCAATACCTGCTAAAGCACCAGGATATTCAATAACACCAATTGAAGAATTCTTTTTCAACTGTTCGGTAACTGTTTCCGCCACCGTCATTTCAATGGCCTGGCTGTTGATAACCTCTACCTTAGCAGGAATCGCGTTGATGTTTTCTTCACTACGGGTAGCGGTAACCACCACTTCATCCATAACTTTTTCTGCATCGGCTGTTCCTGTATTCTGCTCAGCAAGAGCCAAAGCGGGTGTTGCTGCAATAAAAAGAGCCAGTACACCATAGAATTTTTTCTTCATTTTCCATCTCCCCAGAATTTGCGATCCGGAGATGTCTGCCAAAAAAGCAAAAAAAATCCCCGAACCAATAATATATTGATCCGAGGATTCCCTGATTTTTCCACGAATAACTATAAGTACGCACCTCTTGTCCACGGAGGCCGTCTCTTTCTGCTGTGCCTTTTCTCCAGCACATGCAGTGTATCTTCAGACAGGTCTTCTGACTCCCGGTTCGTCCTCCTTTTGCGCCTTCCCAACCTTAAATAAAATCAGTGGCTAAAATGCAAAAGTCGTCCCCGGTCACAGCGGCGGGCCCGTCCCGGATTTACACCGGGTTCCCTATTAAGCTCTGTTACGAGCATCTGAATATGATCAAGCTATTTAACTGATAAATTAAAGAATGTCAATCTATGACAGAATCATAAAGGTTTTTTAGGTGAGTAAATGTCTAAAAAGCAGCAATCGCCTCAACTCACAAAAATCAACATTTGGTGTTGACTGCTTTTCCAAAATACCATATGTTGTGTTATGCGTTTGGTGCGCCTCATGTTTGGCGCGGCAACAGGGAACCTGGTGAAACTCCAGGACTGTCCCGCAGCGGTAAATGGAAACGAACATCATCAATAAGCACTGGGCTGATCATTAAATGCCTGGGAAGCGATGACCAGTAGACTTTTTGTATTACGTCCATAAGTCCGAAGACCTGCCAAACAATCCATAATGCCAAGCCTACCCCTCTCATGAGGAAGGCGCACCCTTCGAGGAAAGGAGAAGCCATGTCTGCAAACGCAGCCCTAGAAGCTGGTCAGCCAGCGCCCGTTGTTTTCCGTACCATCCGTAAACGCAATAAATCCGTATCTACTTTCGATGCGGGTAAAATCACCAACGCCATTCTTAAAGCCGCCAAAGTCACTGGCGAATTTGCTATGCCCGAAGCAAGACGTTTGACGATCCGCGTGCTAAGTCTTGCTCAAACCGTTATGAGTAAGGAAACTCTGGAAGTTGAGGAAATACAGGATCTGGTAGAAGAAGTTCTGCTGGCCTCTCCCTACAAAAGAACGGCAAAGGCCTATATCCTCTACAGAGAGCAGCATAAACAGATTCGCAAAATAACAGCCAAAGCCGATGTTAAGCTCATTGATAATTATCTTGAACGACTTGACTGGCAGGTGGAAGAAAACTCCAACATGGGCTACTCACTGCAAGGACTCAATAACTATATTGCAAGTGAAGTGAGTAAAACATACTGGCTCAACTCCATTTATTCTCAAGAAGTGCGTGAAGCCCATGAGTCTGGCGACCTGCATATTCATGACCTGGGTTTATTGTCTGTTTATTGTGTGGGGTGGGATCTACAGGATCTTTTACGCCAGGGATTCTGCGGAGTAAAGGGAAAAGCGGTATCAAAACCTGCCAAACATTTTCGCTCAGCCCTTGGCCAAGTAGTCAATTTCTTTTATACCCTGCAGGGAGAGGCGGCAGGAGCACAGGCATTTGCAAGTTTTGACACCCTCCTGGCCCCCTTTGTCCGCTATGATAAGTTAGGTTACGATGAGGTAAAACAGGCCATACAGGAATTTATCTTCAACTTGAACGTCCCAACCAGGGTCGGTTTTCAAACGCCTTTTACCAACCTGACCATGGACCTTCAGCCTCCTAAAGCACTCGCCAGCCAGGCTGTTATTATTGGTGGTGAATTGCAGGAAGAAACCTATGGAGATTTTCAGGAGGAAATGACCACCATTAATCAGGCATTTCTTGAGGTGATGGCAGCAGGAGATGCAGAGTCCCGTGTTTTCACCTTCCCCATTCCCACCTATAATATAGGAGCAGATTTTGATTGGGAAAACAAAGAACTTGATCGACTATGGGAGGTCACTGCACGTTATGGAATCCCTTATTTTGCAAATTTTGTAAATTCAGATCTTTCCCCGGACGATGCAAGATCCATGTGTTGTCGTCTGCGTCTTGACACGCGGGAGCTTGAAAAACGTGGCGGCGGCCTGTTTGGGGCCAACCCGCTCACCGGTTCCATTGGGGTGGTAACGATTAATCTGGCAGCCCTAGGCTTTCAGGCAAGGGATGAGGAAGATTTTATCACACGGCTTGACAGGCAGATGGATATTGCCCGTACAAGTCTTGAGGTGAAACGCAAGGTTCTTGAAAATTTTACTGACAAAGGCCTTTACCCGTACACCCTTTATTATCTACGCCAAATCAAAGAACGCTTCAACTGCTACTGGAAAAATCATTTTTCCACCATCGGCATCATCGGTGCCAATGAGGCTGGTGTAAATCTTCTCGGCAAAGATATTGGATCTGATGAAGGACAAGCTTTTGCCCTTCGCCTGCTCGATCATATGCGAAGTCGGCTTCAGGAATTTCAGGACGAGACGGGCAACCACTATAATCTGGAAGCCACACCGGCAGAAGGCACTGGATATCGTCTGGCTCGCCTGGATCAAAAACGATTCCCTGAGATGCAATGTAATTTAAAAACTGAAAGCAGCATCCCACTGTATTCCAATTCAACACAGCTTCCCGTTGATTATAGTGAGGATATCTTTCAAGTACTTGACCTACAGGATCCACTGCAACGCAAGTATACAGGAGGAACAGTGGTTCATTGCTTTCTTGGTGAAGCAGCACCAGATACCGCTGCGGTAAAAGACTTTGTACGCACTGTCTGTGAGAACTATGAGCTCCCCTATTTTACTCTGACGCCTTCTTTTTCCATCTGCACAAACCATGGATATCTAAATGGTGAAGAACCCGTCTGCCCTGAATGCGGCGAAGAAACTGAGGTGTATTCACGAGTTGTTGGCTACCTGCGTCCGGTAAAACAGTGGAATGAAGGCAAACGTGCCGAATTTCCAAAACGCAGTCGTTATCAGGTTAGCTGTACATGTTAATAGGTGGGATTCAGCGTTGTTCTTTCAGCGATTATCCAGGCAAGGTGGCAGCGGTACTTTTCACCCAGGGGTGCAATTTCCGTTGCCCCTTCTGCCATAATGGCACCTTGCTCAGTAAAAATGGGGATAACACGTTGGAAGAGCAGGAAGTTTTTGATTTTCTAAAACTCCGTAAAGGAAAGCTTCACGGAGTGGTGATTACAGGTGGAGAACCCACGGAACATGACGACCTCCCGCAGTTTATCAGAAAAATCAGAGAACTTGGATTTGTCATCAAGCTTGATACCAATGGCTCTCACCCCGAAATGATAGAGTTATTATTGCAAGAGAAGCTTATCGATTATTTTGCCATGGATATAAAGGCACCATTCAATAAATATAACACCCTGTGCGGAATTGATGTGGATATTCAAGCTATTCGCACGACCATATCGATCATTGGGATCGGCAAGATACCACATCATTTTCGCACAACATATGTGAAGCACTTATTGACAAAGAGTGATTTTGATGAATTGCTCTTGTTAATTCCTCCAGGTTCAAAACACATCACCCAACCCTTTGTACAACCCATTAAGTGTAGAGATGAGAACCTTAAACCAATCGGAAATAGATATTAAAGGTATTAATGATATGTTTCCTGGGAGTCCGAGAAAACAACAGAGGGTTTACCAAAGTTTTCACGATAAAATCTTTCTTGTTTTTGATGGTAAGTGCTCCAGTTAGGCAGCTCGCAAATATCAACACACTCTTTCATCAGCTTACCTTTTTGGTTTCCCAAAGATTGCAAGAGTTCGTCTGGGGTTGCATGTGCTGGTGCATGAGCTATCTCACCTTCAAGAGCATGATCTTTGTTACCATTGTGGACAATTATTAAGCCGCCAAGTTGACGTACAAGAAGCAGCTGCTTGTGTGAAGTCTACAGCAACTCTAAAAAGGCCTGTTTTGTAGTCTCCATCGCCATGACCTTCAATGGCAGGACGCCCGCAACCAATTTGAGAAAGAAATGAATCCTTAAGAAAAGCTTGGTTAACCTTATGGCGCACCCCGCTTACCGTAGTTTCAGGAGGGAATACCGCAAGGAAATGAACTCCTCTTTTTCCAGCAGTAGCTTTAAGCTCAACCCCTGGAAAAAAGGTTACGACATCAGAAAACTTATTTCCTTTTGCATCTGTACCATTTTCCCAAACATCCCATGCTTCATCAAGGCCATCAACATTTGAATGGTCAGTAATGGAGATAACTGCAAGTTCCTCAATTGCAGCAGCTTGAAAAATATCAGAAGGGGACAGCTTCGCCCTATTTTCTAAAGAATAGGTTGAGTGGATATGCAAATCCCACTTTCGCCACTCAGAGCCTCTTGGATATTCGGGCATAACTCACCTATTATTCATCAAAGAACTTTATTTTTTTAATGCACAAACCAAAGGCTTGAATTATCACTTTTTTGCTGGAATTCAAGAGTCAACATATTACTCCCTTTCACCACGACTAAACTAACCATTCAGGCAACCTATATCACATCCAGTAGAACATAACATAACTATTTGTAATTGTAGTTAGTTGATCTTCTATTCTATATTTTAGAAGAAAATACTAACCGTCCATTTCTGACGCAGGGCATGGATGGTCAATGTGTGTCTCCCTGCCCCTCATTAATAATCTCAGGTCATCCCCTCCGAAAAAAGAAAGTAGAACAATCATCAAGATGAACTTTTACCTTTCGGGAAATGGTCAGTGCAAACACATACCAAAATCTTGCGATATAGCTGTTTCGTTTTTCTCCTGCTGTTCCAGGCCTGTGCCCCCTTACAGGATGCGATCAATCCATACGGAGAGAATTTCAAATGCAAAGCAAAAGATAATGCTGGTGAATGCATCGATACTCCAACGGCGTATAAAAAAGCCAGGTATCCAGAGCCAGAATCAAGCACTGAACAGGATGTAATTGACGAAAGCAAACAGATCAGCCAGGACATCCGCTACAAAATCCTGACGGATCTTTTGGAAGAACCTGAAAAACCCATGCTGCAGCCACCAAAGATTCTCCGGGTTCTTCTCCTTCCATACAAAGGCGAAGGTGACGAGCTGTTCATGACCCGTTATGTCTATCTAAAAATAGAAGATTCGAAATGGATCCTCACAGATTTTAACGAGAAATAGCAAATGTTCAGTCAATTTTTGCACAACATGTTTGGATCTGGGGAATATTTAAAATATTCAGACCTTGAAAAAATGACCAGGCGAGATCCATTCTCTTCATTTCTCAATTATCTGGCCTATGATCCAAATCTGGAAATATATCTGAACCAGGATGACAGTTTGGGGATGTTGTGGGAATGCGTACCTGTGATTTATGCCGGTCCCAAAACGATCACTGCCTTGGAAGGATTATTCAGGGCAGGTTTGCCGAAGGATAGCGTTGTTCAACTGATCTTCCATGCAGATTCTCATATCGAGCCAACCCTTGAGCGGTATCGCGCAAGCAGAACCAGAAAAGATCCAATTGTTATTTCCAATACCAATGAAGTCATCGAGTTCTTAAGCAAAGGAAAGAATGGGCTGAAAGCCTGCAGCAATATTCCCGTCCGTAATTTTCGACTTTTCGTTGCTGTAACCATGCCGGGTGCCAGCCCCGGTTTACCAACGGTAGAAGAATTCACGGATAGCGGAAAGACAGCCACCTTGTTGGACATCAAGCGGCAAATGACGGAAACATTGAAAGCTGCATTGCTTTATCCAAGGCATTTACAGCCGGAGGACTTATTGGAATGGACTCGCCGTCTGTTCAATCATTATCCAGATGAATATCCTGAGCATAATTTCAATGCTTACAGCCCTGAGATTCCTATCCGTAAACAGATCATAAACAGCGACACCGTCATCAAGGAAGAACATGATCATATGCATATTGGTGATAATTTTTTCTGCTGCACAACACCAAAAAATATTCCGCGTGAGATTGACTCGCTGCAAACCAACTCTCTGTTTGGTGGTATATGGGGCGTTGTCTCAGATGCAGAACAGATCAAGACGGATTTTTTGTACACTTTTAATATCGTTTTTGAAGCAGGGCTGGAAATGAAGATCCATTCTAAATGCAATCTGACCTTAAATCAGCATGCGGTGGGATCATTATCTCCACTGCTGAGGCGTAAACAGGGAGAATATCTGCAGGCCACTGATGATCTTGAGCGTGGCATAAAGTTCGTCAAAATTATTCCTATATTCTGGGTCTGGAATAAGGATCTGGAAAAAGCCAAGGATTCCTGCACCAGAGTCAGACGATTATGGGAGAATCAGGGCTATGTCATGCAACAGGACGATATGATACAAAAGATCCTCTTCTTGTCGTCTCTCCCCTTCTGTTTGTACACAGCAGGAAAGAACATAGAAAATCTGGAACGGGATTTTACAGCACCTGTTCCATCAATTACACCACTACTCCCGGTGCAGGCTGATTTTGCAGGATCCGGAACTGATCCAAAACTGGTTTTCACCGGAAGAAAAGGACAGTTGGTCTCTTTGGATTTTTTTGATTCCGGAGCTGCCAATCAAAATGTGTTTTGCTGTGCCACCTCAGGCTCCGGTAAGTCTTTCCTGGTTAACTTCATCGCCTTTAACTATTATTCCTGCAAATCCATTGTGCGGATTATCGATATCGGTGGATCGTACAAAAAAATGGCCAATATGCTTGGCGCCAAATATCTGGATTTCGCCCCCGGCACTGATATCTGCCTTAACCCGTTTTCAAACATTTTAGAGCCGGAAGAAGAATTGAAAAGTGTGGCCGCCGTATTTGCCCAGATGGCTTACGCCAATTCTGATAACGACAAGTGTGACGATACTGAGATGAACCTTGTTCGAAATGCTGTGCGCTGGGCATGGCAGCAAAAAGGACAACAAGCAGACTCTGATTCTGTTTATGATTTCCTGATGCTCTTTCCAAATGTCCCGAATGCCAATTTGACAGAGATGGCGGACAACAAAAAACTCATCGAAACAGCCAGGAAGCTGGCATTCAACATTCGGGAGTTTACCAGTCATGGCTTTTACGGAAAATTCTTTGTCGGCCCCAGTAGCTTTGATATTCGCAACGACGAATTTGTTGTATTGGAGTTGGAGAACCTGAAAGTCCAGCCTGATCTTTACCGGGTAGTCACTCTACTGATCATCAATGCAGTTACTCAGGATCTCTACCTTTCAGATCGTTCACGTCCCCGTTTAATCATCTTCGACGAGGCATGGCAATTCTTAGATAAAGCAGCCATGCTGGCACCGGTTGTAAACGAAGGCTACCGCAGAGCCAGAAAGTATAACGGCAGTTTTATGGTGATTACCCAATCCCTTATTGATCTGGAAAACTTTGGTGAAGTCGGCAATGTCATCAACAGTAATTCCGCATTCAAAATCCTGCTGGAATCATCAGACTTTGATCAGGCAAACAAAAAAGGGCTGATTGATTATGACGAATTCACCATGAAGTTGCTTAAATCCGTTAAATCCAATCCTCCCCAATATTCAGAAATATTCTTCGATACACCGTTTGGCGTTGGCGTGGCACGGCTGGTTGTGAATGACTACGCCTATTTTATCTACACCTCCAAGGCCGGTGAAATTGCCAGGATTGAGGAGATGGTGAATCAGGGAAAAACCTACCATGAAGCCATACAGGAAATGGTCATCTTGAGGGAACAGGGTGAACTGTAAATTTTGCATATTCCTACTTGTCTGTCTTATGGCTTCTTCATCTCAGGCAACAATTATTAAGGATCTCGGTGTGGTTGGGAAAACATATCCCATTGTAGAGCCTGATATCATCCTTGAAATGAAACAAAAAATGGCCAGTCAGGAACGGTTGAATTCCGCAATGTTGCGTAACAGACTCCGGGATTACAAACCAGCTGATTTGCAGCAATTACCAAAAGCAACGAAAGACAATCAGAAAATTGTTGATATGACCTACACCTTGCCTGCTGATCTTCTCGATGCTGACGGCAAAACAATATATCCAAAAGGTTTCACATTCAATCCTTTGGATTATGTGACATTTCGACGTGGATTGGTGATTCTTAATGGCAACGATAGTGAACAGCTAAGGTGGTTTGAGAAATCGCCCTACTACGAAAGCCACCAGGTAATGCTGCTGATTACTGACGGCTCCGCTTACAATCTGATTTCAAAACTGCAGCGGCCAGTATTTTACCTGACCAAGGATATTGCCACCCGTCTACGACTTGCAGCTGTTCCCTCTGTGGTTATTCAGGAACAAGATCAAATGCAGATTTTTGAGTTTGAAGTCAAGCCTACGAAAACAGCTAGTGAGAATAGAAATGTACCGGAATAAAGCTATCACCACCATCATTGTTTTCAGCGGATTGTTTCTCCTACTGATGCAGGGAAGGGCCATAGCAAAATCAGGCCAATCATTTAACTATGGCTCTGATGTTCATTGGGAAGAAATAGAACTGCAATTTGAAGGAATCTGCATCTGTCCACGGCCACCACCGATATTTTATGAGGAAGGTGAAATCTGGAGTTATTGGGAGCCTTTTCTGTTGGAAGACACTGTCTCCATGGCAAATTACTCAACCTTCCAGGGAAAGGAGATGGGTACATCGGCAACCGATGAACTAGGTGGTAAAAACACAAGCTCCGACAGCGTAAATATAGCCAACGAGTCCACCTTTGCTCAGGCTCATGCCTATTTGATGTCTCTCTTTTCCTTTGAATGTGAGCATGAAGATACCGGTATGTGGTGGAGTGAGTACGATTCCATGTGGCAAAACGATGAACTCTCCGCCATAATTCATCCAGAGGCGACACTATTCGCCAATAAGGTCGCTCAGATGGCCTGTATGACAGACGCACTTTCCGTAAATACATTCAATTATCCTATAAGTTTAATGCCCTGGTGCATCGGCAGCAGTGGATCTGTCTATCCCATGACCGGCCATGTGGATAACGATAATATTGTGCAGGCCAACAATACGGTTGCTTCAAGGCTTATCTATAAACTCTGCAGACTGATGATGATCTGTGATCCGGCGGATAATCTTTGCGGATGCGATTACACACCTATATGGATCAAGCACCATTACAAGATGCATGTGATCCGACCGGATGATAGAAGACCTGCGTATCCCGTGGGTAAAGCGGCAAAGTTTTATGATTCCGGACTTAATCCTCCTTACAATGGAGCAAAAGGCTCAAACGATGAATTCTTGTGGATGGTTTACAGAAAACAAAAATGCTGTACCTGCTGCCAATGAAAAATTTCTCACTATTCTTCTTATTGCTTTGTCTACTGGCACCAGGTGCTGTCCTGGCAGACATTACTGATTTTCCAGACAAAACCATCCCGGAAAATAAATATTCAAAGGAAGGTCAATTTGCGGCTGAACAGAGCGCAAATCTTTTTCAATCGCAGGAATTTCAGGAGAAATTGAGTTGCGAAAAGCATCGCCTTGAGCAAGAAGTATTCAGTGAATTTATCAATCCAGTCGGAAAGAATCCCAAGAAACAAAACGGTTCAGATCTCCTTGCCACCGATGAGAAGCTATATCTTTTTTTGTCCAGTTCCATGCCGGATGAAACAGTCCACAATTATTTTCATTCCATAGCACAAATAAACTCCTCGGAAATATCTCCTGTGATGAAAGGAATGGTAAAAGGCATGGCAGACAAAAAAGCAAACTCGAGATATTTTAGCAGGATTTTAAAAAATGACCTTGATTGCAACGACCAAAGAGAGCCACAAGGAGTTTGTTCACGGTTCAAGATTTCCATCAAGATGAATCACACACTGTTTAAACGATTCGGAATAGATCAGGTACCAGCACTTGTTTATACTACAACGAATGAAACACTCGTTATTCGCGGCGATGCAAGCCTTGTGTACCTTTTGGAAAAGATTAACAGCGAAGTCAAAAGTACAGGTCTTGGAAATCTGATTGCAAACATTCGGGAAAAACGATGAGCAGTGACAAAAAGGAATCACCTGAAAGAGCAAGCTGTCCGGGATATATCGAAACAGTCGCCATTGTTTTGTTGCTGCTTCTGCTTGCATTCTTTGGCTATGACAGAATGTTTGCTCAAAAGATCGTTGTTGTGGATCTCGCTGGATATTTAAGAACTCAGAAAGCTTTGCTTGCTGCCAAAGAGATCAATGAGCAGCAATGGAAAGATAATCTAGATCGTGTTGAGCAGAGACTGAATGACCATGCAACGAATAATCCAAACCACGTTGTTGTTCTGAAGGAGGTGGTTCTTAAAAATGGACGGGAGATCAATGTTCCGTAAACTCAAAAAGAAAATATCCAATATCAACCTGAACCCTTACGAAAAGAGTCTGGCTCTGGCATTTTTGGCAGCTTTGCTACTCGGGTTATGGCTCCCACAACGCATTGCCGTTGCCACAAGTCCATCCCTTCAGCATAGAGTGTTTTTTCTTATTCACCCAAAAACAGGCAATATCGAGACAGGTGCTTATCTGGTCGTCAAACAGCATGACACATCCTTTATCAAACAAGGCTTAAACAAAGAAACCGATAATCTGATGAAACAAGTGGGCTGCAGTCCCGGCCAATCCTTAACAAGAGATATAGAGGGACAATTCTTCTGCGATAATGAATTATTGGGAAAATCATTGATAACAGACAGTCATGGAAATCTGTTGCCACAATTTAACTATAGCGGCACGGTACCTGATGATAGCTATTTCCTGGTTGGATCTCATCCTCGCAGCTTTGACAGTAAATATTTTGGTTTTATTCATTCAGATGACATTCTCCATAAAGCTGTACCGCTCTGGTAACTCGGCAACACTTGCCGGCGTTTTCCTGCTTATTGTCCTACTTCTACCAGCCATTACTGTGTTGGCTGAAGACACCGGTAACAGATTTTACGGAGATACAAAACATGGCTGGTTCTGGTATGAAGATCCGCTTCCTGAGGAAGAGTTGCAAGAAGAAATCACCCTAAGAAAAACGGTGTCGCTGAACTCATATTCAATAGATGATCTTTGGACTATGCATCCCGATGATTTTCAAAACTTACTCAATGATCTACAAAAGAAAGCCGTCCAGTCTCCAGACGAACAAAACATTCTTGAATATTTGAGTATGCAGGATATAGCCAGACGCAAAGCCCTTGCCTATACAAATGTTGCCATGTACGTCACCCAAAAACACAGTGACCTTTTCAATGTAGCTCAGGTTTATCCATCTGCAAGACCTGGCATCACAGCAAGGGTACGCATGCAGCAAAACGAAATAACTCAAACCATTGCTACAGCTGGAAATAACCACGCCCTGGTCTTTTTCGTCAGTCCCGGTTGTGGCTTCTGTGAACAGCAGGCACAAATCCTCGCCTATTTCACGGACAAATATAACTGGCCAATCAAGATTGTCGATATCAGCAGACAGATACAGGCGGCAAGCAGGTTTAATATCACCACTACTCCGACATTGCTTCTGGTGAAAAAAGGTGCAGACAAATCGCTTACTGTATCCACCGGTGTTATCACCTTATCTGAACTTGAAAGAAAGCTATATCGTTCCATTCGCCACCTGCAGGGCAATACCCAGGGAGATCATTTTCTGATGTACGATTTTGAAAGAGACACCCCTCTTGACCCAACATCCATCCTCAAAAAAGGAAGACAGCCATGGATAAAAACAGACTGATCCTTGTGGCAAGTGCAGTTTTATTACTGATACCGTTCCAGCTTAATGCCGCCTGGGTGGATGACTGGCTGCAGCAGAAAACCACAACGGCTCCCAACTATCTCCAGGGACAACAACGAGGCTATTATTCTGCTGGATCATTCAGTGCCAGGTGGCCAAATACTGCGACCTATCCAATCACAGTGGAACCTCCCCGAGTAAAAGGTGGATGCGGAGGTATTGATCTCTTTATGGGCGGATTTTCCTTTATGGATTCATCATATTTGGTGAACAAGCTGCAGGGGATTTTATCCGGGGCAGCCTCCGTTGCCTTTGACATGGCTTTAAAGACTCTATGCGAACAGTGCGCAAACACCATCAAAAATTTCGAAGCAATATCCGATCAATTAAACAGTATGCAAATAGATGATTGTGCTGCCTCCAAAGAACTCGTTGGAATGGTGATGGATGAAAATGGATTTCACTCCACCGAAGTGATGAAGGAACGGCTCGGCACTGCCATAAAAGAGAACAAGTTAAGCCAGGGAATTGCAGATATGTGGCATCAGGCTTCTGAGCAGGATAAAGCCAATAATAATGTTCCCCAGGCAGGAGATATCTCCAACACCATGAATGGATGTAACTCTGAACTTACCACCACCTTTCTCTCGTCCGGATCCTTGCTTGATAATGTCGGCTCCAAGATGGGAATACCGGCTAACCATATCGATCTTATCCGTGGTTTGATTGGAGATGTGAAACTCGAAGGTCCAACCAACGCCTATAAAGTAACATACGAATCCCCTTGTTCTGAAAACAACCCTGACGATATCAAATCATTTGCAAACGGCAATGTATATGCAAAGAATTCCAGTGGTAACTGTAGTCAGATTACAGACACTAATCGAGACCTTAACCAATATGTCGCAACCACATTGCTGACTATTGCGAATAAAATAGAGAACAAGGGAACGCTTACAACCACTGAACAGACATTTTTGGCCACCAGTCCACTGGCAGCACTGCCAATTATAAAAACAGCAGTGACAACAGATATGAAAGCAGCAGTTATTGGCAGCCTGGCTGACATCACAGCCAAAGCATATGCACTGCAAATGCTATCAGATCTCTATGTTCGTGCCGAGATTGTTGCCAGAAAAGCCAAGGAGATGCTTGAAAAACAATCCGGCCCGGCTCCAGGACAACCCACAGAACGTTGTGCGGCTGTTGTTTTTGCCCAGAAAGCGGATCTGAATATCTCCCTTATGATTACAAGAATCAGAGAACTACAAAATGCTGCCAGAGCCAGTTACGTTGCAGCAGCAAATGAAATGTCTACCATTATGGATTACCTGGAACATATGCAAAAAGTTGAGGCACAGATGACTGCAGAACTCACCCGTCGTTATGGAAAAGATGTTGTTGCGCGTTTGCAGATATAACGATGACATATAGTATTATTTGATATGGTATCATACATAGCTAACGAACTGTAAATGAAGAAATTTATAATAATCGTTTTTGCAATTTTTGTTTTTCTGTGTATAGCTATGCCTGCCTGGGCACTGGATATGGAGTATTATACCTATGGCGGTTTTAACCCCATCGTCCAGGCATTCCAGAAGATCGCTTTAATCTTTAGCGACTCGGAATATCAGGGGCTGCTGTATGTTGTTATGGTGCTGGGGATTCTGGCAGGAGTGGTGGCCTGGATGGCACGAGCGGCAACCGGTGCCCGGATCGTTCCTTTGACATGGGCAATACCAGTATTTCTTGGAGCAATCATTTATCTTGCACTGTTTGTTCCCAAGGGAAATATCACCGTATATGATCCGGTCTTAAACAGATTCCAGACCGTTGGTAATGTTCCTGATGCTGTTGTTTTTACAGCTGGTTTTCTCAATAAGATTGAAAAGGGAATGGTGGATATAATCGATACCGCTGCAGCTCCTGGAACATCTTACCAGACAACGGCTGGAGGAGTGGGATTCAAGGCCTTGGAATCAGTTAAAGGATCGTCCCCCAAAGACAATTATGTACGCACAAGCATGATTCGTTATGTAAAGGATTGTGTGACCTTTGAATTACTTCGACCTGGAACCAACCTCTCTTTAGATGATCTTCGCAACAACAGTACCGATTTTCTAAACGAACTGGCCCAAGCTGTAAACCCATCTGTCTATACAGTTTATTACGATGCCACCAATCCTGAAGGATCTATTGTAACCTGCACAAACGCATGGGCAAGCCTCCGTCCGATTTATGCCAACCCCGGCAATTACACTGAAGCCCTGAAAAAAGTCTGCAGCAAGGCATTCTTTGACCCAACAAGTGCTGTGGAGATGAATACGTGCAAGACTTTGCTCTCCAGTACCCTTAACTTTACCACCGGATCCGCCGTTACCCCCGAAAAGCTCATTCAGCAACGGCAAATCGCCGAAATTCTCTACAACTTCTACTATCAGGATGATTACGAAACATCGGTGTTAATGGAAAGTAACCGAAAAATTACCTCCACAGGTCTTGGTATTGGTATTACCATGAATGAGTGGATACCGATTATCCGGGCAATTATGACCGCAATTGCCATCGGTATTATTCCATTTTTGGTTCTGTTTCTCCCCACTCCAATTGTAGGAAAAGCAGTTTCTGTCATGTTTGGCTTTTTTGTTTTTCTCACCACCTGGGGAATCACCGATGCTGTAATCCATGGAGCAGCAATGGATTACGCCACTTATGCTTTCGAGGATATGCGCCAGTCCAACCTGGGAGTGTATGCCATGGCAGCATTTCCCACCATTTCCATCAAACTCTTGGCAATGTTTGGAGTTATCAGATCAGCAGGCATTATGCTGGCAAGTTTCTTCTCCATGATGTTGATCCGTTTTGGTGGCCATGCTCTGGCAATGCTTGCAGGGAATTTGAGCCGTATCGTTCAATCCTCAGGAGCCCAGGCCGGAAGATTGCTCACACCGGAAGGAACATCGTCTGCCATGAATCAACAGGTTCAAGCTGCAGGACTTCTGGCAGGAATGCCGGCACACAGGTTTACCAATATGGCAGCAGCACAAGCCTTCAGCACCCATCGCTCAGTCGGTGGATACAATGCCGCCATGAATGCCAAAAATTCTCTGCAAAAATCCGGTCAGATTGGCAATGGTACATCAGACAAAGATATGGCCACTATGATGGCATCTTCCAGAATGAGTGTAGGAACAAAATCAGGTCCGGTTGAAATATCCACTGCTCCAGATGGACACAGTACCAGAACAAAATCTGAAACAGTCAACGCTGACGGTTCCACCAGTATCAGCACTATGGGAGCTGACGGCACCGGAATGATGGTTGATACCAGTGCTGCAGGAAAGGCAAATTATTCTGTGGATGAAACTGGTGCTTACACTACAAACAGTGCCTCAGTTAATGGCCTTGATCCTGTTAAGGTTGGTGGAATGGCACAGCATCAGAGAATTGTTGCGGCCTCAAACAGTATGGGAAGCAGTGACAACTGGCAACAGGTCATGGATACTGCAAAACGAGCAAGCTTGACGAGTAGCGAAGCCCAAGGATTTACCACTCGGCTTGATAATTCCATGCGCGAGAATTGGAAACGGTCGCTTAGTGATAAATCCAGTTTTGTACACTCAATGAGTGAGGAGACCAGGACCCAACTGTCTACGTCTATAGGTGCTGGAAATGTTCCTTTACTTAGAAAAGTAGGAGGAGCCGCACAGCTCAGCGTCATAGGTACAAATGGAGAACAGGTTAATTTCAATGTTTCTGAGGATGTTGCGAGGAGTTTTGAAAATACAGCATCAAATGTAAGATCAGAATCTCTTCAACAAACTTTACAGGATTCTCAAAGTCTTGACTATATGACGCGACTGGCAAAACAGGCCGGAGCTTCTGAAGCTTACTCATACTTAAACGACGCACGAAACATGAGCGGTTCAAGTGAGTCCTATGGCGCAGATCTCACCACTGCACTTATTAGAAACTACGCAAATGAGAGATATGGAAGTGAATCCCCCGAGAACATGCGTCAGGCAATCAGCGATTTTAATCATTTTCTTACCCAACAAGGTAGCCAAGGCGTAGATAATATGCAGAGTATTGTTGAAGGATTCGTCAGTGGCCATGGTTATGGATGGGGGAGTACTAATGGTGAGGTGAATAATACCATTGCTGCAACTCATGATCATGTTCAGGAGTCTGGTTTTAAACACAGTGTAGGGATGTCATCAAGTGTGGCAGGTTCTCTAACATTTAATATCCGTGAAGCAAATTTCGATGCACCAACCTCAGACATTCCCTTGAACAATCCCAATACCAAAACTGTCACAGATCCTGCGGATAATATCCGTAGTCGAAATCGTGTAGAGGAGACAGGGCGTGGTGGTATCCGGACGACTGCCGGGGGGATTGCGAAAGACATGGCAGGATTAAACAAATTTGACCCTCCAAGCCCTACCAATGATCTTTATCGCAATCAATCGTTTTATCATCAAGGGAATCTAACAGAGCCACAAAAACAGAACGGAGGAATAACAATGCCCTCGGGTAGAATAATTTATGGAGACTCTAATGTTTCCGTAACAAGCGGGGACGAGGATGATTTCTTTAAAGGAAGTGTTTTTGAAAAAAAATGACCGGTACCTTGATGAAATGATTGCTCATTTATTATCGTTATTTCGGCGGAATGGCCCAATATCTTCTGAATTAAGCCCCAGCACTCCACTTACACCATCAGCTCCCTTGAAAACATTGTCATCAGAGGCAGAATAATTTTTATCGTCTTCATCCAAGTCTTTCTTGAAACAGACTTCAAGAAGAATCAAAAGAACAACACCCACAAGAATACTGATGGTTCCAGTGGTCATCACTGCTCCTCCTCTTTAATGGCAAACCCGTTCATAAACGGATTGAACGTTGAAAAGATAGGCCTTGATTCGTCATCATGATGATTTGAGAGAAATCCTGTTTAATTAGCATTCCGCCAATGCCTTTTTAAGGCAGCAATCTTGCGACAAAATTATTTTTTTATTTTTAAATATTACTACTGCACACTTTGTGTTAATAATTTGTGTTTTCTCAATTTCAACAATACAATCTGGTGCTGTGTTAATAAAGAGAAATTATCCTTTTTTGCCTGTATCAGAAAGAAACGCCAAAATACTAAAATATTCTATTCTAAATTCCGCAGTTTTTTGGACAAGCATACATCGAAGAAGCTGTCGTCCATGACAATTTCGCAAATTTTTCCCAGAACCACAGAGGCATTTTGAATACCCACGGTAGTTATCTGTCGCTAATATTTTAAGCAGATTAACCACCGTACCATTTTCATCCTCCTGGAAATAGTGTTTATAAAACTCCAAAACACCTTCAGGGCCGTGGCTCAGCTCCCCAAAAATCAATGAGCCATACTTTTGCTGATGTAAAAAATTGTAAAAAAAAGGGACAACTAAATTGTCAACAAAGCCGAGAAGTGTTTTTTCTTCAGAAAAAATCAATTTTACTGCGACTGGAGCCGCAAGACACAAAGAGTTGTCATCAAGATTAATATGAAAATCACGTGGAATTCTGAAACCAATCTCTTTCACTATCGGGATTTCAGAAGGATAGGTAGAAGGGATACGTAGCTCTAAATCAAATTCATCCTGAATGATCCTACCCTTGAAATCACCTTCAAAGCCCAATACACCTTTAAGTGCTAAGGAACCGTCATCCTCCTGAATAGTTGAAAAATACGGATATTTTTCAATAAATTGAGAAACCTGCTGAGTGACCAGACAGTTACCTTGGGTTTGCATTGTTTCGCCACGGAGAGGGCGCAGTATCTTTTATTACAACCTGTGGTCGAGTCACAATTTCTTGGGTAACGTTGCCAAATCTATTTTCAAATCCAGTCAAAGAGGCATTCACTACGCGTTCACCAAATAGCGGGGATAATAACAATCCAGCTTTTTTGATATTTTGTTCATTTACCAACTGACGAATATCCTGCTCAAGCCAATCGAGCCACATGAAGAAAGCATTTGCTTTGCGATCAGCATTTTTATGCCATTTATCAGCGAAGTTCTCCTCCGGATTTACGGGGTTAGGAATGTACCATTCTCCGTTTTCTTTCTTTATAAGACCTCCATAGCCTGGTTGTCGCAAGGTTTTGAGAATATACATGATCGTCTCATATAAAGTTTCTGCCGGATTGCTTTCGTAAGCTTTGGCTGCAATGGTTGTGATAATCATGGAAATTGGTTTGTCCCTCTCCTGAGGATGATTAGCAAATCGAATATCTCTATATCTTTTCAGAAGCTGGATAACTCTTTGAAGGGGAGTTCTGATAACCAGATCCGGGACATCCTCAACTCTGGCATAAATATCTGCATATTTTTCTTGAATAAGTGCTCTCTCGCTAAATTGTACCTTTTCAAAGCCAACATGATTTACGTCTTGAAACCAGATAGCAAATCCGCCAGGATTGCTTGATTTCCATTGATACCCATGTGTTCTTTCTTTATGGGTAATGGCAATTGCTGTATTCCCAATATATTCGGGTACAAATAATCCTATCAGCCTGGTACGTTTTTCTGCGTCTTCGGGTATTGCAGGTAATACATCTAAGTGGAAGCCAATACCATCTTCCTCAGCATACTGTATTGTCCAGCAGCGCTTTCCTTCGTCATGCAGCATTGCTTTATAGCGAGCATCCTCTTTTAAACGGTCACCTATTCTTTGCTTTAATTCACCAGGCTGAATATTATCTTTTGTCTGGGGGAGTTGAGCAACCAAGTCAATATCATAATCCGACTCTTTCCCTTCTTTTATTGGCCGGATAACAGTCCCTAAACGGAATGATCCTTGGCAATAGCAACTTGGCTCTCCTGTGATGCCGGGGTAAGTCCCACTGTCAATATGCTTACCAACGCTTTCATAGCGTTTGACAGCCTGTTCATATTTCCCAGGAGGGATATCTAATGCCTCAGATATCCCTCTCAATAAGTGATCTGTATAATTTTCTCTTCTGGTCAGCATTATGACTCTCCACGTTTTGAGATATTTAAGAAATCTGCAATTTGTGCAGACTTATGAGTAAATGCTTTGTCTGCTTTACTTATCCAGTCATCAAACATGCCCGGATTATCAAGTGAAAGTTTACCGTCGGACTCGAAGTTTATCCGCAATATTTGATGTTCTTCCAATAAAAGGCCTAAAATGTTTTTTGCTGTTTCTGCCTGCAGGTTCATAATCATATCAATGAATTTCCCCCTGCCCCACCGAGTAGCAAATCCCCATCCAACAAGTCGAGTAGAGAGAGAGGATGATTGGCTGTAATATTTGTGTCCCAGGCCCGTCCCTAATGAAAAAACTTGCAGTTCATCCAGGTTTGCCCCAAGTCGTTTTTTAGCCTCAACAGTCGCGATTAATGATGGGTTGTTGGCCCATAAACCGCCATCGGCAAGCATGTATTTATCGATATGATATGGGTCAAAATATGTTGGGGCCGAGCATGACGCCAGAACAGCATCTGCAACCAGAATATTTGGATCACGATAAAAGCCAGCGTCATATTTTGACTTTAAGACATGGACACCTCCATTCCCTATATCCGTAGCAGGAATAAGAAGAGGAGTCTCCACTTCTCCAAGCGTTCGACCATCGAAAACTTCTAAAAGAATTTCCCTTAAATACCTGTTATTGTACCTGCTGGCAGCTAGTCCCAATCGACATAACAGCCGCTTCTTAAAGATTTGTTTGCCGTGTTCTTCATAAAATTCACAAATTTTTTTAGCACTCAACCCGCAAGCCAAACCAGCTCCGATAATTGAACCGGTGCTTGTCCCAGAGATTAAGGCAAAATCTGCTTGCCAGGATATTAAGAATTCCTGCTCGATACGATGAAGAATGTGTGCAGCATAAACACCTCGAAAGCCTCCTCCATCAATGGATAGAATCTTCAAGAAATTTCACCTTTTCTTTTTTGATGTTTTTTGGGAAAGAGCACTACCAGCGGCACTTTTTGAGGATTTACTCGTTCTACCATCCCTTAATACGGACGAAGCCTTACTTGCCACTCGTTTGGATGTAGTTTTCTTGGGCGCTTTTGTTTGAGCTAAAGCACTGCCTGCAGCTGCTTTTGATTTTGTTCCCGTTTTTTTTGATCGAAGAACCTTAGACGCATTTTTGGCTGCTTTTGGTCGAGTAACTTTTTTCATGATTCATTCCTCTGCTTTCAGTTTGGTAAAGTTTGAAGTCGACAAATACACTAAACACGAATACTTTATAGTCAAGCTATCTTGACAAAACAAACCCTAGTATGCTCGTAATTGATTTCTATACTTCCACTAAAAAGTATGATATTAGAAAGTTGTCGCTCATTAAATAAAATCAAGGGAAGACTGAATATGAGATGGAGTGTTTTAAAAAGGCTGGAATTCTTAGAGACGCGGTTGTTGTGGGAGGAAAAAATAAGCCGGGGTGATCTGGTTGGTTTTTTTGACATTTCAACACCGCAGGCTACTAAAGACCTCAAATTGTACCAGGAAAAAGCACCATCAAATCTTTACTACGACAAGAGTATGAAGCAGTATGTTGCTGCTGGCACGATTGATCCTGTTTTTGTTCCCTTTAAAAGTGAGTCTTATTTTTCACAACTTCTACTAGCACTGCTCAAGAAAGTAAAAGGGACATTCTCCTGTGGAACTATGCCTCCTGCCTACCAGTTACCTAATCCTGGACGAATGGTTGAAGAGTCTATATTAAAGGCCATTCTACGTTGTCTACATTCACGCAGCTCCATACGCATTGAGTACCAATCCATGAATAGTTCCGAACCAGACGAAAGGTGGATCTCTCCCCATGCGCTTGGTTTTGATGGACACAGGTGGCACGTCCGTTCGTTATGCCATAAGAATAGGCAATACAGAGATTTTAACTTAGGACGAATTTTGTCAGTTGGTGATGCGCGAAGCGACTCCATTGACCATTCAAATGATTATTTATGGCATAATAGCATAACGTTTCGCATTTCTACGCATTCAGGTTTGACACCAAGTCAAAAGAAATGCATCGAACGTGACTATAATATGATCAATGGGGTAGCAGAACTTGAGACAAAGGCAGCCTTTCATTTTTATCTCAAAGAAAGATTGAAGCTTACAAAGGGGCATGAGAAAAATTCAGCAAAGACTCAACAAATCATTCTTATCAATGAGGACGAGATAAATACCCAAATCAGTCTGTTACAAAATATAGAAAAAAAGGGACTGGAATCAATGACTCTGGCAGAGTAGATCTGACTGAATATGGTAAACAGGTCATCGGAAAACTGTCCAGGCAACAAACAGATATATTCGGTAAAGATTTTTCTGCTGCAAACCTGAGGTATTTTTGCCAAACCTATCATGTGCTTTAAGATAGGTTTTAGATTGGTTCTCCAAGGGGGAGCTTTTTGCTGGAAGATATGGTTCATCCTGTAAATATTTTAGATATCAATATGTTTTTGAATTTGTGGCTCAACAAAAATAAGCATTGATGGTGATAATTAAAAAAAACCAACTATACGTGGGCGATGTTTGAATAGCCAAAAAATATGCAAATAATCGATAACATCAACACCCTCTGGGGGGACGATTTAAAACAAACCCTGAAATCAGGTACCAAGCTAAAAATAGCAGCATCCTGCTTCTCCATCTACGCCTACGAAGCCCTGAAAAAAGAATTGCAAAAGGTGGATTCTTTAGAGTTCATCTTCACCTCTCCAGCATTCGTGGCAGGTGATGTCACAGATAAGCTTACCAAACAACAAAGAGAATTCCATATACCAAAGCTAGAACGTGAAAGAAGCCTGTATGGAAGTGAGTTTGAGATACAGTTAAAAAATAAGCTCACCCAACGCGCCATTGCCAAAGAATGCGTCAGCTGGATGCGACAAAAAGCAAAATTTCGTTCCAATGCCAGCAAAGCTCCAATGCAGCAATTTGCATGTGCAACATCTAAGGATGAAAAAATTGCCTACATGCCGCTCCATGGCTTCACTGCAGTGGATCTTGGGTACCAACAGGGTAATGCTGTTTCAAATTTCATTAATAAGGTTGACGAAGCCCCACTCACAGCCTCTTATCTACAACTATTTGACCAGATATGGAACGACAGCTCTCAGCTCGAAGATGTCACAGAAAGTGTCTGCTCACATATCGAATCAGTTTACCAGGAGAATTCCCCTGAAAAGATCTACTTCCTAATGCTCTACAATATCTTTAACGAGTTTCTTGAAGATCTCAATGAAGATGTACTTCCCAATGACCTGACAGGTTATCAGGATTCTGTTATTTGGAATAAATTATTTAATTTTCAACACGATGCTGCCATTGGAATTATTAATAAACTTGAAAGTTTTAACGGTTGTATTCTCGCTGACAGTGTTGGTCTTGGTAAAACATTCACCGCACTTGCTGTAATCAAATATTACGAGTTAAGAAACCGTTCTGTTCTGGTGCTCTGTCCTAAAAAACTGGCAGATAACTGGCTAAACTACAATCGGAATCTGAAAACCAACATTCTTGCAAAAGATCGCTTAAACTACGATGTCCTCTGCCATACCGATCTTTTGCGAACTGGCGGTGAGTCCTTTGGTACGCCACTCAACAGGATTAACTGGGGAAATTATGATCTGGTCGTTATAGACGAATCCCATAACTTCCGTAATAACGATGCCTACAAGGATAAAGAAACCCGCTATCAAAAATTAATGAACTCGGTTATCCGGGACGGTGTGAAAACAAAGATACTCATGTTGTCAGCCACACCAGTAAACAACCGATTCACCGACCTTCGCAATCAGCTTGCTCTTGCCTATGAAGGGGAATCCGAAAAGTTACGTAAAAAACTGCGTATCGAAAAGAGTATTGAAGAAGTATTCAAGCATGCCCAAGGTGTATTCAATATCTGGTCCAAATTGCCACCAGAAGAACGAACAGCAAGAGCCATTCTGAATAGCCTTAATTTCGATTTCTTTGAGTTGCTGGACAGTGTAACCATTGCCAGATCCAGAAAACATATCGAAACATTTTATGATACTAGTGAAATCGGAAGTTTTCCCGTAAGACGCAAACCACTCTCCTACAGGTGCCCACTAACTGTGCGTGGAGATGTGATGAACTTCAATGAAATTTATGATCAGTTATCGCTTCTTAAACTCTCGGTTTACGCTCCTGTCAGTTATATCCTGCCAAGCAGACTGGAAAAATACGAAGAGCTGTACGATACCGCCGTTGAAGGAGGTGGTGGAAAGCTCAGACAGGCCGACCGTGAAAAAAGTCTGCAGTCATTGATGACCACCAACCTGTTAAAACGCCTGGAAAGTTCTGTTGAATCTTTCCGGTTGACTCTGGGAAAACTATCTGAAAACCTCATAAACATGCTCGTTAAAATTGAGCAGTTCAACAAATCCGGAATTGATTTCGCCATCCATGATCTTGCCGATTCTTTAGATAAACTGGAAGCCGAAGAGGATGATCTGTCAGAGCTTGGTGAGTTTATGATAGGCGGCAAGGTGAAGGTCAGTCTGGCTGATATGGATTTGCAGTCCTGGGGACATGATCTACAAGGAGATCTTATTGTTATAGAGGCATTGCTGGCGTCCATGGTCAAAGTAACGCCGGAGGACGATGCCAAACTACAACACCTTAAAGCCCATATCGAAAAGAAAATTGCAGATCCCATTAATCCCGGGAATAAAAAAGTCGTCATCTTCACTGCCTTTGCCGATACTGCTAACTACCTGTACGCCAATCTAGCTGGTGAGTTGTTAGAAAAATCAGGTATTCACAGTGGAAGGGTAACAGGCAAAGATGCTCCTAAAACAACTCTCAAAAAAGGCTATGACTTTCAATCACTGCTAACTTTGTTCTCCCCAAAATCAAAGGAAAAAGATCTGATCCTGCCAGATGAACCTGGAGAAATTGATCTTCTTATTGGTACTGATTGTATATCAGAAGGACAAAACCTTCAGGACTGTGACTATCTGATTAATTACGATATTCACTGGAATCCGGTACGGATTATTCAACGCTTTGGTCGTATTGATCGTATCGGCTCTCAAAATGGAACCATCCAGCTGGTGAATTACTGGCCGGATATATCGCTCGATGAATATATCAATCTGAAGGAACGGGTTGAAAGCCGTATGGTTATGGCAGATATGGCTGCAACCGGAGATGACAATGTCCTTTCCGGAAGAGCCAATGATGTGTCCTATCGCAAAGAACAGCTTCGTCGTTTACAGGATGAAGTCATAGAGCTTGAAGATCTGAAGACTGGGGTAAATATAACAGATCTTGGCTTAAATGATTTTCGTATGGATCTTCTTGGCTATGTAAAAGAAAATGGCGATCTTGCCACCATTCCCAGTGGTATGCATGCGGTTGTTCCTGCAAAACCTGATATAGGTCTTACTCCTGGAATTATCTTTACCCTGCGTAATCGAAACAGTGAGGTGAATGTCAATCAGCATAATCTGCTTCACCCTTATTATCTTGTGTACATTGATAATCAGGGGGAAGTAATTACCGACCACACTGAAGTAAAAAGATTGCTGGATCTGGTACGCAACAGTTGCAAGGGAGTAAGCACACCTGTTCTTGATGTCTGCCAACTATTCAACAGTGCAACCGATGATGGTCGTGAAATGACCCGTTATTCCGACCTGCTTAACCACGCCATACGTTCTATGATTGAGGTGAAGGAAGATAAAGATCTGGACAGCCTCTTCTCCGGTAAACAAACCACTGCTCTGGTGGATACCATTGTAGGCCTGGATGATTTTGAACTGATCACCTTTCTGGTTATTCAGGAAATCTGATCATGACTGTGTTGTACAACTTTCCATCCAATGCTGCTTTTGGACGAATATTACCTAAGAGTAAAATTTACGAGCACGCAAGTCCCAGCTCGAGGATTAAAGAGTTGTTCGTTCGGGAGGTGGAAAAGATCACCTGGTCATATAAACTTTCTCCCGAAACAATCAATCTGCCAGCCAAAGATGGAGTGCAGGAGATTCAGGTCTTCACAATTACTCTTAAAAAAGGAAAGTTGAGCCATGAAGTCTTGCAGACAATCGACAAAGCAATCCCGTCCCCCATACTCTTTGTTGTAAAATTTGATACCCAGGTGCGCTACGTGGCCGCCTATAAACGGCCAAATGATGCAGATAAGAGTAAGTGGGTAGTGAGTAGTTATTTTGCAACAGACTGGAAAAATGAAGATGCTGAACGGATTGACCTACCAGTTGTTTTGAATCTTGGGGCTTTGTATCGGACTATTCTGAAAGATATTATCCCGCTGTCAGTACGAAAAAATGAACCCCTTGGTGGGCTGGTTGCACGGCTTGAAATCTTGGGGATCAAAAAAAGAGAAATGGCCAAAATACAAGACCGACTGAAAAAAGAAAAACAGTTTAATCGCAGGGTAAAGATCAATACGGAATTAAGAAGACTGAATCAGGAAATCGAAGAGCTTACACGCTGAGTTTGCGCAGGTACAATATAGAGGGGTTGAAGAGTGGAAAAGATGAAAATGCACAGTCCGAATTTTATGGATGCAAATATAGAAAAGCTAGCGGAGCTGTTCCCTGGTTGTGTGACTGAAAGTGCGGATGACAAAGGAAATCTGAAAAAATCTATAGACTTTGATCAGCTTCGACAGGAGCTCTCAGACTCTATTGTTGATGGACCTCAGGAACGGTACCAGTTGAATTGGCCTGGCAAAAGGGAAGCTCTTCTTACCGCCAATGCTCCCATTGCCAAAACCTTGCGTCCCTGTCGGGAAGAGAGTGTTGATTTTGATAGCACAGAGAATCTTTTTATTGAAGGGGATAATTTGGATGCTTTGAAGTTGTTGCAGGAGACGTATCTTGGGCAAGTGAAGATGATTTATATTGATCCGCCTTATAACACTGGCAAGGACTTCATTTATTCAGATAAGTTTTCTGCTGAGAAAGGGCAATATGATGTCGATAGTGGTGTGTGTGATGAGGAGGGTAACAAGCTGATTGATGAAGAAGCCTGGAAACAAAACACAACAGCTAATGGACGCTTTCATTCAGATTGGCTTTCAATGATCTATTCTCGTCTCAAATTGGCAAGAAATTTACTTAGAGATGATGGGGTTATTTTTATAAGTATTGATGATAACGAGGTGCATAATTTACGGAAAGCATGCGATGAAGTGTTTGGGCAAGAAAACCTTTTTGGCCATTTTCAATGGCGTAGAAGACAAAGAGCAGACAACAGGAACCAGTCCAGAGTATCTCCTGATCATGAATATATTGTTGCTTATTCTAAAGCTGAAGGAGCTATTCTAAAAGGTTCAGATATTGATTTGGGAAAGTATAAAAATCCAGATAATGACCCACGTGGAGCATGGGCAAGCATTGATCTTTCAGGATTGGCAACTGCAACACAACGACCAAACCTGCATTATGATATTGTTGATCCTAAAACCAAAAATTCTTATCCACCAAATCCAAGCAGAGGGTGGTCTAAAAGTAAAGTGAATGTTTTGAAAATGATAGATGAAGGTAGAATCTTATTTCCTAAATTACCTACAGGAAGGCCAAGGGAAAAGAAATTTGTGAAGGACCTTCAAAGTACAGTAACAGGATTTTCGACCTGTCTTGATTCAAAAATTGTTGGCTATACAACGAACGGAACAAGAGAGGTTACAAGCGTACTGAATGGGAAATATTTTGACTTTCCTAAACCGTCATCTTTGATATACAATTTATTAGTACAAGTTACAAAAGCTGAAGACATTGTTCTAGACTTCTTTGCGGGTTCAGCAACCACAGCCCATGCAACAATGCAACTAAATGCCAAAGATAAAGGGAAACGAAAATTTATTATGGTTCAACTTCCTGAATCCTGTGATGAAAAATCAGAAGCTTATCAAGCAGGGTACAAAACCATCGCAGAAATAAGTAAAGAACGAATCCGCAGAGCCGGAGAAAAGATAAAAAAAGAAAATTCTGAAGCAGTCCTAAACCTAGATACAGGCTTCCGAGTCCTCAAAGTAGATACTTCCAATATGGCCGAAGTCTACTACTCACCAGATAACCTCGACCAAAAGCAACTCAATCTCTTTACCGACAACATCAAAAGCGACCGAACAGCGGAAGATCTACTTTTCCAGGTACTCCTCGACTGGGGTGTCGATCTGTCTCTACCCATCACCAGAGAAACAATCGCAGGCAATGACGTATTTTTTGTCGATAATAATGCTCTGGCAGCGTGTTTTGAAAAGAATGGTCAAATATCTGAAGATTTCTGTAAAAAACTGGCAAAGCATGAGCCCATGCGGGTGGTGTTCCGAGATGCTGGATTTAAAGATGACAGTGTTAAGATTAATGTGGAACAGATTTTCAAGTTGATGTCGCCTCACACCGAGGTGAGGACCATATGAGCCATCACGAAAAACTTGACTCAACAGAGGATTCCAAGGGTGAAGTGCTTGTTTATCAGACCGACAACGGGCATATCAAACTGGATGTCCGCCTGGAGGATGATACCGTCTGGCTGACCCAACCGTTAATGGCAGAGCTATTTCAGACAACACAGCAGAATATAAGTCAGCATATATTAAATATTTATGAAGAAGAGGAGTTGCCCACCGAGGCAACTCACAAGAAATACTTGTCAGTTCGCAAGGAGGGAGCACGAGAGGTCAAAAGACAGCTTGATTATTACAATCTGGATATGATCATTTCCGTCGGTTATCGGGTTAAAAGCAGAGTTGCCACCCGTTTTAGAATCTGGGCCACTGAACGATTGAAAGAATATATCGTCAAAGGTTTCACTATGGATGATGAGCGTTTGAAAGAACCTCAGGGCGGCCGTTATTTTGAAGAACTGTTGGCCCGTATCAGGGATATTCGTTCATCGGAAAAGGTGTTTTGGCGCAAAATTCTGGACATTTATGCCACCAGCATTGATTACGATGGTCGTTCTGAAAATTCAAAACTCTTTTTTAAACAGGTGCAAAACAAGATGCACTGGGCAGCGCACGGCCATACCGCGGCAGAATTAATCTATCAGCGGGCAGATGCCAGGCAACACAATATGGGGGTTACCAATTACCCAAGGAACAAGCTACTCAAGCGGGATGTGGAAGTCGCTAAAAATTATCTTAATGGCGAAGAGTTAAACATCCTTAATCGTATTGTGACGGCCTATCTTGAAATGGCAGAGTTGCAGGCGTTTAACAGAACCCCCATGACTATGGCGGATTGGACCCTTCGTCTGTATCAATTTCTCACCATGACAGGTCGAGAACTTCTTACCCATGCAGGAAGAATAAGCCATGAGGTGGCTATGGAAAAGGCTCATGGTGAATACGAAGACTTCCGTCTACAGCAACTAGAAAAGCCTACTGATGTGGAGAAACATTTTATTGAAGCAGAAAATGAGCTGAAACAGATAGAAAAAGAAAAAACGGAAAATGGTGGCAGGTCATGAAACTTAAATTCAAGAAACAGGCCTACCAGACCCGTGCTGTGGAAGCTATAGTGGATTGTTTTCAGGGGCAACCCAATCTGAGCGCAGTGAAATACACGATTGACCCTGGATCCAAGGGGAAAGATAGTCGTGGCCGTACTCAAACCAGCATCCTTGACGTATCTGGTTTTAAAAATGATGACCTGGTATTGAATGAAATCCAGCTTCTGGAAAACATCCAGAAAGTACAGCGGTCACAAAATCTTCCCGAATCCACAACGCTGGTGAAAGGCAAAATTTCACCTGTGAACCTGGATGTTGAAATGGAGACCGGTACCGGTAAGACCTATTGCTATATCAAAACCTTCTTCGAGATGAATAAGCGGTTTGGCTGGTCCAAGTTTATTGTGGTGGTTCCCAGTATTGCAATTCGAGAAGGTGTGTATAAATCACTGGAAATTACTGCGGATCATTTTCAGGAGACTTATGGAAAGAAGGCAAAGTTTTTTATCTATAATTCCAAGTCTCCCCATAATATCGAAAGTTATTCTTCAGATGCTGGAATCAATGTAATGGTGATTAATGTCCAGGCCTTTAATGCCAGAGGCAAGGATTCTCGACGTATTTATGAAGAGCTGGATGATTTCCAAAGTCGCCGTCCCATTGATGTTATCAAGGCCAATAAGCCCATATTGGTGCTCGATGAACCGCAGAAGATGGAGGGCCAGAAAACCCTCGATTCGCTCAAAGAGTTTAACCCTCTTATGATTCTGCGTTATTCAGCAACGCATAAGACAGATCATAATAAGGTGCATCGTCTTGATGCATTGGATGCCTATAATCAGAAGCTGGTAAAAAAGATTGCAGTCCGTGGGATCTCCGTTAAGGGACTTTCCGGCACCAATGCGTATCTCTATCTTGAGGCCATCGAAATATCGAAAAAAAGCCCTGTTGCCCGGATGGAGATTGAGGTCAAACAGAAAGACAGTATCGTACGGAAAACCAGAAAACTTGGTAAAGGTGATAATCTTTTTGATCAGTCCGGGAAACTTGATCAGTACCAGGGCTTTGTTGTTTCAGATATCAATGCACATACTGATACCGTCAGTTTCACCAATGGTGCAGAGTTAACTGCAGGTGAGGCCACCGGTGATGTAAACGAAATAACAATACGCCGGATTCAAATTCGTGAGGCTATCAGGGCACACCTTGAAAAGGAACAGCTTCTGTTTCATCAGGGGATCAAGGTTCTTACACTCTTTTTTATCGATGAAGTCGCCAAATACAGGGATTACGAAGCCGTAGATGACAAGGGTGAGTATGCCAGGATTTTTGAAGAGGAATATAAGGATTGTCTCAATGAGTTACCGCACCTTGCCCAGATGGAATATAAAAAATACCTGGATGGGATTGATGTTTCAAACACACATAACGGTTACTTTGCCATAGACAAGAAAAGCAAACGACTCATTGATCCCAAGATGAACAAAACGGAGATGAACAAAGGGGAAGCAAATGATGTTGATGCATATGATTTGATCCTGAAGGACAAAGAACGACTACTCTCTTTTGAGGAACCAACCCGTTTTATCTTTTCCCATTCAGCCCTTCGTGAAGGCTGGGATAATCCCAATGTTTTTGTGATTTGTACCCTCAAACATAGTGACAACACAATATCCAGGCGGCAGGAAGTTGGTCGTGGTTTGCGTATAGCGGTGAATAAATTGGGAGATCGTCAGGATAACCCTGCAACGGTGCATCAGACCAATGTGTTAACAGTGGTGGCCAATGAGAGTTACAAAGATTTTGTAAAGGGTCTGCAAAAAGATATCAGCGAATCGTTGTCTGAACGGCCACGGATTGCAGGTGTGACCTATTTTACTGGTAAGGTGATACAGACAGAATCGGGGGAAGTAGGTGTTACTCTGGAGATGGCTGAAGGAATTGAGTTTTACCTGATCCAGAATGGATATGTTGACAGAAAAAGGAATATTGCAGATGCCTATCATGATGCGGTCGGGGAAGAAACTCTCAAACCTTTACCGGATGACCTGAAACCTTATGCCGAACAAATCTTCCAACTGATTGATAGTGTATATAGTGATGCCAGTCTTCCGGCTATTGGTGACGAACGAAAAGCAAAGCCCAACCGTCTAAATGATAACTTTGAGAAAAAAGAGTTCAAGGAACTTTGGGATAGGATCAATAAAAAGGCAGCTTACAGCGTTCATTTTGATAGCTCTGAGTTGATCAAGAAATGTGTGGCATCCCTAGATGAGAACCTACGTGTTATTGCATTGCAATATACTATCCAGGCTGGAGCACAGGTCGATGGTTTAACGACCTATGATGGCCTGGCTGAAGGAAAAGGGTTCGAGGTTACATCAACCACCACTGAAAAGAACAAAAACTCTGTCCACTCTGCTGTTCAATATGATCTGATTGGGAAAATTGCAGAATCAGTACAACTTACCAGAAGGACTGTCTCTGAGATGTTGACAGGACTTGAAAAAGTTGTTTTTGCACAGTTTAAAACCAATCCTGAAAGTTTTATTTCGGAAGCAGTAAGACTCATTAATGAACAAAAGGCGACGGCTGTTATTGAACATTTGAGCTATGATACCGTAGCTGAAGTCCACGATATGGATATCTTTACCGATGGACAAAGTAAACAGGATTTCAGTAATGCCGGCAATCCCCTGAAACGTCATATCTATGACTATGTTATCACTGATTCCAAAACAGAAAGAACTTTTGTTGAGGAGCTGGATACCAGTACTGAAGTGGTTGTGTATGCCAAACTTCCCAAAGGTTTTTTTATCCCAACTCCTGTCGGAACATATAATCCAGATTGGGCCATATCTTTTAAGGAAGGAGCGGTCAAGCATGTCTACTTTGTCGCGGAAACAAAAGGCTCCATGTCAACAATGGAGCTGAGGCAGATTGAAAAAACAAAGATCAAATGCGCTCGAAAGTTTTTTGATGAAATCAACCTGAAGATAGACCCGAAGAAGGTTAAATATGATGTGGTGGATGGGTATGGGAAGTTGATGGATATTGTTGGAGTGGGAACAACTTCACCTTCTTTAGGGGCTTGCTGATGAAAATATCTAAGATGGGGATCGTTCTATGAATATCAAAATCAAGCACAGCAACAACATCGATTCAGCAAATATCACTCTGTTTGAAAATAAATTGAATATCAAGTTTGCCCCCAATGGAACTGGAAAAAGCACAATAGCAAAGGCAATCATATACGGCACGGCAGAAGATAGCAGTTTGTTGAGTGAGCTTATGCCATTCAAATATAGAGATTCAAATCCCGACAATAAGAAACCCGAGATCGTTGGAGCTGAGAACATCAAAAACATAATGTGCTTCAACGAGGACTATGTAAATCAGTTTGTTTTCAAGCAAGACGAGCTTCTGAACAATAGTTTTGATATTTTTATTAGAACCAAATCTTACACAGAAAAAGAGCGAGAAATTGAGGATATAGTTTCTGAAATCAAGCAACTATTTACCAACAATCAGGAGCTGGAAACTCTGATCTCTACTCTTAAAGAACTTGGTGGTGCCTTCAAGCTGACAAAGTCGGGACTATCTAAATCATCCACCGGGATGAAGGGATTATCGGGAGGAAATAAAATTCAGCATATCCCTCCCGGGTTGGAACTATTTCAACCATTTATTCAAAGCCAAAACAGTGTTGGCTGGATCGACTGGCAAACTAAAGGCTACGAATTTTCAGATCTAGCGGACAACTGTCCCTTCTGTACTTCACATGCAGCAGATAAAAAAGAGCAGATCAAGAAAGTTGGTCAAGAGTACGACAAAAATGCAATTAAAAATCTAATTAGCATCATAGGTGTCATCGAGCGCCTTGGGGAATACTTTTCAGATGATGCCAGATCAAAATTGTCGACAATCACAACCCTCCAAGACGGCCTTGAAAAAGAGCATGAGGCCTACATCGTCAGTGTAAAAACGCAAATTGACAACCTCGTTGAAAAACTGGAAAAACTGAGGACACTTTCAGGATTTTATTTCAAGGACGGAGAAAAAGTGTCGGAAAAATTACCGGCGTACAAATTAGACCTTCAGTTTTTCTCAAAATTAAACTCCAGCAGAACTCAAAACGCCATAACACCAATAAATAAATCCATTGATGAAGTCATAAAGAAGGCCGGGTTGCTGCAGGGGAAAATCAATATCCAGCGAAAAGAGATGCAGAAAATTGTCGAAAAGCATCAAAATGACATTAATGGATTTCTTGCGTATGCGGGATATCGATACAGGGTAGAAATAGCCGGAGAGGATGGACAATCGCAACTGAAACTTCTTCATGTTGACCATGGTGAACATATTAGTGGCGGGAACCAATATCTGAGCTTTGGTGAGAGGAATGCATTTGCAATCATCCTATTTATGTATGAATGCTTATCCAAAAATCCAGACTTGATCATTTTGGATGACCCTATTTCTTCTTTTGACAAGAACAAAAAGTACGCTATCCTCGAAATGCTCTTCCGCCGGGATACTGATTCATGTCTGAAGAAAAAAACAGTCCTGATGCTTACACATGACGTGGAACCCGTCATTGACACGATCAAGTCTCTATCCCGCAAATTTAACAATCAAACATCTGCATCTTTCTTGAAGTTGTCTAGCGGGAAAATCGAAGAGCAAGCTATCGCTAAAGGGGACATACAAACATTTACTCAGATCTGCAAAAGCGCGCTTGAATCTGAAAAAGATGAAATTATCAAACTGATCTACTTGAGGCGCCATTACGAAATTTCAGACGACAAAGGTGATGCCTATCAAGTGTTATCAAATCTATTGCACAAAAGAGAAAGGGCTACAGATACCAGAGAACCGAAAGAAGAGAACGGACATCATCCAGTTATCAATGAGGATAAATTCGAAGCAGGATGTGCAGACATAAAAAGCCAAGTGACTGATTTTTCATACACTGACATCCTTCAGAGGATCTCCGACACAAACACCCTGAAGTCGTTGTATGAGACATGTCAGAATGGTTATGAAAAACTTCAAATCTTCAGATTTTTTGATTTGGATGTTCAAAACTCAGTCATTCAGAAATTCATCAATGAAACATACCATATTGAAAATGAATTTATATGCCAACTTGCCCCTGCCAAATTCGACATCATCCCAGAGTATGTAATCGAAGAATGCAACAAAACTCTTGAGGAAACTGCAACATAATGTCACCAACCTTGCAGGGGGCTCAATGAAGATCCTCCACACCTCAGACTGGCACTTGGGACGTTCTCTTTATGGACGAAAACGCTACGACGAGTTTAGCGAATTCCTGGACTGGCTGAGTATCACCATAAAAAATGAGAGTATCGATGTGTTACTGGTTGCCGGTGATATCTTTGATACCAGCACTCCAAGTAACCGTGCCCAGGAGCTCTATTATCGTTTTCTATGCAAAGTGTCCGGCTTCTGCTGCCGTCATATTGTTGTTATTGCAGGTAACCACGACTCCCCTTCATTCCTCAATGCCCCTAAAGAACTGCTGCGAGCATTGAATGTCTACGTTGTCGGACAGGTGACTGAAAATCCTGCCGATGAAGTACTTGTGCTTTCTGACGAAGAGAATCTTCCGCAAGTCCTTGTCTGCGCAGTACCATACCTTCGGGACAAGGATATTCGCACTGTCGAGGCCGGAGAAACTATGGACGATAAACACGCAAAACTCGTCCAGGGTTTAAAGAATCACTATGCAGATGTCTGCGCCATAGCTGAACAAAAACAGGTAGAATTTGCAAAAGATGGGCACCCAGGTGTGCCGATTGTTGGCATGGGACACCTCTTTACCACTGGAGGGAAAATGATTGATGGAGACGGCGTCAGAGAACTGTACGTTGGTTCTTTGGCACATGTTGGTGAAGATGCTTTCCCAGCTTCCATCGATTACCTCGCACTTGGCCACTTACATGTCCCTCAGTCAGTGGGAAAGGCAAAACACATACACTATTGCGGCTCACCGCTCCCCATGGGCTATGGAGAAGCAAAGCAAGACAAGAAAGTGATTGTTGTCAGCTTTGAAGGTACTGCCCCAATCATTCAGGATGTGCAGATACCATGTTTTCAAACTCTGGAACGGATTGTAGGTTCTCTTGATGACATCCATTCAAAAATAGAACAGCTTAAACAGAATGACAGCCTGGCATGGCTGGAGATTGAATATACTGGTAATGATATTATCAGCAACCTCCGGGAAATGCTCGATGAAGCATTAGCTAATTCGACTATGGAAATCCGGCGGATAAAAAACAAACGGGTCATTGATCGCGCACTCAGTACCATTCAGGAGAATGAAACTCTCGATGATCTGGATGTAAATGATGTGTTTGAGCGCTGTCTGGAAAGCTTTGAGGTTCCAGCTGAAGATCGGCCGGAACTAACGGACTCTTACAACGAAATAATCAAGTCTCTTCATGAAGAAGACATCAATGCGGAATAAAGAGATTTGTCATGAAGATTCTTGAACTCAGATTTAAAAATCTCAACTCACTCTATGGTGAATGGTTTATTGATTTTACCGTTCCTGAATATACTTCCAACGGTATATTTGCAATGACCGGTCCGACAGGTGCCGGTAAATCAACCATCCTGGATGCTATCTGCTTAGCACTTTATGGTGCGACACCTCGTCTCGGACGGATCACCAAAAGCAGCAATGAAATCATGTCTCGCGGGACTGGAGAATGCCATGCTGAGGTGATGTTCGAATCCCAGGCAGGTCGATTCCGTTGTCACTGGGGGCAGCATCGTGCTCGTAAAAAAGCGGATGGTAATCTTGCTGATGCCAGGCATGAAATCAGTGACGCAGATACAGACAAACCCATCGAGACTAAAAAAAGTCTGGTGAAAGGTGTTATTGAAGAAAAGACAGGTATGGACTTTGAGCGGTTTACTCGCTCCATACTATTGGCTCAAGGCGGTTTTGATACCTTTCTCAAAGCGAGTGCGGAAGAGAAGTCTAAAATACTCGAACAAATTACCGGTACCGAAATTTATACGGAAATTTCTCGGCGTGTCCATGAGCGTGGACGTGATGAACGTGAGAAATTGAATATCCTGCAAGCCGAAACATCAGGTATTACCATTCTTGAACCTGAACAGGAAAAGGAAACCCAACAGGACCTGAAAGACAAACAAAAACAGAAAACTGAGTTTGCATCCAAAGTAACCAAAGTCGGGAAAGCTATTGCCTGGTTGACTTCCATTGATGATCTGAAGAAAGAAATCATCTCGCTTGATGAAGAGTCTGAAAAACTAAAATCTGAACTCGAGTCATTTAAGCCGGATCGGGAGCGTCTTAGACAGGCGCTTAAAGCGGCTGAATTAGATGGGAATTATGCTACACTAACTGCCGTACGAAAGGAACAACAAACGGATCAAAAGTCCCTGAAAACTCACGAAGGGAAATTGCCTGAACTTGAGTCTTCAACTGGTCAAAAAGAAATAGCTCTGAAAAAGGCGGAACAACTGACCCTCAAAGCAAAGAAGGAGCTGAAGACTGCAGCTCCGCTGATCCAAAAAGTGCGATCTCTTGATCAACAATTGGCAGATAAAAAGAAGGCGGTTGATAGTGGTGATGTAGATTGCAAGAAAGATATGGAACAGATTGAGGCTGACAAAAAGCTTAAATCCGTTGAGCTGAAAAAGCGTGATACGGCTTACAAGAACTTAAAGCTTATGCAGGAATATCTTGAAACTCATTCCCGGGATGAGTGGCTAGTGAGTGGTTTGGCCGGTATTGAAGAACAATTTGGTAATATTCTTGCTGTAGAAAAAGAAATATCGACAATAACGAAAGCTGAAGTAACAGCCACGAATCTCCTAAACACATCCGCCACAACGCTGAAAGACAGAACGAACCAGCTCAACACCCGAAAACAGGAGGTGAACAATGCAAGGGAGTATCTTGAGCAAGGAAAGAAAGATTTAGCCTCGTTACTGTGTAACCGACTGCTTCGGGAATACCGCACCGAGAAGGAGACTCTACTACGTGAGATGGTGTTCCTTTCAAGGATTACTGAACTTGAAGACCAGCGCTCCAACCTGGAAGATGGTACCCCGTGCCCATTATGTGGTTCGAAGAAACATCCCTATGCAGAGGGAAACATCCCTAAACCAGATAAAACCGAGCAAAAAATTGAGCACCTGTCAGAATTGATCCCCAAGGCCGAGGAAGAGGAATCCAACATTAAAAAGCTCGAAGAGGCAGAAAAGAATGCTCTTAACAATCTGACTAATAGCGAAAAACTTGCGGCTGCTGCCGCCAATGACAAGAAAGCTGCCCAAAAAATCCTTACGGATCTTACAGATGATTTGAAAAATACAAGACTGCGTTTTAACGAGTTGAAGAAATCTGTTTTATCAAAACTCCAACCACTTGGAATAGAAGATATCTCTGATTCGGATATGTCTTCATTGATAACATCACTCAACGAGCGGCTTACGATCTGGCAGGATCGGGTTAAACAAAAAAACGAAATAGAAAAACAGATCTCTGATCTGGATAGCGAACTAAAACGGCTGGATGCGGTTATTGATACTCGACTCAAGGCATTAACCCAAAAACAGACTGCCTTGGAAACAACCAGGGAAAGATTCGAGACCATAAACTCAGAGCGTCAGGAGCTGTTTGGAAACAAAGTCCCAGAAGATGAAGAAACCCGATTGAATAAAACCATAACCGATACTGAGCTTGCAGAAAAACTGGCAGGAACTGCCTATGATGAGGTCAAACAAAAGCTTAATTCTACCAAAGTAAATATTGCCTCGTTAAGCGAGCGGATCGAAAAAAGGGTCTCCGAGCTGAAAGATATGGAGTCAACGTTTAGCAATTATTTGAAGCCTGCAGGATTTGCGGATGAAAACCAATTTCTGAAGGCTTGCCTTAGAGCTTCTGATAGGGATGAACTCAAAACGAAAGCAAAGGGATTGGATGACCGGCAAACCCAACTACTGGCCAGGCAACAAGATCGTAAAAACAGGCTGTCTACAGAAATTGCCAAGAAGGTTACAGAGTCAAATCTTGATGAGTTAGAACCATTCCATAAAGAGATTGAAGAGGGCCTAAGGCAGCTTCGGGATACGATCGCAGGCCTGATGCATAAGCTAGCAGAAAATTCAGCGGCCCAAGAGCGGATAAAGGAAAAGCAGGCTTCAATTGAAGCTCAGAAAAACGAGTGTCATCGCTGGGAAAAACTTCACGGTCTTATTGGGTCAGCAGACGGCAAGAAATATAGGAATTTTGCTCAAGGACTGACCTTCGAGTTGATGGTGTCACATGCCAATCGGCAGCTGGAAAAGATGACGGATCGCTACCTGCTCATTCGGGATGCTGTGCAGGCTCTTGAGTTGAATGTCGTCGATAATTATCAGGCCGGAGAAATCAGATCGACTAAAAACCTGTCCGGCGGGGAAAGCTTTATCGTCAGCCTTACCCTCGCTCTGGGTCTCTCAAAAATGGCCAGTCGCAAAGTCAGAGTGGATTCACTGTTCCTGGATGAAGGGTTTGGGACATTGGATGAAGAGGCCTTGGAAACAGCTCTCGAAACCTTATCGGGGTTGCAGCAGGATGGAAAACTCATTGGTATCATTTCTCACGTTTCTGCATTAAAGGAACGCATCAGTACACAAGTAAGTATTGTCCCTTTATCAGGTGGTAAAAGCACAATAACTGGCCCGGGCTGCAAACTGCTCAGTGGAAGTGATCAGGTCCATCTTCAATGACAAACAGGCGAAAACAGAAATTGATAGAACTTGGGGCAGAAAACCTGGCAGATGCTTTGTTGGAAACTTGCCATACCGTCAGATGCTGCCGATGATATGGTTGACCGGCTGATTGCCACTCCTCAGGAAAACACTGTCAGGTTTAAGGAAAAACTTTCATACTTGAAGCTCTCACGATATTTTGTTGATTGGCGAGAATCTCTGTCTTTTTCACGAGAACTGGAGGCATTGCTGCAGGATCTTAAGGCTGGTGTTAGTGATCCACTGACTGGAGTTGAACTTGTTTCTGCCTTTTATGAAACAGACAGAATAGTTTTTGACAATTGCAATGATTCCAGTGGTCATGTTAGTGGAGTGTATGATTTTGATGCAAAAGAGCTGTTTGTGGAATATGCCTCACAGTGTAAAGACAAGGAGAAAGTGGCTGATATCATACTCGCGCTTCAGCAGGACGATGGCTACGGTGTACGTGGTATTCTGATTGATTGTGTGGCGGATTGTTTGCCAGAAACAACTATCAGATCAATGATTACGCAGCTTCAGCAGTTGGTTGATAATGAAAAAGATGAATACAGAAAACGACATAATTCCCGTCTTATTGAATCTCTGGCCCGGCAGATAAAAGATGCTGAGCTATTTGCAAAAACTCGGATTGCCTCCTGGAGAGAACTGACCCCTGCCGCCCATATCGATATTGCCAGTGTATATCTTGAGAGTGGTGATGTTCATGCTGCCCATTCATGGCTTAAAAAAATACCTAATGATGATACCTCCCAAGAATACGAGCGTGAGAAGTTATTACTCCAAATTTACAAGCAACTGGGAGACGATCAGGAATTAGCCGCACTCCTTTATAAACAGTTCAAGGCTTACCGCTCCACAGAACAATTACAGGAGCTTTTGAATGTTATTGGTAAAGATAAACGGGATGATGTTATTTTGAGTGAAACCGCTGAGATCCTGGCCGACAGTGGTTTTAAAAGTAGCAATGCCGAATTTTTAACCTCAATCGGGAAAATTAAGGAAGCAGAAACTTATCTTCTTGACCGGGCGGACAAGATCAATGGCGATTTGTATTCAAGTTTGCTTCCGCTGGCCAAAACCATGGAAACAGAAGAACGTAGCCTTGCAGCGTCAATAATTTACCGTAATTTGCTAGTCTCAATCCTTGAACGTGGTTATACCAAGGCTTATTCATATGGAATCCAGTATCTGAAAAAATTAGATACGCTGGCTGCTCTAATAGCTGATTGGGGGAATTTCGAAACCCACGACGCGTTTAAAAACGGAATTTACGTGGCGCACAAACGAAAACGAAGCTTCTGGCCCAAATATGAGGAGAAACCATGAGTGAACGGATGTATTTGCTGAAAATACGATTGCTTGATATTGAGCCCGAAATCTGGAGAAGATTTGTTGTACCGGCAAGTATTACACTGGACAGGCTCCATGATGTTATTCAGATCGTGATGGGCTGGACTGACAGCCACCTTCACGAATTCAAAATTGGAAAAAAACGATATACCGAATATCCGGAATATAAAGAGGATGGGCTCAAGTGCGGCAAATATCGTTTTGGAGATCTGGTTAAGCAGAAAAATAGAAAAATTTTGTATCTCTATGATTTTGGTGATAGCTGGATGCACGAGTTGATTCTTGAAGAAAGTCATTATTTCAATCCCAGGCTGCAAAACGAAATTGCCTGCCTCGATGGTGCAAGAGCATGTCCGCCTGAAGATGTTGGCGGTATTCCCGGCTATTTTGACTTTTGCAGTGTTTTGGCTGATCCCGGACACGAAGACCATGAAAGATTGATGGAGTGGTCTGGCGGACATTATGACAGCGAAGAATTTGATGCTGATATGGTGAATTGGGAACTGATGAAATATTTGCGATGGTCACGGGACAGGTATAAAGATTGGGGGTGGAATCAATAGCTGAAGGTACCGCTAAACTGAGTTCTCCTTTGTATGCAGGTTAGTCGGTTAGAGATGCGACTTCTTCTTCAATCTCACTGGTCAGACGTTCAAGTATAAAAGAGTTCATACTATACGGCGTATGATCAGCAATGTACTTGAGCTTCAGATACAACGGCTCTGGAATTCGTAGAGGCAAATTCTTTTTCACATCTTCTCTGATATGCGGTTCCTCCCAAGGATACACAATATCTTGCATTGAACTGCGGTTACCGGCACCAGATGCAAATTCATCAAGATCAGCATCTGTTTTTCGTTTTGGTGTTGAGCGTAGCGTACTTTTCTTTTTAGTTGCCACCATAGACCTCTTTAAAAAGTTGTGTCATTTCCTGGATTGCTTTTTTGTCCTGTTTCATTTCCACTACAGATAACCCATCCCTGGCAGCCTTACGATATGATATACGATCCCGAAGAACGGAATTCATAAGCGTAAGATTCTGAAAATCTTCCTGCTCAAAAAACTCTCGTGTTTCAGATTCTTCCTGTATCGCTGGATTAGTGGAGACTCTGTTCAGCACTATAAAGGCCTGCAGATTGTCATTTAATCCTTGAGCCATATCCACCAGATCATTCATTTGTTGCAGAGTCCAGATGTCAAACTGGAAAGGCTGGATGGGAATATATGCAAAATCGGAGACACCAAGGGCGTAACGAAGTTCAGCAGAATCCCGGCCCCCAGCGTCAATCACGATTTCATCGTATCGATCTGCCAGATCACGCACTTGGGAAACTAAACCTTTACCAAATTTCTGTACACAGGCAATGCGTGGTTCTATTTCCGTTTCTTCTCTTACCGTTGCCCAAAAAGATGCCGTCCCTTGTCGGTCAGTATCCAGCAACATTACATCCTTACCCTGCAAAGCAAGCATAACGGCCATATTAGTTGCCAATGTGGTTTTCCCAGTGCCGCCCTTTTCACCGCCGAATAATACGATTGCCATTATTTATACCATATGAATTCATATTAAATATTACCATACTAAACGATATGATATCATATCTATGTAAGGTTGCAAGTATAATGCAATAAAAAAGCCGTCCCCAGAAGGAGACGGCTATGGTTAACGAGTTATGTCTTAGCATTCACGGCATTGCTTGCTAATGGTGCCTGCTTTAACTCAGCCATTTTCTCTGTCAAATACCAAAGAGCCTGGTTGAGTTTTACATTTCGATCCAAGGCTTTTACCGGGCGTGTTGTTGTACGTCTGAGACGTCCATTGCTGCCTCGGGTTCTCCCCTTGAGACCACCACGCATGATATTTTCCTGAATCACGTTGAAGGTTGTCCACAAATCATTGCCTTTGTCATCATAACGACGTTCCGACAATAACTGATCCGGATGAACAGGAGCACTCTCCAGATCATCATACAAAAGATTGTGGGCAGACATGGCGAAGATATTACGTTCATCGGGTGTCATCTCGATAACTTTCATATCATCCACCTGATCTGCTATTGTTCCTGCAGAGGATGCAATTTCACCCGCAGAATGAATAAAATCATCCGGGTTGAATCCGATATGCTTATGACTGAAATTGGCAAATTCAGAGGCGACCATCAGGCCGTTTCCGCAAATTTGCCGCCAGACAGAAGCAATCAGTTTAAATGCGCATCCGCAGTCGTGGGAATTGTATAACATCAGATCAACCCGTTCACCATCAAAGGCAAGGCCATTTTTGGCAAAACGGATCATATGTCGCTGGTAGCCTTCTTTTTTTGGATTGCGCACACTGCTTTGCTGCGCATGAACGGGAAACCAGCCGCTATCCCTCAGTAAATCGATAGCCGTTAAGGTGGGGACAAAAGAATATCGTTCCGAAACGCCATTGATTGGTTGCAAAGATCCTGCTGCTGGTGCAATTTTTACGATTTGATCATTTGTTAAATGGGTAGGTGCTGTCATAGTATTGTCTCCTGAAATAAATAAGGGGGCAAGACTGCACCGTTTCAGGGGGCAGACTGCCCCCGATTGGGGAAATGTTCGTTTTTTATCTACTGTTGATTCTAATCGTCAAATATCCAGCCTGTCACAACTTGAACGGCCATATCACGATCAATTGAGCGAAACCGTCCACCAGCAGGTGTCAGATTGCCAACAAAAAATCGTGCCTTATGACCATTCGTAACAGTAGCCAGACAATGGTGTGCATGGGACTGACGATTCAATCCACTGCATTCATCCCGACAAAAGATGTCGGATATGCCATCAGTTTCTGTGATCATCAAAGCTTCTCCATAACAATCATGGAGTAATGTCTGAACTGACTTTGCATCAGGCTCAAAGAGCCCTGTATCATTGGAATCACGAACAGTAGAATTACGTTGTTCTGTTTGCATGTCTTGCCTCCTTGAAAAATAAGGGCAAGACTCTCCCTTGCAGGGCAGAATTGCCCCGTAAAAGGGATAATAGTTTAAGGCTTCAAAAGCCCTACATCGGTAAACGCAGTTACTTCATCGCCAACAACCATATGATCAAGAATCTTCACCTCAACGACATCCAGAATATCTTTCAGGGTATTGGTCAGAAAGATATCCTCTTTACTGGGCTGAGAATTTCCCGATGGATGGTTATGAGCAAGGATCACTGCAGAGGCATTAAGCAATAGCGCCTCTTTGACAATCTCCCTGGGATGAACTGCTGTGTGATGGATGGAACCTCTAAACATCTCCTGAAATGACAAAATCCTATGCTGGGTATCAAGGAACAAACAGGCAAAAACTTCCTGCTGCCTGCCTTGTAATTTATAACCAATCACAGTCTTAGCCAATTCAGCAGATATAATATGAGATCCGCGTCGTAGCTGATACCCACTGAGTTTGTTAGCAGCAGTCAGTACCATTTTTTTGGGTGCAGGATGATATTTCCCATCCTGATCTTTCATAAATAACATTGGTATTCTCCTGGTATAATCGGAGGAACCAATGCCCCAACCGGGAAGAGGTTTCCCCAGTTGTATGAAGTGTGGTAAGAAGTGTTTTAGAACGGGATATCGTTTTCAGGCAGTGGTATATCCCTTCCGTCATCCGGTACAGATTCACTATTTTCCTGCCTGCCGCCAAGCATCTCAAGATCTCGTACAACAATCTCTGTGCTGTAGCGAATGTTACCGTCCTGATCTTCCCATTTACGAGTGCGAAGTTTACCCTCAATAAAGACTTTGGAGCCTTTACTCAGATGTTCATTGCACACTTCGGCAAGCCCCTTCCAAGCAACAACGCGATGCCATTCCGTGTGTTCCTGCTTGTTGCCATCAGAATCTTTCCAGCGTTCAGTGCTAGCCACCGAAAATGTTGCAACCGGAGTTTGATTCTGGGTATGGCGGAGTTCTGGATTATTGCCTAAATTCCCGATTATCATTGCTTTGTTCATTGTGTTTCTCCTTGAATTAAGTTTTGGTTATGCTGCTTTTGCTTTTCGTATTTCCAGAAAGGAAAAGGTGTTTGTCTTCTGGTATTCCTCTATGGCAACACCACTTTCTGTGAGGAAGTTCTCCAGCCGATTTGTATCCAGGTATTTTCTGCTTCTTATTGCTTTTTTAAGCAGACAACCTCCGGTTTTAATCGGACCTTTTTGCTCGACCACGGCCAGGAGATTTCGCTTCAAAAGCTTGATCTCTCCTTTAACTACCTTCTCTTTGGCTTGCTGATCCTGTAATGCTTCAACAACCTTTGCCAACTGAGGAACCTCTTCTCCTTCAAAACGTGGGCAGGTTGTTATATGATTACAAAATCCGCAAAGGGGGCCGGTTTCCGTATCAGGATATACATCTTTTCCATTTTTCATTTCTTGGTATTCAGACCAGAGGGTTCCAGCCCGTTCCAGTAAGCCATTAAAGATCGTCTTTTCCGGTTTATATCCGTTGAAAAACCCTACATTGCCGTCTGCAAGATCAAGTGCCATAACTGCACCTTTGATCGTATAATCAGGATACTTTCTGGCAAGGGCTCCCATCTGGATATAAAGTTGCGATTCCCATGAACCATACGGCCCATCGGGGATCTTGCTTGTGCTTTTAATCTCCAGAACAGATTTGATTTTTTGGGCTTTGGATGTAAAAACAAAGTCGATATGCGCCTTGAGGGGAACATCTCCCTCAACAGCAATTTCCACCTGCCGTTCATAATTGTTGAAACCGGCGGCAGAGAATGCCATGGCGACGATATCTTCTGTCATGTGTCCACGCTGAAAACGCAGGAGTGTTGCTAAGTCGTGTTCACCCGGATGGATGCGTTCAAGAATTGTTTTTCTCGGGCAATACCCAATATCGGATGCACCAAGATAATTCCTGCGATCACCAAGTGTTTCTTCGGTGTGTTGCTTTGCAAGTTTTCGTAAACTTGTGAGCAGCGTGTTGTGAATATCCATGTGTATGACTCCTCTTTGGTTGTGACAAGAGGGCACACGGATCCCTGGGAGGGATACGATTGTACTCCCCCGTCAGGTTTAATAAGGTTGTTGAGTTTATTTACTGGACACTAAGTTCTTTGAACCAGTTTTTGTCCGATTTATCCCATCTGAATCCTGCTGATTTCAGCAGTTCCCGTTTATCGTAGGCGTTACCAGTGGCAACAACAATTCCGTTGCGTTGCTGGTATTTTATTCCTGCGATTTTGGGGAGATTCCCGTTGTCGGTTGGTTTCTGTTTTGAAGAGTTATTGGGTTTGTTCAGCTTTTGCCTTTGGGGAGATGCTTGTGGCTTTTTTGCACCATTGTTGGCATGAAAAGCAGCTTGCAGCAAGCCTTTGTAAGCATCACTACCAATGGAAAGTAGAGATAAACACTTCTGAATGGCATCAGTAATTGCACCTTTCATTGCATCTCCAACATTCCCTCTGACAATCTGCATCTGTCCGCTCTGAGCGCCTTTACAAAACCATTCATCCTTTACACGAATAAAGAGTTTCACTTCGGCAACGACCTGGTTGTCGAAAATATCCTTGCTGACAACTTCATACCGCCAGTTTTCTGGCATAAGTATAGAGTTCACCGCATCAAAAACATACTGTGGCTTATAGCCGTAGCGGATCTGACCAATAATCTGACCGTTCTTGACCATTTTTACTTCATGAATAGCTGTACGACCAAAATCACGAAGCTGTGCATTAACCATTTCGATCTGTTGAGTGAGAGTTTTCTTCTCTGGCATCGTTGTTCCTCCTGTTGTTTAGGGAGAAAAACGACAATATTCCCCGATGGGAGTATGTGTTTCACTCCCGATTATGGGGTTTGGTAAATTGAATAACAATCTTTGTAAATCTATTGTTAATGCCGGGTAATAATGAAAACGCACAAAAAATCGTTAGCAATATTTACCGGACATAAATAAGGGGAAAGAATACGGGAACAGAAATTCAAGACAGAATTCTGTTGTTGAGATTATCACACACAGCTGCAGAAAAGAAGTTCGCTTGTACGATGAAACTGTTTCTGCTGTTTATGGTGTGACCGTGCTTACATACAAGGGTAACCGATAAAAAAACGCGAATTGGCTCCCAGCTATTTCCCTGTGGACAGGGATTACTTATATGAAATAAGTGGAATATTACCTATATAATTATGCGTAACAGTGAGAAAAGCAAGAAAATAATTTAGAGTAAGCCTTTATTATATGTTTAAATATATTTACAGATATTCGTATATGGCTTAACATATATTTATGAGCAATATTATTCAAAGTCTTAAGTCTGCGCGTCAGGAGAAAGGGCTTACCCAAGCCGAACTTGGAAAAAAGCTTGGATTGCCGCAAAGTCATATCTCTAAGATTGAGCAGGAATTAACCAATCCGCAACTATCCACATTAAGAGATATGGCTCGCATACTTGATCTGGAGCTGACCTTGGTGCCACGCTCTATGTTGCCAGCTGTTAGAGCACTTCTTACCGGTGAAGATACAGACACACCCAGATGGCAACCTGACGAGGAAGACTGATGGCTGATATTTTAGATGTATGGTTAGCCCAAACCCACATTGGCCAACTGGCATTACTCCCAGGTGATCGTACTTTTTTTGTTTTTGAAAAAAGATATTTGAATGACTCAAATCGTCCAGTCCTCAGCCAGTCATTTTTTACTGGATCTGAAGAGCTAATTCCAGAAACCAGAACCTACAAAACCAAACTACCTCCATTCTTTTCAAATCTATTACCCGAAGGTCATCTGCGGACATATCTCGCCAAACGTGGTGGAGTAAAACCTTCTCGTGAATTTAAACTTCTTGAACTATTTGGGGAAGATTTGCCTGGTGCGGTCTCCATAAAATCATCAGATCAACATAATGTCCCACCAAAACTTCAGGCAAAAGAAACAGAACATTCCTCTCAGGAACAACCATATCGATTTTCTCTTGCCGGAGTACAACTAAAATTTTCTGTCCTTGCAGAGAGTAAAGGCGGCTTGACCATTCCAGCAAGCGGAGTCGGCGGCGATTGGATTGTCAAATTACCTGCTCAAAATTTTGCCCAGGTTCCTGAAAATGAATGGGCTATGCTACATCTGGCAAAAGAGGTAGGTATTTCTGTCCCTGAAACAGATCTTGTTCCCCTTGAGAAAATTGCAGGCTTACCGGAGCTTGGCTTTTTATCAGGAAATCTGGCTTTAGCAATAAAACGGTTTGATCGAAAAGAGAAACAACGGATCCATATTGAAGATTTTGCTCAGGTCTACAACGTATTCCCAAATGACAAATACAATAAAGTCAGCTATGACAATATTACCAATATGATATGGGTATTAACTGGTGAAACAGGCCTCAAGGAGTTTATTCGACGGCTTACCTTTACTGTGCTGATAGGTAACGGTGATATGCATCTCAAAAACTGGTCATTTATTTACACCGATGGGGTTACACCAGAATTGTCTCCAGCTTATGATTTTGTCTCAACTATTCCATATCTTCCCGGTGATCGTTTGGCACTGAACCTGGCTGGTGAAAAAGATATGGGCACGATAGGTTTGAAGCATTTCCAGAAGCTCATTCGCAAGGCTGAAGTACCGGAATATCTGGTCATCGATACTGTACGGGAAACGGTTGCGAGTACGTTTGAAAAATGGAAGGAGCAGAAAATGTCTTATAATCTTCCCTCCGCTCTTCGCAAGCGTATTGATAGGCATTTGGAGGGAGTAATGCTCAATTTTGACTGATTTTGGTGGCTTGCTGTAATGTGGAGTTATTACGTATATACAGTAGTAACTCTAAGTACTGGGAAAGGTAAAAATGATTAAGATTTGTTTTTCCAATCATAATAGCGTGCTCTCAAATAGAGAGTTAAAGAGTCCTAAGTTGTTTCGGATTAACATATTTTTTTTGACTTGTAGTAATTTGTTTGATAGTTTCCCATTTTATGGCTAATCAAAACAAACTCACAGCAAGTCAGGAAGATTATCTGGAAGCTATCTATCATATTTCCGCCGAAAAGATGGCTGCCAGAGCCAAAGATATATCTACGTATCTTAATGTGCGCGCCTCCTCCGTAACTGGGGCTCTTCGTAGTCTGGCCAAGTTAGGTTTGGTAAATTATGCCCCTTATGACTTGATCACGCTTACTGAGGATGGAAAGGTGGTGGCTACAGATGTTGTTCACAGACACCAGGCCTTAAAAGAATTCCTTATCAATGTACTCGGAGTTGAAACAAAAGAGGCTGATGAAGCTGCCTGCCAGATGGAACACTCTATTCCAAAAGGAATTGTTGAACGCCTGGTGAAATATGCTGAATATGTGGAAACCTGTCCTAAGGGTGAGATCACTTGGGAATCAGGCTTTGGCTACTTTTGTAAACATGGTTGTTCCGAGGAAGACTGTAAACGCTGTACAACAGATTTCCCCTCTAAAACTGATTTGAAAAAATAATTATACATCACTTCTCGTTACGTCCCACTATACTCTCCCCTTGTTTTATCTGTAATAGCCAACAATGTGCACCACAATATACTGAATAATTAACATTAGTTGATTATTTGTTTCATTCACAGCCTTCATCTTTTCTGTCGTTTCTGTTTACATATCCGCAATGTTCAGCCGTTGAATAAAAATTAGCCTAGACTAAATAAGTGTTGACATTGAAACAAGACCTCTGTAAAAAGCCATTTATTAGGTACGGCTAACTTATCTGTTGATACTCAAAACAAAGTAGGAATAATCATGGCTCATATGATGGATTGGAAAAAAGGAAAGGAATCGACTGCGAATTCATTTCCTCTGGCAATGGCTGGAGAAGGTGAAAGTGTGCGGATTGTTTTAATTCGTGGTGGACATAACATACAGGAAAGGATGCTCAGTATGGGGCTTACACTGGATGATGTCATAGAAGTTGTGCAACGCCAGAATAAAGGCACCGTACTTATCTCAAAGGCTGGAAGTCGTTATGCTTTTGGGGGTGGAATGGCCCATAAAATCAACGTTACAAAGGTCTGAAATTATGAAAGAAACACTTGCAGAATTTGGAGTCGGCGACACTGGCAGGGTTACAGGATACTTCAAAGGCCATGGCTATAAAAGATATCGCAGTAAACTGCTGGCCATGGGGCTTATTAAAGGCACAGAATTTACTGTTAATAGAGTTGCTCCTCTTGGTGATCCTGTTGAAATTAATCTGAGAGGATTTTCTTTAAGTTTACGTAAGGATGAAGCAACAGCACTTATTGTGGAGGAAGTTAGAAAATGAGTGAAATTATCATTGGCGTGGTTGGCAACCCCAACTGCGGTAAAACAACATTATTCAATGCTTTAACAGGCGCTAAACAGCGTGTTGGCAACTGGCCGGGTGTTACTGTTGACCGAAAAACAGGCTGGTATAAACATGAAGAGAACAGAATTACGGTTGTAGATACTCCTGGTATTTACTCATTATCTGCATCATCGGTAGATGAAGAAGTTGCGAGGGACTACGTACTCTCTGAGGACGCTGATCTTATCGTGAATATAGTCGACGCTTCAAACATCGAGAGGAACCTCTATCTCACCAGCCAGCTCATGGAGATGCGTGTTCCCATGCTGGTTGTTCTCAATATGATGGATGTTGCTAAAGAGAAGCGAATTGAAATAGATATAGAGGAGCTGGAAGCTCGTCTCGGTTGTCCTGTGGTTCCGATGGTTGCGAGTAAGAATACAGGTCTTGCTCTTCTTAAGGAAGCTATTATTGCAGCAGCGCAGAAAAATATACAACCACCCGCAAGACAGATATATCCGGTTGAGATACAGGAAGCAGTGTCTGAATTGCTTCCCTTATTGGAAGATCGTGCTGCAGTAAATAAAATCGATGCTCACTGGCTGGCTGTCAAACTTCTCGAAGATGATGAACAGGCCGTTTCCCTTGTCAGCACAGATGTTTTGCAGAAAGTTGCCTCTTTGCAGGAAACCATTGAGCAGAAATCTGGTGAAGAATCTGATATTACAATAGCGTCTGCACATTATGGCTTTATCAGTTGGATCGCTGAAGAGACCGTCAGGAAAGGTGGAGTAGTAAAGGATACGGTTTCCAATACAATTGACAAGGTACTCCTCAGCCGTTTCTTTGGAATCCCGATTTTCCTGGCTGCCATGTATTTGATGTTCATGTTTACCATCAACCTTGGTGGAGCTTTCATCGACTTCTTTGATATTTTTGCCGGTACTATCTTTGTGGATGGCTTTGGTAAAGTTCTTGAAATGCTGCATGCTCCAGCGTGGCTGGGCACAGTCCTTGCCACCGGCATTGGTGGTGGTATTCAGACCATGGCTACATTCATTCCGCCCATCGGTTTCATGTTTCTTTTCCTCTCCTTTCTTGAAGACTCCGGTTACATGGCAAGGGCAGCCTTTGTAATGGATAGGTTTATGCGTATTATCGGGCTTCCAGGTAAATCCTTTATTCCTATGCTTGTCGGTTTTGGTTGTAATGTTCCAGCCATCATGGCCACCCGAACATTGGAAAATGAACGGGACAGGACGCTTACCATCATGATGAACCCCTTTATGTCCTGTGGTGCCAGGTTACCGGTTTATGCCCTTTTTGCCGCTGCATTTTTCCCCACCGGCGGCCAGAATCTTGTTTTTCTGCTCTACTTGATCGGCATTGCCTTTGCTGTTCTCACAGGTCTTATCCTAAAGAATAGTGTGCTAAAAGGTGATATTACGCCTTTTGTCATGGAGCTTCCGCCATATCATCTACCCTCAGTTAAAAACATCTTTTTTAGTGCCTTTGATCGGCTTAAAAGTTTCATATTTAAAGCTGGGAAAGTTCTGATTCCGGTTATTGCACTCCTTGCTTTCCTCAACTCCCTCGGAACCGATGGTACTTTTGGGAATGAAGATACTGAGATGTCAGCCCTTGCATCCATCAGTAAGAGCATTACTCCGGTACTTAGACCACTTGGCGTAAGTGATGAAAACTGGCCTGCTACGGTTGGCATTTTTACAGGTATTTTTGCCAAAGAAGCAGTTGTCGGAACTATTAACTCACTCTATTCGGCCATGGATGCAAAAGCAGCTGGAGAAGAAGCTGATGATGCGTTTGATTTCTGGGGTGCAATAGCCAAATCTTTTGCAACCATCCCGGCTAATCTCGTAGACCTCACAGGGACATTTTCTGATCCCCTTGGCCTTTCCGTTGGTGAGATTAGTGATTCGAATGTAGCAGCAGAAGAGATGGAAGTGGATGTCGCAACATTTGGTTCCATGGTGACTCTGTTTGGCAGTAAAGTCGCTGCATTCTCCTATTTACTTTTTGTTCTTCTTTATTTCCCCTGCAGTGCTGCAATTGCAGCAGTGTACAGGGAGACCAATCTAAAGTGGACTCTCTTTACTGGCTTCTGGACAACTTTTCTGGCCTACATAGCCTCAACTCTGTTTTATCAGGTAGCTACTTTCAGCAGCCACCCGGCGAGTTCGATAATGTGGGTTGTTGGTGATATCGTGGCTTTTACTCTTGCAGTGATGGTGCTCAAGATGCTTGGAAACCAGAGCCAGCAAGAAGGCGTTTTACTGGAAGGTGCCAGAGCATAAGACTCATAATATTAGTGGAGAGTAAAATGAATCTTGTACAAATTAAAGAATATATCAGGGATCGTAAACTTGTCCCATTGCAGGATATTGCAATTCATTTCAAGACAGAAGTGAACACTGTCCAGCCCATGCTCGACATATGGGTTCGCAAGGGAAAGGTGAAAAAACATGCTGGTAACCTCGGCTGCCAAAATGGTTGCTGCAAGTGTGATCCTGCAACGATTACGACCTATGAGTGGCTTGGATGACGGATAATAACAAACCACATAAGCATCGACAAATACTGTGTACTTTTTTTGTTGAAGTGCTTGGTATAGAACAAAGGGCTGCAGAAGAAGGTGTCAGTAAAATGGACGCTGCCGTTTCCACGAAAGTAACAGAACGAATGATTCAATACGCATGCAAACTAAAGGGAAAAGTTCCAAAACAACAATCAAACAGGACTAACAGCAACTAAATTTTTTTCGTCGCCAAGTTAGTCTTGGCTAACATAGTTCAACAAGAAAAAAGAGGGAAATAATGAAGAAATTTTACGAAATAACTGCTCTGGCAGCCGGAATGCTCTGTCTGCTGAGTGGAACTTCTGCTTTTGCAGGAACTGACAATGATACGGAACTTGTGAAACAACAGGTACAGAAGTTAATTACTCAAAATCAGCAGTTAACACAGCGCATCATAGAACTCGAAAGTGTAAAAAGAACCTCAAATGAGGCGGGTGCAGGAAATAATGCTAAGACCAGTGAAGCTTTGAGAAAAGCACAACGCAATGTGGTTGAGGAATACCTTGCAGAACAGCTTGAGCAAAAAGGCAGTCAGGCGATTAATGAATTCGTAACACTCTCCGGTTTGATTGAAGGCGAATTCTCAGCTGGTGATGACTTTGAGGGAAACAATGTTAACGAATTTGTCCTGGCAACCGTCGAGCTTGGGCTCAGTGTTGAAGTTAATGAGTGGGCAAGGGGTTCTCTTCTTGCATTGTATGAAGGAGGAGAAGAGAATGATCATATTGTTATAGATGAAGGATTTATTGAGATTGGTAACTACGATCATTTTCCCTTAAGTGTTACAGCAGGAAAATTTTATGTACCCTTTGGTAACTTTGCGACCAATATGATCCAGGACCCGTTAACCCTTGAGGTTGGTGAGATCAGTGATTTTGGAATGAACATAGGTTTTGAAGCTGCGGGGTTTTATGGTGCCATTTTTGTGTATAACGGGATGAAAGATGACGAAGGGGCAAACGTCGTTAAAGGATATGGTGCACAACTTGGCTATGCCTTAGAGAATGACAATATGAGTATTGATACAGGGCTTTCCTATGTGGGTAACATTGCAGACTCTGGTGGAATAAATGGCTTTTTAAATGATGATCTTGGAAAAGAGACTGTTCAGGATCAGGTCGGTGGTCTTGGGATGCATGCTATTGGGACATTTGGTCCGGTCATGATTGCTGCTGAATATGTGACAGCTCTTGATCAATTTAATGATGCAGACACAGTTGATCCTGCTGCTGTTTATACTGCCGAACCTTCAGCATGGAATGTGGAAATTGGCTATGGTGTAAAGCTTGGTGAGATTCCATCTAATTTTACCATTGGTATACAGGGCACTGACGAAGCCGTTGAACTTGGATTACCAAAAACCAGATATATTGCGACCACTTCATTTGAAATATTCCCGGCCACTGTTCTCTCTGTTGAGTATTTTCATGATACTGGTTACGACTTGGGTGAGGAAGGAACGGATAAAAGTTCTAACAACTTCACCATGCAGTTGGCATATGCATTTTAGTTCAGTACCTTATAAATTCCTTATACGTCTAAGTTTATCTCGCTGGTCCCGGTACTTCTGCCAACAAGCTTTTCGGCTTGTTGGCGACAGCGAGAATTTTTTGAACCTGGCCGTCAGTTGGGGACTACTATGTGTAGAAAATTGATTCGTCAGTTTAAAACTCCACCTCTCGAAAACGGAAAAGGCTGTGGGAGATCAGCGATTGCTACCAATGTTTCATTCTTGGAACCTGCTTATGTCTTGCTGACTTGAGGAAGTTTGCAAAGAAAAAGATATCCCTTGGCAACCCTTGGTTTGAGTATACAACACACAGATTGAGATGCTTCCTGATGATATGCCCTATAGCTTATTCCTGCTGGGCATCACCCGCATATATATGATGCCATGAAATGTCAGTTGTTCCCAGAATTATATTCGAGCTTATGGTGAGGGACAGCATGAATTTCGGTGAGATTTTTAACCTCAGGTCATATGATACCCAAGATAGAGATTTAACTATCCAGAACCCGTAAAATGGAAGAACTGGAGAGGTGCTTTATGTTCCACGAAAATTACTGGTAAGGTTAAACGATTACGTAAAAGACCATGATATCGGGGTGGTTTTACGGTTAATGGCGTAGAGCAAGGGCGGGGAATACTCCCTACCCTTATTAGCAACAGTAGAAATGTTAATCATCAAAAATGAGTAAGAAGAATAGAACTTTGATGTGCCTATCACAATGAACGCAGGCAGGACAAACCCAAAGTAAAACTTATACTTCAAGACCTGATAATCATATAAAAGGCACCTCGGCCTGAAACTCAAAATCGAGCTTCAAGCCCAACCGAGATGGTTGTATAATTGAGGTAAGGAAACCATTACAAAGGAGGTGCCTTATGACTACATTATACGCTGGAATTGATCTACATTCAAACAATAGCCATTTGGCTATTCTCGACCAGGATGACAAAGGTGTGTTCCACAAAAAACTTCCTAATATGGCGGATGTTCTGCTGGCTGAGTTTGAACCATTCAAAGATGAACTGTCGGTAATTGTGGTGGAGTCCACCTTTAACTGGTACTGGCTTGTGGACTCTCTGATGGAGCAGCAGTACAACGTGATACTGGCAAATCCTGCAGCTATGCAGCAATATAAGGGCCTCAAGCATGTCGATGACAAACATGACGCCTTTTGGCTGGCTCATATGGCAAGATTGGGGATTATCCCCCAAGGATACATTTATCCAAAAGAAGAAAGACCTTTTCGTGATCTGCTGAGAAAAAGAGGGCACCTGGTTCGGTTACGAACCTCAGTAATCAACAGCCTGCAAGGAATAATCAGTCGGAACTGTGGTTGTAGCCTGAATGGAAACAAAATCAAACAACTGCGTGAAAATCATGTGGCTCCTTTGCTGGCAGGCCAAGAGGATCTGGCACTTTGTGGAGACGTTTCCAAGGAGGTGATTGATTTCCTGGGACAGCAGATATATCGAATTGAATCTCTGGTGCTGGAGAAAGTCAAATTACGAAAATCATTTCAATGCTTGCAGAGTATACCGGGAGTGGGCTAAATTCTCTCTCTAACAATCATGCTGGAAACCGGACCTATTGCACGATTCAAAAAAGTTGGCAACTTCACTTCCTATTGTCGGAAAGTTCCGACAAGCTGGACGAGCAACAACAAAAAGAAGGGCAAAGGAAACAGAAAAAACGGTAATAAGAATCTGGCCTGGGCCTTTTCTGAGGCGGCGGAGTATTCCCGGCGTTACAATGATCAAGCCAGAGCATTCTTCAATCGGAAATCAGCCAGAACGAATAAATCGGTGGCCTACAGTGTACTGGCGCACAAGTTGGCAAGAGCTGCCTATTACATGATGAGGGATCAGGTAGACTTTAACTCGAACAAACTCTTTGCCTGAGAATGGCCGAGGCGGTGAACCTGACGTGGGGTTGGTAAAACCATCTAAGATCTGATTGGCAGCCGTCTCGCCCTGTGATGATTGTTTTTTACCGCCCATGATGTGAACCACTAAGGGGTTGGTTTACAACCACGAGATCTGAAACAAACAATTGGACACATCATGGCACCAATTATTTTCTGGGTCCACAAACGTGGAATGGGGTATCACATGGACGACAGATGGCTGTTCCACTACGAGTTTTTGAGGACTCTTCGCTACACAGCCATCTGTCTCGTGCTGATGCCTAGATCCTGATGGGTGACTGGTGCGGTAAGATATTACCGACACGAATACTCTGAAATAACGGGTGCGGAAGAAAGGAATCCTTACGAAGACAGAGCGATCAGCTGGTAACTTGATGAAACCCTTGCAAGGGAAAAGACCATTTTTTCCCTAATGGGGAACTATATACCTTGACAAGGGGCCTTTTAATGGGTGACCCTAGATCCCCGCCAAGAAGGTAGTGAAGTTCAAGGTTGGCAAGAAACTAGCAGCGGCGGTGAAGTAACTTCAATTCAGCTGGAATCGTACCGGGACTGTCACCCACATCTCTTGCCGATTGCCCCCGATGGTGCCAGGGGTAAAACGCCAGCTCTGTACGGATTTTAAGGTCGCCCGATCCAAGACAGGGTGGCCGCTTGATGAAAAGAGCCGGAGCTCTGCTACCCTCCCTGAAATATCAATAAGGGCCTCAAGGAGGACAACACCCTCAAGACCCCGCCGTCTGGCTTGGCGTGGGTATCTGGGGGGAGGGTTGATCTGGTAGAGCGGGATTGCCTGCTGGATGATCCTTGCTGTCGTGGATGAGGCCTGAGCGCCACTGCTTTCTTGCCAGGCCTCGGACAATGGCGGGACCACCTGTTTTTCAGCAGACGTCTCTTTTACCGGAACTGGTGCAGGGACAATCTGTTGTTCTGCAAGAGCCGGGATAGATCTTTTTGTTTGCGGCTTTGGAGACCGTTTTTTCTGGGCAACCGGCCTTGGTTTATTCTCTGGAGGCTGGGCAGGCTTCAAGACCGATGGCCTTTGGGCTACCTTGACCTCAGCCTTTGTCGGCTGCAAAATTGTCTTCTCCACAACTTTTCGGGGTTGTTTGGGTTCTGGAGGTTGCGATTTGACAACCTCCAGAACTCCCAGGGAAACCGTAACCCGTTGGCTGGACAGAAGCTTTGGTATGCTGGCCTGCGGCTCGGCCAACTGCTGGAAAAACAGAGCAATATGTAGGGCCAGGGCCAGTATTCCGCCAGTCAGCAAACGTTTCTGCACTCCATTCATGGTGTGTTTCCCTCTGGTTCGGCCTGTAGGGAAATACGGGTCAGGCCTGCCAATCTTACCAGATCCAACACTTGAAACAGCTCTTGGTAGGAAACCGACTTATCCGCGAAGATCTGCACCTCGGGTTCCTGAGTGTCCTGCCTTTCTGTCTTCTTTCTCCGCAATCGTTCACTTAAGCTGCTAAGATTTACCGCTTCCTCGTCAACAAAGACTTTTGCCTGACCTCCAGACTGAATGGTAACGCTTATGGCTTTTTGGGTCTCCAATGCAGCGCTGCTGGATTGCGGCAGGTCCACAGGCTGGCCACGATGCACGGCCATAGAAACAAAGGCGTAGATAAAAAAGACCAGCAGCAAGAAGACAACATCGATCAGAGGCAGCATCTCGATCCGCGGTGGTGTTATGGTTTTACGGCTGAGCTTCATTCTCTTTCCCTGACCGTATTTTTTGAAATACAACCTCCAGGCTGGTGGCGTATTTTTCCATGATATGGATGGCGTGTTCGATCCGGCTCTTGAAGTAGTTATAGGGAAAGACGGTGATAATGGAGATCCCAAGACCTGTGGCCGTTGTAATCAGGGCCTGGGCAATACCGCCGGTGACCAGTTTTGGATCGGCAATGCCTCCAACGCCCAGCATCTTGAACGACGAAATAATGCCGAGCACCGTACCGAAGATGCCAAGGAGCGGGGCCACGGTGATCATGGTGTCGAGCACGGTCATAAACTGGCTCATTTTTTTCACCATCTGCTGGGCCTCAGACTCCATGGCCTTAGCCATATCGTATCGGTGGTGTAGGATACCGACATTAAGCACCCGGATAACATGGTCTTCACAGTCCCTGGTTTTTTCTTTGATCTGCTGCCAGTCACCACTTTCGGCCAAGTACAGAATCTCATCCATCAGCTTGCGGTTACGTTTTCGCTTGATCTGCGCCCAGAACAGAAGCCGTTCGCCAATGACCGTGACCACCACAAGAGAACAGGCCAGTAGTGGCCACATTACTGGACCGCCGTTTTGGATTAATTCCCACATACGCAGCCTCAATGAAAGGTGTACCAGTCCGGTTCCAGGCCCGAGCAGGATGGACAGCAGATGTCACCTTCGATGTCCCAGAGTTTATGAACCGAGGTTAGATGTCCACAGCGCTGACAAGGGGTTTGCTGATTACCATCTGCATTCACCAGGAGACGGCGGCAACGGATCTGACGGATCTGAGAGAAACTGATCACTGGTTGGCTGAGGAGTGACTTGACCAGAAGATCAAGGCTGTCCTGGTAGATTTTCACTGCTGTGGGGTTATCCACGGAAAGGTCTGGCTCCAGATCGCGTATTCCCTGGGGCAAGCGGATGCGATGCCGGATCAGGGTGAAGCCCAGCTGAGTGCCAGTGGTGTGATGATAAAAGAGAAAATCCCATGGCCTGGCTGTCTCTGGCACAATGACCTGGCCGGGATGACCGTGTTGTCGGGTCAGCTGTGAGAGGGCCAGGGCGGCGTCATCGGCTCTGACCGCAGCAATCCCTACCTCCTCTAGACCATCGAAAAACTCCGTCACATATTTGCCGATTTGCCAGCCAATGACCAGCTCCGGGCTTAGGTAGCCTCTCTTTTGGGTAAGGCTGTGTAGTTCCATAGGTACCAACATTGGTTCTTCTCCATGTCAAAATTGCTTGTAAAATAGGTGAAAAAGGTTAAGAGGTCATACAAATTAATTATTCGTGTTACTCGATATCAAAAAAACCTTTATGATTGACGCAACAACAACTACCATCCGAAATTATTGGGACTGGCGGGCCACTTCCTTTGATGATTCCTCGGTTCAGCAACAGAGCTGGTAGAGCTCGGCCGGTGACTATGCTCGCAGTCCTTGCAGCAGCCCAGGAACTGGTGTTCACCTAGTTCGTGATTATGGTCAATGGGAAAATAGTGCATATATTTATCTAGTGGTTATCCTTGAGTTTTGCCAGCTTCTTACGGCTCTGCCACCAGGCGAGGCCCCCTGTCATTCCAAAGATGAGCGCTATCCCGGAGACGATTCCATTCGCCCTGCCTATGGCCTGGCCATTGTGCTCATGGCTGGTCTTATCCGGAGCCAAGGCCATATTCTGGCTCACCGAGGTTTGCAGACGGACCCGGTGGCCCATCTCGTCGCTGATGGTCAGCTGCCACTGGCCCGGGCTATCCGGCCTGAAACAAAAGAGGCCGTTCCGGTCGGTACGGCCGGACTGGAAGGGCAGCTTAGAATCCGGGGCTGTAATCTCCACCGTGCCATAGCTCATGGGTTCCGCGTCATCATAAGTGGCAGTGGCACAGATGGTCTCACTTGTGTGGGTCTCACCCAGTACTCCATGGGCCTGCCCCTGGCTGGCCAGGAGCACCAGGCCAAGGGCGAGACCCAAACGGGTGATACGGAGGGGAGCTCTGGATCTGCTCATTTCACTTCCAGGGTGAGGGTGGCTATGAACTTTTCAACATCACATTCGTCCTGGTTCGGATAGGGTTCAATGTGTTCCGCCTTGATCAGCCAGATGCCGGGTTGGAGGATACGGATCTTGCCGCGGCCCTGGCGGTCTGTCTTGCTGGTGTAGGCAAAGACATCCTTTTCCGTGGAAAATCCCATATAGGTGGCAAAGATTTTGCCCTTATACGGTTTGCCGTGCAGGAGGAGTTGGATGGGCAGGTAATCTCCGGCCGAAAGCTCTGCCGGGTTGGCCATGGGAATAATCTCCAGAGGATGTCCGACCTTGCTATCTACTGCTCCCTGTTCCTCGCCTACGGAGAGAATCGCCTTCATGCTCATATGGGACAACGAGCAGGAGATGACATTGCTTAAACCTTTCTTTGACTGCCTTTTTCCGCCCTGGGTGGTCTTGGTGTAGAAACCAGTTTTCCGTTTGGCGGCAACGATATAAGAGCCTGGCTTACTGAGGTTGTTCTCCGGCTCAAATTCCAGCTCACTAGCCACGACCAGGTCTACCTTTTTGCCATCAGGGCCAACAATTACGATGTGTTCCAGGTCTGCTTTTTTGAGAAATCTGCTCAAGGGGTAGCGATGGCCCCAGCCGATGGTTATATGGACCGAGTCTCCGGTCTCAGGTGAATAGTTATCCGAGTTAACCCACGGATAATGGGCCTGGGCCTGACTTGAGAATAGAATGGTCATCCCTAAGAATAGAGTTATTAGTGCTGCTTTTTTCATTGTTGTTCTCCATATTTAATTATTTGTTGATGCTGACAAGTATTGCCCCAGATTTACTGGTTAAAAAGTGACATCCATCTTGACCAGCAGCATGCGGCCGCTACGGTAATTGCCTTCGTCTCCTTTATTAGAGTCAAAGATATTGTCGACTTCAAAGCTCAGCCTGGCATGGTCGGCAAGTTTCTTGGAGATGCGAGCGTCAACCACGGTATGGCCATCAATTTCGCTGCTATTGTCACTATCTTTGTATTGTTTGCCGGTATGGCTGATCACACCACTTAATACGAGGCCATAATCGGGCCATTCATAGGCCGGAGCCAGGGACAGGCTATGGGCCGGAACATAGGTCAGATCCTTGCCGGTGGTCTTGTCCTCTGAAGCCGTATAGGTATAGGCCATGGTCAAAGAGAAATCTTGATGGTTGAATTTTGTCAGCACCTCGACACCTTGAGTGAAAGCCTCCTCGACATTTTGGTAGGTCATAAGCGGCAATCCGTCATAGAGAGTGCCGGTGTCCTGGCGGATCACCATGTCCTCTACATCGTTGCGGAAGAGGCTGAGGCTGGTCATCAGGCTATCCCCCAAGAACCATTGTTCTAGCCCGGCCGAATAACCGAGACCAATCTCCGGTTTGAGATCCCGGTTTGACTGGACATAATAGTCGCCATGGCGGTAAGGGGCGTCATAATAGAGCTGACGAATGGTGGGAGATTTGAAGGCCCGACCAGCTGATGCCCGAAAGACGGTGGCCTCGGTCAGCGTGTACATCAAGCTCAACTTGGGATTGACCTCGCTGCCGAAATTGGAGTGATCATCAAATCTTAGGCCGGCCACCAGGGTTAGATCGTCAAAGAGAGTGATCTCGTCCTGGCCATAGAGGCTGTTGGTGTCCACATCTTCCTTGACCAGGATGGTGGAGCCATCGGCATTATTGATGGTGTAGTCAATAGATTGTTGCTGAATCTCACCACCCATAGTGAGCGCCTGGTTATCACTAATATACCAGGTGTACTGCAGTTCGGCCTGGTCAAAGCCGGTATCACCGTGCTTATAGCCATGGGAATAACCAGGATAACCGTGGACGAAGTCCCAGGTATAAGTGTAACCCTTGACGGCCAGAAAATGGTCATCCTTTAGTCGCCATTCAAGCCCGGCGGAAAGCCGATGACTGTCTTCTTCCCGGTTGTCTGTTTTCTCATATTCACTGACCTCTCCTTTAAGGAAGAAGTCAAGCTGGTCCGTGGCAGCCAGATCCATCTTGGCCATCAGAGAGTGGCGGTCAGACTGGATCGGATCCTGGCGGATATCGTCGGCGGCCTCATAATTATAATGAATCAGGTAGCCAAGTCGTTCCAGGGGCCGGTCGCCAAAGGAGAGATAGGCCTGGGAGGCATTACGGCTCTGACCGTCATCGGACGGTTTTGAGACGCTGCCGTCGCTGTTTATCTTCTCCTTGACCTTGTACCAGCCATAAGAGGCACCGGTCCGGGCGCTTGCTTTATCCGGTGAACTCTTGGTGATGATATTGATGACCCCGGCCATGGCATCGCTGCCGTAGAGGGCGGAACTGGGGCCCTTGACCACCTCGATCCGTTCGATCATCTCCACCGGAATCTGGTTGAGGCCGATACCGTATTCACCCATGCCGCCGGACTGGCCACTGCCCATGACCCGCTGGCCATCAATGAGGATCAGACCGTAGCCGTCATTGAAATTAAGACCCCGCATCTTGGTTCGCCAGGAGTAGGTGCCGAAGACATCGTCATGGACCGCACTGGTTATACCAGGCACGGTCTTCAGAGCATCCATGGCGTTCTGGGCATTACTCTGTTCCATATCCTTGCGGCTGATGACCACGGTTTCCACCGGCACATCCTTCAAGGTATGGGGGGTTCTGGTGGCGGTCACTATCACCTCTTCCAGAACTGCTGTGGTCTCTTGGGCTGCCGGGTCTGCCTGGGCCGAAATCGTTGCTCCTGGCATAATGGTGCTGAGGGGAATAAGAGCAGAGGCCAGAATAGGACCATACCTCCTGCCTGCTCCTCTGCGGTTGATATCGTTCATTTTTTCTCCTTTTGGGATTTATATTATTTGTGCCAAGCAATAGATATTATTCGGCACTCGTTTTTACAATTCGTAACACTGCCTGGCAAAAAAATAATCGGGCTCTTTGTTTCC